>Ga0255755_1001118_pt1 | contig 25256 bp, 10 predicted proteins | sample 011ome_18_FD_179955 | JGI IMG/M metagenome (GOLD analysis project Ga0255755, IMG submission 179955) | Coastal salt marsh microbial communities from the Groves Creek Marsh, Skidaway Island, Georgia - 011501BT metaG (version 2) | ecosystem: Environmental > Aquatic > Marine > Intertidal zone > Salt... | reverse complement strand
GGAAGACGAAGGCGAAGATGGTGACGACGACGACGAACGCATCGTCGAGTAGTCCTTTCGGAGGAGGAGGGATAACGCCGATATCGCCGTTAGCGCCGACGTTTGGTGGCGAACCAGTCGTTCCGAGAAAGAGTGGTGACGATGATGACGAAGACGTATTCAAATCTCCGATCGTGCGGATTGGCTCCTTGTTAGCGGCGATCGCGCTTGCCATCGTCTTCATACCGACGGATTTGACGTTCAACGCCATCGGGTCGAAACAAGTGCAAGAAAAGTATCGAAAGGAAGCGTTGGAGGACATCGAGAAGCAGAAAGACGAACTGACGAAGGTTTTAGAGAGCACGCCGAACGATCCGGAGTTGTTGAAGCAACAAGCGAAGAACTTTTTGGCGCTGGACGATTACCCGAGCGCGTTGCCGCTGATGGAAAAATTGGTCAGTTTGGAAGATACCGAGGCGAACTCGATGGCGATTGCAGAGGTGTGGAATTTAGACGGGCAACCCGAACGCGCTTTGTCGGTTCTGAAGGATTACGCGGATAAGCATTTAAGCGATTCGAGTGGCCCACCGTCGGCGTCGTTTTTGAAAGCGTTGACGGATTCGTTGTCGAAAAATAACCGACAAGGCGTCGCATTGGCCTACGTCGACGCATTCGTCAAGAAGAATCCCGGTGACATCGACGACGTCGATGCCGAGTTACTAAAAGCGAGAGTCTATTCGGGTTGGAAAGGCAAAGGGAAAGAGGCGGAAAAAGCATTCTCGGACGTCGTCGAGAAACATCCGGAGGATTTTCGAGGATATTTGGCGAGAGGAGTGTTCATGAGAGAAATCGGTCGACCGGACGAAGCGACTTCGATGTTCAAACAAGCCGAAGCGTTAGCGCCCGCGGGAGATACGAAAGCGGTCGTGAAAGATGTCATCTCGCGAGCGAATAAAGAAAAGAGTGGGAGCGTACAGTTGTAGGTAATTCGATATTTGTCTCTCTTTTTTCATGCATCTTTATGTATCTGTGCGTCACCTGTGTGTGTCTGTTCCGTGTTCAATGTTTCTTTTTTCTCCGTTTCCCTCTTCAATAACCCCCGCTTACTTTTTTTTATATCATCCCCATGTCACCTAGGATGTGTTCGAATACATCACCCAAGAAACCTCCGCTGTCGTAATCTGGGTTTAGCGAATTTATTTCGTCGAAGTAAAGAATTCTCGCCCATTTTCTCGCGGAACACTCTCTTGGAAAATGTAAGTATATGTAACTTCGCGGTATAGGGACCTTCAATTTTTTCAAAGCGTTTCTCGAATCAGGATGCGTCCTGTACAAAAACTTAATCTCGTTACTGCCCATAGCCTTGACTGTCTCTCCGGTGTACCCATCCTTCTCCCGTGCGTCCGTTCGGAGTAACTTGTGCAACAAATCCGGCTTTTTCGCGTCGAAAATGCCTTTCCACAACGGCGAAGGTCCCTCGCCTCGATAGCTTGTTTTTTGACTCTCGCGCAACCTCTCCTTCGCCCTCGCGAACTGCGATCTGAAGTTCGGATATAACTCTATCGCATACTCCATGACGTCTTGGATTTTTCGATACTTCTTCGCCGCCAACGTGCACTCCTCCTCCTCTTCCACCATAGCTTCTTTCCATCGCCCAACCTCTTCGCTCAAAGTTTCAATCTTCCTCTCCAACTCTTCTTCCTTTTCTCGATATCGTTCGATGGCCTCATCCTTCCTCTCCAAACTCTCCAACGCTCGCTCCATCGTCCTCGCCCACGCCGCTTGCAACTGCGCGTGCGGAATACTATGCGCCGCGGACGATTTCTTCAACGCGTCGAACTCCTCTCGCAACGCCGAGTTCAGATCCATACTATTCTTTTATTCTTGGTTATTACGGGGGCAAAACGGTTGACAACAACAACAACAAGAATAAGAGTAAAACCAAAATCGTCTTCGTCGCGCTCACTGCGAGCTTTTGCTCTTCTTCTTCTCTGTTCGTGTGTCGTTTGTGTTCTTTATTCTTACGATATAATACCAGTATGTCTGAGTATATCCACATGTCACATTTGCTTTTTGTTTAAAAAAAAGGGCGTTTACCCTAAACACAAAGGATTCAAAAATTCAAACTTTTGAATAGGTTTCTCTTCATATCAAAGACACGCACGCGCGCGCGGAAGAACAACATAAACGGGACGATAAAGGCGATAAAAATGACGATGGCAGATGAACACGAACAAAAGCAAGTGACTACTACACGCGCAGATGTGATGCTCGAAAAAAAATGGCCCGCGGAACTGGACATTCTCCAATCCGCGTTTCCATATCACTTCCAATCGACCGTGCTTCGCGTTTTGGCGAACGCGGAGGGATGCTTGGAAAAAGCGGGAGAAATGCTTTTACAAACGCCGAAAGATTTGGACGACGCATACGTCGCGACGAAGACGAAGAGCGGGAGAGAGGTGAAAACGCCGCTCATGTCCGGCGACGAACTGTTTGCACAAAACGGTGGAGGACATGCGATGAAACCGAAACGAGAGGAGAAGTTTTGGTGTCAAGTGTTGAGGGAAGAGACGACGAAAGTCCTCCCGGAGGAGGAAAAAGAAGGAAAGGAGAAGAGTAAAGAAGAAGAAACGAGCGACGATGACGGAGAGAATAATCGAGAACCAAAACCGACTGGCGCGGCGATGATGATCGCTTTGGGTGGCGGCATCGGGACCAGAGACGCGGTCGCGTGGGAGTCCGATCGATGGCCGACGGTATCGTCGAACGAGGAAGAAGACGATGCGAAGAAATTCTCGGAGAAGAACGTGGAGAAAGTTTTGGGATGGCGCGAGAAAAAAAGCGCGACGAAGGAAATGACGACGGAAACGACGGAAACGAAAGAGATTGAGCTTTTGGTGAAGTTTAAAAACGTCGCGTATTTCCACTCCCGATGGGTTCCAGAATCCTTCGTCGAGAAGCAAAGATTGACGCAACTGTACATCAAGTTTCCGAAGGTGGACCCAGTCACCGGGGAAGCCAATACGAAGAGTGTGTCCGTGGACGTGGCTAAGGAGGTCATGGAACTAGATAAGATTGTCGCGGTGAAACCTGGAGCGTTGTATCTGTGCAAGTGGAAAGGCTTGAATTACGACGAGTTGACGGAGGAATCGTTCGAGTTTGTCGAGGAACATTTTCCTTCGTGCGTACCGGATTTCAACAAGGAGGAGATGCGATGGACGGAGAAGAACGAAAAAGCGGGCGAATTAGAAGACGCCGCAAAGAAACTCGAGGACGGCGAAGTGCGAGCGAAAGTGTGGACGACAAACGATGCTTTGATCGAACCGGAGAAGTTCAACGGCAAACACACCGATTTCATTTTGCGCGAGTATCAAGCCGAAGGCGTCAAATGGATCACGAGCAATTTTCACGCCGGTCGTCCAGGTTGCATCTTAGCCGATGAGATGGGATTAGGTAAAACCGCGCAAGCAATTAACGTTTTAGAAGTTGTTTGTGAACGCGTACGCCCGGACCTTCCAACGCTGGTCGTCGCGCCGTTGTCTACGTTAGTGAACTGGGAACGCGAGTGCCAAACGTGGATACCGCATTTGAACGTCGTCGTGTACAGCGGAACCGCAAAAGCGCGCGCGGAAATCCGAGACAAGTGTTTGTGGCCTAAAGACGAGCAATCAAACACTTTATCCCCGGGGTCGAGAGCGGACGTCGTGTTGACCACGTACGAGATGGTGAACTTTGATAAAAACGCGCTCGGTAAAATTGAATGGTCCGCGGTAGTTGTCGACGAGGCGCACAAGTTGAAAAACAGCGAAGGTAAACTCTTCAACGAACTTTCCTTGTTTAAAAAGCAAAAGACGTTGCTATTGACCGGCACGCCGTTGCAAAACAACGTCGGCGAATTGTGGAGTCTGTTGAAATTCGTCGACCCGCAACGATTCGCCGAACGCGAAAAATTCGAAAAAGTCTTCGGCAACATCTCCACCGCGAATCACGTGGACGCGCTGCACGCGGTGTTAAAACCGTACCTGTTGAGACGTTTGAAAACGGATGTGGAGCAAAAGTTGCCCCCGAGAGTTGAAACGTTAGTCGAGTGCGAGTTGGCGCCGTTGCAAAAGAAGTGCTATCGCGCGTTGTTTGAGCGCAACTTTTCGTTCTTATCCTCGGCGTCTGGCTCGGACGATGCGACGATCTCAATGAAGGAGGAAGAGAACGGCGAGAATGCGCTTTCTATGTTTCGCAACGTCATGATGGAAGTGCGCAAGTGCTGTCAACACCCGTTCCTTCTCGACGGCGTCGAAAATGCCGTTTCGAACGGAACGATGACCGTTACCATCGACAAACTCGTCTCGGCGAGCGGGAAGTTGCAATTGCTCGATAAGCTTTTGCCGAAATTGAAAGCGAACGGCTCGAAAGTTTTAATCTTTTCACAAATGACGCGCGTTTTAGACGTTTTAGAAGATTACAATCGCGCCAGAGGCCATAAATACGAGCGATTAGATGGTGGCGTGACTGGAAAGAAACGCCAAGAATCCATCGACCGATTCTCCGCGGAAGATTCCGAGGCGTTTTTGTTCTTATTATCCACTCGGGCCGGCGGTCAAGGCATCAACTTGACCAAAGCGGATACAGTCATCGTGTTTGATTCGGATTGGAACCCGCAAAACGACGCGCAAGCGTTAGCCAGAGCGCACAGAATTGGCCAAACGAAAGCAGTCCAGGTGTACCGCTTGGTTTCGAGAGGGACGTACGAGAAGGAAATGTTTACTCGAGCGTCCATGAAACTTGGTTTAGAACAAGCCATTTTCGGCGATATCAATAATAACGATAGCGATAAAGAGAACGCTGCGCTGCAACAACAACAACAACAACAACAACAACAAAAGCCCTCCGCGAAATCGGCGAAAGAGCAAAGACAAGAAGTTGAAAATTTGCTCAAGCACGGAGCGTACGGGCTCCTCACCGAAGCTCGAGAAGAGGCGGAGAAGAGATACCAGAAGTGGGGCTCCGACGATATCGACTCGATTTTGCAAAACTCGGAGCAAAAAGTCGTCGACGCCGAGGAGGATGAGAAAGAAAAGCGGCCGTCGGATAAGAAGAAGGAAAAGTCTTCTTTGTTTGCCACGGCGACGTTCGCCTCGGAAGCTTCGGAGAAGATGAACGTAGATTTAGACGATCCGGATTTTTGGCAAAAGTTAATGCCGGAACAAGCCGAGGAAGAAAAGCGTCTGGAAGCGCAAAAGAAACGCCTGGAAGAGCAAAAACAACAAGCGTTGTTACTCTCGGCGAAGAAGAAAGAAGACAGACGCATGGCCAACGGCGAGATTTGGGAGTGGTCGTGGCAAGAGAAACGCTCTTCGTTGGATAAATTAGCCATGTTTGGTTTTGGAAACTGGGAGAAGATCTACGACACCGCGCAGTTGAAGAACGACAAAACTATCGCGCACTTGAAAGCGTTTTGCAGACGCTATGCGTCTTTGGTTGTCCAACGTCACGAAGCGATTACGCCGGTGTTGCGCGAAACCGTTTTCGGCGAAATCGACGAGGACGAAAAAGCCATCGTACATTTAGCCACCGGCGGTGAAGATTATCTCAACGAAATCTTCGCGGACCGACATTTTTACACGCACTGCAAAGAGCGATCGTCAGAAGACGCTTTGAAGTTGGAAATGTTGCTGTGCGGATGGAAAGCGGTCCAAGAAGTTGGCGGCATTGAAGGCGCCTCTATGGAGTTGGACGTCCCAGACGTCTCCATGGGACCAACAGATCAACAAAAGATCGCCCCGCCGGCGAAATGGTGGAACGAAGCGCACGATCGCGCGTTGATTTGTGGCACTTTCAAGTGGGGTTTCGGAAAATACAACGACATTCGCGACGACGAGGAGTTAGCCTTCGCGTGGGATTTTAAGGGTAAAGTCGCGCCCGAGGAAGAGAAGAAGAAGAAAGCGGTCCCCGTCGCGAAATTGCCGGTGGCGACGTTGCCGGGCGGTGGCATCATCGTTGACGTGCCCGAATTCGCTGGAGGTGTTCAGGACATGGATATCGATAAAGCTGCCGACGACGACCTCATGGCGAGCATGCGCATGATGGAAAAGAAAGAAGACGAGGCCACCGCTTTGCCCGCAATCGCGACGGACCTGCAGGAGCAGCCGCAGCAGCAGCAGCAAGAAGACGACATGGAGACGGAAAAGCAATGGGTACACGGCCGCCATCTTGCCTACCGCATCCGCCGCCTCTTTGCCGCGCTCGGAAACAAACCGTTAAACGCGTTCAGCATCAAGCGCGACAGCGCGGCGTTGCCGAAACCGCCAAAAGCGCCGAAAGAACCGAAACCAAAGAAGGAAAAGAAACCGAAAGCACCGAAAGTACCGAAAGAACCGAAACCGAAAAAAGAAAAGAAACCAAAAGCACCGTCTCTCGGCCGTCGCGCGGGAGGCGGCGCGGGTGGCGACCCTCTCGCCAAACTCGAGAGAGCCGCGCAAGCCGTGAAAGAGTTGCCTCGAAAAGAAGCCGACGAAACCGGTTACGAAGCGTTTCAAACGCCCATCGGTCCCGTAGGCGGCGTCACCATCGAATGTTTAGGTACGGTGTTGCACTCGCCGGAAGACGCCAAGAAAGGATGGTCGAACGTGAACTACATCTTACCGCTCGGTTTCAAAACCACAAAGTTGTATTCCAAATTAGACCCGGAAAATTTGGAAGAGAAGTGCACGTGGACGCAAGAGATTAAAATGGACGAATCCGAGAAAACGCCGCTCTTTTCCTTGACCACGGAAGACGGCTCCATAGTCATCGAAAAGAAATCCGCGACCGCGTGTTGGGGCGAAGTTTTGCAACGCGCGAAAACCATCCGCGAACAAAAAGGCGAGGCGGCGAAGAAAACCGCCATCTCCGGACCGGAATTCTTTGGGTACTCGTTACACACCGTTCGATTGATGATTGAACAGTTACCGAACGCGGAGAAGTGCGACGAGTACGTCGCTTTAGAGAAGACGCTACGAGACGCCGTCGCGAGACAGCAAAAGGAGAAAGAAGCCGCCGCTTCTGAAGCCGTCGAAAATGCTCCGACGACCAAAGAAGAAGGAGAAGAGAAGGAAGAAGCCGCCAACGACGAAAACGCCGACGCGTCCATCTCGGGGACGATCTCGCCCGCTCGAATCACCACCCCAATCTCCCCATCTCGCGCGTTCGACTCCCTCAAAACGACGCCGTTGAAGCAACAATCCCCCTCGCTCTCCAACGCCAAGAAACGTCCGTCCCCGACCCAAATTTCCAAAGGAGGATCAGGAAAGGGATCCTCCTCCCAAAAGAAGACGAAGAAAACCGCCAAAGCCTCTCCCCTCGCCGCGGGGGATGAAAACGAAGGAGAAGAAAACGACGACGTCACTCAGAGCGACCGAAAAAGAAACGACGGTAAAGAGCGCGGTGGTGGTGTCGGTACCAAGCTCCTCTCCGCCATCAAAAAGAAGATGTTCAAAGCGTAAAAGAGACGAGAGAGAGACGTTTTTGCGTGCGGTAGTATTTTAAGAATTTTTCCTGCCTTATCCTCAGAGTATTAATTTATCGACACAAATCTGAGACACACTTTTGCTTGTAGAACACGTAACACACATAAACACACACACATACACACACAGAGAGAGAGAGAGAGAGATTTAAAGCGGTGGTAGTAAAACATGCTCGCGTCTTCCACTTCTTTGTCGTCTTCGTCTCTTCTTCGTCGCGGGAGAGATGAGGATTTGGGGAAACCGTCGACGTGTCACGTGGCGCCTGGCCAGCGAAACGTGCGAGGAAAAGAAGAACTTTCGAGAAGAAGAAGAAGAAACGCGGGTGGTTATACCGCGGTGAAAGCTGTGTTGAAATGCCCCCGAGCGTCGAAATTGCGCGCTTTACGAAGCGAGGACAACACCGGCGGGAGAAAGATTACGCGTGGATTTGTCTCCCTTTCCTCAGCTCGAGGTGGTGGTGAGAGAGCGAACGCGAGTAAAAATGAATCACCATCATCGGACAAAGAAGAAGAGGAAGAAGAAGACCGAGCGAGTAAAGAGAACGACACGAATAAAATCCCGTCGGACGTGTTAAACTCCTTCTCGGAGGAAACCGAGGAGGAGAAGTTTGAGACCAATCGCCGAAGGAACTTTTCGCTCGTCGAGTTTACCAAAAGACGAGTGGCGTTGTTTTTAGTGGTGATGAAAACGGTGTTTACGGACGTGTTTAAAGCAGTCGGGGCGGTGTTGAAGACGAGATTGGCGAAGTTTGTGTTATCGGCGGCGTTTTTTGTCGGGAGTGGGTTGGGGATTCGGAGCGAACACGCGAAGCGGCATCCGCCGGCGCCGGCGGTGAAGAGCGTGCCGTATTCGACGTTTTTGAAGTCCGTGCAGAAAGGGGAGGTGACGAAAGTGAGGTTCGAGGAAGGGACGACGAGGTTGTTGTTTGACGTGAAGGAGACGTCCTCGTTGGTCGTTTCGAGTCCAGCGAAAGCGACGATGGAAGCGGCGAGTAAGCGACAACAACCGCCGGCGCAGAAATACATGAAACGACGGTACCAAACGAGACGATTACCGAACGATTTACAGTTGATTCCGAAACTCGAGAAAGCAAACGTGGAATTTTCAGCGGTATCTCCCGCCATCTCCACGTTTGCCTCGAAAGGCGCGCTGGCGACCGCGTTTGTGTGGCTTCCGATTATCCCGCTCCTGTTTTGGTTGCGAGGCATCGTCCGGAAACAAAACGGATTACAAGACGGTAAGAAGAAAAAAGACGCTCGAGACGACTCGAAAGGTCCTAAAACGACGTTCAAAGACGTCGCCGGCGTGGACGAAGCGAAGCAGGAACTCTACGAACTCGTTCAGATGTTGAGAAACGAGGAGAGGTACAAAGAAGTTCGTCACAGACTCCCGGCGGGATGTCTATTAGTTGGACCTCCGGGGACGGGGAAAACCTTGCTCGCTCGGGCGGTCGCCGGCGAAGCTGGCGTCGCTTTCTTTCCAGTCGCTGCCTCGGAGTTTGTGGAACTTTTTGTCGGTCGAGGCGCCGCGCGCGTTCGCGAACTCTTTGCGGAAGCGCGAAAGAAAGCCCCGTGCGTGGTGTTCATCGACGAACTCGATGCCATCGGCGCTCGACGAGGCGCAGGATTGAACGAAGAACGCGACCAGACGTTGAACCAAATGCTCGTTGAGATGGACGGGTTTAACAAAGCCGCGGGTGTGTTAGTTTTAGCCGCCACGAACAGACCAGACGCGCTCGACCCGGCGTTGACCCGCCCGGGAAGGCTCACGAGACGCGTCTTTGTCGGCCCTCCGACGACGAGCGGTCGCGCGCAAATACTCGCGGTCCATTTGCGAGGCATGCGCTTAAAAGAACCGCTCGGTCAAATCTGCGAAGCCATCGCTCGACAAACTCCAGGATTCACCGGCGCCGAACTCGCCAACGCGTGCAACGAAGCCGCCTTACTCGCCGCGCGCAACGGCAAAGACGCGTGCGGATACGAAGAACTCATGGAAGGCGTCGAACGCACCCGAAACGGTGTCGGCGCCGGCGTCTGGGGAGGCGGTAAAGTCGACCCGTCCAAAGTTTTGAGCGACTTACGCGCTCGCTTTTTAGGCGACTTTGATGACCTCGATAATACTACTACTAATACCAACGATAGCGATAGCGACGATAGCAACACTAGTAGAAGAAAACTCAAAGACGAGTACCTCGGCCAAGGCGTCAGCATCAGCCAAGGTCCTTCTTAATAATTTGCTCTCTGTATAAATATATAAAGAATTGAGAATACAAGAACACACCGCGAATGAATACTGCTCTAATAAATCATCGTCGTCCGTCGTCGTCGCGTTCGCGCTCAAGAAAGGAAGGCAAAGCGCAAAGTCTAAAACCTACACCCTAAACCATTAAAACCATCGGGATTCAAAATCAAGCGACGCCATCGTCACAATAACTCTCCGTTCTCTTCGCCGAAAGTACACTCACGCGTCGTAAAAGTCATTTCCTCCTGCATTCAATTTCTGTATCAGCAAGTATCACCATGGATTTGCCTCATCTCGCTCGAGTCCTCGACTCGACGCTTTCGAGCGATCCTCAGATTCGAGAGGAAAGTTCCCGATTTTTACTCCGAAACGTCTTGCCGAGAAGCGATGGATTGGAAAGTTTACTCTTACTTTCCTCGTCGTCCTCGTCTTTAAGGAATGGTGGTGGTAACGAAGGAGAGCAATTGGTATCGGACGGGGGTAAACTCGCCGCCGCGGTTGCGTTTAAAAACGGGATTAAGAAGCGATGGATTGTATCTGATTTGGACGAGGAGGAGGAGGAGACTTTAGAGAAGTGGAAGGAAATCGAACCGGACGCGAAGGCGAGATTACGCGTTTTAGTCCTGGAAAAAGCGCTCGAGGAAGACGAGGCATCGGTTCGTAATACTAACGTTAAAAATCAACTCGCGGAGGCTTTGCAAATTATCGCTTTGAACGATTTAACGTGCACGCGAGAGTTTCCGCAGGGGAAGTGGCCGGAACTCGTGCCGAGCTTAGTGCAGAAGATTGGTCGATCGATTCTCGTCGAAGGTGGTGATAGTCAGAGAAGGGGAGAGACGTTGATAAATAGTTTGACGGTGGCGAATGCGATTTTTAAACGGTTTCGAGGAGCGACGAAGACGGACGCGTTGTACGTGGAGTTGAAGATGGCGCTGGACGGGTTCGCGAAGCCTTTGTTGGAGGTGACGAGGGAGTGCGCGAAAAGAGTGTGCAGTAGCAGTGGTAGCAGTGGTAGTAACGAAGAGAAGGCGCAGAGGAAACAAATGGTGAAAGCGTTGAGATTGTGCTTGAGAATATTTTACTCCTTGAACTCGCAGGAGTTGCCGGAGGTGTTTGAGGACGATATCGCGCACTGGATGGAGCTGTTTCACGGCATGTTGAACGTCGGGATAGAGAGCGGTGGGAGCGGTAACGACGAATGGGGTGTTGATATGGACGCGTTGCGCGCGGCAATTTGCGACGCTTTAAATCTGTACGCGGAGAAGAACGAAGAGGAATTTAAGCCATACTTGGAAACTTTCGTCAGAGACGTGTGGACGCTGTTAGGCAATTATTCCAAGGAGAAAAGTAGCGATAATAATAGTCAATATCAAAACAACCACGAGGAAGACGAGGATGAAGTCGAGCGATACCGCGAACGCGTCGCGTCCTCGGGGATGGCATTTTTGACCGTCGTCGCTTCCGGCGTGCACCATACGCTCTTCGAAGCGCCGGAAACGTTGCAAAATATCATCGAAAATATAGCCATTCCAAATTTGCAATTTCGGACGGAGGACGAGGAAATTTTCACGGATAACTTTGCGGAGTATTTGCGAAGAGATATGGAAGGAGGCGACCAAGAGACGAGGCGGAGGGCGGCGTGCGAACTGATCAAAGCGTTAGCCGCCAAGTTTCCACAAAGCTGCACCGCCGCGGTTGGCGGATACGTGCAACAGCTCTTAGCGCAGTACGTACAAAATCCGTCCATGTTTTGGAAAGCGAAAGATTGCGCCATTTATTTGGTGTTGGCGTTGGCGGTGAAGAAGAAAACCAACGCGCGAGGCGCGACGGAGATTAACGAGTTAGTAGACGTGGCGGACTTCTTCAACGCGCACATCAGGAGCGAACTACTGTGCGAGAACGCGACGACGTCGCACCCAGTCGTGCGCGCGGACTGCTTGAAGCTCCTCACCGTTTTTAGAGGATTCGTCCCGAGAGACGCAGAATTGCAAATGTTGCCGCATTTGGCTAAGTTACTCTTGGATAGCTCTAACGTCGTTCACTCGTACGCGGCAAACTGCATAGAAAAGATGATGACCTGTCGCGATTATAGCCAGTTGCAGCAGCAACAGCAGCAACTGCAACAACAAAATAGCACCATAGCCGCTTCGGCGCCGGTCAAGTTTGCTCCGAACGACTTTGCGCCGTTCGCGAATGATATTCTGCAAAACTGTTTCAACGGATTTGAATTGCAAGATTCTAGCGAGAATGAGTTCATCGCGAAATTAATCGCGAAAACGTTGCGATATATCGGTGGAGGAGGTTCAAACGCCAGCGGCGGCGGCAAGTTACTCGCCAACGAAGTAATTTTTGCGTGTTGCGAAAAGCTTTGCAAGCGTCTCGACGAAGCCGCGAACAACCCTAGGAATCCGACGTACAATCACTTCTTGTTCGAAGCAACGACGGCGTGCGTGCAGTGCGTTGATTTCTCGCCGAATTCGCAGGAGAAACAGCGCGTGGAAAGTGCATTATTCCCGACGTTCTTGGGAATTCTCGCCAGAGACAACGCGGAATTCACGCCGTACGTCTTTCAAATCTTGGCGCTGATGTTGGAATCCGCGGCGGTACCGGCGGCGGGTACCGGCGGAGTCGCGGTTGGGATCTCCTTAACCGAACAATATTTACAACTCCTCCCAGCGTTGCTCGCGCCGCACACGTGGGACAGACAAGCCAACATCCCCGCATTAGTCCGATTGTTAGACGCATATCTCAAAGCCGCGCCGGTACAAATCGCCCAATTAGGGTACCTCACCGGCGTCTTAGGGGTGTTTCAAAAACTCATCTCGAGCAAAGCGCACGATCATCAAGGCTTTTACATTTTGAACGCCTTCGCGAAGAGTTTAGATTTATCCGTCTGGAGCGAACATTTGCCGACAATTTGGCAGGTTTTGTTCCAGCGCTTACAAAGCGGCAAGACGCCGAAATTTTGCCGAGGCTTTGTCGTATTTTTGAGCGTGTTGGTCGCCAAGCGAGGCGCCGAGGCGGCGGTATCGAGCATGGCGACCGTACAAGCCGGGATTCACGAGATGATTCTCTCGAACATTTTCGCCGTCGAAAGTCAGAAAGTTGCCGCCAAAGAGGAGAAAAAGCTCGTCGCCGTGGCTGGCGCGCGATTTTTGTGCGAAACGGAGTTGTTGAACACCAACGCCCAGTGTTGGAGAGACGTGTGCGCGGCGTCGGCGAGGTGCGTAGACGCCTACGTTTCCACGACCGACCAAGACGGGAAATCATTAGCACCGAATGGCACCACCACCTCCAACACCGAGAAACTCGCCGACGACATCGACCTCGCGGACGAACTCCTCGAAAAAATCGAGCAACAAGGCGGCTACTCCGCCTCTTACTCTCAACTCTCCGCCGCGAAAGTTAAAGGCGCGCGCGCCGACGAAGACGTTTTGCGAGACGAAGTTCCGGACATCGAAATATATTTCGGTCAATCCTTGGCGCAGTGCGCCCAAAAATGTCCAGGAGACGTCCTGAAATCCACGTTGTCGTTGCTGGATGGGGACGTGCAAAGTTGCGTCGCTCGGTGTTTCCAAAAGATTGGCTTCGCTCTCTAATATGTAGGATATGTCATTTATCCTGCTTAGTATACGAAAAGAGTCCACAGTTCACACATTTATCCAAAACCAATCCTCACTTTACAACACCACCATCATCATCTAAACGGCTTCTTTCTCTCTCTGAACTCCCCTTCGTCCCAAAGATCGTCGTCCACTACTCCTTTGTCGTCGTCGTCTTTTCTTCGTCGTCTTCTTCATGGTGACGAGCAGGCGCAGGAAAGAGTCTCTTTAGTGTAAAATGTCTCTGTTTTCTCGGGAAACGATATGGCGGCGACGCCTTCTCGCGGAAGCAGCAGCGGCGAGTTCTTCCGTCACAGACGGAGGAGGAGGAAAGCACCACGAGGGTGATGATCCAACGGCGATTTTATGGTTCATTTTTATCGCCTTAGCGATCGGGACCGCCTGTCGGAGCGCGTTCACTTTCGTCAATTCGCCGGTTCCCTATACCGTTGCCTTGCTGGTGAGTAGGAAAATTTACGCTCGTCGTAGCGACGATGCGAATCATTTCGGCTTTACGTCTAACTTTTAGGACGCTTTTTCTCACCACCAGAAATACTAACACGCTTCTCTTCTCGCTTTCTTTTTCCACCTCTTTCTTGTTTTAAAAAACAGGTCATAGGAATATGCATGGGCGTATTGAACGACCAATTCGATTTGTCCGGCGTCGGCAACTCCTTGGACGCGTTCGTGCACATAAACCCGCACCTTTTGCTGGCGGTTTTCTTACCGGCGCTGATATTCGAGTCCAGTTTTTCCATGGAGTGGCACACCTTGTCGAAAGTTTTGACGAAGATTTTGATCTTAGCAGGGCCGGGGGTGTTGATAAACATGGCCTTGACGGCGACGGTTTTGCACGCGTTTCCGTTCGATTGGGATTGGAACTTTTCGATGATGGTTGGATCGATTTTAGCGGCGACGGATCCGGTGGCGGTGGTGTCGATTTTGAAAGAGGTAGGCGCGTCGAAGATTTTAGGGCACGTGATTGAAGGCGAGTCGCTGGTGAACGATGGTACCGCTATCGTCGTGTTCACGTTGTTTTTTGAGATTAGTAAAGGCGAACACAAGACTTCGTTGGATGTGTTTTTGATGTTCTTGACGCAACCGCTTGGCGCTTTGCTCGTTGGCGTCGTCGCCGGACAGTTGGTTATTTTTTGGCTCAAGTCGATATTCAGAGACCATTTGGTACAAATTACTTTGACGCTGTTCGCGTGTTACTTGACGTTTATGGTTGCCGAGAGCGTTTTTCACGTCTCGGGCGTGTTGGCGTGCGTGAGCATGGGATTTTACATCAGCGCGAAAGGTCGCGTTTTTTTCGTCGGGAACATCGAACATACCATGCACCACTTTTGGGAAGTGTTGACGTATTGCGCAAACACGTTGGTGTTCGTTTTGACCGGGTTTATTATCGCGTCGGAGGTTATGAACGACGAGTTGGAGTTGAAATTCTCCGACGCAGGCTGGGGCGTTTTGTTGTACGTGTTTTTAAATCTCATTCGATTCGTGACTATCTCCATCTTATGGATTCCCATGAAATGGAAAACCGGGTATCAAATGAGTCGATCGGAAGGGTTCATATGCGTTTGGGGCGGTTTGAGAGGCGCGATTGGTTTAGCGCTAGGTTTGGTCGTCTTGGAAGAAGACGTCGCGTTCACCGCTCGAGATCGAGGGTTGGTTTTAATTTTAGTTTCCTCCGCGGTCGTCGGAACGTTGCTGTTGAACGCGTCGACGAGCGCGTTGATGTTGCGTTTGAGCGGGCTATTGAAAGCGGAAAAATCGCAAGCGTCTGCGTTAACTGCCGCGCGAAGAGCTATTCACGAACGCGCGATGGAACACTACGAACAAACGCTCGGTCAAACCGGCGCGCAATACGTCGGCGCGCCGGATTTCACCGCAGTCAAACAACTCATTCCCGCGTTGCGAGTCGTCGACGACCCGCAAATGGACGAAACAGAGATGGAGGCGGTGAAAATTATCGAACAAGACGCTTTTATGCGCGAACAGAATAAAAATTTGTTGGTCCAGGAAATTCGTCGTCGATTTCTCCACGGCGTCCGATCGGAAGCGTGGAAAATTTTGGAGGAAGATTTGTGCGACGCGGTCGTGTGCAGTCACATCATGGAAGCCGGTGAATTCGCGGAAGACGAACCACCTGGGACGTCTTTGACGGATTTAGACCATCTCTTGAGAATGTTGGAACCGAAAGCTTGGAGGAAAAAATTGAGCGCGATTATGGAATCTAACCAAATCGGAAAGAAAATCTTGCAAGGTTTACGCAAATTAGGCATCATCGAGGAACCGTGGATGGTCGTGAGACGACGAATGCAAGCGTTAAACGCGTTTTGCGCGGTGCACGAGAGAACGTCCGCGCGATTTGAACGGCTTTTGTTGGATTCCAAAGAGAAAGATGAGGAAGAAGAGGATGGCGGCGAAGGTACGAGGGCGCACCATAAAGACGTTAGCGGCGGAGGCGACGAACCCGATTCCGATCATTACTTGACGCAAAGCTCCATTCATTCGTTGAATCAGTTAACGTCTAACTCGCTGACCTCGCCCGCCGGCAGGCGCAAAGGCGGCGACCAAAGGAAAGTCGGCGGCGGCGCAAACAAAGCTTCCGCTACTGGAACAAATACGCACCGAGGGCCTTCGCGTCGCAGGGTGGACGCCGTCCAACAGTTGGAAGCGGAAACGACCGGATCGTCTTCCGCAGCCGTTCAAGAACACTTACGCATCGTGCTCAAAGAATCCAACGAAGAGTGTGAAAAGGCGAAGGAGTTGTTGAAGAAGATGCAACATTCGCACAATCACGTGGCGAGAGCTTTACGATCGGAAGATTTAGCCAGAGAAACGTTGGAAGTCGTCTCGCACGAGATTGCTCGATTGACTCGTACGGGTTTGTTGAAACAAGGTGAGGCGGCTATTTTGTCTAGCGAGCACGCGCAAGTGTTGCGAAAATTGCTCTCCCAACCGTTGCGACCATCGAAAACCTCTCCCGGACGCATTTTATCCGCCACACCAATTATGGACCCAACTGTTAGATCAGGCGTGACGTCTCGAACCTTGCGCACTCGCATCGCTCGAGAAGCTGACGTCATAGAATACTCCATCGGCGACGTCGTCGTCGACCCTTCGAAACCGCTGCCAGAGGAAGGTATTTTGCTCATAGGCAACGGCGTTTTAGAGATCAGGACAATCAACGACGTTCCAGGAGACGAACCGTTAGTGATTGGGTGTAAATCGCATCGAGCCGCGTGGGCGATAACCGCCTACGAGGAAATGTGTCGAGATTCGCGAACTGGGACGTTTATTCACCGCTCGGGGATTCAAGCGATTGCCAAGGCGAAAATGTTTGGCTTCATCGTCCCGAGAGCGTTGGCGGAAACCATTTTTTCGGACGAAAAAGAACGCGAGTGTTTGGATTCGTACCGAAGAGCCGCGGTAGCGTTGCTCGCGGAATCGTCGTTGAGACGCGCGGTGAGCGCGGTCGTATCGCGAACGTCCTGGATTGAAGGTGGTTTGAGAAAGTTTTCGCCGCACAGATTCGCGGCGAGAGGAAAATTTGAAAAAGTAGGCGGCTCGCAAGAGAGCGCCGCCTCGTCGACGACGACTGAATTTCGATGCGACGATCCTTCGAAAATCATTGTTTTAATCAGCGGGATGGCTCGCGTCGAAGGCGTAGGTATTGTTATCGCGCCAGCGATTCTAGATTCGAGATGCGTAGGTATTCGAGGAGGGACGTGCGGGAAATCCTCGGCGGAACAGGACTTCGGCTCTGGTACCGAAGGAGGAGGAGGAGGAGGCTCGAATTCGGAATACAGATTGGGACATTCGATGCCCGGTGTCGCTTCTTCTTCCGGCGGTATGGGTGCGAGAAAGAACTCGTTAGCGAACATATTCGGTTTAGGCTCGAAACAGCCTACGCCGTTGGAACCGACTCCAGACGCGCCGAAATCGCAGCTTTCCGGATTAACCGCCGCTTCTTCTCGATCGGCGTCCATGGAACTCACCAGAACAAACTCGATGAGTGGCGGCGGTGGCGAAGAGGGTAGCGTGAGAGATGGCGGCGGCGTGGACGAGTACGCATCTCGTCGAGAACGTATATCCGGAAGAGATGCGCCCATTAGCGGCAACGCCTTCACGGGCAAATGGACGCCTTTAGGGCAAGTGAAGCTCTTCGTCGTCAGTTGTGGAAAGTTGGTCAAGATGAACAAAAGTGGTGATGACGAAGAAACAAAAAGCTCTCCGAACAACATCGTCAACAACAAAAACAAAGCGTTTATGCACCAGAGAACGATGGAAAAACTCAAATCGGGTTCGAGCACGCTGCACGCCCTCTTTAGCGAGGTCTCTTCCTCGAAGAAACCTCCGCAACACGGTGATCAAGGTCTATCCGGCCTCGCGCATTCCGCGAGTGAAGCGTTGCAAAAGAGCGACGGAGATGGAGACGGAGACGACAGCGAACGGGAAGCGCCGCCGGCGCACATCACCATGGGTAAAGAAGAAAATACCAGCGATGATCATCCGTCCTCGTCGTTCGATAAAATGAAAGATCGAAGAAAAAGCCTCGGCGATAATCCAACTTCTCGGAAATCGCACGACGGCACCTCGAATAGTGGACCCGGAAGTATAAGCATGGTTCATTCGCGAAGCGTCGAAGGTATAGATTCTGCTGTTGGTCAAGGTGTTTCAAACTTTAGCGATGACGAAGATGATGCCGGAGAAGACCAGCATCCGCTCACGCAGCATACCACGCGCTTTTGAGTAAAATATACGATGAAACGTGCATAAAAAATAGCAAAGTACGGGTACATACATGGTACTGTACTGTACAGGATAGTAATAAAGTCGTATACCAAACCTTTCGTCTTTTCGTAATACAAAACTTTTTATAAATATACGTAATAATGATACGATTTTTATCGTCGCGCGCGTACGCGTGTAAAATCGATTCTGATTATAAAAATCAGGAATGAAGAAGTCTTCTCTCATTCTTATTCTTATTCGTGGTACGAGCCCCACACTTCTTTCATCTCCTCCTCGGATAACTTCTCCTTATCTTCGGCTTGCATCCAATACATGTACTTCATCATGACGACGTACAAAATGATGTAAGACAAACCAATCAAAAACCAGGCCACCGCTAAAGTTTGGGAATGGATCAACAATCTATTCAACGGTGAATCGTCCGGGGCTTGAATCGTCTCGCCGGTGATCGGATCGACGTAATCTTGCTGCTCCGCGGCGACTTTCGCGACAAAGCTTTGCACGTATTTGCATCGGGCCAAAGAGTCGATGTTTGGCAACGCATTAATCATGTCGATGGTCCCCGACACTTCGGAGATGGGCAAAACGTAGCCGTAATTACTCGAGTAAAACCCGCTCGCGTCTTGCAACGACTTCGTGTGTGATTTCGGTACGCCGCTCCAATCTTGATCGTAGCCAGCCGCGTTCGTCGCATCGAAAGCTACGTCGCCGTCGAGCAACAAGCCTCTCTCGTGCAAGTTGCACGCCAACGCTTTGTATTCGTCGTACGCCACGTTTTCACTGGAGACGCCAACTTCATTGAACTTACCAGTCTTTACTCCGCACATTTCCAACGCCGTCGTTTTCTTGTATTCTGCGTTGATATAGATGTCAGTGTCCACGTTGTTAACGTTCAACTTTGTGTTCAAATTGTTGATGCCTTCGTAAATAGTTTCTCTCGCGCCCGTGATCGTATCCAAAGCGACGCGATCGCTGAAGCACGGCAACACGTCGTCCAACGACGTCATTGGATTCGCGGCGGGCGGGTAAAACCCTTCCGCTGATCGCCAATCGATCACGGTCGTTTCCAAATCGTCGAAAAATTGCGCGACGCCCATAAACACGCCAAACATTATCCACGAAACCAACATGAACAGCCACAACGGTATGGAGGCGAAGAAGAGACACTTTTTAAAGTTACCAAAGACCAAACCGCCGCAAATTAAAGAAATGACCAACAAAAATGAGGCCAACGCGATGGCGGCTTGTTCCGTTTGCTCCACGTACATTTCGACTTCGTTTTCAAACGTGCTCACGGTCGACTGCACGCTCGCTACCGTGTTGGAAATTTGCACTTTTTCATCTTGGCCGCCGTCCGGGATTAAAGCCGCGGAGTTCGTATACGCCGCGTCGATTATATCCACGTCACTCGTCAAAATGTTCAACGAGTCGCTAAGTTCCTTGACGACGTCGCTGACCGCGAGCGGTAACTCCGATGCTCCCCAGTAAATCAACCCGCAACCGACGATGGAAATCAAAGCGCACACCACGACGACGCACTTCGCGAACGTCTTCTCGGACGCAGTCGGGATTTTCGATCTCAAGCAGCACTCGCACGATCCCGTCACCACCCAAATGCAGCACGTCGCAAACTTAAACGCGAAGAAGAGGAGAGTAAACACGAACATGAACACGGCGACTAAAACGCCCGGCAAGACGCACCCGCCGATCATCTTCGCGTACTCCTCGTTCAACTCAAACTTCATATCGGTGATCGTTTCGCCGGATTGGACGTCCAATCGCGGAGTGCCCCAAATGGTGCTATCGTCCAAAGTGTAATAATCCGACGCGGCATCTGAGTTGAACCACTCGACAGTGTACACCGAGGGGTCAAACGTCGCCGCCGGAGCGTACTCGGTGAACCCAGTTGAAACCTCGTTCCCGCTCGGCGTGCAGGCCTTCGGCGGTCCGTCCACCCCGCAATTATACGACGCCAAAAAAGCTTCCGCGTCGAGAAACATCATCGACGTGTCCGCGCCGACGCCACCAGTACACGAGTAATCGTAGTTGGATCCGAAATAGCCGCACTGGGCATTTCCGTCGTGCTTGGTCCACCCGGAAACGTCCTGCGCAAAGCTCTTCGCCTTGTCGAACATCCACTTCATATTAATCACTTGATTGGTGTTCCAGCCGGAAACTTTCCCGTTGAACTTTGTCGCCTCCCAAAACATATCTTGCATGGACTCCGCTTTGGACGTGTCCCACGTCTCCACGCCGACGCCTTCGTACGACGTCGCGTAGTTGAACATTCTATCAAACCTCGTCACCGAAGATACGTCCCACTTTGATAAGTCCCCGTTAAAAGTGTACTGGTACGCGAACGCGTCCGACATGTCCTCGATCATGGACACGTCCCAGTCGAGTAACGTTTTCCCCCCCTGTTGCATGCTGTACCAGTGGGTCGGGCAGTTCCCCACGGAGGACTCACTCAGACATTCCGAAACGAGTTGGTAAAAACCGTACTCTTTGTACCAATTAATATTTTCCACATTTCCCACGTGATCCGCGAGAACATCATCGCTCGTTCCGGAAAAGAACAGAAGGATTATTGCGGCGACCATCGTCGTCGAAAACGACGCCTTTGTTGACGACAAAGATCGCATTTTTGACCTAACGAACGAAATTCAAACTTTCCCCTTAAGAGTCAATTTTTGTGTATATAAAGAGTCGTATAAATAGAGTAAGAACGCCAATAAAAAGAGGTATAACACAGAGCGCTCTTTCGTCTGTCTCTCTGTCTCTCTCTGTCTGCGTAAATAAAGACGTAAAAACCTCTTCTTTTTTTGGACGACAGACTTTTACGCGCAGTTAACGCGTTTTACGAATGGAGAGGATTTCGAGTCAAAGCGCTTTCGTGCTGGCAGATTTTTCTTTCTCCAATTAAGTTCTTTAAACCCTAACACAGAATACACCCTAAATTCTTTGACACCTCCCGGATAATCTTTTCTTTGCTTCACTCGTGCGCTCTTGCGAGTAGTTTAGCGCACAGAAAGAGAGAGAAAGAACGATACTAAGATGACGACGTGTACGAGAACTTTGACCAGCTGTGGTTTCTGCTCCTCCTCTTCTTCTCGCGCTTCTTTGACCACGAACAACAAAAACAAAAACGTTTTAGACGATGATGATTGTAAGGGGAAATTGAGGACGTCATTGGCGCGCTCGAGTGCGAATCTTCGCGCGAGCGGGAAACGACGACGAGGCGCGCGCGCGAATGCGGTCGTCCTCAAAGCAGCGGCGGGAATCTCTCCCGCGACGGAACGAGGCGGAGGCACCCCAAAAGCGGATTTAGAATCCTCTCGAGGCGCGTGTTCCGTCGTGAGTCCGAAATATTCGCCGGAAAGCATACGACAGAAAACGTTATTCAATACGCCGTTTGAATCCGCGCAAACGTTTTTACGATTGATTGAAATCACCTGGTCCGCGGGCGTGTTCGCCGGGTCTTTGTTGTACGACGAAATCAACGGCGTGGGCGACCGAAACGTGAGAGAAAGGAGCGAACAACTGAGAGTCGGGTTGGCGTCGCTGGGGCCGTCGTTCGTGAAAGCGGGGCAGGTGTTGGCGAACAGGCCGGACGTGGTCAGAGCGGATTTTATGGAGGAGCTGACGAAGTTGCAAGACGACGTGCCGGCGTTTAAAACGGAGGAGGCGTTTGCCATCATCGAGAAGGAGTTGGGGAAATCGGTGAAGGATTTGTTCGAGGAGATTACGCCGGAACCGATCGCCGCGGCGAGTTTAGGGCAAGTGTATAAAGCGAAACTGAAACAAACCGGGGAAACCGTGGCGATTAAAGTCCAGCGACCTGGGATTGAGCCGATTATTTACCGAGATTTGGTTTTGTTTCGCATTCTCGGCGGGTTCGTCAACGGCGTGGCGAGGAAACGTTTGGGATGTAACGCCGAGTTAATCGTGGACGAGTTTGGAGAAAAGTTGTTGGAAGAGCTGGATTACGTTCAAGAAGGCAGGAATTTAGTGGACTTTTACGAGAACTTTAAAAACGATCCAATCGTGAAAATTCCAAAGTTTTACCCGGAATATTCCGGGAAGAAAGTGTTGGTGATGGAATGGATCGACGGCGTGAGGTGCACGAACCCGAAAGAAATTTGCGACACGTTGGACGTGGACGAGTTCATTCGCGTCGGCGTCGTCTCTGGGTTGAGACAGTTGTTAGAGTTTGGTTTGTTTCACGGCGATCCACATCCGGGGAATATCTTTGCCATGCGCGACGGCCGCATCGCGTACGTCGATTTCGGCAACGTCGCGCAGTTGACGCAACGGAATAAAGAGGTGCTGATCGACGCGGTGGTCCACGCGGTGAACGAAGATTACGACGGGATGGCGAGCGATTTCGTCAACTTGGGATTCTTGACCGAAGGAACGAACGTGACGCCGTTCGTCCCCGCGTTGGAACGCATTTGGCAAGACGCTCGAACGGCGTCGTTGGAAAAGTTCAACTTTCGAACCGTCACGAGCGCGTTCAACGAGTTGGTGTACGAATACCCGATTCGAATTCCCGAACGGTTTTCTTTGGTCATTCGCTCGTTGCTGACGCAAGAAGGCATTTGCATGACGTTATCACCAGAGTTTAAGTTTTTAGAAGTCGCGTACCCGTACGTCGCGAAAAGGTTGCTGACCGATCGCGACGCCGGGTTAAGAGAACGTTTGACGCAAGTCTTATTCGATAGCAAAGGCAAATTTCAATGGAAACGGTTGGAGAATTTAATCGAGTTGGCGAAAACCGGCGGTGGTGATTTGGATTTAACCGATACGGCGACTGATGGTGCCGGATTACTCTTAACCGACGAAGGGTTGAGAAAGAAACTCATCTTAGCGTTGACCGAGGACGATCGTTTGCGCGTGGAAGAAGTCTCCCGATTGGTTGATTTGTTAAGAGAAGACGTCGATTTCGAAAAGTTGGCCAGAAACTCCGTCCAAGACGCGCCGAGAGTGGCGAGGAAGTTTCTAGAGCGGTGGTCGGATTCCGTTTTGAAAGTTTAATACGAAGTAAAAATACCGACGACGAGATTTGTTCGGGGTTGTATTATTATATATCGCACTACTACGCGCAAGCAACGAATATTTTTTTTTAAGGCGGAAACACTTGTAACACCCCCGTGACGTTCGCTCGGCACGTCGGGCACCGAAAGAAAACCTCGTTTTTCTTCACCTTTCTGTTGTTATTATTGTTTATGTCGTCGTCGTTTTCATCTTCTCCCGCGTCCTCCTCCTCGTCGTCCTCGTCCTCGTTCGCCTGCTCGACGAACCGCTCTCTGGATCGATTCGCGCACTCGAGGCACGTGGTAAAGTGGCAGCACGGAAGCAACGCGCAGGCTCTCGGATTCGAATAACAGATAACACACGTCGAAGCCTTTTCCAATTTATCGATTTGATCTTTCAAACGCGTGATTTCGTTTTTGAGGTTTTCTGAATGTTCTTGTTCGTCGTTTTCGTCTTCGTCTTCATCAAAATCCAAGCGACGACGAGAAATCGACGATGAACGATACCCACGATTCACCATCGAAGGCGGCGTGTTCGTAGAAGTGGAACGTGCGGATGTCGTCGTCGTCGCGCGCTGCGTCGTAAGGTGTGAGATGATTGTGGCCAAGTGCGTGGACGCGTCGAGTCCTTCCCTCGCGGCTCTCGCGATGCGCATGTGCGCTTCGCGAAGAGACCGAGCGTTGATGTCCGCGTCGAAGCTGGAATAGACGGTTTCCAAAATATCCGTCGGTCGAGCGAAGACGTTTGGCGTCGCGTCGTTGTTGTTGTTGTTGTTGTTGTTCTCGAGGACGTGTCTCATGCGTGTTCTCGGTGAATCTCGAGAGAATTGAATCACCGACGATCGTCTCCCAACGGTTTGAGCGTCAGCGTTCGCGGTAGAATAATTCGAAAACATCTCTTCGGCTTCTTCGGCTTCTTCGGCTTCTTCGGCTTCGTCGGTTTCAACCACGCGAAGTGGCACGCTTTCTCTCCGCTCGACTCGAAACGAAACTGGATGTAAATCAGAGGCAGAGTTGTTGTTGTTTGTATTCCTGGCAATCGAGTGGCGTTGTCGTCGTAATCTTCGCGAGATGATGCGTTCTCCTTCTTCTTCGTCTTCATCTTCATCTTCATCTTCGATCCCGCTACTACTCGAATTATTATTTGGTCCGTCTTCCTCGTCTCTCTCGCCGCGACCAAACGCTGCAGTTCTCACCTGTTCTCTTTCTCTCCCCATCAAAATTCGGTGCGGCGCTGCTTCCAACCCAATGCTTTCTCTCACCGCTTCCTCTAAATATTCGCACTCTCTCCTCCATCTCCTCCGCTCGCGTTCGCCGCTCGGTTGAAACGCGCTTTCCTCGATCGACGACTCCAACTCCAAAAGCATCGCTAACATCGCGTACAGCCAATACAAATCCCCGCACTTATCCTCTCCATCGCTCTCTTCGTCTTCTTCATCGTCGTTCGTTCGCTCGCGAACGTTATCTACGTGTTCCAACCACCTTCGCCGACGATTTTCTATCCACCATCTCGATTGAAAATCCACTAAAACAGACGCCTCGAAATCTCTCAATGCCTCGGAGAAACAAGACAGCTTGGAATTCGCGCGAATGCGAAGTAACTTCCTGGACCATAAATTTCTGCACTGGTACCACGTGAACGGTCGAGACTCTGCGTTTAAAAGCGTTTCGAGCTGTTCGTGTGATCATTCAAAGGCCCCGCCCGATCGGAGAGAGAGTAAGAGAGAGAGAGTTTAGCACATACACACAACGAGGAGGAAGGAAAAACGAAGAAAACTCTTCGAATACTACTAATAAAAAAAAAAGAACACACAAACCTCGCTCGTCGCTCGCACCGCCGCTCGCACCAGCCTCGCCGCTTGGCTTTCCTCTTCCTCCTCTCCTCCTTCTCTCGAAGAAGAAGACGATTCATCCGATGACTCGGAGGAGGAGGAGGAGGAGGACATCACGTTTGATGCGCGCGCGTGATATAATATTTTAAAAACAAAGAGAAAAAGAGTAAAAAATATTCAACACACGAATTCATTTCATTTTTTTTTTCTCGTTTTTTGAAAAAAAAGCGTTGCGGCTGCTCTTTTTTCGAAGCCTCGAGATACGAAGAAGGTTTAGATAAGTTTCGCATTTACCATTTATATCTT
>Ga0255755_1001114_pt1 | contig 25305 bp, 39 predicted proteins | sample 011ome_18_FD_179955 | JGI IMG/M metagenome (GOLD analysis project Ga0255755, IMG submission 179955) | Coastal salt marsh microbial communities from the Groves Creek Marsh, Skidaway Island, Georgia - 011501BT metaG (version 2) | ecosystem: Environmental > Aquatic > Marine > Intertidal zone > Salt... | reverse complement strand
TACTGTAGCACCATCACTAGCTGTTCTCTCAATGTAAGCATCAAGCTCTGAAGCAACCTTAGTACCTCCAAAGGTAGAAGCCTTCTCGTTAAAGTTATCTGCTACTTGCTCCGCAGTAAGGGCGTAGTTGTAGATGCGTGGATTTGATACTTGAGATACAGAATATTCTGTACAACCACTAAGTGACGTTGTGCTAGTTGATCTATTTTCTAAACCAATCCTATACCCTACATCTATAGTTGCATATGTTTCAGATACACTATTGTTAAGCACACCATTTCTATAAACCTTTAGCGTAGTTCCATCGTGTGTAGCTACAATATGAGTCCATTCATCTTCAGGAATAGAAAAACCAGTAAAATTATTGTCGTTAGCCTGACCTACTAGATATAATGTACCACCTGTAGGCACTAAGATTCCAAATCTTTGGTTAGAAGAAGCACCACTACCTATTTCTAAAAGGCTTTGTGTGGTTGATTTATATTTACGATAAACCCATACTTCTAAACTACGAGCTTCGTTTCCTGTTGGTAGATATCCAGTATTTAATCCCTGTACATAACTAGCGCCATCAAAGTTATAAGCACCTGATGCACGAGGGTTAGAGATAGTGTTACCGAACACGTCTTTACCAGTTGTTGATCCTTCTTGGATTAGTATAGGATTTGTTTGAGCTGTTGCTTCAGTGCGAATATAAGGAGATGGCTGACTTGTAGGACTAGAAGCATAATTAGCACCCCATATATACAAGTAATCAGTACCATTACCTGTGTATTGAACTACTGAATCTGAAGTATTTGGAGAAATACCTACAGTAAAATTACCACTTGAGCTTGACGCTGTATACCTTGCCCAAAATCTAAACCAACCGTTTCCTGCATTTTCAGAACCATAAGATTCGTATGCGTTATAACTATTACCAGCAGCGTAACCTATATAAGTTCCGTCATTTAAATTCCACTTAGCTATTCTACTTCCATTACCCTGATAAAAATATATACCATTAATACCTTCTCCTTTTTTAGCGTAAATAGAAACCTCATACAATACCCCCGAAGTTGTTGTCACACTTTTTAATAGTGAATCGTGGTACGCATTGCTTGAATTTACTGTAGACTTATCAGCAGTAAATGTTTCATTAGGGGCATTAGTTTGGTCAGCGGTAATACTAGTATTTCCATATGACCAGCCAGTTTCAAAAGACTCACTGTAGGATAAAAGGTTTGTTCCTTTATTCCAATCCATTAAAGCGGTCTGAGGTAACGGTTCTGGAAGTCGTGTTACCCAAGTAGCACCATTAATAGTACCGTTGTAGTAGTTAGGTACAACCTCTTTAACAGATACGTTGTCTACAGTAGCTGAAGAGTTTGAACTATATCCGTGTTTAAACTTTAGACTACTGCTACCGCTGCCGTAATACATATCGTATACAAACGTACCGTTACCTAAAGGAACAGCTTGTTGTGTATTTCCTAGGTTCACGAAGATGTTGAATGCTGTTGAGGTATAGTCAAACTTGACTCGGTAGAATTTTCCTACCTCTAAGTCTAGCGGTTGCTCTACAAATGATCCTGAGAGTGGGGCGTTAGTCCATATAGCCTTACCTCCTGCAATCTCTACGGTAGAGGAATCTGTAGTTCCCCACTTCTGACAAGTCTCGTCAAATCCTGCGTTAGAGATAAGCTCTGTGCCTATAGCGTTTGCGTTTGCATTATATACATATGACCCAGCACCTTCCGTCATTGGTAGGTGTAGCACAAGGCTTGTAGCATCTACTCCTGTAGGTACAGCTTGTTCTGGGTTATCGTATAGTTCGGCTACTTGTTCTGCGGTAAGGGCTACATTAAATAATCTTATGTTTGAAAGATTACCAGCATAAAATTGACCACTATTATCAGCTCCTATAGAGAGATCTTGATTACTAATGTCGTGAACAGTAAAAGTTGTACTGTCTAATGTTTGAGAAACGCCATCAATATAAATAACCACATTATTGTTTCCGTTGTAAGTAATGACAACGTGATGCCATTTATTATCATTAAAAGTATCAACAGTAGTAACTCCATTAACACCGTCATAGGTGTTAATCTTACCATTAAAAACCGTAGAGTTAAAATAATTTCCCCCGCTATTTATTTGCCAAACCCTTTCGTTACTGCTTATTGATGTTTTAAAATAATATGATAAAGTACGGGTACTTCCACTTACAGTAAATCCGCTGACAATTATTTTATCATTCACCCCATCAAAGCTCAACCCCTTACCAGAGTATATAGAAGCTCTATTAGAACCTAAGTCTGAACCATCCGTTGTTCTTGGAAGAACTGGTTTGTTATGTGTTACGGTGTTGCTATTGCTGCCATTAGCTTACTGTTCCGTTTGTTGCGTTACCTGTCTTATCACTAAGGATGGTTGCACCTCCATCATATTCAAACCACATCATCAGACCTTTAGTCTCAGTTGCGGTTAATTCATCGTAAGACTTCATCATTATTGAACGTATTTCTTCTGGAGAAAGAGATCTATCGTAAAAAGACACATTAGCCAAAGATCCAGCTAGAGTGTTTACATATCCATTGTAATACATACCTCCAAGATGTATGTAGTTTTGAGATCCATCGGTGTTATATGTGTCCATCAAGTTTACTCCAGAGCTGTTTGCAAAATTCATCGCTTTGACTTGACCATTTACATAAACTTCATAATACTCATCTGATCTTCCGTAATTGCTAAAAGCGATGTGATACCATTGACCACCATTTAATTTACTACCATCAAGATAATTAGAAGCAACCATACTTCTTGTCAATCCTTGATATGCATATACAGTAATTACCTCATCACTTCTTGCACCTGTAGCATCACCAAACTTTAATCCATTAGGCTGTTGCGTTCCGAAACACCAAGCTTCACGAGCAGTTCCGTTTCCAGTGACATCATCTTTTAAATAGTACCAACCAGCAGATGCCTTAATTGTAAACTTTGGAACTTCAAATGAAATAATATCCCCATCAGCATTAAACGATGCACTCCCTGTTGTAGGACTCTTCAACGCTTCTACGCTAGGGCTTAGATCAACGACAGAGCCACCAACCTTTGTTACATAGCTGGCAGCACTCGTTATCGCCTGTGCAATAGTCTCCCCAGCCTTTAAAGCTTGGGCAAGTAAATAACCTAAATACGGCATTAGCCTACTCTTTGAATGATTACTCTATAATCTGTTCCAATACCAGCACCAAAGCGCAAAGTAACGGCATTTGTATCTGTTGCCTCTACATCACACATCACATATGCAAATGGAGAGCTTGTTTCTCTTAGTTGTACAACTACATCCTGGCTTCCTAAGCTGTGCGTTACCGTTACACTAGCCGCAGCTGTAATGTCCGCAGCGTAGCCTTTACTATCGTAGTGAGCCTCAAGAGCCGCAGGAGTGACAGCACGTGTAGTATCCGTCCCTGCAATAGCTTCAGCATCAGTAGCAAGCTCTACAACCCCTTTATTAGTATCACTAGCTTCTTCAGCTGCGATGGTTACTGTTGATCCGCTACCTGAAGTATTGATGCCCTCACCAGCGGTGAATGTCAACTCACCAGCAGAAGGACTAGCACTACCGCTTTCCGTAGCGATGTTAATCAAGTCTAAGATATCCGAAGCGTCAACCTTCTTAACGACACCTGAGTCTGAAACCAACAGCTGATTATCGTCCGCAGCAGTGATATCATCAATGCTACCGATATGTAACTTCTGGTCTACCGTACTCCAGTAGTCCGAGCCTTCATTCCAAATGAACTGTACGTTAGACTCAGTACCACGCTCAATCTCAATACCTGCGTCCTGTGAAGGAGCAGCATCACCCGCAAGATTACTATTCAATAGAATAATATTATCCGCTAAGTTGATGGTCTCTGTGTTGACTGTAGTCGTTGTACCAGTTACAGTAAGGTCAGCAGTAATGGTTACCGTAGTACCATCGTCCGTGATACTTGAGTCTGTAAACTGACCGTTCCCATTATCCCACTTTAGGATGGTGTTGTCGGTAAAGTTAGCGTTGTTCTTTAACGCTAGAGATACAGCTCCGTCAGTACCACCACCAGATAAACCAGTGGAAGCAGTAACAGCTGTGATATCCCCCTTCATACTTTGCCATACAGGACCAACTTCATTAATACACACATACACCTCGGTAGAGGTAGTGTCGTAGTAGATCTGACCCTCCTTAGGATTAGAAGGTGCTGAAGCAAGATTATGAACGACTACATTTTGTATCTCGTTCTTGCTGAGGTTTATACTAGATAGGTACTTAATAGCCATAGTTAGTTAAAATATGCTCTGCCAGAAAATGCTCCGACAAAAGTTAGGGTTACTGTGTTATCGTCTATATATCTTATGTCTCCGTAAACTACATCTTCAGCAGAGTCAACAACTACAACAGATGGGCGTTTACCTAGGTTGTGTGATGCTGTCCACACCGAAGCGGGAGTATCTTGCACGTGAACGTAGTTCTTATCACCACCACCCTTGAGACCACGAATGTCAATCTGGTTCTCTACAGGTTGTTTGATGACCGTGCTTTTGTTGTAACCACTTTGTGTGATGGTTACACTAATGCTCTCTTGGTTTTTTACGGTTATATTACTCACTTACGTCTTCGTTCACTTTAAAGATTCCGTACATCCAAGTAATGACTGTAGCACCTTGAGAGGACTGTAGGTCATACACATAAATACCACCCTCTATCGTAGCCATGGTGTTTGATGAAGCGGTAATAGTTAGCAGTCCGTTGTTGTCTCCAGTAAAACCAAAGTCATTAGCGGTATCGTCATTAGAGTCTCCATCAAGTAAGGCTGATCCAGATGTGTCTGACTCACGTACTTGCATCATCCACTCGTAACCATCCGATAGATCAATGGCAACTCCGTCCTCATCTTTAAATGTTAGTTCTAGAGTAAAACTATCTCCACGTCTTGTGGTGATATCTACCCTGTTTGCTATGTCTAAGTTTATGCTGGTTGCCATATTGCAAATTTACTAAATCATTGATTACCAAATAGTTGACTCATCATGTCTGAACCGTCTTCTAACTCCCCTCTTTTACCCTGTCTCTGAGAAATCATTTTAGATTGTTCAACAGCTTGTTTTTTAACACGCTCGTCTTTACGGTCTTCTTTTTTGGTTTCTAGACCGTTTCTAAAGTTTCTTTCCTGGGCCTTTTCCATCTGAATGACAGATGCTTTTGCTCCTTCTAGCTGACCCTTTAATTGGTACTCTAGTTGTAGGAGTTGGGCTTTAGACTGGGTTTCAGCCTGGATCTCTGCAAGTTTAGCTTGAGTCTGAGCTTGAAGCTCCTGCAGCTTGCCCTGGCTTGCCGCCATTGCTGTTTGCTGGTTCATCTGAGCCTGCATCTGAGAGTTCTGCTGTGCAATCATCTGCTGCTGTCTCATGCGCTTCTTGCGTCTGATAATCAATAGGCGTTCAGCCTGATCAACATCTTTAAGCTGTCGTACAGCTATTGCGTCTTCTAAGTCGATCTCTTTTTGAGCTAGTGCTACTTGAATGTTTTGCTCTAGGTATGCTTTCTCTGTATCGTCCATCTCAGTCTGAATCTTCACACCGAAATTGTACATAGGCAGCTCGCTGAAAGAAGAAAGCACAGCCATGTTAGACTTACCTATAGCTCGCTCGTAAGCCTGGTATAAAACAGATTGAACAGGAAGGATCTGAAGACACTTAACGATATCCTCACATACTCTACTGTATAGGTAGATCGCTGCATTAGTAATATCATAGATAGCGTTGTTACCAGCTGCCATAGCTTGCTGACGAACACCAACCAGTTGCTCTCCTTTTGGAGATGTTCCATCCATTACTTCGTTAATACCTGTCGTATCACGTATAAGACGGAGATTATGGTTGTAGATAGCAATAAGCTCATTGATATTCCTAATGCTATTATCCAGACTCCTAACTGGAGGGTTCTGGAATCCACCTTCTGGATTTTTTGAGCGATAGTAGAATACACCTGTTTGTTCATATATATCCTGAATGTCTAGCGGCTGTAGTTCTCCGCCTTTACCTAATTGAACGTTTTCAAGTCCCTCGATGTCTACAATCAAACCGTCTGGTTTGGCCTTAGCAATAGCTTGCTGTAATTTCAAATGAGACAGTTGTAGCTGATCCGCAAAACCAATTACAGAACCTACAAGTGATTTAGGCATCATTCTGCGTAGGTTTGTAGAAACCACAGAGTATGAAAGTCTAGCACGTGTTAAGTCGTGTGCGTTTTTAGGGATGTTCTTTTTTTGACCGTAGTCAAACATATGATCTGTTCCAACGATATAGCTTCCGCCAAATACAGTTTGGATACTCATGTGCTTAGGCTGTCTGTCGTATACAGACTCGCGAGGGGGGTTGTAGTCAAACCCTTTGTAGTATAGGTTTTTATTACCGAATCTAGACTCCTTCTCCTCGAACATCATGTCGTCTGTAGAAAGGAACTCAAAATCCATTACCTCTACGATAAACTCATCGTACCCGTATGTTGTACGGTCCAAAGTTTCGTCATAGTACTTGTATGATAGCTTATCTGCACGGTTCTGGTACTTGTTCTTTACCTTCTGTGCGATCATCTCATACTGCTCTTCTGTAAGCTCATCACGAGCAATACGCTTAAGCTCAGAGATGCTAATCTTCTTGATGTGTCCTGCATACATGAGGTCGCTAAATGTAGGGTCCTCGGTGTAGCTATGGAAGAAGTATGCTGGATCGATGTATTCCTCGGTGATTCCATAGTTAGGATCGTTGTTTCTTTTTACAACGCCCATGCCACAGATTACCAAGTCGTTTACCGCTCTTCTGTATACACGCTGATCAAAGTCATTCCACTCTAGTGTAATATTTGTTCCGATCTGTGCTGCTATCTCTGCAGATGTTTTAATGCTGGCATCCATGAAGATTTCAGCTTCTTCTGGAGTCTCTGGAATTGCACTGGTGTCGATTCCCGTTTTTACGCCCTGGTTGTTCAGGGCTTCGATCATCTTCTTGTTCTTTACCTCAAACATCTTCTCAGCACGTTTACGATCCTTCTCAGACTGAGATAGTGGGTCGATAGCGTTGAGGTTTGGATAAGGCTTTCTTGATAGAATATTGTTTACTACGATCTTTACAAACTTAGGGACGATAGGCACTGGAGACCAGTCAAGGTTTAGCAACGTACCGTCCCCGTTGTTCGGATCTAAAGAATTTAGAATCTGTTTATAGATAGAAGTATCTTGTGTACCATTCGCGTAGTCGCGGTTGGTTTCAAAGTCTTTAAGTCTACGTCTGAATAAACTTCGTTCATCGTCAGACTGACCCCACTGCTTTTCAATAGCCTTGGCGTATTTTAGACCATAAGACTTATTCGTCTTTTGAGAATAGTGTGAAAAGGGATCGGGAAAGTTACCGTACTTTCCTCTGTCATTATCATTATTGTACATAGCGTTTCGCAGAATACTTCCTCGCAAAGATACAAAATTAAACTACTGCGAATCAGCGTCTTATCTCGTTGTTGTATCTGCGGAAGAATTTCTTGTCGTCAAAGGCAGACAACTTCTTTTCTTCTTTGTATTTCTGCGCTGCTAGTAGCGCTAGACCCGAACTAATCGTAAGGTCATACTTAGTACGGTTGTCTATTTTATAGCCGATCCAGTCTTCCAGCGTGCGGTCAAAATACATGTTACCCATCTCGCCAGTTTCATTGTTTATCCCTACGTATTCCTCTATGTAAGCTTCTATAGCATGTGCGTGAGCCTGGATAACGTCTTGAGAGTTAGAGGGTATCCCCCTGGTCTTCACGTTCATTGATCCAGGAGTCTTCAAATGCTCTGGACGCTTCATCACGTACTCTTCGTAACCCCTTGATTCAAAGTGCCTTACGATGCCGTACTTGTTGTTCTCGATTAACAGTGGATAGCCGTAAAATACAGCGGCCATAAGTACATCCTCGTAGAATATACGGGCCAAAGGAGGTCTTGATGCATACTCTGCAACAAACATATTGGGTGGGGCAGCCATGCTAAATTTATTGTACAGGTGACATGCACCTTTAGACCCTCTGTTATCTGTGGTGGAGTCTAGGTCATAGCTATCGACACCTCCAACCCCTATGTGGTCGTTCGCGGGGTGCTTCTTGTTGTACTTGATTACGTACTTATTCCTATCCTCTTGCTTAGGCATCCAAGATATTCTCCAGCGTCCTTGTGGGTTTGGGCTGAATACAACCTCGGTGTCACTTGCACCATCCTTCCAGCTAAAGTTTCCTCTAACGACTGGGTTTGGATAAAGCTCTTGATTGTACTGGACCTGCTCGTATATCTTTCCAATATTAAATGTAGATCCCTCGATGCTGTCGCGCATTGCTTCGTCAACGGTAAAGGGGAACTGACGTATAAATTCGTTTAGCTCACGGGCATCGTTCTTTAGTGCATCACGCTCATTCTTTAAGTACGTCTTCGCGCCAATATCGACATAATCCCCATCAATCGTTTTAATTGGTTTCTCGGGATCTTCCACGATGGGGTTTCCATACTTGTCAAAGAAACCTTCCAGGGCTTCGTAGGCTGGTACAAAAAGTCTATAAAGGCCAGTCTTTGTTCTTCCGTTGGCGTTTCTGTCGTCTGGGTCTGAGTCTCTCCAAAGCTCCTTATACTGGTTACCACCCTTGTCCATAGGGTTGACAGTAGACCCCATAAGGCACTTCCCGATGATCTTTCGCCCAACAATAAGACAGGTACGCTCGATACGCCATGCTTCTCTAATGTCCGTAGGTTTCTCCCATTTACCGCTTTCATCTAAATAAAGTATGTGAAGCTTTTCACCATCGTATGCGTTATTCGTGGTGTTCTTCCAGTTGATAATAGTATTAAGAGCCTCTCCCTTGTTTGAGGTCTTGTTCTTTTTAGTAATACGCTTTGACGGCTCACGAAATGCAAGCTCCATACGTGGATTGGTAGTACCGTCTTGAATAGGCTTGAAGAAAAATGGATAAGACTTAAACATAGGAACCACCTTTTTCATAAAGATGTTCTCCTGTGCATCCTTACCTGTTTTAGACTGTATACCCAACAGCTTGTCTTTCACCTGAGTACCCTCGTCTACTAGTATCGCTGCAGATATATTGGTGTATCCAGAACGTCTACACTTAGTGTACATCTGCCCTATAGATCTTGGGTCATACTCACATGCGGCAAAGTGGATGAATAGCCTTCTTTGAAACTCCAGGTAAGACGCATATCCGATATCCATCTTACTCCATTGTAGCATCATATAGTGTCGCCCTGTAATGTAGATGCGTTCACCGTTATTAAAGAACCAAACACCTTCACGCCTGCGCTTAAACTCCTGCTCGATATATGGAGAAAAACGTTTTTTGAAGTCGGATGGCATTTCGTACCACTCGTCCATAGAGCGAATCCTTTGCAGTTCTGCTGGCACAGGAAGTCTTTGCCACATTTGCATATCCAACTTACTTCCATAGTTGAGGATTTCTTTGTCTGGTGGCGCTTCTGGGAGCTGAATATCAAGCCCACCGACCTGTATGACCTCGCCACCCGTATCGTTGGGACATATGTTGATAACGTAGTTATCGTACCCATCCACTTGTTTAAGTCCTGCCATTTAATTTTATTTTATTCCCAGTAGAGAAATCTCCACTTACTTTGAGAATCGCTCTGCGAATCCTCCTGAGTAGTCTTGCTCTTCTTCAATTCCTCCTGTTTCCTTAAGTTCTCTAACCATTTGTTCGAGTCGCTGGTATTCAATAAGGAGTTCTTTTGCATCTGTAGCTGTTTGTTTTATACTCTGTAGTTCTGCCTTGCGTTGAGAACCAGATAGTTCTGCATCCACAGGTTTTCTTATTTCATCAATCATGTTATTGATTGCGATCTCCATAGATGCCAACAGTCTCGTTGACGCTTCTACTGTATTAAAGCTGTTCTTCTTCCTTGACATAGACTAGCTCTGATGTTCTCATTCGGTACACTGATGTACCGTCTATGAGTTCCATTTTATATTCTGAATTTTTCGTATAGCCCACCAGATCACCAGGCTTCGTTCCAATCCATTCTGAATCTTGGGGTAGGGTGAGTAGTTCGCCCTCCAGTTTAGGTTCTTCTGCGAGCTTAAGAACAATGCCAGAAGAAGTTGTTTCCTCTTTCGGCTTATCAGGGGGTAAAACGAAACACCAGTCACCAAGCATAGTAATATCACCAGCTTCATCTTCGACTGCGATAGCGTGATTGCTATATCCTCCGTTGGGGTCATAATTAACCATGTATAGGTTTTCTCCAAGATCATAGGCTTGCTCCATTACTACGTGGTGGTGAAAATAAAGTACCTGGCCGACAGCTGCGCCACGGTAACTTACGGGGGGAGAGACTATTTGTCCGTAATTGTATCGGTGTTCAAACTCGTTGAACTTTGTGATGAGCTTAAGAGTTGTCTCATCGGACAACTTTATCTCGTCTTTAAACTTCTTGTCTATCCTTACGATGAAATGTTTTAACGGTCTCATATCAATCAAAATTTAAATCGTACTCGAGTATACACGGCATATCGTCAATGGCTTTCCATAGCATTGTGCCTTCCTCGTTCTCGATATAAATCAGATACCGTTTTTTTCCGTGATGGTGTAAATGCGCCTCGTCTTGAACAATTGCGCTTACTTTTCCTGCCCCTGCGCGCATGCCTACATAATAAGCCATGGCATCCTTCGGGTCTCTTCCGATGATAATTTTTCTAATCATTTTAATTTAATTGTAAAGAGGTGGATTTAATTTACGTCCCCATCTCTTTTTGATAAGTTGATCCAGTAGTCTATGCTTGACTGTTCCGATTTCTTCTCTTCACGTACTTGTTCCGTATATGCTTCGACACAGTAAGACAGTAGGTCATCGAGTTCTTCATCGTCAGACACAGAGAAAGAAGACAACAGACTCATGTTTGCACGTTCGTCACCGTCCTCGTCTACATACGAGCTTTCCATGTCTAAGAATCCTATGGCGATGCAAGAAAGAAACTCGTCTTCCATCTCGTACTTCTTCACCACAGCATTTATAGCCAGGATAAGATCCTGGATCTCTAGGATCGCTTCTTTTTGCTTTTCAGTCATTAGTCTAATTTAGTTAAAATAAATGTTGATGCAGTCAATAGTGCAGCTCCGCCAGAAGCGTTCATGCTTACCTGGTAGTAGATATCCTCATCTGTATCTGCGTAGTAGACTAAAGCAAAACCAATAGCCATACTGCCCGATGATGCTTTGCTTCGTGTGATAGACTGTAATGTGTTTGCTGATCCACCGCTTGGCTTTGTGACGATGTCTATGATTACATCTGTGTTGGATGTAGTTACCTCCAGCATAAAGTTCACGTCTATCTTAACCAGACCCGCAGACTCAACAGTAATCGCTCCAGTCGTAGTAGCTGAAGTCTGAAGATGAACAGCCGTAGGATCATTAACAAAATGAGAGGATGTCTTGCTATTGTTATTTACTCCAGCCATAGATGGCGTTGTAGGAGTGGCGGTTAGACTGTATGAAGATATCGGGCGTAGTATAAACATTGGGTTAGCAAAGAACTGAGCCGATGCAGCCGTAAATGCTGACGAGTCTAGCTCGCGTTTAACCACGTTGTTGTTACCGTCAATAAACAAACCCGTAAGCTCTGCAGCGGCCGTAGTTGGAGCTGCAGTAAACTTTAAAGAGTTCACCTCAACTGTATCTGTAGATAGCTTTAGTGCAGTGTCTACACCAGCACCGTCTTCGACAGATTTTATTGTTGCTGTTGCCCCGTTTGTTGAGAGCTTTAATAAGGATCCGTATGTGTCCTTGACCTTGTTTCCTGAAAGAGTCGCCATTTGAGTATCTTTGTATTCTATGCAAATTTAATAAAAATGGCAAAGCAGTCTAAAAAGAGTATGTTCCGTGATTTTAAGATGGAAGATCCCGATAGAATAGGGAAAACATACTTGAAATACAACAGACTAGTGATGCGTGACATGTCTGCCCACTACGATATAAATGAATCTCAGATGAACTTCTTACTGTTCTTCTACGACTATATGTTCTGGACATTAGACAAGGCATCGGAAGATTACTTCTACAGTAAGAAAAAAATTGGTGAGCGTATTGTATACCCATTGATGAACAGTGGCTACATATACAAATATTACGACAAGCTTTCTCCCAGTAGTTATGAGGAGGCTATGTTTAGCGAGTCTAAGATGAACTACAGGGTGAGGTATGCCGTGAGCCAGAAGGGTAGACTACTGGTCCAGCGTTATTACCGTAAGTTAGAGGGGGATGAGCAGATTAATGTACCTGCTTAACTTTGAATTCAGCTTCTAGTGAAGCATTCTTGTGAGGGACAAACTTTCCCTCGTGTGGCATTAGGTAATGACGGCCCCCTTCGGTCATCCAGTGATAACCGTCAGGAGCCTTTACCATTACTTTTTTGCGTTTAGCCTTCATTAATACATCTTACCGCCCTTACCGAACAGCTTCGCTGCACGATCTAAAACGTTTTTGTATTTATCTGCAACGCCTTTTACTTTCTTACGGTCCTCAGCGTACTTATTCATAGCCTTTGAACGCTCGTAATCTGTAGCTGATGCCTTGCGACCTGCTTTTTTACGTTTCGCGATGTAACCCTCACGGCTATCTTTAGTGATGCTGATGCCTGGCTTCTTGCCTACCATCTTCTCGTTAGCTGCTGAAGACTTCTTAGCCTTGTCTGCAGTTGCTCTTTTAGCCATTGCCTCATCTTTCAATCCAGCAATGGTTGACTCGTTTTGACGAGACTGAGAGACAGCAGATCCAGAACGTGGTGCTGTAGATTCCTTCTTAGCTGCAGGTGCTGCCTTTGGTTGTTTAACCACTGAAGGAGCTTTCTTAGCTGCAAGCTCGACCTTTTTCTCTGGCTTGCGTGTTTCAGACTTTACAGCCTTCATCTCGCCTTTGTACCCAGTGTTCTTTCCAGTTTCCTGAGAGATGCTACGTCTTAACTCAGACTTACCTGCGAGGTACTTAGCATGCTGCTCTTTTGTTTCAGATCCTAGACGTGTGCCGTACTTCTTTCCGTTGTACTCAAATGTAGATAGACCTGACTGACGTGCCTTCTTAAAGGCATCTCCAAATTCACTCATTGTATAGTTGTTTATGCTTATGTCCTGATTATCAGTTACTTGCAAAGTTAGTTAAAAATCAATCACTAAATAGACCGCCTAGCTTATCTCCAATGAAATCTGTCATCGTAGTTATAGCGTCATAAGAGAATCCAGACCCCTTGTAATCTGCGAAGTCGGCTCCCTTGAATTCAGCGATTAGGTTTGGCGTTCCTTCCTTCACTCCGATCTTACCTGCAGCCTTACGTGTCTTACCGTATAAAGAGTCAGAGTCTCCAACCTTAGAGAAGTCGTAAGAGTCGTACACCTTGTATGTATCTGTTGTTGGATCGTAGTCGTAAGAAACACGACCAATAGTAGTTGCTGTTTGGAACTGTGGCGAGAGGTATGATCCCGCAAATGTATCTATGGCGTTTGTACCAAGGCTATTGATATCGTCCGATAGTCTACGACTACCATAATCTATATACTCTGTTCCCCCTTTATCATTCCCAGTACGTTGTCTAGCGCTGATGACAGACTTTACCAGTTCTTGTTGCATTGCTGGAGATAGATCATCCCACCCGTACTTATTGTCTCTTGTGATCGTTGAACCTACAAGCTGTTTCACTGGCTCTGGTCCAGGTACAAACCCTTTAACAATTCTTGTACCGACTGAGCTACGAACAGGTTTAACTGGCGGATCTACTTCGTTACGCTTTGCTTTCATTTTTTACTTCTGTTTCTTGTGGCAGACATGAATCTCTTCTCACCGTGGTCATAATCCATACCATCGTTGTTGCCATAGCGTCCAGCATCTCTACGCTTCTTATTCAAGAAGGCTCTGTACAGCTTTTTGCTTTTCTTCTTGTTCTCCTTTCTCTGCCACTCACGTCTTTTCTCAGCGGCTTCAGGATTATCCTTATAATATTGTGAGGTCTTACTTGCCATACAGCAAAGATAGTAAATACTTGTTTATCAAATATTTAGAGGCTATAGTTAAAGTAAAGCTTTAAGTAGATAGGTCTATGCAGAACAGCCCTAGATTCAGCTGTCTTTGACCTTAATCGCGATGATCATTGAAATCCGTTTAATCTGTAGAGTAATCAGATTTCTAAAAGTGTTTGGGTTTCCAACCCCCACACCATTACACCGCATCTGAAGTCTTGGGCAAAGTTACAGCTTTTTTTTGACATATGCAAGCTTAAAGTATCACTTTAAGTTCGTGCAAATAATGTCCAGTATTATTGAATATGTTTTAAGGTTAACAGAACACACAAATCAATTTGTTTCGATCTACAGGGTAAATGGAAAAATGGTTGAGAAATAAAGAAGTTGGGGATTCTATATATATAGGGACGCTGACCGATGGATACCGAAACGAAATCTGAAACCTAACCCCCTCATTATCAGCCATTTACGATGAAACTTTTTGGCTTTTTAGTGGCTAGACTATACATATATATATAGGCACATAAATTCTATCGTGATTTGCTTACGATGAACAATACCCCCCAATACAACTATCCTCAGAGGAACAAACCTACAATGGGGTCAGACTCGGCATTGCCCATCAACACTAGGCTTTTGGAAATACTTTGGAAATATGGTCAGACTCGATGTATCTTTGGAATGTCAAACGACAACGGCTGAGGCTGTATTTAACAATCCATAAAACTTAAAGACATGGACAAGCAAATCAACGTTACCCTGCAAATGAACAAAGCGCAATCTAGACTAATCCGTAGAATGCTAAACAACGAGGAACGCAAACTCGTGAAGAAGTTATGGACTGAGTCTAACGAGGCTGTGGCCTCTAGACTAGAGTTGGAAATCATGGAACTCAGAACGCTTGAGAACTCAATCTTCTTGGATGAACTAGCATCTGAGGCTAATCAATAAAATCAATCAAAATCAATCAACATGAAAAAGTCAGTAATCAATCTAATCAACGAGGTAAACGAACTATGCGAGTTCGTACAAGAGAACCACATGCATGTAGTATGCTACGATGGTGGAACATGGCCGATGGTCATTGATGTAACAGGTGTAGAACACAAGAATCAATTTGTCTACATCAAAGAGAACGAGTCTAGCAGCGGATACGGCTATGGCTTTGAGAAACGCTACAATGTGAACAAGACTGATGAGTATGACATGGGCGGTCTAAAAGACCTAATGTACCACCTTAGACTCATCCGCAAGGAGTACAAGAAAGCATTCAAATACGCTAACAATAAACCATTCTAATTATGTCATTCAAAGTAAAAATACCTGTAGATATCGTAGTCACATATTACGCTGATGTAGATGTAGTTCTAAGCCACGATGAGTACCAAGAGTACGTTCAAGGCAAGAACATCAAAGAGATAGTAACCGATAGAGAAGTAAGAGATGTTTACGATGCGAATGGTGCTATCAATAAGGAGTTCATGTTTGAGGAACTGACCATCTTGTGGCATGAGTCATGGCCGAATTTAGACTAAGCATGTATGGTACTAGGCAGGGTTCGATTCCCTGCCATGCTACAAATCAATTTAATAATCAATCAATCAAATGTTAGTCACAGGTAATGCTGTGCATCACAATCATGAGTCGTTTTGTTTCAAACAAGTGGGCTATCATTGACAAGTATGAGGGTCAAGTACTGCACAAGGCAGAAAAGTCTCAAGACCTATACGTTAAGGCAGGTCTGACTAAACCGACAGGTAAACTAAGCGTAGCACAGGCGGTGTGTAAACTTCAAAGTAAGGGCGGCAAGATGGCCGATGAGATGCTATGTGCGTTCAAGGATGGCGAATGGCTGATAGCAGTAGACCGCTTTTCCAATAACAAGGGACAAGCAGACTACGAATGGATGTACCTCAGAATTAATGGTCACGTTGCAATACATGCTGACCCAAAAGTTGCCATCAGCAATCTTGAAAAGGCGTTTGGACTGGAGTCAGAGCCGATACCATCAACCAAGTCTGATGGGGCTGATTGGCACTACAATGAAGAAAGCCATGCGGGTAAAGCAATGCATAGTCTAACCACTTATGCAGGTATCAAGCCTAGCGATGTGGGCGATTGGCTAGAGAGCGATGCAAACCTTGAGCATGGAGAGCATGTAGACTTGGGCAATGGGTTCTCGATAGGTAAGCATAGCGAGCAGGATTGGGTATGGCTATACTGCACTGAGTCTGCCCTAGACTTGATAGACTTTTCTTGGGGCGAAAACGAGTACTCAATCGATCTTGAGTGGCAAGAAAGCCATAGTGAGATTGTGTACAACGGAATCATCGATAGTATCAAGAACAAACTGAAAACGGATAAAACAAAATCAACAACCAAAACATCAGCAAAAACAATGGATGCAAATCAACAATTAGCAGAGGCGATTAAAGCAATCGCAGGTCAGACTGCAGGTGCAGTAGACATCGAGCAAGTAAAGACTATCGTAGTCGAGGAAGTACGAAAGGCTACACAACCACAGGTTAAGACTATCGAGGTCAAGTTGCCATCTAAGTCTGAGACTAAGAAACTAGGCGTTCAGCACTTCAAGTTCGAAGAGTTGCTCAGACTCGTAAGTGGCAAAGTACCTGTGATGATGACAGGCGATGCAGGAAGCGGTAAGACATTTGGCGCTAAGTCAGTAGCCAAGGCGTTGGGTCTAGACTTCAGAATCTTCAGTTTCACTAACGAAACTAGTCTAGGTCGTACAATGGGATTCATGAATGCGAATGGTAAGTATGTGACTACTGCAATACGTGAGATGTACGAGAATGGTGGCGTACTTATACTCGATGAGTTTGATGCCGCTAACGCTAACGTAGCAATGGCCTTGAACAACCTGTTGGATGGCGATGAGTACACGTTCGATGATGCACAGGTGTCTAGACATCCCGAGTTCAGATACGTGGCATGTACGAACACTTACGGCAAGGGTGGTAACAAGAAGTTCAATGCTCGTAACAAGATGGATGATGCGACCATGGATAGATTCATCTACATGGATTGGGGATACGATGAGGCGCTAGAGCGTAGCATATTCGGTAACACCAATGCAACGAACATAGTGTTTAAGATTCGTGCCAATGCAAATAAGATGGGTATGAACGGCCTTGTAACGCCACGTAGAACACGTGAAGTGAACCGCATGGTGGGTCTAGGCTTCAGCATCAGAGATGCCGTATACATGGCTATTCTGAATCCTCACAAGGAGGATGTACAAAAAGGATTGTTGGATGGTGTGGCTCTTTAAGGGTCACTCATCACAATCATCAAGTCTAACTTAATAATCAATAGATATGTTTCGCAAGAAAATCAAAGAGGATGGTAACAATTATACTAACCTGTTATCACTAAACTTCAGCGAGTTGTCAGAATTCATTGAAGACTACAAGCCAACAACGATTATGTGTGCAGATGGCTTTGATATGACTGCCGCAAGTTCAAAAGATAGAAATGCTAAGTTCCATGGCGATGTGGAATTTGGCTCTAGTCTAGAGGCATCTAAGAGGCTCTTAACTATTGGGTATCAGCCCGAACAAATGAAAGGCGCGTTTGCTGGATTTGATACTGCGTTTGAGTCTAGTCAAGAGGTAATCAAGATGGCTGAAGAGGGCTATGCTTTTGACATCCCTAGCATACTGAGTGGCGATGATGAAGTATGGTTCAAGCGCAAGAACATGGGCGAAGCGCCAAGCATACACATCGTTTTCGAGGGTGGTGCTAACGCCAACATACCTGCAATGAACTTTTACATTCAGTCTGCAGTAGTGACAAAGTTGTCTGAGATACTCAGCGAAGAGGCACACATCAGAGTCTCAGCGACATACTCAGCAAAGAAGCAGGGCAAGGATTCGGCTACAGGTAAACAGGTTGACAACGTGACCTACATCAGCATGAAAGACTACGATGAGCCTGTAGATAATCGTAGACTCGGGGCAGTATCGCATCCTAGTTTCTTCAGAAGAATTGTATTCTCAATCTTAGAGAACGGAAGCGATGAGTTCTTCGGAAAGGATTACCGAGTGTCTAGCGGATACGGGAGACAGGCTGACCGCAAGGAACTTGGAGTTACTGATGAACTAGAGAACTCATTGTTTGAGTCAGACATCGTGGTAAACATACCATCCCCATCTGATGATGCGTTCCGTAATGTTGAGAATGCTGTTGCTTTCTGCAAGGCTAGACTAAGTGAAATCAATGCGCTAAAGGTAGCGTAACTAATAAACCGAGGGGGTGCAATGCCCCCTCACAAAATCAAATTCAATGAAAGGTAAATTGATCAAAATTCAGATTGCGAGTCTAATTGGAATGGCTCTAACAGGATGGTGTGGATTCTTTATGGAATCTAAAGAGATGTTCATCCCAACGATTTTGTTGGCGATGGTATGGATTGGCGCTTACGCCATTTACGAGGCAGATGAGTATAACGATTCAAGAAACAAGTAAGATGAAAGCGAAACTACAATTCTTCTACACAGGTGGTAGAGGCTACAACGTGGGCAGGGATATGGAATTCAACGACCTGTACCACTACGACAACTACATCAAATGGATGAGTAGAAAGGGCTACATACTTGATGAGGTATGGACCGAGGATGAAAATTTGCTAGAACACTTGCGTAAGTGATTTATTTGAATTAAATTTGAACAAACATTAAACAATTATGAAAATCAATAGGTATCAAATAACCCTCTACCATGGTGGCGAGGGGTACAACGAAATCAGATTCGCAGATTCATTAATCGAGGCGTTTGACCTAGGAGCATTTGCAGAACACATCGAGGTGGTGGACCTGCTTACTAACAAACACATAGAATAAACAAGCGATGAGAGAGTTAAACGAAAAACTAGATGACCACATGGCTCGAGCAGACCATGACTACTATGACCACGAATACGTGAGTCTAGACCGAAGTGACTCGGATGCATCAGACAAAGTGCAAGTCACAATCATCAAAGGCCACAAGTTGCGTACTGCATCTTGGGTTGAGACTTACGATAAATTCATTAATCAATTATTTAAATAACCATGAACTATTACGGAATTTTAATTAACCCTGTGGAAAGCAAGGTTGAAAGAGTAGAGTTTGACAATCGAATTGTTGGACTAAAAGAATTGTACGATAGACTACAATGTGAGGTAGTTGAACGTGTACCCATCGCAAGTGGAGAAGACTTTAGTGTAGACCTTTGGCTTGATGAAGAGGGTATGCTGAATGGAGCATCTGAGCGAATCGGTCAGTTTCAAATAAACGACTACATGTTCGCAGGATACGGATTAATTATCCTGTCTGACTTGGAGGGCGAGTCTATCGGATTCCCCGAATCAATGGAGGATATTTTATCAATGGTTGCTGAAGCCATTGGAGATGATAACGATTTTAATTTAGAATAGTCATGCCAAATCACGTATATAGCCAAATAAAAATCCACTCTAGCAAGTTGCCTAAAGTGAGAGAGATAATTGCAAATGGTGGGTTCGCTCGTTACTACAAGCCGATGCCAAAAGAACTGAGTGGGACTGCGAGTCCTACAAGGATTGTAAGCCAAGTGGAGTACGAAAATCAAACTGATGACATGTTCGGAAAGGGTATTACTCAGTCAATGCATGATGAGTATGTCGAGAAGTTTAATTACGCTAATTGGTACGAATGGTGTAACGCTAATTGGAACACAAAATGGGGAGACTACGAGATCGAAATTAACGATTGGCTGGATGATGAGTCTGACATCGTAGCCGTAAACTTCGTGACTGCTTGGTCTCCATTGGATACCGAAATCATTCTCATGATGGATGATGATTTAGACATCCAAGAGTATTGGTGGGAAGAAGAGCAGGGGTTTGGTGTTCAATACCTAAAAGAGGATGGAGAAATCAGACTATCCATGGAGTGGGACATCCCCGATTGGAGCGGAGTTTCTTACGAAGATGAAGAGGGTAACTACATACTACACCTGTTGTCTGACCATGCAACGCCATACTCTGATATGGAGGCAGGATACTACATCGAAGGAACGTATGACATGCCTTGGGAGGGAGACACTAAAGAACTGAAAGAAATAAAAACACAATTTTAATTTACACGATTATGACAATTGATGATTTCATGAACCAAAAAGAGTCTGACACTATCACAGGACACTACGGACTCGATGAGGACACAACATTCGAGAAGATTGAGTACCTCATAAAAACTACCACAGGAAATAGCAAGGTATCTAGTGTGATAGATGCTTGTAAGGCTGTTGCTGACTCACAGGATGAGGCAATGGTACTGATGCACACGCTATACATGGCGAGGTTTCAGATGATGATGGATACTGCTATTGAAGATATCCTTAAGTCAGTTATCCGAGGGATGAGTGACCTTGATGATTAGAAAAAAGGAGGGGGTTTTATCCCCCTCCAAATTTCAGTCAAGCCAAGATGAGAGAGTTGCTTGAAATGGTAATCAAATCTAGGGCTAAAATAAATATACAGGTTTGTGTACCTTGCGAAGTACACTAAAAGTTACTAACTTAGTTTTAACAAAGATGGAAAGAATAGAAGAGATTAAAAATATATGTGAGTGGATTGAAACGTATGCATACGATAAACAAGATTCACTTTTACTGCTCAATGCTTTTAGACTTCAAATGATGGTTAATAGTCTGAGCGAAAGAGATTTAGGTGCTGATGCTTAAATGATTGATTGATTGGTTGGAGGGGTGTCCTGTATGGGATGCCCCTTTTTTTTGCTCAAACCTCCCATTCCCCCAATGATTATTATTATATAATATCTAACCCCCTTTACCCTCTATATATAATCTAATATGAAATTTTCGGATGTTTGTTTGGAGATATAGAACAATTGGTTTATGTTTGTTCGAAACAAATTCAGTTAAGACATGGAGAAATTAAACAACGCCTTGGTAAATGTTCAGAAAGAACTTAAAGCACCCAAGGGCCAATACAACAGTTTTGGCAAGTATGCTTACCGCAGTGCGGAAGATATTTTGGAGTCTGTTAAGCCTCTGTTAGCGAAAAACGGATTGTCAATGCGAATCACTGATGAGGTTCTAGAGGTAGGCAGTATGGTATTCATCAACGCAACGGTAATCGTTACGGATGGTATAGACAAGATTTATGCTTCTGCTCAAGCAGGTATTGATCCAAATCGCAAAGGAATGGACATCGCTCAGTCTTTCGGTAGTTCAAGTTCATACGCTCGTAAGTACGCATTGAACGGAATGTTCCTAATCGATGACACAAAGGATGCTGATGCAACCAACACGCATGGACAGGCTCAATCACAATCACAAACTCGTACAGCCTCAAGCAATCCTGCAGGAGAGTGGTTTACACAGGCTGTTGACTACATCAAGTCTGCAAAGGACAAGAAGTCAAAAGAACTAGCGTACAAACAAGTATTAACCAAGTATGGAGAACAGGCTTCTGACAAGCAGAAACAGGCTCTTGCTAAATTCGTAGGGTAATGGACTTTGCAAGAAAACTAATGGAGCGTACAGGTAAGGGATATCTCTCTTACTCTGCAATAAAATACGCGGCTGATGGTTCGAGAAACCAGGACATGAAACTCTTTGAGTTGTACATGAAAGGACTGCTTAAGAAACAGTCTGATGCATTTACATTCGGCTCAGTTTACGACTGCATGTTACTAGAACCCGAGACGTTCATGGATAAGTTTTACGTTGTCTACGATGAGCAGAAATGCCTTGAGTTGGACGCTAAGTATTCAGACAAGTATAAGAGTCCACGTGCCTCAAAGGTGTGGAAGGAAGAATACAACGAGTGGTACGAGGGAGAGATTCAACACGCAGGAGACAAGGAAATAATTACCGAGGAAATCATATCAAAGGTCGAGGAAATGATCGTGCGATTAGATGAGTCTGAGGTGTTAGATATGCAGACAGGTAAGATGACACCTGTTAGAGCATACTTGAAAGGACAGGCTCAGTACGAGGTTAACGATTGGATTGATGACATCCCTGTAAGAGGATATCTAGATGTTCGTGGAGATGGATTCATTACCGACTCTAAAACAACACGTGACTTATTTGGATTCCAATACGATGTATTCAAGTACGATTACGAGATTCAAGCCTACATCTACACCCACGTTGAACAGATTGGGGATTTTTATTGGGTTGCTCAGACTAAGTCTGTCCCTTACACAGTAGGCGTATTCAAAGCGTCAAAAGTAACTATAAGCAAGGGCGAACATAAATTCTGGAGTGCGGTAGAGAACATCAGTAGATGGTTAAACCAACCCGAAAAGGATACAAGCACATTTGCTATTTATAAAGAGATATGATACTAAACGTAGAAAAAGCAACAGGTATAGTTGAGACAACAACTAATATACTAGGCGTAGACATCACATCAGAGGCAAGAAGTAAAAGGATTTCTGATGCTAGAAAGATGTTCTGCTACTATGTGTATAGCAATAGTAGAATGACACTAGATGAAATATCTAAACTGATTAAGAAGTCTAAGTCATCTGTATTTTACTATATTGAACAACACGAAAAAAACATGTGCGATAATAAAGGTTACGCTGACAACTTTTTTTATTACACTAAGTCAATTCAAGAGTCAGCAAAAATTTAATTAAAATGGATAATCAAAAACAAGATCCGTTAGTGGGCTACGCAAACGCACCACGTACAGAAGTAAAGTTTAGTCTAACCGCTTCTGAACTAGACGACCTCAAGAAGTACTTGAAGGCAAACAACGATGCAAGTAAGCCTTCACGAGTTTACTTGACTTACCGCAGCGGTATATCCAAAGCAGGTAAGAACTACAACATGATTTCGGTTTACGACCCTAATCAAGGAAACACGCACAAGCCTGTGCATGTAGAGGTAACATCAACTACAGGGGATTTGCCATTCTAAATTATAATCGGGGGACAGGGGAAACCCTTCCCCCTTTTTATTTAAAGCGATGAGAGAGATTTATTACCATGAGATTGAGATTTCCTACAAGAAGGCGAAATCATTCATCAAAGACAACACGTGGGCTGTCAGTCTATTTAAGACACCTATCGAGATCATGAAGTATGATAAGAAAACAATGGACAGACTCACTAGAAAGTATTACGGCACTAAGTATAAGTCGCAGAAACAATTAGTAATAACTAAGATACTCAGCACTAAATCGGTGGGGAGTGGCTCAAATCAAAAACATGAAGAAGTACTTAAGAAAAATTAGGCACATGAGGTATGTTAACCTCTACCTAGCAGATATAAGATGGGAGATAATCAACACAGTTGTTGCATCCTCACACACAGGTTTTCACAATGCTATTGATGAACACTTGCAAAATTTAGGTTTGCTTCTACGGAAGTATGAAAGAAGAAGAAGGCTATTAAAATTCTAATCATGGCATATCAAGACAACCCCGAACACAAAAAGATTATAGACTGCGTACTCAAACAGAACGCATTGATGTTTGCTAACCTCGGTATAGATTGCAACAAATCAGATTACGAGAAGGCAAAAATTAAAGAGCGTCAGAAACTTCGCAGGATATTAAAACTAGACGAGGAGAAAATAAACAGACTTATAAAAGATTCGCTGGATGACTAAGGACGGAGAAGAAAGATTCAGAGCAGTTGTCAAGATGATGATTATTCTGCAATGCTCTCTAGAGCAGATGGATGAGATAAAAGATGTTCCCAACCTGTACAGGCAAGACATCAAGAAGTCTATAAACAACCTAGAGAAGAAGTTAGAAAACTATCTACGTCCCCTGCTAGACAGCATACCTACAGAGCAAGAAAGTATATTCATGCAGACTCAAAGAGGCGTAGAGAGCATTATAAACAAGACTATAGAGGAGATACATAACCAAAACATCAAGGGAAATGAGTGACGAAATTTCTAAGATCGTAGGGTCTGTAATCTCCTTCGAAACCCTTAGAAGGTTTTGGGATGATTATACAAAGGCGAACAAAGTAGGACCTAGTCGTGAACGACACAACGTAATCCATAGACACGCTTTTATGCACATCGCTAGAGAGAATGTTGCCCTTCCTCTACAGAGGATAGGAAGGATTCTTGGCAAAGACCACGCTACCGTTTTACACGCTTGTCGTAATCACGAGATGAACTACAGGTTCGATGGAGACTACAAAGTAATATGGGACAACCTTAACAAAGAAGTTGAAGACTTGCTAATGGACAACGGCATCGTGCCTAAGACTATAGCCACTGCTGATTCAGCAGGAGAGATACACTTCAGATATCTTGAAATATCTCGCAAACTGAGAATGAAGATTCAAGAGTTTGAAGACTACAAGAAGAGCGTAACTAAAGATTTAAAAAGAATTGAGTCTGTCAAGAAGTATGTTGAGGGGCTTGAAACTAGGAATCATCAACTTGACAAAGAACTTAAGAGAGTAAAGAACTTGATATGAAAAAGTTATTTAAGGTCATCTGTAAGGGGGTTACTTACGGAACCTACAACACCATTGAACAAGCACGTAAACTGCGTACCATACTACAACGCAGAGGTAAGGATGAGATTGTTATTCGTGTAACTGAGGAAGACTTGCCTTGATGCGTACCAAAGTGGTACACAAAGTAAGGCTATAACCTCACGAGATTTGATTTCGGTAAGGCTATAACCTTACAAATGCCAAAGCATATAAAAAACGGAAAAACCTTTAGATTGTATGCGGAGGCATATAGAAACCAATAATGATGCAGAACGATAGGGTTTTGTGTCTTTAATAGAACCTTTAACACCAAAGAGAGATGAAAACACCAATGCAAGAGTTGATTGAGATAATCAAGAAGCGTCAAGAAGATGATGAGGCAATGCCGTTTATGTACAATGATAAGATAATTGCGTTGGCAGAATCAATGCTTGAGAAAGAGAAGGAGCAGATTATGGATGCATATATGGAAGGCGGAGATTGGGAGTCATTACCTCAACCACGATTTGATAATTACTACAACTCAACCTTTAATACCAAATAGAGATGATAGAGTTTCCAATAATGATATTATTACTTACCTGTCTTTTGACGGGTTTGTTTATTATCATAAAAGATAGTAGAGAAGAATGAGAATATCAATAAGTAGTATATGGGGGCAGGTTTATATCCTACCCTTTATTAAGTTGACACATACCCGAACACTCAATGGTGATTTAGAACTTATCATTGGT
>Ga0255755_1001100_pt1 | contig 25568 bp, 18 predicted proteins | sample 011ome_18_FD_179955 | JGI IMG/M metagenome (GOLD analysis project Ga0255755, IMG submission 179955) | Coastal salt marsh microbial communities from the Groves Creek Marsh, Skidaway Island, Georgia - 011501BT metaG (version 2) | ecosystem: Environmental > Aquatic > Marine > Intertidal zone > Salt... | reverse complement strand
TGAAGCCGATTTACTCTATCCAAGCGCAAGCTACCAAGCATTTGTAAGAGTTTTCGGGGATGTGGTGATTGACGAAGGCGATAGCGCGTCCGCAGACATCTCTCGCGATTGGGGCCTTCAGTGGACAGAACGAAAAACCTTCGCCACAGCAAGATTTTTTGCAGGCCCAATTCCGATTACTATTAAAGCAGGCGCTTCAGGATCGGTGGGCTTTGGGGCGGGCTTGGCCCTCAACGGCCCCGTGATTAGCGGCTACGGAGACCTGTTCTACGCTTCGCTCAATGCCTATGCAACAGGGGGTGTGGACGTCGGTTTTGCGTCAGGCGGCATTGGCGCTGATCTTCTGCTCCTCCAGCAAACCTTTCGAGTTTCTGGCGAAGCTGACCTCAGCGATATTCTTAACCGACATGTGACCTTGAACGCCTTAGCCCAGAATCAAATAAAAGCGATACAAGGGAGATTTTATCTCTTTGCCAAATACCCGAAATATAAGTTCTGCTGCAAGGTGAAGAAGAAAACGAAGACACTCACCCTCTACAACACTGGAGCCCTATTTGATAAAAGTTGGGATTTGGTGAACGAAAGTCGAACGGTGAGCTTTTAGAGATCACGATAATGATAAAGTACCTCAAGAGCGCTAGCTTAGGCCGGTTTAAAGGTGAATAGCCTACAGCTTTTCAGGCTAGCGCTAGGCGTCATCTTGATGAGTTCGGGAACAGCTGGATTAGCTCAGGCTTCCCAGGAGATGTGCATTTCTGCCGGCACCCTGCGCACGCAAACTCAAGTCTTGGCCTCTCAAGATGGCAGCATCAGTCGGACTGACATTGCCCTCGACGCACTTCTTTTCAGCAGGGAGCTGCTCGCCGAACCTGATAGTTATTGGCTGGGTTTTCAGCTCGTTGGCACCTCCATGACAAACGGGGAAGACGCCATCGCGCCACTATTCTATTCGGTACCATTTGCGATCCAGATTAATCGTAAAAGCGGCGCCTGGCTGTCTCAGATTATCAATGCCAAGCTCAAGGCAGGTGACAGTGATAGTCTCCTCGCCATCTATCAGATTTTACACAGCCTTCCTAGCGCACTCCTCTCGCCCGGGGAATCGCGCATAGTAGCGGAGGCGGATAGCGTTGGCTCAGTACTAGTGCGCTACGAAAGTCCCACATTGGGTCAGGTCATCAGAAGCAGAGAGCGCTACCAGAGCTACGGTGGTGCTCAAGGAAACGGGCTCATTGAATCTGCCGAAATCAAGGAAGATATAGCAAAGATCATTGAGCTGAGATGTGCTATGAAGGATTTTGAAGGCAGGTCAAAGGTCTCTGTCTACATGACCGGAGACATGGCTTTTCTTACCGATCAAACCACCCTTCTTCAACCCATTAAAGATGCGGTAATTCCTACTGATCTGAGGCTCGCGACGCTTGACCATGATCCTCGGCGCTGGGTGCCCATCGATATCACTACGATTTATCCGCCCGAGAAACGTCAGCCCTTGGCAAGTTCTGATCAATTCCTTAAACAGCTTAGCGCCTTAGATTCAGCAGATATTGATACGGATTCGCTTCGCGCCCTGCTGTTTAATAACGACGAATTTCTGTTAGCGATAAAACAAGAGCTTGGGGCCAACGGTTTTTCCCAAGATTTTGAGGAAGAATTACTGCTTCAAATTGGATTAGCCAATAGCCAAAAAGCCCGCCAATTGTTAACTGAGGTCATTGCCGATGACCTTTTTGAAACTAAGACACGGTTCGGCGGTATCATGGGCCTTAAGTACACACAGGATGCACTTGAGCCTGAAGCGAGGGCAGCACTGCTTGACTTTAGCGCCCTTTCAAACCTGAACCCTAGCGATCAGCAATTAGCCGACTCGACACTGATGGTGCTGGGCATCATTGCGCGGGAAACCGAGGATAGCGTGCTGGAGTCCTTACTCATCGATCGCTTGAATACTGGGGGTGAGGAAAGAAGGCTCATGGTCGCAATGACCGCCTTGGGTAACGCGGGCTCTCAGGACAGCGCCCGAGTACTTGGTGACTTCTTGAGTTCCGAATCGTCCGCATTAAGTGCAAGAGCCGCAAATTCCTTAGGGCAGATTAAAAGCGATACTGCAAAAGGTCTACTGACGGATAGCTTGCAAAGGGAAAGCAGACCCGAGGTCTTGAGTAGCGTTATCGCGAGCCTCGGCGAAAGCAACCTCACAGTAACAGAGGTTGTCCAACTCCAAGCGAAGACCTCTGCTAGTGAGGCCCTAGTTGTTAGAAGAGCCGCTGTAGAGGCAATCAGCAAGCAAGCGGCTCGCTTACCTGAGGCCAAGACCGCCCTCAAAGACTTAATGACTGAGACAACCGACCGTCAATCACTTAAGCACATCATGAGCGGGCTTTATGGCGGCGATTAGATCGTAAGCGTTTTTGGCGTTGGGAAAATATCTATAGATGTTTGGGGTCGGGGTAAAATTTACATTTATCCATCCGCTCCAAGCTCATCGTGTTCCTGACGCAGCGCTAGCCTATCTTATGACCGCCGCTTACGCTCGTTTATGTCATGAACCTTAAACGGCATAAAGCAAATGTAAATTTTACCCCGACCCCATTTATTTTTATTTCCATTTATTTTGGTCGCGTCGTTGATGAAGCGGATGAAAGAGCTGGAAGACGAGAACCGGCGCCTGAAAAAATGTATGCCGAAGAGCACTTGATTTCGGAGGTCCGCAACGAAGCCCTTGAGGGAAAGTGGTAAAGCCATCCAACACGGCAGCCGCTCCGCGTGACCGGGCCACGAACCCTATCGTCCTCGCGTTATGGAAGGTAAGAATTCCGTACCGCTCAGACTCAGCAATTCACCAGCCAGCGCGTGCGTCTATGACCCCATGATTCAAGCGGGCATCAGTCCAAACATATCCACACCGCACTGATACTTTCATTTCAGCGGCAGAATCGCTTTAGTTCTTCCTATTCCCCAAAATCGCCGCCAGACTTTTCTCTTACTCTGCACCTGTGGTGGATTCCACGAGCAGGTTTTCGGCTTTTGAAATTACTGAGCCGGTAATATCGATTTCTGCGTTCTGCCAAGCGGCGTTAAACCTATCCTGCACCGCCTGGGCTTGCACTGTTTTACCCTGCAGGGTTAAGGCTTTTTCTAAGCCACGTAGCGCCCAGCCGTTTTCAACCATAATTTCGAGGTCTCTCTCATAGGTCGCTTGTGCCGCCGCAAGCTCGCCAGCGTCAAGTTGCACTTCTCCCAGAATGTGTCTTACAGGAAAGAACCACTCTGGTGGTTCTGTATACGGTAGAGAATCTTCCATAACTACAGCGCTTTCCAGCGTTGCCATTGCGGATTCTAGCTTACCTGCATTGGCTGCAATCATGCCGGTGAGCACTGTCTCGGCTATCTCCAGTAACACCGGTGCGCCTTCACGATTAAAAAATCTAAGGTCCTGGGTTTCTGGCATGCTCCTAATTTTTGCCAAATCTGCGAGTTCTTGTTGGGCCTTTTCTGCCTGATTTAAACCAATAAACGCCTGCCCTCTTGCGTAATGCCAAATACCACGGGCATACAGTAGATCATCGTCAGGTGCGGGTGAGGCCAGGATCCCTTGCCAGTCAGCAAATCTCACTTTTGCATAAAGGGGCTGCGACAAGAAGTGTTGTGCGACAGCCATGCCTGGAGCTCGCAGAAGCTCTGCGGTTAATGCGGCAGCAGTGCCGTCGGCGAGTTCATAGGCTTTGCTCTGCCAGCCGCTGATTGCTGCCGTCACCCAGCCAAAGTGCCAGTTATGTGGAATGTATCCCGCGAGATAAATCGGACTATTGGAACGGCACGCCTGGATGAATTCGTTGTCTGCAGCGGTCGCAAGCATATTATTAAGTGTGGCATCGTGATATCGGCCCACCCGCATATAAATGTGCGCGGGCATATGCACCAGGTGACCGGCCGAGGGGGCAAGGTCGGCTAGGGTATCGGCGTAAGGTTCTGCGCGTTCCGGAGTGGCCGATTGTTCTACCGCATGAATATAGAGATGAATAGCACCAATATGTTGTGCATCTAGTTCCAGAGCCGTTTCGATTGTGTCGGTGATCTCGGTTGTCCAGGGTCGAGCAATGCCTTCGGTATCCCAGAAGTCCCATGGATGAACATCCATCATGGATTCTGCCGCGAGGGTCGCGATATGAGCATCTTTAGGAAAGGCTTTCATAACCTCGCGCATCCCGTCAGCGTAAGCCTCGCTCAATGACGCTCGATCTTTCGGTTCAATTGCCAGATATCGCTGCTGGAGCGCATCGATAAGCATCCGCTCTTTTGCGCTGACGTTGTCACTTAACTCTTTGGCTGTCCGCGCCAAACCAAATGCCCGGGGTGCATTATCTGGAACCATATTCGCGTTCACGTTCGGTCCTAAGACCAGTGCGCTGCCCCAATAACACATGGCACAATCTGGATCGTAAATCGTGGCCTCAGTGAAGGCGAAGTCCGCTGCAGCATGGTTAAATGCATACGAAAGTGCGAGTCCCTGATTGAAGTAATCCTGGGCGACGGCGGATGAGGTTGTTATTGGAAAGTCGACTCCTCCTAAACCATTGAACAATGGCTGACGCCAGCGGTCTTCAGCGGCCGCTAATTCTATCTCTGTATCGGCGCTCTTGGTTTGAGTGTTTTCTGTAGTGTCACCGCAGCCTATTAGAAGCGTTGCTGTGGCTGCTGCCAGAATAGCGGCCCTAAAACTAAATTGAGTCAACATGTATCTACTCCTGATTATTATCGTTGAAGAGTACATGAATACTTTATGGTAAAGCGGACCCCATGTTCAAGCCAGTTTTCAATTGAGTTTGAGCCCTGCGTCTCCGTCAGAGACCGAGTCGAACTTGCTGGTGTAGAACCCCTGGCAAGCTGACTCTCAATAGCAGCGTGGCACTCTACCCAGGCCCTTTTTGCTTCGGGTGAAAGCGACAGCATCACCGGTGATAGCGGGCCGTCATCGTCAATCGACTCAGATTGATTCAGCATGTCCGCAAGGCGCTTATTTAAAGGACCGTAAGCGACTAGACAGGCTCAGCCTGACCTACCTAAATATCACCTCCAACAAAACTCGAGGCCGTTATAGCGAACTGATTCGAGCTTACCACCTCCCCGAGCTTACCCACCTCGAATCCGCGATGATAATGCTGCGTAATCGTCTTGTTAGCATCACCTATAATCTCTGCAACTAGCGCCTCAGAATAACCAGCCCTGTAAGCATCTGTTATAAAGATGTTTGGGGTCGGGGTAAAATTTACATTTATTCCAACAAATCCCGGACGACGTGTCTCGGACGTACCGCCAGAGAAAATCGAATTCCCGGCACCCAGGTTCGAAGCCTGGCGCTCTATTCAGCTAAGCCATGTTCCTACAGCGCGCGAAGTTGACAGGTTATACGCTGGAACAGACTTCGCCAACGATTTCAAAAGTGCTCTTCGCGCCCTATTCATTGCCAACCCTGAGCTCATCCACAAGCGAAAGTTCTGACGCCACTCAATCTCATTAGACGTTAGCCAATCCAAAAGCTGCCCGCCATGCCGTTACGAGTCCGGCATGCGCTAATTGGCCAGCACCGGCACAGTGTGTTCGGCATATTCACCCTTAACTCAGCGGCACTCACGTACTGGCACAGCCCTCTTTGAGCTGGCTTCGCCTTAGCGACTTTTGCGCAAATTATTGATCAAAACCGCAGCGATGCCGACAACGAGTACGAGGCTAATTGGATTGCTAACCAGCGCCCAGAAAAAGTCGCCCAGATCGTCCTGAACTGAAATGACAGCGCGACGATAAGATACATCCATCAGTGGTCCAAGGATAATACCCAGGATAATTGGTGCCACTTGATAACCGTAGGTCTTAAGGAAATAGCCGAGTATTCCGCAACCAAACATCCAATAGACATCGGTAACACTATTTTGAATCGCATAGGTACCGACGACGGATAAAACGATGATCACAGGCAACAAAATACCTTTCGGACACTGGACGATCTTGCTAAACAGCCTGATGCCCGTTAAGCCAAATACCAAAATGCATAAATTCGCGAGCGTCAAGTTACCTACGGTATACCAGAACAGATGCGGGGTTTCCGTCAACATCAGGGGCCCCGGCTGAATCCCATGAATAAATAATGCACCAATGATAACCGCCGTGACCGCATCGCCCGGCATACCTAGGGTCAGCATCGGTATATAAGCACCACCCACAGCAGCATTGTTTGATGACTCTGCGGCAATAAGGCCTTCATAGGCACCTTCGCCAAATGGCGTGGCCGGTTCTGGCGTCACTCGCTTAGCATGATCGTAGGCGAGCATGGCAGCTATATCGCCGCCCGTGCCAGGCAAGGCGCCGATGATAACGCCGATTCCAGAGGTTTGTAGTGATAACGGCAGATATTTCTTTACAAGAGTCCACGACGGCAATATTTTGTCGAGGTTTTGCCTTATGGGCTGAATGCCAATCTGGTGCAATTGGATGAACACTTCAGCGATACCAAAAAATCCAATCATGGCAGCGATGTAGGGGATCCCACCCGTGAGCTCGAGACTACCAAAGGTGAATCGTTCTTCTGCCGTTAGTGGATCCAGTCCGATCATCCCCAGGCTGACGCCCAGGGCGGCACAGAAGATACCTTTTGCCAGCGACTCACCAGACAGCGCGCCCACTAACAGTAGCCCAAGCACTGCCAGCAAAAAGTAGTCTCTGGGCGCAAACATTAACGTAAACTCAGAAATAACAGGCGCCGCCACTGCCAGCACTATAATGCCTACCAGGCCACCAACAAACGACATAACCGTGGATAGGCCAATTGCTTGACCGGCCTCACCCTTCTTTGCCAGTGGATAGCCATCCAATGCAGTCACCATCGCGCTGGGCGCGCCGGGAATGTTCAGTAGAATTGCCGTACGGGATCCACCGTAAACACCGCCCATAAAAATGCCAGCCATCAGTGCGAGAGCTTCGTTAACGTCCCATGAGAAGGTGAAAGAGATTAGGATAGACACTGCCATGGTGACCGACAGTCCAGGAATGGCTCCGACGTAAATTCCAGCGAACGTGCCCAGCGCCGTCAGGAAAAAAAGATAAGGGTCTGCCCAACCGATCGAAAAGTAGTCGAATGCATTAGCCATTTTTCAAGGCTCCCTGAAGGATTGTCTGCAACGTTTTGCTATCGTCAATGATTACTGCCATATGCTTGCCTCAGGTAGTATCACTTTGAATATCACGCGAAAAACAACATAAATAATTGCGAGCACATTAATACTAATTAGGATCGACAATAAGAAGCCTTGACGATAAAGAACAAGAATACTAAAGAATAGAAACGCGAGTGATGAAGCGAGGAACCCAAATTGATTGATGATTGATATGTAAGCTAAGGTGATGAATGCGAAAAACAAAACTACCCGGGGCGTTATAGCGGTTACGAAGCTACCAACTTCGGTACCCTTTGGTTGTTTAGCGGTTTTAACTAGCGTGATGAGCGACGATATGAGTAAAAACACAGCTGCCAACATGGGGATGCTGCCCGGGGCGCTTGTCGACGACAAGCCGGAAATACTAAATGCAAAATAGGTGATCGCTAGACTGCCGATGAAAAGCAAACCGGTGAAAACTAATTCTCCTGGCTTCCTCTGCCGCTTAGCGTTCTCCAATGGCCTCGTCGTATTCATATCAGCACTTCTCAATTGTTAGCATTCTTTTCTGATTCACGTATTTATGGTCTGGGTATCCCGAACTGCTCAGGAGCGCTTTTTGTCGCGCCCGCATCATGGAGTAGCCAAGTCGTCACGGATTGCCACTTATCCAGAAACTTGTCAGCCTCTTCGCCTGAAACGTTCATTGGAATTGCCCCAAAATCGTCGACAAATTTTTGGAACTTCGGATCAGAAGCGCCTGTATAAAACGCGTCCGTGAGCCTTTGCTTGACTGTCTCCGGAGTATCTTTATTGACAAATACGCCGTAGAAGGGCCCCCAAGGCAAAAATTTGCCAAAAGCAGGATAGTCCTGCGTGATCGGGGGCACTCCGGGAAGCAACGCTATTTCCTCATCGTTCACTACGGCAAGGGCAATCAATCGCCCAGATCTGATATGTTCTGCCGTTGCCGTAAAACCTGAAGGCAAGAAATCCACGTGCCCTCCTAACAATGCTGTAATGGCTGGACCATCACCGTCGAAAGGCACCGGTGTCACCTCGAACTCGCCTTGGCTACCCAGCATCGCACCAACCACGTAAGGCAGCCCACCTGGCCCCGTCGATCCCATTTTAATTTCCGACGGTCGCGCTTTCACATCTTCCATAAGGTCTTTCAGGTTTCGCCATGGCCGATCGGGGTGTGACACAATGACAGAGATACCGCGAGCAAGGACATTGACGGCGTAAAACTCGCGGTAGTCAATATCTGAAAGCCCAAGCACCCCATGCAACTGCGGATTTTCGGCACCATACAACAGGGTGTAGCCATCGGATTTTTTATTGTGCACGTACTTTGTTGATATCGCACCGGCACCGCCAGAACGGTTAATCAAAATAATTTCTTTCTTAAGCAGCGGTTCAACATAGGGCGTGACCGCTCTACTCATGGTATCAGTGGCGCCACCGGCGCCCCACATGATAATGCCTTGTATGTTTCTCGCCGGGTAACCTTTAGTAGGCGCGTCGGCAGTGAGATGTACAAATAATGCAGCACTTAAGGAAAGGACGGTTCCCATAAGCCAAAATAGCTTATTTGCTTTGGACATCGGATCGTTCTTCATGAAAGTACAACTCGCAGTCATGTTACAAAAATTGCTAGTGCGGGTGCGCTATTAATACGCTGGCGCAGTACAGGCAGGTGTCATTCTCGGGTTTAAATGACGTCTTACGGGCCTTCAAGAATCGAGCGGTAAAATTTGGTTGTGCTTCGCTAATATTTTTGCATCATACTTGTTTATGTCGTATTGTACCTGAGTATTTATAGCTGATGATGTATGCAGTGCCTAGTTGCCAACTGAGCATATCGAAAGCACTTTTACATGTAAAGATCATCCCCGTCGTAGGTTCACAAGTGGTAACAATATGTCGATTCAAGATCTCTTTTCAGAAGGGCTATTAGAAGTAGCAAAGCAACCGAAAAACAATCAGCTTGATGTCACCGCCATTGGCGACACCAAAGTACTATTCTTCCCCATTGACCATGACTATCCCGGCGGTTCCGCTGCCATGCACAATGCCGTCTTTGAGCGCTATGATCTGCCGTACCGAAGTTGTTTTGTGGTTGGCAACCCAGATAACGTTGGCGCTATATTTGCTGCATTAAAAGCTGATGAGCGTTATGTTGGTGGCGGTGCTGGGTCCGGTTTCAAAGACAAGGTTGCACCGCATTTGGATGGTTTAGACCAATCAGCTCAAGCAATTGGCAGCGTCAACGTGATAGCCCGTGAAAACGGTAAGTTGATTGGCTATAACACCGATGGTGTCGGCTTTGTGAATGGCCTGCTGGGTGAGTATGCAGATTGCATTCGCGGCAAAAAGATTGTAATTCTAGGCGCTGGTGGCACAGCACTACCTATCGCCTATGAAATGGCACAGAACTCACCAGCAGAAATTGTTATTTGTAACCGTACTGTGAACAAAGCGGAGCATATCGCTAACTTAATTAGCCCATTCTGTTCTGCTCGCGGTGTGGGTGAAGACTGCATCAACGAGGAATTAGCAACCGCAGGCGTGGTGGTAAACACGTCGAATAAGGGCGCTCAACCTAACGAGGCCTATTCAGCCTTTGCAGCTATGACCGGTGATCCTGCCAGTGATATGGCGCACTCCAAAGCCAATCTTGCGCGCTTGCCCAAAGATGCCATTGTCGCTGATATTTTGCTCGAACCTGAAACGACCACGTTGAATCTGGCGAAAGACAACGGTAATCGCACCCATAGTGGCCAGCACATGAACTTGCACCAGGCTGTGCCCGCTTTCAAAATGATCACCAAACTCGACAAGCCTGACGATGCGCTCAAAGAAACCATGAGTGGTGCGCTGTAGAGGGAAGCCCAACTTATGGATTTAGCACGCGATGAAATGGCATTTCGTAAAACTTACGAAAAGTTTGTCTATAGAAAGGAATTGACGACGGTTTTCCGACCTGGGAACCGTCTCTTTCCGAACTACAGGGGATATAAGCCCCTGGAGGTGGTTACGGCTCGAATCATTGAGAAGCCGGGCTGCGACGCTAAAAAAATCCCTCCACTGTTCTCGCCCTTCAAGGCAACCATTAGGATCAGCGACATTAGAACCGTCGACATTGATGATCTAACACCCACTGACTTTCATGGCAGCTCTCCGGATATTCAAAATGTTGAAGAGCTACTCGATCATCTTGAAGAGATATATGCCCAGCCAATCGAGAATTTTGATAATACCGTTACTCGAATTCAAATCCAGTACTTATGATTTTGCTAGAGGTCTAGTCTCGAGACAAATTTGTCTGCCTTGAAACAGATAACAGAATAAAACTCAGCGGTTCACGGTTAGCGCACCACAGCGCTTATCGTCTCAAGGTTACAGTTCAGCACGCCACTTATCACCCATTAATGCTATTTCCCGACTGATTATGGGTCAGTCTCGCTGAATGATTCTGCGCCAACAGTTGGTATAACACGTTCTGTCTGCCCACTCCTAGCGCATACGCGTATCGCGGATATAATGCCCGCAACACTCTCAAACCTCTCGAGGCAACTGCATTGATTAATCTAACCATCAACGGCCAATCGATAGAATATACAGGTGATCCGCAAACGCCATTATTGTGGGTCTTGCGAGACGACTTGAATTAACTGGAACCAAATACGGGTGCGGCATCGCCCAATGTGGCGCCTGCACTGTGCACGTTAATGGCACCGCACAACGCGCTTGCGTTCTACCTGTTGCGGCTGCAGAAAATCAACCAATCGTCACGATCGAGGGCTTGAGTGTTGATGGCGACCACCCGCTACAGACTGCTTGGAAAGACATTCAAGTACCACAGTGCGGATTCTGCCAGCCAGGCCAAATCATGCAGGCAGCCGCCCTACTAGCGTCTAATGCAGGGCCCACTGACGCTGAAATCGATACCGCGATGAGCGGCAATATCTGCCGTTGCGGTACCTATCCGCGAATTCGTGCGGCAATTAAATCTGTCGCAGGAGCGTCCTCATGAGCGACCTACTGCAAGCACCGGTGTTTGACATTAGCCGACGCCGCTTCATTAAGGCGGCAGGCATCGGCGGCGTTTTCGCCATGAGTACCCAATTGCTCTCCCCGACCCGCGCCTTCGCCGCTATTGCTGGGACCTCTTCGACCACCAGCCAGGCAGTTAATCTGTTTGTCGCCTTCACCAAGGATGGCACAGTAGAAATCACCTGCCATCGGTCAGATATGGGTCAACATATCCGCACCGCCATCGGTCAGATTATTGCCGATGAAATGGAAGCGGATTGGGCACGCGTGCGCATTGTGCAGGCCTTGGGCGACCCCAGTTATGGTGACCAAAATACTGACGGCTCACGCAGCATCCGCTACAATTTCGATCGATTGCGGCGCTTAGGCGCGAGTGTCCGGCAAATGCTGGCTGCCGCTGGCGGCCAGCACTGGAACGTACCCGCCGGCGAATGTGTCGTTGCGAATCATACGATCTCTCATACCAAGACCGGCCGGCAACTGGACTTTCAGGACGTCATCAAGCGCCTGATGACGGTTGAGATTCCGCAAGACGCTGCGATCAACCTTAAGCCCCGAGACCAATGGCGCTATATCAATACCGGTATGGCTTCAGTGGACATGGATGATTTGATCAATGGCCGCGCGGTTTTTGGAGCAGATGTGCGTCTACCGAACACTAAAGTCGCGGTGGTCGCCCGACCACCCGTGGTCCTTGGCAAGGTCAAATCCTTTGATGCCAGCGCGGCCCTCGCGGTTCCAGGGGTACTTAAAGTGATCGCCATCCCAGCGCCGAGCGCGCCCCTGGCTTATCAACCCTTGGGCGGTATCGCGGTGATTGCGACCAACACCTGGGCGGCGATCCAGGGTCGTAACGCCCTTGAGATCGTTTGGGATAATGGCGCAAACGGCACCTATGACTCTCGAGAATATCAACAGCGTCTTGAGCAAAAAGCTCGCGAACCCGGCAGAGTCATTCGACGCCAGGGCGATATCAATGCCGGATTAGCCGCAGCCACCACACGATTAGATGCAGAGTATTATGTTCCACACCTGAGCCACGCACCGATGGAGCCGCCGGTTGCCACCGCTCGAATAACCAGCACTGGCGTCCAAGTATGGGCCGCCACCCAGAATCCCCAGGCTGATCAGGCCGAGGTTTCACGAATGCTGGGTTTACAGTCAGCGCAGGTGGAAGTCCACGTGACGTTGCTGGGTGGTGCCTTCGGGCGCAAGTCGAAACCAGATTTTTCTTCGGAGGCCGCCTATCTTGCTCAACAGTCAGGCTTTACCATACGCTTGCAATGGACCCGGGAAGACGATATTCAGCACGATTTCTACCATACGGTATCGGCTCAGAAGCTAAGCGCCGGCCTTGATGACCAGGGCAAGATTCTTGCTTTTCGACATCGAACGGTATTTCCATCTATTGGCGCACTGTTTTCCGCTGGCACGACAAACCCGAGCGCCGGCGAACTCAGCCAGGGGTTTTCTGACTCACCTATTAGGGCACCGAACCTGCAGCTTGAAGTGGGTGAAGCGCAAGCCCATGTGCGTATTGGCTGGCTGCGAAGCGTAAACAATATTCATCACTGTTTTGCCGTTCAATCTTTTATTGCCGAAATGGCGGCTGCCGCCCAGCGAGATCCTAAGGATTATTTACTTGAGGTCATAGGTCCGGCACGATTATTAGAATTTGAAGGTATGAGTGAACCCTACCCGAACTATGGTGAGACGCTAACACGCTATCCCTATGACACAGGGCGCTTAGCTCACGTCATTAACCTGGCCGCCGCCAATGCCGGCTGGGGCCGTGCGTTGCCACCAGGCAGTGGCTTAGGCATCGCCGCGCATCGCAGCTTTCTGACTTATGTGGCAACCGTCGTGGAAGTGAATGTCGGCAGCTCAGGCGAACTCACCATACCGAAGGTCTGGATGGCCATTGATGCCGGTACAGTAGTCAACACCGACACCGTCGTTAATCAATGTCAGGGCGGCGCGGTCTTTGGTCTGTCTTGCGCATTACACGCCGGCATTACACTGCAGAATGGCGCGGTCGAACAGAGCAACTACCACGACTACGCCGTTACGCGCATGAACGAGGCGCCACCCGTCATTGAAGTTCAGGTCGTAGCAAGCGATGCCCTACCCGCCGGTGTGGGCGAGCCACCGACACCACCGTTTGCGCCAGCCTTGTGTAACGCTATTTATGCGGCGACCGGCAAGCGCGTCCGCCAGCTACCGATTGGCGATCAACTGCGAGCTTAGTCAGGGACGCTTAGTCAGGGACGCATAGCCACCTATAATCAGCTCCTTGATCCCTCCGCCAGAGGTGGCTCATGCAGCACCGCTGGCGGCAGTTCATCGCCAGCCCCGGTCAACCTGCGCCTTGCATCTTTGCGACTGAAATAGGTGAACATGGCTGGCACCAGATACAGTGCCAGTATCGCAGACCCCGCAACACCGCCGGCAATAGACATCGCCAAAGGTGGCCAAAACTGCCCGCCGGATAATATCAGGGGCAGGAAACCACCAATGGTTGTCACGGTAGTCGAGACGATATGCCGGGTCGAGTCCATCACCACAAACACGATCGCTTCTTTATCACCGCGCACAGCTAATTGGTTGGCTTTCAGCGCTGACAACACAATGATACCGCCGTTAATCGCCAGACCGATCAGCCCCAGGGTACCGATCAGGGCCATATAGCCGAACGGGTGACCAGACAGCCAGACGCCCAATAGTGCCAGACCAATACTCGACAGACCGATGATCCCAATGACACCGGCGTAACGAAAAGAGTTCAGTGACAGAACAATCACCGCCACCATCAGCCAAAGGTACATGGTAAAGGTAGAAATAATATTACCGACCGCTTCGCCCCGTTCCTCTTCTTCACCACCAAATTGAATCCGGTACCCGTCCGGCACAACTATTGCCGCAGATGCCAACCGTTCGCGAAACTCGCCGATGGCCAGGGAAGGATAAGTGTAAGGCAAGAGAAATCCCGACACCGTATTGACCCGTTCGCCCTGATAACGATTAATATTTGTCGGCGAGGGTTCGAGTCGAATCTCTGCAACTTGCTCAAGGGGTATGCCACCATATCCTGCATATTGACTGTCGCTTGCGACGACAGTCGACGTCGACAGACGATCGAGATCACCGCGAACACGGTTATTAACCCGAACCATGATGGGGACTTCCGTGGAGCCTTCCATGACTGAGCCGGCATCGATTCCCGTGAGTTTGCCGTTGAGCTGTAGCGGCAGTTCCTGATTCCGCAAATTCAGCACGGCCAGTTTATTGGCCTTGGGATAGACTGACAACTGCGCGGAGCTGCCTGACAGCGTCGCCGTGGTATAGGTCACCTGTTCGATCTCAGATAGAAGAAATCTCAATTGCTCTCCCAGTTGCTTGAGCACGTCAAGATTCGGGCCTACAACTCGGATCTCGATCGGCGCGGCGAAGGGTGGTCCTTGCTCGAACGGCATGATCATGATTCGCGCCGCAGGAAATTCGGCTATCATAGTCTTTTGCAACAGCGGCAGAATTTTCAACGGATCATTGACCTCACGCGTAGTGACAAACCCACTGGCAAAACTGGCTACACCATCGTTGTTCTCCATCATATTGTAGTAAACTCGCGGCGCACCCTCTCCCACAAACCATTGGCTTGAGACCACTTCATCCATCGCAATGAGGCGCTGACGAACCCGCTCAACGACGACTTGAGTATCAGCTAACGAGGTATTAGCGGGTAATATAATCTGTACCTGAAATTGGTTCCGGTCCACCGGCGGGAAGAACGAACTGGTCAGCGTAGTCGCCAAAACAAAACCTGCCAGTGGCAGTACCATGGCAATGAGCACACCACCGCCAGGATGCTTTACAATCCAGCGTATCGAAAGTTGATAGTATCGTGCTAGCTTTGCATTGGTGTAACCCTTAATCCACCAAGAGTTCTGGTCTGTAGCTTTAATAGGAAACCGCTGATCAAGATAGGCGGCAAATGTTGGAATCAGCGTCATGGCCAGCAGAAAAGACGCTGCCACTGACAACATAACCGATACGGCCATGGCGCCTGTAAAGTCACCGGTACCACCGGGGCTGGTCGCAATCGGCATAAACGCGAATATTGTAGTGGCTGTCGACGCCAGCAAGGGCACAAACAGGTGCTTAACCGACTGACTCACCGACGCCGCAAGCGGCCTACCCCGACGCCGATTGATCTTGTACTCCTCGACCACCACAATCGCGTTATCGATGAGTAAACCCAACGCTATAATCAGCCCCGTGACTGACATTTGGTGCAAAGGGATAGACATAAAGCTCAAGCCAGCCAACACCATACAGAGTGTCAAGGGTAAAGCCGCACCCACTATGAGCGCCGACCTGGCACCCATCAAAAAGAACAATGCCAGCAGTACCAGAAGGATGGCTGCGGTCAGGTTCAATGTTAAATCGCTCAAGCGTGCTTGGGTGTAGTAATTCTGATCGATAACCACCTTCAACTGCACCTGATCGGGTAGCTCTTGGGCATAATCTGCTGCTATTACCTTAGCCGCTGCGGTCCACTGATCCACTCGACGCCCAGTTTCCATAATGGTTGTCACCAGGATGCTGCGCTTACCATCAATAATCGCTATTGCCTGCGGCGGATCAACATAAGTCTTAGACACGTCGGCGATATCACCGAGACGCATAAAATTGCCGTTGGGCTGTTTGCGAATCGCAATACTTTTGATCCGTTCGACAGAATCCAGATCGCCTTTGACTTCAACAATCAAAGAGCTACCTCGAGTATTGAGCTCCCCAGCGGCCAATTTAGTATCTGATGCTTGAATAATACGTGTTAGGTTGTCGATAGACAGATTGACCCGGGCTAGGGCGTCGGCATCGACCGCCACCAGAATTTCTTGTTCTGGCTCACCAAATAAATCTGTTTCTTTAGTGCCCGGCAACGCCGCCAAACGACTCTTTAATTCCGTGGCGATCCGTTCCTGAATTGAGTTGGGAGTGTTTTCGGCAACAATGGCAAAGCCCAGCGTCACCGCTAAAGGCCCGCGAGCCGTCAACTTGGGCGTTGACGCATCCTCAGGAAGGTCATTAGTCAAATTGCCCAGCTTGTCACGAGTCTCACTCCAGACCAGCTCGACCTGATCTTTGCCAACTGAGTCATACAACTCAACGTCTATATACGAATAGCCTGCTCGGGTAGTAGATCGCAGGGTCTTGATCTCGGGTACTTCCCGCAGAGCATTCTCGACCTTCTCCGTCACCAGCGTTTCCATCCGCAACGCCGAGGCGCCAGACATATAGGTTTCGACGCTGGCATAACGCTCCGTCATGGTGGGATCTTCTTGCCGGGGCAGGTTGAAAAAAGCCGAAATACCCGTCAACAGGATAAAACCGATCGCCAGGTAAGTCAGGCGCGGCAGTCGAAAAAACAGGTCTCCCAGGCCTGAGCTTGAACCCCCGGCTGGCCTCACGCCTGGTGGTAACATAGGATTATTCACGGGCCAGACTCGGGCTTGCAGATCCTACGACGGGGTTTTCGCGGGTGACATCTACCCGTTGTCCGGGAACGATCCTGGCGGTCCCGGCTGAGACAATGCGTTCGCCGTCCCGAAGCGTGCCACGAACAAAGACCGCGTCGTCGCCCCGATGCAGGATTTCCACCAGACGTGTTTCGACGGTCTGCCCACCTGCTCCTGACCTGATAACGAATACCGACCACAGGCCACGCTGACTTTCCGATAATGCGCTCAACGGCAGCCAGAAACCCGGCTCATCAACCTCGGCATTCATCACCAGTTCGGCAACGGTGCCCGCATACAAGCCCGCATCAGCCAGACGAAACACGGCGGTCACGGTTCCCGTGACCACATCAGCGACCGGTAAAATCGCCGTGAGTCGGCCACTAACGGAACGATTCATGACATTGAAACGATAAACCTGATCCTCTCGTAGATAAGCGACCATGGCATCAGGTATGCCAACCTTGAGCTCGAACTCACCCCGCTCAATCAGGGTCATCACCACTTGCCCTGGCGAGACAATACTACCTTCGTCTACCTGCCGAGTCTGGACGATGGCATCAAAAGAGGCTGTGATTCTGAGCTTTTCAAGGCGCACAGCCGCTAACATTAGCTTAGCCGCTGCCGCCTGCAGCTGGGTCTTCAGGACCTCAACCTGGGCAGATTCGATCTCGCTCTGTATCTGCAGTTCATCAAGCCGCTGCAAAGCGCCATGGCCCTTAACAACTAAATCTTTATAACGCTGCAGGCTTGATAGGGAGAGTTCAAGGCGAGCGCGCTGAGCAGAATGACGGGCTTGGGCGCTTTGGACCTCAGCCTTGACCGCCCGATAATCGGCACGGCTGGCCGCAGGGTCGAGTTCGATTAATAGGTCACCGACTTTTACCTCGTCGCCCTCCTCCACTGCGACCCGGGCCACCACACCGCCGGTTTCAAATCCGGGCATGCTCGTACGCAGCGGGCTCAATAAGCCGGCATAATGTCGACTCACAGTGTAAGACGGTTGCTGATACACAGTGGTCGCCGTGACCGGCAGCAGATCGGCAGATGCCAGCGTCGGTGTGAGCATCGACACGATGATCGTTAACAGGGCTAGCAGGCGCAGTATTCGCAAGCGGGTCGACATCTAATCTCCGTGGTTACACCCAAGCAAGCCACCATTCTAGACTGAATGTTTACGTTGTCAACATTATGCTGTTAGAATTAATCATCGTAACCGCCTTGGCTACAGACAGCTCGAATATGCAAAACCTCAACAGCACACAGGCAGTTGCCAAACCCATGGGGGCAAGCATGACGGTATCTACCAACTCAAATTATCATCACGGCGACTTACGGCAGCAACTGATTGATGCCGCCTGCCAACAGTTGCTGGAATCCTCGGCGGACCAACTCAGTCTCCGCGCACTAGCCAGACGAGTCGGCGTCTCACAGACTGCCCCCTACCGGCATTTCGAGTCGAAAAACGCGTTGTTCGCCGCTATTGCAACGCAAGGCTTCGAGTTGATGACCAAAGATTTACTGACCGTCGCTGCAGAACATCGTGACGACATCGTCCAAGCCACAGTGGAACTCGGACTTGCCTATATTCGCTGGTCGTTGCGCCACCCAGAAAAGTATCAGTTATTTTTCGACTCCTCCTTGCTCGACCCTGTAAATCATGCGGCATTAACACTGGCGGGCGCCGAGTGTTTTGCCGTCCTGACGAGGACCATTCAACGGGGTAAGGATGAAGGCCTATTTCTTGACAAACCTGTAGAACTCCTGGCCGGCACCATCTGGGCCAGCGTTCACGGACTCGCCAGCCTGCTGCGAAATCAAGCCCGGCGGAACGCCGAATTCACCGATGATCCGGCAGACCAAGCTAGCCGGTTACTTCTTGAAGAACAGCGCTACGTGATGACGCTGTTTGTTAATAGCATTCAGCGGCAAGGATAACCTAAGGCAACCTGACGCTAAATCGTACGCAAACCTGGTGACCCTGCTCGACATATCGCCGGGCACCTTCTGCCTAACTTCTGCGTTACAATTTGACTTGCTAACTCAGCGTGAGATGCAAACCTGACGTCCTGATTCATGCGCAGTTCGCCAGCTGTTAGCCTCCTGTTAGCCTCCTGTTAGCCTCCTGTTAGCCAACACCCAAGGTCTTCTCGGCGTAATCCTTGATCAGTTTATAATTGGCCTTACCGTTCGGCGCACGCTCAAGACTGTCCAGTACCAGAATACGTTTGGGTATCTTATAGGCCGCAAGATGGGCGCGAGAAAAGTCCTTCAATTCTACTTCCTCCAGCTCAAAGCCTGGATTGAGCTCCACAACGGCGGTGATTGATTGCCCCCATTTAGCATCGGTAATACCCACGACCAGGCAATCCATGACACTGGGGTGATGCTTCAAGGCTTCTTCCACTTCCTCAGGAAAAACTTTTTCGCCTGCGGTATTAATACAATTACTGCCCCTGCCCAACAACGTTAGGCTACCGTCGGCTTCTACACGTACGAAGTCTCCAGGAATGGAATAACGCACACCATTGATTACCTTAAAGGTCTTGTCAGTCTTGGCTTGATCCTTGTAGTAGCCGTCAGGCAAGAAACCTGAGACCGCGACCATACCCGACTCACCAGATCCAGGCATGACTTCCACGTCGTCCTCAGTAAACACCTTACAACTAGGGCCCAGGGTAAATTGAGCGACTTCGATTGCCTGATCCTTAGTCATAATCGACGACCCCAGACCAATCGCCTCGGAAGACGAGAAGCCATCAGCCAATAACAGGTTTTCATTGTGGCGCAGTAAGCCGGCCTTCACGTCTCGGGTCCACATCACACCACTTGAGGTGATAGCGACCACAGAGGAGAAATCATATTTCCCCGGATTGGCATCCATAAACTCCACCAAAGGTCGGGCAAACGCATCACCAACAATTATCACCGTGGTGACCCCGTGCTGTTCGATATTTTGCAAGGCTAACTCGGCTTCAAAGCTCTTGGATACTAAAGTCACGCAGGTGCCGCCGCCGGCAATCGCTGAGAGGCCGGACAAAAGCCCAGTGCCGTGCATTAATGGTGGCAATGGCAGGCTCACTGGCCCCGCCGCAGCGCTCTTAACCCGCGCCAGATGCTCATCAAGATCAGCACAAGGCGGCACGCCCAGTCTGACGTTGCCGCCAGCGCCCAACACATTCCAGAGAGCATCATGACTCCACATAACGCCCTTTGGCATGCCGGTGGTGCCACCCGTATAAATAAACAGCTGGTCATTGGGACTACGCGGATGCGTCAGGGTCGCGCCATCACCGGTAGTCGCCAGGTCTTCATAATGCAGTGCATCCTCCAATCCCGGATGGCCATCATCGACCTCGATCCATTGAGTGACTTGCGGTAACTGGCCGCGAATGTGCGCCACGTTTGGGGCGAATTCCGCCGTATAAATGCAAACCGTCGCATCGGCATTGTCCAGCAGGTAGATAAGTTCATTGTCGATGTAACGGTAGTTAACATTGACGTGGGTTAGACGGGCTTTAAATGCGGCCGTCAAACTCTCGAGATATTCAGGTCGATTACGCATATAAATCGCGATCTTGTCATTCGGCTTGGCGCCATTGGCCAGCATATTAGCAGCGAGGTTATTACTGCGGGCGACGAAGTCAGACCAGGTCACCACTCTGTCACCATGAATCAGTGCAGGCCTGTCACCTGGGACCACATCGCCCACTGCATCGATAATATCACCGTAGTTCCACGTTACCGTCATACTGTCTCCCTGCTCACTCAATTGGTCTGGATATCGTTATAAAAATCATGGGGCATTCACCACGTTGCCCCGATAGTAACAAATTTCCGCGCCAATACAGTATTGATTGTCATTCCTGTCGGCAGTTAACGGTCCCAGTCAACGCTCCAGTATTCGCACTCCTTCGAATCAGCTGATAGCATGCAGACAGTCCATTATTTTGACAGAGCAAAACCATGTCCTTAGATCCTAAAATTGAACAAGCAATTATCCAAGCAGTAAAAGCCAATATGCCGAATCAATTGGCTTTTACTCAGGATCTGGTTCGCCATCCATCGGTTCGAGGACAGGAACATACCGCTCAGGATTTCTTATTTAAGTCGCTGCAATCTCGCGGCTTGACCATGGACCGCTGGCAGATCGACGTTTCAGCCATCGAGTCTCACCCTGGCTTTTCTCCAGTTGATGTGGACTACAGCAATGCTATCAACGTGGTTGGCACCCACCGTCCCAAGCAGGAAAACGGGCAATCGTTGATCCTCAATGGTCACATTGATGTGGTGCCGGTGGGACCTTTGGACATGTGGGAGCGTCCACCGTTTGAACCGCACATTGATGGCGACTGGCTTTATGGTCGTGGCAGCGGCGATATGAAGGCCGGTATCGCCGCCAATATTTTCGCCCTGGATGCCTTGCGTCAATTGGGCTATCAACCCGCCGCCACAGTCTATGTACAATCCGTCACCGAGGAAGAATGTACCGGCAATGGCGCACTTTCCGCACTCATTCGAGGCTACCGCGCCGATGCGGCTATCATTCCGGAACCCATGAACAACGCGCTGGTCAGGGCCAACGTAGGCGTCATCTGGTTCAAGGTCCACGTCCGCGGGCGACCAGTACACGTGGCTGAAGCCAGCAGTGGTGCCAACGCCATTGAAGCGGCCATGTATTTGATCAACCAGCTCAAAGACTTTGAGCGAGGGCGAAATGAACTGAAGGTCAATTTCCCCCACTTCGCTGAACTCGAAAAGCCCATCAACGTCAACGTCGGTAAGATCAGCGGCGGCGACTGGGCCTCGTCCGTGCCGGCCTGGTGCACCTTCGAGGTTCGCACAGCACTCTATGCCGGAGAGGATGCCAGACAGGGCGCCCGCGAGATTGAAGACTTTATTCGCCAGGCCGCTGGCAGCCACCCTTTTCTTTCCAACAATCCACCGGAAGTCGAATTCAACGGTTTTATGGCGCAGGGCTATGAGCTGGAAGAAGGCAGCGCCGCGGAACAAACCCTGGGCCTGGCTCATCGCTCGGTCTTTCAACAGGAACTCCAATCCATGACGTCCTTGGCCTATCTCGATGCGCGCGTGTTCGCCCTTTACGATGACACGCCCTGCTTGGTCTATGGCCCTTGGTCCGATAATATCCACGGTTTTGACGAACGGGTTAGCATCGCCTCTATCGAACGAATCACCGCCACCATCGCCGTCTTTATTGCCATGTGGTGCGGACTAGAGAAAATAGACGAACCGACATCCTGACACAGGGACGACTCGAAGCCACCTATGCCGCCAAAAACCATAACCGCCCAACCTGCCACGAAGGACCAGTGCCTGACTGACGCCCAAGTACACCAATGGCGAGACTCGGGCTATGCCTTTGTCAGCGGCCTACTGCCCGAACCGATGGTGGCGGAATTGGCAGCGGCAGCCGGCGCGCACTATCCCTCAGCCGGCAGCACAGCCGCGGCGGAGTTCACCGACTTTGGCAGTGCCGGCGCCCTGAACTTTCCTGCCAGAATCAATGTCTTCAACCAAATCACGCTCCACCCACAATTGTTACAAGTCGTGAGCGACTTGCTGGGGGTAGCGGTTGAAACATTGCGGTTAAGCCAATCGGACCTTTGGCCTAAGTACGGTCGCAAGGCCAACCAACCACGATCTGCTGGACTTCAGGATAATGCCGACCAGCGTATTCACGTGGACTATCCGAATCACTCGCTGGTTCACCCACCGCCCTGGCACCGACCAGAGGCTGTGGAGATGATTCTCTATCTTAGCGACGCAGAGGATGAACTGGGTGGTACGGCGGTGGTACCGCGCTCCGGCGCGAACGATCCGGCTTATCGGTGGCCGATTATCGACTCGCCTGGCATCGGTGACCTGCGGTATATCAACAATCGCGAAGCCGCAGAGACTTATTTTGCCAGCCAGCGTCCCGACTTAGCAGATTTCCGTCAGCTGCTGTACGAACGGGAAGTACGTACATTGTATCGTCGCGGCGATCTCTTGTTGTACCGGCATGATACTTGGCACCGCGGCACGCCCCTGGCGCCAGGCGCTCGGCGCCTCGCCCACAATCTAACCTACCGCAAGGCAGCTAGCGAGTGGATCAGCACCCTGCATACGGGCTGGGCTTGGCAAGCTTATCGAGACGACAAATTTCTGGAACGGTTGATTGCCGGAGCAACGGTCGACCAGCGCACGGTGCTGGGTTTCCCAGCGCCGGGATCTGACTATTGGTGCTCGGAAACCCTGGCGGCGGTAGAGGCACGGTATGGAATGTTCGGCTTTGACATTGCACCCTATATCGCGACGACATAGCCCCACATAGCCCAACATACCGCAACATAGCGCCAGTGGCGCATCTGAGATTGGAATTTGTGTCACAACGCCGCATAACGTACACTGCCGCCCACCATCTGGTCGTACCACCGCAACAACGCCCTCCCTGGCTGAACGGATCTCGCGATTAGACGCATAAAGCAATCGACTGTCCTGACAGACTGCGCTCCTGACAACCGCGGCACTGGGCACTTGCCCTATTCTTTTCAGAAACCCTGAGATCATTGCATGTTTGAGATCTACCCTGCCCGAGTGACCACCGCTAAGAACGACATCCTATCTGGCTTAACCGTCGCTCTCGCGCTGGTTCCTGAGGCGATAGCCTTTGCCTTCGTCGCAGGAGTTGAGCCATTAGTCGGTCTTTACGCCGCGTTTATGGTCGGCTTGATCACCGCGTGCATCGGCGGCCGCCCAGGCATGATTTCTGGCGCAACTGGCGCACTTGCCGTCGTCATGGTCGCCCTGGTGGCAGACCATGGCGTTGAGTACCTGTTCGCGACAGTGGTGCTAATGGGCATCCTACAGATCACGGCTGGCGCCTTGCGTTTGGGTAAATTTATTCGAATGGTGCCCTATCCGGTGATGCTCGGCTTCGTTAATGGCCTGGCTATCGTGATTTTTTTGGCACAACTAAGCCAATTTGGCGAGTCCGGCAAGCCTGGTTGGCTGAACGGGACTTTCATGCAGGGTTCAATAGTGGACGTTGCCTGGATGAGCGGTGATCAACTCTATATGTTAGTGGGCTTGGTGGTCTTGACCATGGCCATCATTCACTTGCTACCTAAACTCACTACCGCTATTCCCTCTTCTCTGGCCGCCATTGTCGTGGTGAGTCTGCTAGTGATCGGTTTCAACCTAGATACCCGAGTAGTAGGCGATGTGGCCTCCATTGCTGGCGGCTTACCGACGCTTCATATTCCCACGGTGCCCATGAACTTGGAAACGCTGACGATCATCTTTCCTTATGCGGTCATCCTGGCTGCCATTGGCTTGATCGAATCACTGTTGACCTTACGACTTGTGGATGAAATCACCGAGACCCGCGGTCGAGGCAACAAAGAGTGTGTGGGTCAGGGTATCGCCAATACGGTCACAGGGCTGTTTGGTGGCATGGGTGGTTGCGCGATGATCGGGCAGAGCATGATCAACGTCAATTCTGGCGGCCGAGGCCGCCTGTCAGGGATTTCTGCAGCGCTATTTCTCCTCGCCTTTATTCTGTTTGCCTCTCCAATGATCGAGCAAATTCCGCTGGCAGCACTCATCGGCGTGATGTTTATCGTGGTCATCGGCACATTTGAATGGAGTAGCTTTCGTATTCTCGGCAAGGTGCCGCGCAGCGACGCATTGATCCTTATATTGGTATCAACGGTAACAGTAGCCACCGACCTTGCCGTCGCCGTCATTGCTGGCGTTATCGTCTCGGCCCTGGTATTCGCCTGGGAACACGCTAAACATATCAACGTGGTAACCCGAGATGACCATAAAGATTCCACTGTGTATGCTGTCAGCGGCCCCTTGTTCTTCGGTTCCGTCACTTCATTTCTTGAGCAGTTTGATCCCACTCGATCTCTAGACGACGTGGTCGTCGACTTTGCCGAGTCCAGAGTCTGTGATCACTCTGGCTTGGAAGCCATCGATACCCTCGCTGAGCGTTACCTGAATGCCGGTAAAACCCTCCACCTGGTCCACCTGAATGCGGAATGCCGGTCATTGCTGCGCAAGGCTGGCAACCTAGTGGAAGTCAATGTGATCGAGGATCCACGCTACTTCATTGCTGAAGACAGCCTTGACTAAGGTGACAACATGAACGCCGGCCGGTTTCTCGCGCAGCGAGATACTTGGCCGCGACCTCAAACCCCGGCAGGCACCTATACCCTGTCACGCTAACCCACCAAATCAGTAAAAACTGTTGGTTAATGACTGATGAGACTAGTCCACCGAAGCCCAGAACCGCGAGAGCATGGCGGCACCGGCAGTTGGATCCTGCACCATCCACCAGTGACCGACGCCCTGCAGCACGCTCACCTGCGCCCCAGCCCGGCTGGCGACTTCTCGATGCATGGCATCAGTACCAACATAGTCATCATTCTCGGCGATAATCACCAGCCCGGGTCGAGACCGCATTGACGTGAGATCAGCCCCCAGTGCACTCAAAGCCGGTTGCGCGGCGTCGCGGTATAGCGCCAGAATACAGTGCGCCATATCTTGATTAAAGGACGCCACAACCCGAGCCGCAATCGCTGCCGTCATACCCGCCGCCACAAACATCGCGATGCGATCAGCCACTGGCGAAGCAATCATATCGGCCACTGCTTCCTCACCAGCGCCCGGTGTTTGCCACACCTGGGCCATATCATGCCATTGGTAATCTGGGTGAAGGATCCCCGCCACATCAATCGCCCAAGACCGCAAAAGATCTGGGCGAGTCAGCGCAAGCCCCGCTACATGACCACCGCCCCAATCATGACCCACGAGATCAACGGGCTCTCCG
>Ga0255755_1001099_pt1 | contig 25603 bp, 30 predicted proteins | sample 011ome_18_FD_179955 | JGI IMG/M metagenome (GOLD analysis project Ga0255755, IMG submission 179955) | Coastal salt marsh microbial communities from the Groves Creek Marsh, Skidaway Island, Georgia - 011501BT metaG (version 2) | ecosystem: Environmental > Aquatic > Marine > Intertidal zone > Salt... | reverse complement strand
GCGCTACCGGTGGCAAGCCACGCCCCACATCGGGCAGGGGATCTGGATCGCAGGGTCGTTCGGATAGGCCGCGGTCGGATAAGCCGCGGTCGGATCGGTCGTCTTCGGGTAAGCCGCGGTCGGATAGGCCGTCTTCGGATAGGCCGCGGTCGGATAGGCCGTCTTCGGATAGGCCGCGGTCGGATAGGCCGCGGTCGGATAAGCCACGGTCTGAACGTTCGTACTCGGGCAAGCCGCCGTCGGAAAAGCCCCGGTCGGGCAAGCCGCGGTCGGACAGGCCGTCCTCGGGTAAGCCGCGCTCGGACAGGCCGCGCTCGGACAGGCCGCGCTCGGACAGGCCGCGCTCGGACAGGCCGCGTTCTGATCGTCCCTACTCGGATAAGCCGCGGGTCCGTGAGCCGCATGTGCCGGATGAGATCACGGTGGCGGACTTGAATCCTGCTGTCCAGAACGAACTGCGGACCCTGCCGGAAGGTCTGGCCGAGATCGTCGGCAGGCACCTGGCGGCAGCCGATGCTGCTCTGGTGGAGGGGGACGTGTCGCTGGCGCGCGAGCACATTGCCGCCGCCAAGCGACGAGCCGGTCGGGTGTCCGTCGTCCGAGAGGCGGCTGGTGTGGCTGCGTACCTCGACGGCGACTTTGCCGAGGCGATCTCGGAACTTCGAGCTGTCCGGCGAATGACGGGTGCCGTCGAGTACCTGCCGATGATGGCGGACTGCGAGAGAGGTCTGGGCAAGCCTCGACGAGCTCTGGAACTGCTCAAGGAGGTGGACACTCGGCAGCTGGACGATGCCACCCGCGTGGAGGTGGCTCTCGTGGCTGCGGGTGCTCGGGCGGACCTCGGGCAGGTTGATGCAGCTCTGGTCGTCCTGCAGTCGTCTGATCTCGCTCGGCTCCCCAAGGGTGGGCCCCGAGCGCGGCTTCAGTATGCGTACGCAGACCTGCTCGTGCAGGCCGGACGTGAGGACGAGGCCGTCGAGTGGTTGCGGAGAGCGGCAACGTCTGACGTCGACGGGATCACCGATGCCGAGGAGCGTCTAGAGGAGTTGAGCGGTCTGATCTTCACCGAAGAGGAGGGTGAGCCGCTCGATTCGGAGTGAGGCCCGCGGTGGTCATTTCTCCTGCTGGTCGAGCCAGCGCAGGATGCCAGTGACATTGGCTGAGACGCTGGAGAGTTCCTCGAACTTGAGCTGTCGCTCTGGGTCGGCGAAGAATTCAGCATTTGCCTCGCGATCGCGCTCGCGAACCATGGCGATCGCGTGGTCCACGTCAGGAGTTTCCTGGCGTGCACTGCGAACCATGTCGACCCAGAGGAGAAGCTCCTCCCTCGATCGGGCCAAGGTGTCTGCGACGTCGGTGACGGGGCCGAAGTGGCTGAACAGCAGGCGATTGGCATCCGCGTCATTCATGCGAGCCAGAGAGCTGAGGGTCAGGTCGAGGTCGAAGTCAGGTGGTGGCGTGGATGGTCGTACATCTGCGGTCTCGGGCACGTAGACGCCAGCGGCATCACCGGTATAGAGATCGCCGGATTCACTGTCGAGAAGGCCCACATGGTGGGAGGCGTGGCCTGGGTTGTGGAAGGCATCCAGCCGGCGTCCACCTCCCAGATCGATGCTCCCGCGCTCTCCGATAGACACGAGCCGCTCCGCGGGTACAGGTCGCAGATCCCCGAAGAGCCGATCCATGTCTGCGCCGAATACTCGGTGGGCACTGGCCACGAGGCGGGAGGGGTCGACAAGGTGGCGTGCCCCCTTCTCCTGCACCACCACTGAGGCATGGGGAAATGCCTCGGCGATATCGCCCACACCGCCTGCGTGGTCAAGGTGGATGTGCGTGACCACGATGGTCGACAGATCATCGGGCCCGATGCCCAGGGCCGCGAGGGACGAGATCACGGTCTCGGCACTCTTGGCCGTACCAGTTTCGATCAGACAGGGGCGACTGCTGCGGATCAGGTAGCCGGAGGTGATGCCCTCATGTCCACCCATCTGCGTGTCGATGTGGAAGACATCGTTACCGAGGTCCTCGATGATCTCCGTCATGACCGAAGTATGACGTGTCCACAGCGCGGGAGGGGGAGCGTAAGGAATCCACAGAGGGGATTTTGCGCCTCGTGTCTGAACCTGGGTGCGGACACTCTTGGCTCATGACCACACCACATCACGGCAGAACCGATCAGAGCACCGCGCATCAGCGCATGACGCACAGCAGCGTGACGATCGTGGGTCGTCTCGGCTCCGTGTCGGAGGAGCGCGAGCTCCCCAGCGGTGACATCGTCACCAGTTTCACGGTCATCGTGGATCGCACGGGCGCATCTCGCCGACGAGCGACCCGCGGAGCATCATCCGCAGGCCCTCGACAGGTGGATGCCATTCCTTGCCAGGCGTTCACTGCGGTCCTGCGGCGACGTATCGCCCGGCTGGAGGGCGGAACCCTCGTCGAGGTGGTCGGCACTCTGCGGCGCCGCTTCTGGCGAGCTGGCACGGCGTTGGGCAGCGCCATGGAGGTGGATGTCCAGCGAATGGCTCCGATCAAGGAATCCGTGCAACCATGACGTCGTGGCGGAGCATGTCCCAGACCAGTTCGAAGGTCACGAGCCTCGGCGTGCGGATCAGCCTGAGGGCGAGCCCTATGAGTGGTTTCGCCGTGCCGAGACGCTGCTGGCGCAGGGCAACGCGGATGCCGCCGCAGTCCTGCTTGAGCGCCTACGGGCGCTGGATCCGGACTCGACGTCCGTTCTCGAGGACTGGAGCCGGGCACTGTTCGATGCGCGAAGGTTCGAGGAGGCGGCATTGGCCTTCGCCGAGCTCGTGGAGCGATCACCGGATGATGACTACGCGCACTACGGATTGGGGATGTCCCTGTGGCGTCTCCAGAAATTCCCGGCAGCACGGGACCATCTGGCCATGGCTCGGGTCATGCGCCCTGGTCGACCGGAGTACGAGAGTGCCCTCACCCAGGTGCATGCGACATTGAAGGCCCGGGTCGAGGCCGGCCTTCCAGCGGAGGGGCCCGTCCACACGTGAGCACTCTGCACAGGCAGTTCGATGCACTGCTGTTCGACTTGGATGGCGTGGTCTACGTCGGCCCCGAGGCAGTGCCGCACGCGGCCAGTTCGATCGCGGGAGCTCGGCAGGAGGGCGCGGCCTGCGGGTTCATCACCAACAATGCCGCGCGCACGGCGGAGGTCGTCGCGGAGCACCTGACGAGTATTGGGGTCCCGTGCCGTCTCGACGAGGTGATCACGTCACCGCAGGCGGCGATCACGGTGCTGGGGGACTTCGTGGAGCCCGGATCGCGAATCCTGGTTATCGGTGGCCCAGGTATCGCCGATGAACTCGTGGCGCACGGTTACGTGCCGGTGCGCTCGCTGGACGACGCGCCAGCGGCGGTGGTGCAGGGTTTCTCGCCTGATCTCGGATGGCGGGATCTCGCTGAGGCCACGTTTGCGGTGCGGGCGGGCCTGCCGTGGATCGCGACAAACCCTGATCGGACCTTTCCCACGCCGAGAGGCGTGGCACCCGGAAACGGGGCATTGGTGGGTCTGGTGGCCGAGGCTGCTGGGCGGCGACCGGATGCCGTCGCGGGCAAGCCTGAGCCACCGCTGCTCCATGAGGCGATCGGGCGCTTGTCGGCCAGCCGTCCGCTGATGATCGGGGACCGCCTCGACACCGACGTCGCTGCGGGAGCGCGCATCAGCATTCCCACTCTGCTGGTCCTCACCGGAGTCACGACGGTGGAGGAGGTCTTAAGGGCCGATCGCGAGGAACGTCCGACGTTCATCGCTGGAGATCTCCGAGTGCTGCTCGCCGAGTATCCGGAGGTGGTCGTCGAGGGTCGTGACTCCTCGGTTGCTCGGTGTGGCGGCAGCGAGGTGTCTGTCCTGGATCATCGACTCGTCGTGACGAAGGAGGGGGAGCCCATCGATGTGATCAGGGCGGCTGCGGGGGTGGTCTGGGCGCAGGCGGACCGCGGTCAGGGCGTTGACACCTCAGGGATCCTCGAGTCGGCTGGTTGGATACGGTGACGACATCGGCAAAGGAACTGGTCAGATTGCTTTCGGCACAGCGGGCCAGGCCACCGGCCGTGTCGATCGAGAAGGCCCGATACTCGGTTGGGAAGTGTTCGGTCGGAAAGAATTCGGTTGGGAAGAATGGTGATGGACATGCTTGACGATCTTCGTACCTACCTGCAGATGGCCACCGGTATCACTGAGGCGACGACCGCCAAGGCCAAGGACGTGGTGACAGGGCTGCTGTCCTCGGGACTGTCCTTGACCACCAAGGCCGGGGGCGCGCCGGAAATGGTCGGTCAGGTCCAGGATCTTGCCGATGATCTCGTCGCCACGAGCCGGAACAACCGCGAACTGCTCACGGGTGTCATCCGGGCCGAGGTCGATAAGGCGGTTGGGCGGATGGGGTTCGTCAGGGAGGATGAACTCGCTGCCCTGCGTCGGCATGTCCAGCGCCTGGAGTCCGAGATGAATGATCTCCGCAGGCGGGCCGACGAGGCACCTGCGCCGGTGGTGAGCGAGCCCTCGGCTCCTGCTGAGGCGCCGGGTGTCCCGGAGAGTGCGCCGGAAGCCGCGGCGAAGCCCAAGAAGAAGAAGGTCCTCGTGGACCCGGAGGCACAGGCATGAGCGAGGGTCAGGACATGAACGTTGATGCAGACGCGATGGAGTCGGACACGGCGATGGAGTCGGAGTCGGACACGGCGAGGGAGGATGCGGCGGCTGACAACATCGAGGCTGACGACACCGAGGCTGAGGGCGAAGACGTCATGCTCCTGCAGGAGGTTGACAACGCGCTCGTGCTTCCTGTCTGGGAGCCGACCGGGGAGCCGCGGGTGGACGACGTCCTCGATCAGCTCACGGAACTCGATCCCGACGACGTGCACCAGCACGCGGAGGTCTACACCGCGATCCACCAGAGGCTCCGCGACACCCTCAGCGATCTCCACACCACGGCCTGACCTCGGTCGTGGCCAGACGCCGCCTTGACGCTGAGTTGGTGCGTCGCAGCATGGCCCGTTCGCGTGAGCATGCGCGCGAACTGATCGAGGCCAGCGCTGTCAAGGTCAAGGGGGCTGTGGCGACCAAGGCCGCCACGCAGGTGGACGACTCTGATCCGATCGTCGTGGACGAGTCAGCTGCCGATCACTACGTATCCCGGGGAGCCCACAAACTCATCGGGGCCCTCGCAGCATTCGACGGTATCGAGGTGGCAGGCCGCGACTGTCTGGACGCCGGCGCCTCGACCGGAGGATTCACGCAGGTACTCCTGGAACGCGGAGCAGCCCGTGTCCTCGCTGTCGATGTGGGCTACGGACAGTTGGCGTGGCCTCTGCGCACCGACGAACGCGTCACCACGATGGATCGGACGAATGTTCGCGGACTGGCGGCTGTTGACGTCCCCTTTCGGCCATCCTTGATCGTTGCCGACCTCTCCTTCATTCCACTGGAGATCGTGCTGCCCGCCCTTCAGGATGTTGCCCTACCAGCCGCGGATCTCCTTGTCATGGTGAAGCCCCAGTTCGAGGTGGGGCGTGAGGCGGTGGGCGATGGCGTCGTGCGCGACCCCGAATTGCGGCGCAGCGCCGTGCTGGGAGTCGCTCGCGCCGGGGCCGCACTGGGCCTCACGGTGCATGGTGTCGCCGCCAGTCCGCTGCCCGGTCCGAGCGGCAATGTCGAGTACTTCCTATGGCTGCGAGCCGGCCGTGAGCCGGGTGATCCTGGCAGGGGCGGCGAGTCCGGTGCGGACGCAGGGCTGGTCGGGCAGGATGTGGAGGCGGCCGTGCAGGCTGCTGTGGCGAAGGGACCGCAATGACGACGCCGACCAGGCGAGTTCTGCTCGTCGTGAATCACCGTTCCGGTGAGGCACGCGAGGCGCTGGCCACGGTGGCGAATGCCCTTCTCGAAGCAGGAGTCGACATTCTCCTGACGAGTGAGGATGCCGACGAGTGGTCTGGGGAGTCGCCGCTGCCTCGCAGCGAGATTTCGGTGGTCGCGTCAGACGAGCACGCGGCCGATGGCGCGGACGTCGTCGTCGTCCTTGGTGGGGACGGCACGGTGCTGAGGGCAGCAGAGCGGGCCCGCGCCAGCGGCGCACCCCTGTTCGGGGTGAATCTCGGGCACGTGGGCTTTCTGGCTGAGGCCGAATCTGAGAGCATCCACGACGTCGTCGACGCGATTGTCGAGCGACGGTGGGTTGTCGAGGAGCGCATGACGCTTGACATCTCCGTCAGCCTTGCTGGTCAGCAGGTGCACCGGACGTGGGCGATCAATGAGGTGGCGGTGGAGAAGCAGGCGCGCGAGCGCATGATTGACCTGATGGTTGAGGTGGATGGGCGCCGGCTGTCTAGGTGGGGCTGTGACGGCGTCGTCTGTGCCACCCCAACAGGCTCCACGGCGTACGCCTTCTCGGCAGGCGGCCCTGTGGTGTGGCCGGAGGTTTCGGCGATGCTCGTGGTGCCGCTCAGTGCTCATGCTCTGTTCGCTCGACCGCTCGTGGTGTCGCCGACGAGCGTGGTGGCCTTCGACCTCAAGGACGACGCCCCTGCATTTCTCTCAGCTGACGGCCGCCGCACCTTCGAGGTGGCCGGTGGTAGCCGTATCGAAGTGAGGCAGGACGCCCGGCCGGTGCGATTCGCTCGATTCACCCGAGCCCCGTTCACCGATCGGCTCGTGGCGAAGTTCGACCTCCCTGTCTCGGGGTGGCGGGGGAGACGCTCGGAGTCCGGATGATTGAGGAACTGCACCTGCGATCCCTCGGGGTGATCGACGAGGCGACCATCCGCTTGGGGCCCGGCCTGACCGTGGTGACCGGTGAGACCGGGGCGGGTAAGACCATGCTCCTGACCGGCCTCAGTCTGGTGATGGGCGGACGGGCCGAGGGCTCCATGGTCAGGGGATCCGCCGATCGCGCTGACGTGGACGGGCAGTGGCTGATCGCCGAGGGAACCGCTGTGGCTGCAGCAGTGGAGGAGCTCGGTGGCGCCGTCGATCGATCCGATGAGGGGATCCAGGTCATCCTGGGGCGGACGGTCAGCGGGACCGGACGCAGCAAGGCATTCGCGGGCGGACGATCGGTTCCGGCGTCTGCCCTTGCCGAACTGACCGCAGGTCTGGTGACCGTGCATGGCCAGTCCGATCAGCTACAGCTCAAGGACACCCGCAATCAGAGGGCGCTTCTGGATCGATTCGCAGGCCAGGAGCTCACGGAGGTCTTGGCCGACTTCAGTGCTGCTCTCGTGCGCCTGCGTCAGGCTGAACGTGAACGAGACGAGTTGCTCGCCCAGCGTCAGGAGCGCGAGCGCGAGGCGGTGCTGCTGCGTCACGGCATCGAGGAGATCGCCGCTGTCCAGCCGGAATCAGGGGAGGATGCCTCGCTCAAGCAGCAGGCCTCCGCTCTGGCCAACGTCACGGACCTGCTCGAGGCGATGGGCTCGGCTCATCAGTCCCTCACCGGCGGTGACGGTGGGCTGGACAGTGCGCTGGACCTCCTCGTGAAGGCCAGTCGTGATCTTGATCGCGCGGCGGGCTTCGATGCCTCCGTCAGGCCCCTGCAGGACTCCCTGGGTCGTGTGATGGACGAGCTGTCCGTGCTGGCAGGGGAGGTCGCGCACTACGCGGCGACCCTCGATGCTGATCCAGCGCGCCTGGCAGAGGTCGAGGAGCGACGCCGGCAGGTCAACGAGCTGATGCGCCGGTACGGACCCCGTCTGGACGATGTGCTCGAGTGGTGGAAGAACGCCGAGGAGTCCGTCTCGGAGGTGGATGGGGCGCACGAGCGACTCGCCGCTCTCGGCGAGGAGATCAGTCTTCTCACCGACCGCGTGCGAGCCGGCGCGCTGGAGGCGACCGCGAAGAGGACCTCTGCGGCGAGCACCTTCGCAGCGCGCATCACCGATGAGCTCCAGGAGCTCGCCATGCCCGATGCCCATGTCACCATCGATATCGAGTCGACGGACGATCTGGCCGCGATGACCGTTCACGGAGCAGACACGGTCACGATGCTGCTGACTCCTCACTCAGGCAGCGACCCGCGACCGCTGGGCTCGGGTGCCTCGGGCGGTGAACTGTCCAGACTCATGCTTGCCATCGAGGTGGTTCTGGCAGGAGTGGGGACCACGCCCACCTTCGTGTTCGACGAGGTCGATGCCGGCATCGGTGGACGGGTGGCTGTGGAGGTCGGGCGGCGCCTGGCTCGGCTGGCCAGGACGGCCCAGGTGATTGTCGTGACCCACCTGCCGCAGGTGGCGGCCTTCGGGGACTCGCACGTGGTGGTGACCAAGGACTCCGCCGGGCAGGTCACCTCGTCGAGCGTGGTCACGGTTGAGGGCCCTGATCGGGTCAAGGAGCTCGTGCGGATGCTGTCAGGTCTGGAGGACAGTGAGTCTGGCGCACGCCATGCCACCGAACTTCTGCAACTCGCCGAGTCGGAGCGCTCCGCGAACTGATCCCGGTCCGGGCGCTGATACTCTGACCGTCCATGGACAAGGCGACCACCAAACACCTCTTCGTCACCGGAGGCGTCGCCTCCTCGCTGGGCAAGGGGCTGACGGCCTCGTCCTTGGGAAACCTCTTGAAGTCTCGGGGGCTCCGGGTCACGATGCAGAAGCTCGACCCTTATCTCAATGTGGATCCGGGCACCATGAACCCGTTCCAGCACGGCGAGGTCTTCGTCACGGACGACGGTGCCGAGACAGATCTTGATGTCGGACACTACGAGCGGTTTCTCGACACCGACCTGCATGGTTCGGCCAACGTCACGACCGGTCAGGTGTACTCGACCGTGATCGCCAAGGAGCGTCGTGGTGAGTACCTCGGCGACACGGTGCAGGTCATCCCGCACATCACCAACGAGATCAAGTCGCGTATTCGTCGGATGGCAGGGCCTGAGGTCGACGTGGTCATCACGGAGGTGGGTGGCACCGTCGGGGATATCGAGTCCCTTCCCTTCCTTGAGGCCGTGCGGCAGATCCGGCACGAGGTCGGACGTGACAACGTGTTCTTCCTGCACGTGTCGCTGCTGCCCTACATCGGCCCCTCGGGTGAGCTGAAGACGAAGCCCACGCAGCATTCGGTCGCCTCCCTGCGGAGCATCGGCATTCAGCCCGACGCCATCGTGCTGAGGGCCGATCGCGAGGTTCCGTCGAGCATCAAGCGCAAGATCTCACTGATGTGCGACGTGGATGCCGACGCAGTCGTAGCCGCGGTCGATGCGCCGAGCATCTATGACATCCCCAAGGTGCTCCACCGTGAGGGACTCGACGCCTATGTGATCCGCCGGCTGGATCTGCCCTTCCGAGACGTGGACTGGACTCAGTGGGACGACCTCCTGCGTCGCGTCCATCAGCCCAAGCACGAGGTCACGATCGGGTTGGTCGGAAAGTACATCGACCTGCCGGACGCGTACCTGTCCGTGAGCGAGGCCATTCGCGCGGGAGGGTTCCACAATGACTGCCGCGTCAACATCCGCTGGGTGTCCAGCGATGACTGCGCCACTCCTGACGGTGCTGCGCGAAACCTGAGCGACCTAGATGGCATCTGCGTTCCTGGTGGGTTCGGCGTGCGCGGAATCGAGGGAAAGCTTGGTGCCCTGACCTACGCACGCGAGCACGGCTTGCCGACGCTGGGCCTGTGCCTGGGACTTCAGTGCATCGTGATCGAGTACGCACGCACGGTGGTCGGCCTGGAGGGGGCGAACTCCCTTGAGTTCGACGAGTCGACCCCTCACCCGGTCGTTTCGACTATGGCCGATCAGCGCGAAGTGGTCTCCGGCGATCGCGACATGGGTGGCACGATGCGGCTCGGGCTGTATCCGGCGAAGCTCGCCGAGAGCTCGCAGGTCGCGAAGGCCTACGGAGCTCCGTACGTCGACGAGCGGCACCGCCATCGTTTCGAGGTCGCCAACTCCTACCGTCCGCAGCTTGAGGCGGCTGGTCTGCGGTTCAGCGGCACGTCACCTGACGGGCGTCTTGTGGAATTCGTCGAGCTGCCGGCTGAGGTGCATCCGTACTACGTCGGAACCCAGGCGCATCCGGAATTCCGGTCGCGCCCGACCAAGGCCCATCCGCTGTTCGCCGGGCTCGTGGCTGCCGCCCTGGCCAGGGTCGACAGCGAGCGCGAGGCGCTCGCGCAGGGATGACTCCCGAGTCGGACTCGACGGCATCGACGATGTCGAGCTCGTCCTCCGGGGCGGGTGAGGAATGGCAGGGCCTCGTCGCCGACGGGGGTGAGCCGTTGCCCGCATCGAATCGTGAGGTCGGGTTCGACGGGCGCATCTGGTCGGTAGTGAGCGAGGACGTGCACTTCCCCGGTACGACCGCCCGGCGGGACGTCGTCCTCCATCCGGGTGCAGTCGCGATCATCGCCATCGACGCGCACGATCGGGTTCTGCTGATTCGACAGTATCGCCACCCGGTGGGGCAGTTTCTGTTCGAGCCGCCAGCCGGACTCATGGACGCGCTGGACGAGAGTGGCCGACAGACGGCGGAGCGGGAGTTGGCCGAGGAGGCTGGCCTGCGTGCCCGTACCTGGCACGTGCTCCTTGATGTCTACCTGTCCCCGGGAGGAACGTCGGAGGCGATTCGAATCTTCCTGGCTCGGGATCTGGATTCCCTGGAGGGTGGGCGAGTGCATACGGGAGAGGCCGAGGAGGCCCACCTGCCCCGGGCATGGGTTCCGCTGGAGGAGGCCAAGGAGCTGGTTCTGACGGGCGCGATCGCCAGCCCCAGCGCTGCTGCTGGCATCCTTGCCGCCTGGGCGGCACGGGACGCGGGGTGGGATTCCCTGCGGCCGGCCACGGCCCCATGGGAGGCTCGCGATCGGCTGATCGCCCACGATCGAGTACGCCTTCCGGGAAGTGCGGGGTCTGGGGGAGACCATTCCGAACGTTGAGGCACTCTCCGGTCGAGGAGTCTTCTAGTCTGAGCAGGCAGTATCGCTACGGCCCTGGCCACCGAGCGTTGACCGAAGGAATGTCATGAGAATCGGCGTACCGAAGGAAATCAAGAACAACGAGTTTCGCGTGGCCATCACGCCGGCCGGGGTGATGGAACTGGTGCGACATGGGCATAGCGTCGTGATCGAGACCGACGCAGGAGACGGCTCGTCCCTTCCGGACGAGGACTTCATCGAGGCGGGAGCCCAGATTCTGGCCACGGCCGATGAGGTGTGGGCCAGCGCGGAGATGATCCTGAAGGTCAAGGAGCCCATCGCTGCCGAGTACCACCGCATGCGCGAGGGGCAGATCCTGTTCACCTATCTGCACCTGGCAGCGGACAAGGCCCTGACCGAGGAGCTCGCGGCGCGCAAGGTGACGGCGATCGCCTACGAGACGGTGGAACTGCCCGATCGCTCCCTGCCGCTGCTGGCGCCGATGTCTGAGGTGGCTGGCCGTCTGGCCCCTCAGGTGGGCGCCACCGCGCTCATGCGGGCCAATGGAGGTCGTGGTGTCCTGATGGGTGGCGTCTCAGGCGTCTATGCGGCGAAGGTCGTCGTCATCGGGGCTGGAGTGGCGGGCCAGAATGCGGCAGCCATCGCGCTCGGCATGCAGGCAGAGGTGCTGCTTCTGGACAACAACATCGGTCGGCTCCGACAGATGGACGCCATCTACCAAGGCCACATGCAGACCATCGCTTCGAATGTCTACGAGATCGAGCGCGCCTGCATCGATGCAGACATGGTGATCGGTGCCGTGCTGGTGCCGGGGGCAAAGGCGCCCAAGCTCGTCACCAATGAGCTCGTCGCGAAGATGAAGCCGGGGGCTGTCCTCGTGGACATCGCCATCGATCAGGGCGGATGCTTCGAGGATTCACGAGCCACGACACACGCGGACCCGACCTACCCGGTGCACGACACGCTGTTCTACTGCGTGGCGAACATGCCGGGAGCAGTACCGAACACCTCAACCTTCGCCCTGACCAACGTCACGCTTCCGTACGCCGTGGCCCTGGCCAACAAGGGCTGGCGCAAGGCGCTGAGCGACGATCGTTCCCTGGCCTTGGGGCTGAACGTGCACGATGGCCAGATCACCTATGGCGCTGTCGCTGAGGCCTTCGACATGCCGCACACTCCGATCGAGGAGGTCCTCGCCTGACCTCGCTCTCGGAGGCCGTTCGCGGATACCTGGCCTACGTCGAAGTCGAGCGGGGCCTGTCTGCGCACACCGTGGCGGCGTATCGGCGAGACCTTGAGCGGTACGTGTCCTGGTGCGAGAAGCGCCGCCTGGTCTACGTAAACGATGTGTCGGAGAACGATGTCGCGGACTACTCCGCGCACCTAGGCCAGCTGGGGCTGAGTCCGGCCAGCTCTGCCCGGATGGTCGTATCGGTTCGGGCCTTCCACTCATTCGCGGTTCGAGAGGGGATGGCGGAGCGGGACCCAGCGGCCCACGTGACACCTCCGGCGGTGCCCCGACGCCTGCCCAAGGCACTCGCCTACGAGCAGGTTGCGGCACTGATCGACAACGCGGGCGATCCGGCGACGGCGACAGGGGTCCGGGACCGGGCACTCGTGGAGTTCCTCTACGGCACGGGGGCCCGGATCTCCGAGGCGGTCGATCTGGCCGTGGACGATGTCGATCTCGAGGGCGGATCAGTCCTGGTCACGGGAAAGGGCAACCGCCAGCGAATGCTGCCGCTGGGCGGCTTCGCCGCCGAGGCGATCGATGCCTACCTCGTACGGGGGCGTCCGGCCCTCGCGGTCAAGGGCTCGGGTACATCGAGGCTCTTCCTGAACTCGCTGGGGCGGCCACTCTCGCGGCAGAGCGCCTACGGCATCCTCCGGTCGGCCGCTGCCCGCGCCGGCCTGGCGGCAAGCGTCAGTCCGCATTCGCTGCGGCACAGCTTCGCCACCCACCTGCTGCAGAACGGGGCCGACGTGCGGGTGGTCCAGGAGCTGCTCGGGCACGCATCCGTGACTACGACGCAGATCTACACCCTGGTGACCGTCGACACCCTCCGACAGGTCTATGCCGAGAGCCACCCCCGGGCCCGCTGAGCATCGGGGCCACCTCGGACCGGCGATGCTCCACCGGTAGGCACGGCGGTGCAGGTAGGCTCCGGAGGCGGGACGACGAGGTGGTCGGGCCGCGCGCCTGCGAGACCCGCAGGCATCGGATGAGCAAGGGGACACGGATGGACGAGCAGGGCTTGCCGCCCGTCGATGACGCCGTGTCAGGTGCTGACGAGACTGTCGTGGTAGACGAGGCTGTCGTGGTGGACGTGGTGGAGGGCGCTGCTGTGGCCACGATCCCGGAGCCCACCCCGCTGGCATCCCATGGGCCAGCGCGAGTGATCTCGATGGTCAACCAGAAGGGTGGCGTCGGCAAGACGACGTCCACCGTGAGCCTTGGGGCTGCCCTTGCCGGGTACGGGCGCAAGGTGCTGCTGGTGGACTTCGACCCGCAAGGTGCCCTCTCGGTAGCGCTCGGCATCAATGCCTACGAGCTCGACCTGACGGTCTACAACCTGCTCACGGAGCCTGACTGTCACATCGGTGACGTCATCTTGTCGACCGACGTGGAGAATCTCGACCTTCTGCCCAGCAACATCGATCTCTCGGCTGCCGAGGTGCAACTGGTTGCCGAGGTCGGCCGAGAGCATGCACTGGCGCGGGTGCTGGGGCCGGTCATGAGCGAGTACGACATCGTCCTGATCGACTGCCAGCCATCCCTGGGCCTGCTGACGGTGAATGCGCTGACGGCCAGCCAAGGCGTCATCATCCCGATGGAGACCGAGTACTTCGCCCTTCGCGGGGTGGCGCTGCTGAAGGACACCATCGAGAAGGTGCTCAGCCGCCTCAATCCGGATCTGCAGATCATCGGTGTGCTCGCCACCATGTACGACCCACGGACCCTGCACAGTCGAGAGGTCCTCGAGACCGTTCAGCAGGCTTTCGGTGACGCGGTCTTCCAGACCGTCATCAACCGGACGGTGAAGTTCCCCGACGCGGCGGTGGCCGGCGAGCCGATCACGAGTTTCGCCCCGAGCAGTGGTGGTGCGGAGGCGTACCGGCAGCTTGCTCGGGAGGTCCTGTCCCGGTGACGACGCCGACTGACGCATCGACCACCACTGCGCAGGACGGCTCGGTCGACGGCCCGGAATCGCCTGCTGACGCTGACCTGCCGTCAAGCGTGCGCCCGGGGTTCTCCGTCAAGGTGGGGGACTTCGAGGGTCCCTTCGATCTGCTTCTGCAACTGATCTCCAAGCACAAGCTCGAGGTCACGGAGTTGGCCCTGCACCTGGTCACCGATGAGTTCATCGGTTACATCCGCGGACAAGGCTCGGAGTGGGACCTGGACGAGGCGAGTGGCTTCCTCGTCGTGGCGGCCACCCTGCTGGATCTCAAGGCGGCTCGACTGCTGCCCTCGGGAGAGGTGGAGGACGAGGATGATCTCGCTCTCCTGGAGGCACGCGACCTGCTCTTCGCCCGGCTTCTGCAGTACCGGGCCTACAAGGAGGTGTCGGCACTCTTCGCCGACCGCATGCTCCATGCCTCTCGGCGGTTCCCCCGGACGGTGGGCCTGGAGCCGCAGTTCGCGGAGCTGCTGCCCGAGGTGCTCATCGGTATCGGTGCCGATCAGTTCGCGGCCTTGGCGGCCAAGGCGCTGGCCCCGAAGCCGATCGAGGAGGTGTCCATCTCTCATGTGCACGTCCAGCGGGTCAGTGTGCGTGAGCAGGCCGGCATCGTCATCGACCGACTCCGGCGCCAGCGCACGGCTACCTTCCGCTCGCTGGTGGCGGACTGCGACTCCACCCTGCTGGTGATCGGGCGATTCCTGGCACTCCTGGAGCTCTATCGCGAGCAGGTGGTCGCGTTCGAGCAGTTGACACCGCTGGGAGACCTCACGATCCGGTGGACGGGTGACGACGAGACAGAGGTGGAAGTCACCGACGAGTTCGACGTTGAGCGCGAGATCGATCGCGAACCAGACGTGGACGCCGACTCGATGGACGCAGAGGTGGCGACGGGCGTGACGGTCGAGTCCGTCGATGAGACGAATGAAGGGGACGAGGCATGAGTGAGTCCGAGGCTGCGGTCGAGGAGTCCGTCGAGGAGTCGGTCGAGGAGTCGGTCGAGGAGTCGGTCGAGGAGTCGGTCGAGGAAGAGGGCCTGGGCGCGCCATCCTTGACGGCGGCCTTGGAGGCGCTGCTGCTACTGGCCGATGAGCCCATGACCGTCATGGATCTCGCGGTGGCTGTTCGGGACCAGTCGGAGGTCGTGGAAGCCGAGTTGAATCGACTCGCTGCTGAATACACCGAGCAGGTTCGCGGATTCGACCTGCGAGAGGTGGCGGGCGGCTGGCGGTTCTACACGCGGGCGGAGTGCTCGCCGGTGGTGGAGCGTTTTGTCATCGACGGCCAGCAGGCGCGTCTGACACAGGCATCGCTGGAGACCCTGGCCGTGATCGCGTACCGCCAGCCGATCACGCGTGGTCGGGTGAGTGCCGTGCGAGGAGTCAACGTCGACGGTGTCATCCGCACGCTGCTCTCGCGCGGGCTTATCGCGGAGGCGGGCAGTGACGGGGAGTCCGGGGCCCACCTCTACGTCACCACGGGGCACTTTCTCGAGCGCATGGGGCTGTCCTCCCTGGATGAACTGCCCCCGCTCGCCGAGCACCTTCCCGACCTTGCTGACCTCGAGGATGTCCTGGGCGGCCTGGATCTGCATGAGTAATCCCGTCGACGTGAAGAGAGCACCGTGAGCCGAAACGCGTCCGAGGACGCAAGCCAGATCCGCCTGCAGAAGGTCCTGGCCGCGGCCGGCATCGGCAGCCGTCGTGCGTGCGAAGCCCTGATCGATCAGGGCCGAGTCGAGGTGGATGGACGCCGAGTGACAGAGCAGGGCATGCGCGTCGACCCTCGGTCAGCGGTGATTCGCGTGGACGGGGAGCGGGTTCCCACCGCCCCGGGTGTTGCGGTCGCCGCCTTCAACAAGCCGCGAGGCGTCATCACCACGATGTCCGACGATGAGGGCAGGCCCTGCGTAGGGGACTGGCTCGCCGGACGCACGGACCATCTGTTCCATGTCGGTCGGCTCGATGCTGAGACCGAGGGGCTGCTGATCCTGACGAATGACGGCGAACTGGGCAACCGCCTCGGACATCCATCCTTCGGTGTGGACAAGACGTACGTCGCGACCGTGCGAGGACAGATCCCGGGATCTGCCTTGCGCGAGCTGCAGAAGGGCGTGGAGCTTGACGACGGTCCCGCACGCTGTGACTCGGCCAGGTACCTGCAGAAACTGCCGGATCGCACGATGGTGGAACTGGTGATCCATGAAGGCCGCAATCGGATCGTGCGTCGGATGATGGAGGCCGTGGGCCACCCCGTCACGGACCTGGTGCGCACCCGCGTGGGGCCGATCCATCTGGGTCAGCAGCGTCCGGGCGTGATTCGGGAGATCACCGGTCCGGAACTTCGCCGTCTCTACACCTCCGTGGGCCTGTAGACAGGTTCTCCTCTGTAGGCTCTCGGCCATGACACTGAGGGGCATTCGTGGGGCGACCTGTCTCACTGCGGACGACGCTGATGAGATGCGTGCGGCCGTTCGCGAGCTTCTTGCGGCCATGCTGGACCGCAATGGGCTCAGCACCGATGACCTCATCTCACTGATCCTCACCGGGACTCCGGATCTCGTCAGCGCCTTCCCGGCCGTTGGAGCGCGCGATTTCGGCCTCGTCGACGTGCCCCTTCTGTGCGCTCAGGAGATGGATGTTGCCGGTGCCCTTCCGCGCACGGTCCGAGTGCTCATCCATGCTGACTGTGCAGTGCCGCGCGCGGACATCAAGCACGTGTACCTGCGCGGCGCCGAGGTGCTCCGCCAGGACCTGGCTCAGTGAGTGGTCCGGTGGCTGATTCCCGTGATCTGCCCGAGCCCGTTCTGGTCATCGGCTCGGGCCTGATCGGCACCTCTGTCGCGCTGGCGCTGAGAAGGGCCGGCCTTGACGTCCTGCTGTCCGATCGTGACGAGTCCTGTGTCCTGACCGCCGTGGAGGCCGGAGCGGGTCGGGCCTTGGAGCCCAGTGATGTGCCCGAGGTTGTCATCGTCGCCGTGCCACCTCGGCATGCGGGGGAGGTGCTGGCCGAAGCATCGGGGCGCTGGCCCGAGGCGACGATCTCGGATGTAGCGTCCGTCAAGCAGGGCGTGCTGGTCGAAGCCGTCGCGAGGGGGGCTGACGCCTCGCGCCTCGTCGGGGGTCATCCCATGGCCGGACGTGAGGTCTCGGGACCGGCGGCGGCGGTCGCGGACCTGCTGGACGACCGACTCTGGGTGGTCACGCCGCTTCCGCAGACGCGGGTCGAGCACGTGCGCCGCATTCATCGACTGATTTCAGCGTGCGGGGCACTGCCCGTCGAGATGGACCCCCAGGAGCACGACGCCGCAGTGGCTCTGGTCTCGCATGCCCCGCAGGTCCTGTCGAGCGTGCTGGCCGCGCAACTGGCGGGCACCGACGAGGACTCGGTGCGCATCGCGGGCCAGGGTCTTCGCGACATGACAAGAATCGCCGGCTCCAACGTCGACATGTGGTCGGACATCCTCTCAGCCAACGCGGGGCCCGTAGCCGATGTCCTGCAGCAGGTCGCGTCCGACATTGAACGAGCCGTGGACTCGCTTCGCTCCCTTGCCGCAGGGGAGACGGGCCCGCCGGCGGCCGTCACAGACCTGCTCAGGTCTGGGGCCGTGGGGCGCGGGCGGATCCCGGGCAAGCACGGCGCTGCGCCCTCTGCCTATCGCGAGGTGCTTGTGCAGATCGCCGACAGTCCAGGCGAGCTCGCCCGACTCTTCGGTGCTGCGGGAAAGGTCGACGTCAACCTGGAGGACGTCCGCATCGAGCACGTGCTCGGCCGTCCGAGCGGCCTGGTCGGGCTCTCGGTACGCCCCGATGCCGCAGACGCCCTGATCAAGGCTCTCATGGAGCAGGACTTCGACGTTCGCGGCTGAGTCCGGGGAACGGGAAGCCTGCGCGACGGACAGTAGGCTGGGGTCGTGCACCCGCCTGTGATCGCCGTGGACGGCCCTGCCGGTTCCGGCAAGTCCAGCGTCTGCAGGGGAGCCGCCAGGCGTCTGCGACTGCGCTATCTGGACACCGGTGCGATGTATCGAGCCATGACGTGGGCCATGCTCGACGCACAGGTCAACGTGGAGGATCCGCTGGCGGTCGCTTCAGCCTCGGACGCCGTGTCCATCCGCAGCGGCTGTGACCCGGCGCAGCCGTCGATCCACGTGGGGGATGTCGACGTGTCCGGTCCGATTCGTGGAGACGACGTGACGGCCGCGGTCAGTGCTGTGAGCGCCGTGCCAGCCGTCAGGGAGAGGCTGGTGGCCCTGCAGCGGGCTGAGGTGTCAGCCGCCCAGCAGGCAGGCGTGGGCATCGTCGTCGAGGGGCGCGACATCACTACGGTCGTGCTCCCGGATGCAGACCTGAAGGTCTTCGTGACGGCGGATCCGGCGGTGCGGGCAGCTCGACGGGCCAAGCAGGACCTCACCCTCGGCAAGGCCGGCGTTGACGTGGCACAGACCGAGACCGCGCTGCGCGAGCGGGATGCCAAGGACTCGACCCGAGCGACGTCGCCTCTGACCCAGGCCGCCGATGCAGTCGTCCTCGACACGTCGCACATGACTCTGGACGATGTCATCGAGACCGTGGTGCGCCTGGTCGACGAGCTGCCCCATGAGTGAGATCAGCAGTCTGCCTTCGTGGAGCGGTGCCGCGCATGCGCGCAATCTGGCGTCGGCCGCCATGCGCATCAGCTACAAGGTGCATCCCCACGGCAATCATCACGTGGGCAACTCCGGGGCAGCGATCCTCTACTGCCGCAGTGAGGGGATCCTTGTCGGCAGCCTGCTGCATGCGACGGTTCCCCGGCCCATCCACGTGGTTGCGAATGCAGCCATGACGGCCGCCCTGCGGCAGGGGATGCTCACGCGGGCCGGCGTGATACCCGTGCGGGATGAGACGGCGATCGAAGCCCAGCGTTCGGCGCGAGTTGCCCTCGAGGATGAGCGGGCGGTCGCGCTCACGGGCTCGGCGGTGCACCCGGCCTACCTGCTCGCCACGACGGGCGCCCCGCTGGTGCCGGTCGTGATGCTCGGAGCGGAGGGCCGCGTGCCGACCGATCCTCCACGCCCACGCACCCGCATCGATGTCTACTTCTTCGATCCCGTTCCCATTCGCGTCGCGGGGGATCCGCTGAAGGCAAGTGTCCGTGCCGCCATCGACGAGCGAGTTCGCCAGGCGATGGACGATGCAGAAGGCATGGCCGCGCTGCGGTCTGGACGCCAGTCATGAAAGACAAGAACAAGGGGCAGGAGCCCGAGATGTCAGACGAGTGGATCGCAGTCGATGACCCGGACGGGGTCGACGAACGGGGCGGGGTCGACGAACGGGAAGTTGAGGCCGTCGATTCCGTCGGTGGCGTCGATGCAGACGAGGTCGAGGAGGACCTCGACGCGGCCTTGTCCGCGGCTCGGCTGGAGTTCGGCGACATCGATGCCGAGCTCGGCGATCTCATGCGCCCCGGAGGCGAGCACTCCGGTCTTCCCGTGCTGGCGGTGGTGGGCAGGCCGAACGTGGGCAAGTCCACCCTGGTCAATCGGCTGATCGGGCGTCGCGAGGCCGTGGTCGAGGATGTCCCGGGGGTCACCCGAGATCGCGTGACCTACGAGGCCGAATGGAATGGGCGCAAGTTCATCCTCATCGACACCGGCGGCTGGGATCGCAAGGCCAAGGGCATGGCTGCCCAGATCGCCGCTCAGGCCGAGCGAGCGATCGGTGATGCCGATGCAGTGATGTTCGTCGTCGACGCGCAGGTAGGCCCTACCGACACCGATGAGGCCGTCGTTCAGGTGTTGCGCCGCACCGGAAAGCCGGTGCTGCTCGTGGCGAACAAGGTCGATGATGCGGCTGCTGAACTGGAGGCTGCATCGCTGTGGTCACTGGGGCTGGGGGAACCGCACCCGGTCTCTGCCCTTCAGGGGCGCGGGTCGGGCGACCTCCTGGACGCGGCGGTCGCAATGCTGCCAGAGGAGGGCTCAGGTCAGTCCAGGGTCGGGGGTCCACGGCGCGTGGCTCTGCTGGGGCGCCCGAACGTCGGCAAGTCTTCGCTTCTGAACGCGCTCGCGGGCGGCGACAGGGTTGTCGTCGACAACATCGCGGGCACCACGGTCGATCCGGTCGATGAGCTCATCGAGTTGAAGGGCACCTGGTGGTGGTTCGTCGACACCGCCGGCATCCGCAAGCGATCCAAGGAGGCCAGCGGGCACGAGTACTACGCCACCCTCCGCACTCAGGCGGCCCTGGATCGGGCCGAGGTCGCTGTCGTCCTCGTGGATGCCTCTGAGCCGATGAGTGAGCAGGACGTCCGGATCATCTCCATGGTGATCGAGGCCGGTCGTGCTCTCGTCGTGGCCTACAACAAGTGGGATCTGACCGACGAGGAGCGGCGGCACTACCTTGACCGGGAGATCGACCGCGATCTGGTGCAGGTGCCGTGGGCTCCTCGAGTCAACGTGTCAGCCAAGACGAAGCGGCACATCGAGAAGCTCACGCCGGCGATCGAGGCGGCCCTGGAGGGCTGGGAGACTCGCATCTCGACGGGACGCCTGAACGCCTTCATCAAGGAATTGCAGGACGCTCATCCGCACCCTCTGCGCGGCGGGCGGCAACCGCGGATTCTGTTCGCGGCTCAGGTTCAGGTGGGCCCACCGACCTTCGCCCTCTTCACCACCGGATTCCTCGAGGCGGGCTTCCGTCGATTCATCGAGCGACGACTGCGCGAGGAGTTCGGCTTCACCGGCACCCCGATTCGGATCGTCATGCGCGTGCGCGAGAAGCGCTCACGACGACGCGGCTGAGGCATGCGCGTCACGATCCCACTCATCGGCCTGATGGTCGCTGTGCTGGCGGGCTGCTCGAGTTCGGCGGATGAGGCTCGCGAGCAGGCCCGCTTGGCCTGCACATACCCGGCGCCCGAGGCGCCGAACTACGACGCGCAGCGGGCCGACCTGGCCCTGCTCCAAGAACTCGCAGCCACGGCCGAGGCCCGGGCGGAGCTGGCGGCGAATGCGGCGTCGCTGGACGAGCGATGGGCCGTGCTCTCGGAGGCCTCCAACCTGCTGGCCGCCGCGGCCAGCAGGATTCTGGAGATCCGTGCCGACGGGGGAGTCGTGGCGGACGAGATGACCCCGGAGGTCTGGGACCAGATCAAGTATGCGAGCGATGCCTTCGTCGTCGAGTGTCGCCCAGTGATCGGCTAGGAGGTGGCCGGATTCACCGGCGCCACGGGCAGCGGCAGCTCGCACGTGCTCTGAGCAGGCACACCGGCGAAGCGTTGGTAGATCCACTGGAAGGCCGTCGGTCCTGAGACATGCGCCGCCTGCTCATGGTTGACGTCGCCCATCCAGAGCATCGCGAGCGTTGAGCCTGCCCGGCACCATTCCTGCGCGATCATCGCGTTGGGCCAGTCGAGCACGACCTCGTCGGCCGTTCCCTGCGCGATGAAGACCGGCATGGAGGCCGGCATGGGCGGGGGAGTCTGATCCTCGAGCGCGGCTCGCCACTGCGCGTTGTCCACCGGGTCCGTCGAGAAGAACTGCTCCCCGAACTTCTCCCGGACGAGGGCCTCAATTCCAGCGGCCTTGATGCACTCGACGGCGAGCCGTGCCTGGTTGTCCTGCCCCGACTTGGTCAGGATGGAGTCGACGGGCAGGTCGGGGTAGTACGTGGGGAAGGACTCAAGGAGGGCCGAACCGATAACCCAGCCGACTGCGGTGTTCCACTGAGCAGAGGCGATCTCGATGAGGTTCAAGGACGGAGCCGCGGCTGCGACGCCGACAAGCTCGAGTTCGGGGGCGTACTCAGGTCCGAGGTGGCCCGTCCAGATGGACGAGTGCCCGCCCTGCGAGTGACCGAAGGTGGCGTATCGATTCCCGGCCTGCGCCTCGGGGATGGTGCGCACGGCCCGCACGGAGTTCACGACGTCGCGGACTTCACTCTGCGCGATGATGTACTGGTTCGGGCCTGGGGTGCCGAGTCCGACGTAGTCGGTCGCCACCACGACCCAGCCCTGCTCCAGCATCAGCGGGAGGAAGGTCTGGATGTCACCCAGCGGGCTATTGGATCGCGACGGGACGCACGCATCGCCCATCCCGAGGGTCCCGTGCTCCCAGGCGACGATGGGGCGACCCCCGTCGGGCGCGGGTGCGTCTGGCAGGAAGAGCATGCCGCCGGAGACGGCGCGCGTGCCGTCCGGTCTCTCGGACACGTAGAGCATGCGCTCTGCCCGGCCGCCTGGAACCTCCACGCCGAGAGGCTCCCGCCGGATGATGGTGCCCACCTCGGAGGGGATCGGATCCGGTGGTGTGTAGAAGGGATCGAGCGCGACCTGCATCTGCTGTTCCTCCTCCTGCGCAGCGAGATAGCGGGCGACCCCGTATCCGACCCCGACCACGAGGATGGCAAGCAGGATCAGGAGCACGACTCTGCTGGCACGCATCGGTTGATCGTAGAGCAGGGGCGGAGGACTTCAAGGCACGAGCCTGCGATCACATCAACCCGGAGGGAATCCCATGCCCCGACTCCGTACGACTCTCGCCCTGGTGCTCGGCGTGGGACTGCTGCTCCTCGGTGGCTCGGCACCAGCTCATGCCCAAGCACCTGCCAAGACGTTCAAGGAGCGCACGGTCGAGGTGTTGCACCCGGCGGTGACTCCGACGGCAGTCGTCGGCTCCGCCCTTGGAACCGTCCGCACCTGTTTCACACCCATGACGGTGAACGGGGCCAGCGCTCCCGGTCATTACATGACTGGCACTGTCACGACGGTCGCCGTCGAGCCCAGCGACGGGTCCGAGTGGCGCACGTCCAACCTCGTCTTCGTCTTCGGGTCTGAGCCTGATCAACTCGTTGTCGGGGGAGTCTCGACGTATCCGTCGACATCGGCGACGATCGCGGTCGGCAGCCAGACCGTGCGACCGATCATCGGGGGGTCCGGCCGCTACAACGGCGCACGGGGCCAGGTCGTCAGCACGAATCTGGGCGCCGATGGGTGGATGCGCGTCTTCCGCGTGCTCCGCTGACCTGACCCGGCACATGGCGTCCGAGGCGTCATGGCCGACCGTGTAGTGTTTCGCCTCGCGCCGGTCAACGGCGTGGACGGGCTGTAGCGCAGCTTGGTAGCGCACTTGACTGGGGGTCAAGGGGTCGCAGGTTCAAATCCTGTCAGCCCGACGGATCATCCCCCCCGTAGATCTCGCCATCTACGGGGGGATGTTTCATTTCTGGAGTCGCTTGACCACATATTTTGGGGTCAAGGGCGGAGCAGGTCCAAATTCTCTCAGCCGGACAGTGGTGAAGTCGTGGGATTTCCTTCTTGGGTGGCTTTGGATTTCACTCAGGTCTGAGGTAGGTGGCAGTGGCGAGCCTCTGCAGAACAACCACTGCCGGGAGGAACTGCCCTCCACTGAGCGCAGGGCGATCCACCTGTCGTTGAGTTGTGTTGCGTCAAGATTCGGGGGGAACGCTGCTGTGGGTGTCCCGTCGGATTCTCGCACCTCCACGATCTAGTTCAGGATTGCCTCCCGGTCGCGCAAACATGAATAGCCCCAGGGTGGCGAACCCCAGCACGCCGCCCAGAAGGGCATCAGTGCGCAATCCCACGATGAGAGACTCCTCATGCAATTCACCGAGTTCGTTGTCACCGGGAATGTTGTAGGAGTGGATGCGCAACTGCTCGGCATGGCTGGTACTGGATTGAATGTCGTCTCGCAGTGATTCGGCTGATGCTGCCGAGGCGCCGCCGGCCAGGAGCTTCGTCTCCATCGCTGTGCCGATGGCGACAAGGACGAGTGGGCCCATCAATACCGCGCTCAGCGTTCCTGACACAGCCCCGGACGCCTTCTGATAAGCCGATACATTGCCGGCGAAGCGAGGGGGCTGCGAACTCATCATCGCGTTGTTCAGCACCTCTGCGACCACGCCAGCCCTAGGACTTCGCCCCGTCCTCAGGTCTCGTGGTCGAAGTGCAACTTCAGAACTCCTTCCATCGGTGGTCTCACGAGCACAGGTCCAAGCCTCGGGGCTTCCTGCGGAATCATGCTCGGTGATGGTCGCGATCGACGCCTCGCGCTACTTTCAGACGTGCGAAGAGAACTGACCATCCATCTGTTGACGGCGAGGCCCCGACATGCGGTGTGTTGAAGTGCAGAGCGTTGGACGTGCGGCAGTGGTCGAACGGCCGGTGCCGGTGCGGAAACCTGGGTGGGTCCTCGTCGACGTTCTTGCTTGTGGTCTGTGCGGCACGGATCGCCACATCCTGCGCGGTGAGTACCCGAGTGAGGTGCCACTCGTCCTCGGCCATGAGTTCGGCGGGCTCATCCGCGAGGCGGATCCTGATTCCTGTTGGAGCCCGGGCGATCTCGTCTCGGTCGATCCGAACATCTCGTGCGGGGAGTGCGACCACTGTCGCGCCGGGCGCGTCGCCCTGTGCCCGGAGCGTTGTGCGCTGGGCGTCGACATTGATGGTGGGTTGAGCGAGGTGGTCGCTGTCCCTGAGTCCCAGTTGTATGCCGCATCAGGCATAGACCCCCTGCATCTGGCTTTCATTGAGCCGCTCGCCTGTTGTTTGCGCGGCATGGACCTCGCCGAACTGCAGGGGGGTGAGTCCGTTGCTGTCATCGGGGGCGGTGTGATGGGGCAGCTCGTCGTCCAACTGGCGGCACTGGCAGGCGCTTCGCGCGTCACCCTGATCACTCGGCAGCAGTCACGCCGCGCCCTTGCTGAGACCCTAGGGGCGACGGACTCGTCGGCACCCGAGGTCGCGGACGCAGAGCTGGGCCGCACCTATGACGTGGTGTTCGAGTGCGCGGGCGTGCTCGACGCCGTTACGCAGGCCCTTCGGCTGGCGCGCCGCGGAGGGTCCGTCATCCTCCTTGGTATCCCGCCGGAGGGTGCGACCCTCGCGGTCAGCCCGTTCGAACTCGTCGTCGACGAGCTGCGGGTGCAGGGCTCATTCCTCAACCCGCTCACGCAGGAGCGGGCTGCGGCGGTGGTCCGTGAAGGTGCCCTGAACCTCGACGCGTTGATCAGCCGCCGCCTGACCATCGATGAGGTCCCGGTCGTGCTGGGGAAGGACCCGGGGGATGGCGACATCAAATACGTGGTGGAGCCGTCTCGCCGCTGATCCGTCTTGAGGTGCGGATTGGCGGTTCGGCCATGGGGCAAATCGAATCCGGTGCGGGCCCGCGACACGACCCCGACCCTCTAGCCTTCGGGCATGCCATCCGCACGGAAAGCTGAGTCCGCCACGGCGTCAGCGTGGAGATCGTGGCTTCCTAAGATTGTTCTCACGATTCTCGGTGTCGCCGTCGCCTACTTCATCTTCCGATACATGGCCACCAACTTCGGTGGATTCGAGCAGGGGGTTCAGGCGGCCTTCTCCATGCCCGTCGGCTGGACGCTCCTGGCCATCGTCGGGGGGGCTGTTCGCCATCGCCGTCTACCCGCTCACGGCGATTGCCGCCATCCCGCACCTGGGCTATGTGCCGGCCTTCGTCGATCGCCAGGGCGGCTTCGCCATCAGCACCACCATTCCGTTCGGT
>Ga0255755_1001084_pt1 | contig 25795 bp, 47 predicted proteins | sample 011ome_18_FD_179955 | JGI IMG/M metagenome (GOLD analysis project Ga0255755, IMG submission 179955) | Coastal salt marsh microbial communities from the Groves Creek Marsh, Skidaway Island, Georgia - 011501BT metaG (version 2) | ecosystem: Environmental > Aquatic > Marine > Intertidal zone > Salt... | reverse complement strand
CGCTGCATTCTTGTTTTGGTTTAAAGATACAAGAATGGCAACTTGGGCAGTTAGCAAGTTTGACCACATGTGTGAATACTTAGCAATTCGTTGGGGTTGGACATGGTTACAGAATGATCCAAATGCTTGGCGTGTAAAGTATCCCAAGATAACTTCTAAAATTGACGAATTAGAATCTCGTATTAAAAAATTAGAAAAATGAATCAAATAACTCTTGTGTGTACTCGCAGTGCTATAAATGCGAGCGCACTAACCTACATGATAAATCAGAGCCCTGATTACTATAATGTTAGTCATAATAATTTATGGCTAAATGAAGTCAGTGATAAATTTGGAACAGCACATACACTTAATGATTGGTGGAATGTGCCTAATAGTTTTAGTAGTTATACTAAAGAAGTACGCAATGCAGATGTTCTTACATTAAAACAATTAGAACATTTATCGGACCAGACGCAGGAAATTAACCTTGGTAAGAACATTGCATTGTTTACACATGCAACTAATCATAAAATTCTAAGTAATTGGGTTGAAACTTATAAGTTACCAATTAATATTGTAACAACGGTGATGGGTAGTTATAGTCATCTTTATGTAACCAGTTGGTTACGCAGAGAATACAATCATATAATGAATGATTGGACAAATGAAGAAGAGGCTTGGTACAATATATTGCATCAAAGAACAGTTAAAGATTTAGAATGGAAGAGTAAGAATACTCTGGAAATGCACGAGTGGTTATTGGATCCCAGTGTAATGTATACTAAATTAAGAATAAATCCTTGTTCAAATATAAATGAGTGGTTAAACGAATATAAAACAAAAAATGGCATAGTAGATTCATTTGATAATGATACATATTGGTCAGAAGAATATAGAGGTACAATGACAAAAATTTCAGTAATGCTTCGTTTGGTAAATATATTACTACAAGGTGGTGTAAGTATTAACACAGTTCAAATCTATGCAAAAAGATTTTATGAAGAACATATTTTAGATTGGAGCCTTTCTTGGAACGATCTAGACATTATGATTAAAAAATACATTGGTTTAAGTACTTGACACATCGCAAATAATAGCGTATAGTGTAACAACTATAACCCCTTAGGAGAAAAAAGATGTCAACATTTTCATCGGCAGATGTAGATAAACTAAAACGTATTATTCAAGAAGGAATTCACGTTACACAAGAAGTAGAAACACTTAAAGAAGGACTTCGCGACACGGTAAAAGCAATCGCTGAGGAACTTAATATCAAACCAGCAGTGCTTAATAAAGCAATTCGCATCGCTCATAAACAAGAAATGGGTAAGGCACGTGAAGAGTTTGACGAACTAGAGACTATTCTAGAGAGCGTTGGGCGTGGCGATTGAACAAAGTCATAGAATTCTGGCTAAACAGTTATCGTAGTGACAAGATTGCTTTTTATTTAGAATTAGTCAGTTTTGTATTCACAGTGGGTGCTAGTTTAACACTAGCACTCAACGCCGATCAACCAGATATGCGTGTAGTCTATCCTGGGTTCTTTATTGGCTCACTAACAGCAGTATTCGCATATAAGCGCAGACAACTTGTTTGGCCATTTTTATTAACGATGTATTTTGCATTTGTTAATGTTCTTGGCTTTGGCAAGGCAATGGGCTATTGGTAATGAATGACATTGAAAAAATAAAAAATACATGGTGTTTGACTCCTTGGTATGAAGTTTATCTTAAGCCAGAAGGTGGAGTTCGTTCTTGTTGTGACAACATACAAGAATCAGAATTTCAACTTAATGAAGTTAATGGTAATATTGATGTCGCGTTTAATCATGACCACTATAAAACAATAAGAAAAGAAATGCTCGAGGGGAAAGAGCCTGATGCATGTAGGCGTTGTTACGCAAAGGAACGAGAAACAGGAAGTAGTCTTAGAACAAGACGAAATAATGAATCATATCTTGATTATTTAGGCATGGAGTCCGAAAATATTGAAGATGTGATGAGAAATCTTAAAGTAGATTGGAGTCCGTCTAATATCAAAAAACTTAAAGTTGATTTTAGTAATGGTTGCAACCTAAAATGTTCTATGTGTAGCCCTCATAGAAGCACAGCATGGTTCAAAGATAAGATTGCAATGGATAAAGATTTTGATTATTCAGGATATTATTGGTGGCGACAAATCAAAGAACCTCTCGATACAGAGAAACAAAAATTTTATAGTTCAAGTATACCTATTGAATTTATAGATAACAACTGGAATTTTTTGCGTAATCTAAACTTAATAGAAGTTAGTGGCGGTGAACCTTTCTTTCACCCGCAATTTTTATATTTACTCGATAGATTAGTTGAAGAAAAATGGGATGGCAAACTTACACTTATAAGTAATATTACTCTTATGAATGATGACATCATTAAAAAACTAAGCAAATTGAATACAGGTATGTGTATTAGTATAGATGGCATTGGCGATCTTTACGAATATATAAGACCTGCAACTACTATTGGAAAGTATACATGGAGTGATATATCAGAAACTATACAAAAGTTAAAGTCTTTAAGAACAGACGTTAACGAACGAGGCATCTTATATACTTTTGGATATGTTCCACAACTGTTAAATTTTTATAATATCACTGACTGGTTAGACTTTAGTGTAAATGCACTGGGTGTTCTAGATGAAAATAGAGTAGATGTATTATCTGGAACTGTTTTATACGCACCTCACTTTTTAAAAATTTGTCACCACCCTGATCCACATGAAAAGAAAGCATTGAAAAATATCTTAGAAAAATGCTATTCTCATATAAGGGGTGTAGATAGTATCATTAAGGGTCTCGACGCTGAAACAAAATTTGAAGATTGGCAGGCATTCTGTAAGTATATGAATTTTCTTGACAAACAGCGAGAAACAAGTATAATTAAATATATTCCACAATTTGAAAAGTATTGGATCTATGACTAAACCTTATCAATGGCTTGCATGGTTAGCAACTGTAGTGCTTGTTAGTGCCGCCGCCCTCGCTAGTTTCGTGCCAGAACTGTACTGGCATCATTGGGCTTTTATTATTGCTAATTCCTTATGGATATTAGTAGGATATTTGTGGCGAGAAAATAGTCTACTTTGGATGAATATTCTGTTAACATTTATATATATTTTAGGATTGTTTTAATGAGTTACGTCGACGCCTTTTTAGATAAAGACAGAGATATTATTAATGTAATAGAACGTGTGAATGGGAAACGTGAGTATCGAGAATTTCCAGCACGTTATACTTTTTACTATCCTGATCCACGTGGTAAATTTACTAGCATATTTGGTGATAAATTAGAGCGTGTAATTTGTAATACCAGTAAAAAATTTAACACAGAGAAAAAAATAAACGGACATAAACGTCTATTTGAAAGTGATATTGACCCCGTATTTCGCTGTTTAGCGGATAATTATTTAGACAAAGAAGCACCTAAACTCAATGTAGCATTCTTTGATATTGAGGTTGATTTCAACAAGGAACTAGGTTTTAGTGAGCCTGATGATCCTTTTAATCCAGTTACAGCAGTAGCAATACATTTAGGTTGGCTTGATCGTACAATCTGTTTGGCTGTCGCTCCTAAAACTCTCACACAGGAACAAGCACAGGAAATTTGTAATAAGTTTCCTGATACTCTGCTTATGAAAGACGAAGCAGAACTACTTAATACATTCCTAGAACTTATTGATGATGCAGACATTATTAGTGGTTGGAACTCTGAAGGTTACGATATTCCTTACATGGTTAATCGTGTAGAGCGTGTACTTAGTCGCAGTCACACTCGCAAGTTCTGCTTGTGGCAGAAGTTTCCACGTGAACGTACACTAATCAAGTATGGTAAAGAGAGCCAAACATTTGAATTACAAGGGCGTATCCACTTAGACTATTTGGAACTGTATCGCAAGTATACATATCATGAAATGCATAGTTACAGCCTAGATGCTATTGGTGAGTATGAACTAGGTGAACGTAAAGTAGCATATGATGGCACACTAGATCAACTATACAACAATGACTTTGAAACATTCATTGCTTATAACAGGCAGGACGTTGACTTGCTTGTGCGTATGGATAAGAAACTACAGTTCATTGACTTAGCAAACGTATTGGCACACAGTAATACAGTGCCTATTCCCCGTACAATGGGAGCCGTCGCAGTTACAGACATGGCTATTGTTAACGAAGCGCATGGTCGTGGACTTATTGTTCCTGATAGACCTCGCGGTGAGAAGCCATTGCCAGCAGCTGGTGCATATGTTGCAAACCCTAAGAAAGGTATGCACAAGTGGGTTGGTTCAATTGACTTGAACAGTCTATATCCTAGTATCCTTCGTGCATGTAACATGAGTACAGAAACTATTATTGGACAAGTACGTCATACTATTACTCGTCCTATGATTGAGAGTTTTAATAATGAAATCCCAAAAGCATGGGATGGTAAGTTTGCATGTTTAGAATATGATTTAATTATGAACAAGGATAAAGATGAAATATTATATTTAGATATGGAATCTGGTGAATGTATGCAAGCAACTGGCGCTGAGATTTACGATATTGTTTTTAACAGCGGTCAACCTTGGATCCTTACAGCAAACGGCACCTTGTTTACATATGAGAAGCAGGGCATTGTTCCTGGTTTGCTAGAGCGTTGGTATTCAGAGCGTAAAGAGCTACAAGCAAAAGCCCGAGAAAGTAGAGACGATAAGGAACAATTTGCGTTTTGGGATAAGCGACAGCTCGTTAAAAAGATTAACTTGAATAGTTTGTATGGTGCTCTACTTAATCCAGGCAGCCGCTTCTTTGATGAACGTCTAGGACAGAGTACTACACTCACTGGCCGTTGTATTGCTAAACACATGGCTGCAGAAATCAATAATGTTATGGCTGGCGAGTATGATCATCTAGGTAAAGCGATTGTTTATGGCGATACTGACTCCGCCTACTTTAGTGCATATCCTGTTCTTAAAGATCAAATAGACAAAGGCGAAATTAATTGGGATAAAGACACAATTATCCAGTATTATGATGCAGCATGTGAGGAAGTTAATAAAACATTCCCAGGATTTATGAATCGTTCCTTCCATACTACACATGAACTTGGTGAGATCATTGCGGCAGGTAGAGAAGTTGTAGGTGAAGCAGGTATTTTTATTACAAAGAAACGTTATGCTATTCTAGTATTTGACCTGGAAGGAAAACGTGAAGATGTGGACGGTAAACCAGGCAAGATTAAGGCTATGGGCCTTGACTTGAAGCGAAGCGACACCCCAGACTATATGCAAACGTTTCTTGAAGAAATACTAATGATGGTACTAACAGGTGGTGGCGAACAAGAAGTCATTGAACGCATTATTGAATTCCGTAAGGAGTTTAGAGCAAAACCTAGTTGGCTAAAAGGAACACCAAAACGTGTGAATAACCTAACTAATCTAACAAAGCAGTTTGATAAAACAGGTAAGTGCGGAGTAGGTCATGCTATGGCTGCAATTAACTGGAACCGTTGTAAGAAAATGTACAGTGATGCTTATAGCATGGATATTATAGATGGTATGAAAACTATTGTGTGTAAATTAAAACATAATCCAATGAACATGAATAGTATAGGATATCCGACAGATGAGCTGCGTATTCCGGATTGGTTTAAAAGTTTGCCCTTTGATGATGAGGGTATGGAAGATTCTATTATCACTAAGAAGTTAGAAAATTTGTTAGGTGAACTGGATTGGGATCTAAGCACCGCGGCAGCAAAAACTACATTCAACGACTTATTTGAATTTTAATAAATATTTTTATGATAAATTTATCCTACGAAATTACTACTATTTGTAGTCTTGCATGTCCTGGTTGTCAACGTATAACAAAAGAAAAATATAAATCAGACTGGAATAAAGGAGACTTACCAATAGATTTATATATCAAAAGTCTATCAGGATTAAATCCAAACGAAACAATAATAAATCTTACAGGTTGTTATGGTGATGCTATATATCATAAAGACTTTTTTAGTATAATTGACACAACTATAAACAGTGGACTTAAATGGATGATCACAACTTGTGGAGCAAATCGACCAAATGAGTTTTGGGACAGGTTAGCCAATGTTGATTTATCAAAGGCTTATTGGATTTTTAGTATTGATGGACTAGCAGACACCAATCATATATATCGAAAAAATGCTCGTTGGGAAACTATAGATTACGCAGTAAGAGCAATATCAAGTGCTAGGAAAAGGCCAAGAGTCTTAGAATGGAAATATATTGTTTTCCCGTATAACGAACACCAAGTTCAAGAAGCACAAGAGTTAGCAGAGGAATGGAATATACAATTTACTCCTGTAAAAAGTGATAGACCAAACAGCCTGTACATGCATTTAACTGATGATGAAAAAAAGAATTATGTCTGGAAAACTTAACCCTAGATGCCAACGAGAGAATAGAAATGGTGTATTTATTGACGCTGATGGACAATGGAAACCATGTACATACGTTCAAAGTTCTCATATGTGGAATATGATGAAAGACTGGTTTATAGAGAATGGCTATAATCCAGATGAGTTGAATGTTGCTAATATGACACATAAAGAATATCATGAATCTGATGCTTTTAAAGCGTTACATGCATCATTTAAAACTGAAAATTATCCTAAATGTTGTCCATTTGAATGTTCCGAGGGTGCATGGTTAAGCAATAATGATACTAATAAATGGAGCCCTTACAAATAAAAATTATAACCTATTGATTTTAAAGCGAACTTTTGTTCGCTTTTTTCTTGACTTTTTAACCAATATGTCTTACAATAAGGTATAGTTAGAAAAAAGGAGCAACTAATGAAAAAGTTTGTAATTACCGCAACTATGAAAAACGGTGACAAATGGGAAACTGTCCGTGGTACTTTTAAAGGCATGGATAGTGTTGTTCAAGATATTCTAAAAGACAAAGAAGTTGTTAAATTTACAGTGGAGGAAAAATAATGGGAATGAGTAGTTACATTTTTGATAGTGAAGAGAAGTTCTTCGATATTGTTGCTGATGCAGTTAAGAACGCAGAACACATTACAGAAGCCTATGCGGTTGCTGAGAAGAACAAGAATTTGGTTGCCCATTGGGGACCTGGTGAAGTTGAAGAATGTGTAGATGAGTTTTGGAATGACTTTTGGAGCAAATACGCAGGTGCTTAGACCTAGAGAAGGCGGGACGGTTACCCTTAAAGGTATCACCCGCCATGGCAAAAATCGCATTAATCAGCATGGCAACATATGGCGTGTTAAAGAGATTCGCGGTATGAAAATGTTTTTGGAAAGTCAGTTTAAAACTGAAGGTCCAAAAGATAACAAAATCTTTGATTGTCGTTGGGTAGAAATAAAGAACGATCCAAACTTTGATTGGAGTTAACATGGCAAGTAAGTATAGCAAATATGGTCCACGTTATCTTAAAGTGGACTTTATGAATCTAAAAGATCACTGGGCACTTGGCACACAGTATAGCATTGCTGGCTCTAAAGGCAATGAATACACAGTAGAGATCACACCCAAGGGGTTTACTTGTGATTGTATTGGAATGACAATGCATGGTAAATGTAAACACACCCAGGGCGTTGCTGAACGCTGGGAGAAGGCTTGTGCGTAAACTTGGTATTGATATTGAGCAAAAAGTAGGTGCTGTATATGATAAGCGACACGGCGGTCCTTATGATCGTGGCAGTGCAGATAGTTATTATCGTCGTGGTTTTAAACCTCACTATTTTAAAGGGAACACATATAGCAGTATAGAAGTCCCAAAAGAGAATATGACTGATTCTGAGATAGCCGCTTATGAAGCAGGTTATTATGATAATGAGATTTCTGGCGACCATAAAGATTGGAATTAAAGTAATAAAAAGGTTGACAAGTAAGGCATCTTACTATATTATAAAGATATAAGTTAAAGAAACAGGAGTTTTTATGAAGAATATTGTTGCATTACCAGAATTATTTAAAAGAGACGTAACAGGCCGTATTAGAACATGGACTATTCAAGTTGGTTACGATAGTGATAATGTGGCAGGTATTCGTACAATTAGTGGATTAACAGACGGTAAAAAAATTACTTCAGAGTGGAATTACACTGAGGCAAAAAATGTAGGCAGATCTAATGCTACTACTGCTAAAACACAAGCAGATGCAGAGGCATTAGCACAGTGGACTAAGAATGTAGAAAAAGACTTCTTTGAGGACATTAACAAGATTGACACTTTTACTGCTTTTAAGCCTATGTTGGCACATGATTTTACAAAGACTCCAGTAACAAGCGGTTATACACAGCCTAAACTAGACGGCATTAGGTGTATTGCTAATAGCAAAGGATTGTTCAGCAGACAGTTTAAAGAGATTGTTGCTGTCCCTCATATTGCAGAAGCACTTGATAAATTTTGTGAGACTTTTCCAGGTATTACACTGGACGGAGAACTTTACAATCACGAGTTAAAGTCAGATTTCCAAAAGATTACAAGTTTAGTTAGAAAAACTGTAAACTTAGGCGATGCAGAACTTGCTGAGAGCAAGGAAATGGTACAGTATCATGTATATGATTGCTTTGATGCAAACAACCCTGATATGAAATTCATTGAAAGATATGAATTCTTAAAAATGTTTCTACCAGTTGGTATTAGTATTGTACTTGTTGACACATATTGGGCAGGTAACCCTGAAGAGATTGATGACTTATATGGAAAATTTACTTCAGAGGGTTATGAAGGTCAGATGATTAGACAGGATACTGCTTACGAGGGTAAGAGGACTAAAAACCTGCTAAAGAGAAAAGAGTTTATTACTGATGAATATGAGGTTGTGGAAGTTCATGAGGGACAGGGCAACTGGGCAGGATATGCTAAAAGGCTTACACTTAAAATGTCAGACGGTAGGACATTTAGCAGTGGAATTAGGGGATCACAAGCACAACTAAAGGCATTGCTTGAGGATCCAAACATTAACTGGGCAACTTGTAGATATTTTGAGCTCTCAAATGATGGAGTTCCAAGGTTTCCAGTAACAATAGATTACGGTAAAGGCGTAAGAAACGACTAAAATAATAACTGCAACCGCATATGGAAAGGAATCTAATATGCAATTTTTTGAGATAACAGAAGATGAGCGTAAACTTGGTGATATTGGTCGTAAAATGATGGATGCATCTTATACTGCTAGTAGTGATGAATTGTTTAATAAACTTTGTCGTATTGGCAATGAACTTACTACTGTAGGTGCTCCTTTTGGTAAAAGACTAAAAGAATTTACTGAAGAAGAAAAACAGTTTGTGTTTGATTTTATTGATGGAAAGATAAAATAAAAAGGTTGACACCAATACATCTTGGTATTAATATAAGAGTATAGTTAGAAACAACGTGGAGTTGAGAATATGAAAGTGCGTTATTTGGTTGCTGGTGCTGTAATCACTGCTGGAATTATTTCATCATGGGATATGGCATATGCTGGTAATTGGAATAGTGGTAGTAGCAATTCTGGTTCGTCAGGTGTTGTTAAACCCTATGAAGGTATCGTTAATAGGTCTGCTACTTATGTGGTTCCTAATGATGTGATGTCTGCTTTTAAAAATGTTGCTAGTACAACAAAAGAAAAGTATTGTTCGATATCAGGTCCACAGAATTCTACTTATGTAGAAGCGATTGCTGGTAATCCTCCAGAAAGGATTAAAGGATGGAATAGTCGCATGGATAACAAGAAAAATGTTGAGGGATCATACTCAGCAATATATGCTATGCGCTGGTCCAAACTTGTTACAGACAGTATGGTTAACGAAAACTCGAAAGAAATTGCTCTTGAATCACTTTACAAGTGGGCAAATGCAGGAGCATTAACAAAAACTTGGAACTGTTTTACAGATGGTAAATGCGGTAATGCTTGGAAAGAAAAAGACGGATCAGATTTAAATCCAATGCATGACATTGATCATACTTTCCATGTTATGCACAAGTTTGCATATGGTTACTATTTTGCATTGTCTGATTATAAAGTAAACGATCCAAGGCATGCAGTTATCCAAAATTGGCTTAAAGTTTATTTTGGAAACCCTAAAATGAAAAGTCGTGGTGGTTCAAATTACCAATATATTGCTGGTCAACATACTGGATATCGTTGGATTGAACTTCTTAATTCAGAACTTGATAGCAAAGATAGCAAAGATATCAAAAGTATGATTAAGAAAATTATTGACGCCAATAATAAGCAGATTCTCAAAGACGGATCTATTAAAAACAGAACTACTCGTGGTGATCGTTCATTGTGGTACCACTGGCACATCCTGAATGAAATTGTTCTGAACATGGAAACTGCTAGACGTTATGATGTTAAGATTCCTGCAGAAATGCATGAGAAAGTAGAAAAAGCAGCAGATATTTTTGTTAAAGGATTTGCAGATCATACTTACATGGATAAGTGGGCAAAAGTTGCTTTCCAATCAACATATACTCCTGGATTGCAACATTTCAAAAATGAAATGAGTAAGATACCTAATAGCAAAAGTTGGGTTTATATTTTCCAATATCGTTATCCAAACAGTCCTGTAACTGTCGAACTTGCAAAGATTACTGCTAATGACAAACAGCCAGGCGCTGATGGTGAAACAGGAATAGGCTACGGTTGTATATACGGTAGTTTGTTGAAATAACAAAAATGCCTTACTGTTAATCAATAAAAAGGTTGACAGTAAGGCATCTTGGTGTTAATATAAGAGTATAGTTAGAAAACAGGAGTTACTAATGAACACAACATTTAGCCCAGAACTTGTAGCAGTCCTTGAAGCACTACAGAAAATTGACAATCAAGCAGATTTGAATGTTATTGCAGATCGCTGGAAGCGCCAGATGACGTTCATTGGTAACAAGGCTAAAACAGGCCTTAAGAAGGGCGATACGATCCAGTGGGAATACGGTGGACTTGTTAAGACAGGTACTATTGTTAAGATGAACCGCAAGACTGTAGAAGTTGCTAATGCAGGTGCATCACCATTTGGTCGTACTATTACAAAAATTCACAATTCAATGATTATTGGCAAAGTTAAGGTGGCCGCATAATGGATTATGAAACATATTTAGAAAGCCTCAATGAGGTTGAAGAAGTAATTAATGGCATGTTTAGTACTGCTGAACGTGAGATTGAGTGGGTAATTAGCGATCATGACAGTACTGTTGCTAAGTCTACTCGTGACGCAGTGTACAAAGGGCTCAATGACGCTCTTAGTGCTATTACAATACAAAAACAAATATGTATGGAGAACCTGTAATGGTCTTTAATTGGGAAAATGTAACTGAGCAAGAGATACTCAAGGACGAACGTCTTTGGGTTCCTTGTGATAGTGATGCATTAGATCGTTTGTGTGAGGCAAATCTTTCTAAAGATTGGCTTGCTAAGAAAGAGGAAAAATAATGGGTGGCGATGTAGGTTTAGCATGGGACGTTTTGCAACCTCTCATCCTATTAGGAGTAACCATTGGCGTAGTATTGGCCGTTGTCTTTGGTTTTATTAAAATCGGCTTTCAATACGCACCGTGGATAGCAATAGCTGCTTTCCTGGTGTGGTTTTTATCATAGGAGAAGTAATTGGCTAAAAAGCATGATATGAATATGATCTTTGCATGGGCAAAAGAAAATGGACTACGAGGATTTGATCATTTGGATCCAGTGCAAAGAGAAAAGAATCGTTATTTTGCAATGAAAAGAGCAAACGAACAAAACAGAGACGAGAAAAAATATGAATCTAAAAAATATTAAATTCAAAAACACTGATTTTCCAAAAGGTGTTCAAGCAATGCTGGGTTTTGGTGAATATAAATTGAGTATTATTCAAAACGAAACCAGTTACGGCAGTGAAAAAGGCTTGTACGAAATCGGTGTTTTTAAAAACACAGATATGGTAGAGATGCCAGGTATTACTGCTGTAGGTGATACGGTAAAAGGCTTTCTAACAGAGTCAGATGTTGATGTTATTATCAAGAAAATGCACATGGCAACTGGCGAACAACCAACTCAAATATGTTAAATACTACAATATATAGTGTGTTAAGGGGGAAATCATGTTACGAGATATAGTAGGTGATATGTTCAACGGCTTTATGGTATTGGCGGTTGCCATGGTCGTTGGACTTCAATTTTATCCTGCTCCAATAGTTAGAGCAGATACTACAGGAATACAACCTGAATACAATGTTAGAGACTATAAAGATATTGGTCCTGATGATTACATCTTTGCTACTAGTCTTATTGAAGGTGTAACTCAACGAGAAGTACACTGTTTAACTGAAAACTTATATCATGAAGCCCGTAGTGATGGTTATGCTGGTATGTATGCTGTTGCTATGGTAACTCTTAATAGAGTTGCTGATCCACGTTATCCTAATGATGTATGTGGAGTAGTATATCAAGGACCAGTGAGAGAAAGTTGGAAGACAAGACAACATGCAGATTTACCTGATGATCAGAGAGTATATTATCCACGTAAACATCGTTGTCAGTTCTCTTGGTATTGTGATGGCAAGTCAGACAAAATGTATGAATCAGAAGCATTTTGGAGAGCAGTAGAAATTGCTAATATGGTTCTTGAATCAGCAAGTGGTAAGTATCCACTAATTGATATCACAGAAGGCAGTACACATTATCATACTATTGAAGTGAATCCAGATTGGAGACATGACAGAGGTATGATGAAGATTAGCCGTATTGGTGATCACATTTTTTACCGTTGGGAAATACTTTGATTGTTCAAAAAATTTAATATTCAAGAATTAGAATCCAATAGAAACTTTAAACAACCAGGCGGCAGTGCCGCTTTCGGTTGTAGTTTTACCTATGGATATGGCGTAGAACACGAAGAGAGTTGGCCTGCACTACTAGGTTTATATAACTGTGGGCAAAACGGAAGTAGTAATGATAGAATAGCAAGACTTGCTATTGAATATATTAATACATACTCGCCTAAAGATGTCTATGTAATGTGGACTGTAAAGTCACGTCGTGAATGGATTGACGATGATAAAAACATTCTGCGTTTTAAGGTAGATGACGCCACTATGGAATACAAGTGGCAAGAAGCACATATTGAACTTTCTAATAGCAATTCAGATAACTACAACTATGATAAGAACGTTTTACTATTAAACAATCATTGTTGGAGGACTAATGTTAATTTGCATATGTTAGACATTTATTCTATTGATCATACAGTAATGCCACTAGGAAGTGACAACTCACATCCAGGACCTGAATGGCATGCTTCTATCTCCCAGATCATATCATAAGTATATTAAATGGTTTGACACTCACCATCTAAAGGGCGGATCAATACGTTCTATTACCTTGGATTGGGATCAAGTTACTCATCCTGGGTATTATGTAGACACTCTATTCAAACAATATAAACAGATTCCTTTTGAAGACATACTAGCATTTAGCGAAAGCGAAGTGACTGATAATAGTATGCCTAACAGAGAGATTATGGAAGACGCCAGTAAGATACATATGTTGCGTCAGGTTATTAGAGATAAAAATCTAATCTTTAAACCACAACTATTATTTGAACCATGGCATAACAGGTGGCGTGTACATCCTGGAAGTGGCAGGGCGGCGGCTATGTGGTTAGAAGGGTATGCGAATATATCGGGAATATACATTCATTTTAATGAAAAAATATTCAAAGAAGCAGAAAATATAGGAGAACCACTGGCAGAAGATTTTGTAAATCATATATATGTTGATAAAATAGTGACGCCAGATTTTGAATACTACTATGCATTTCCAAAAACAAATAAAGACTGCATTAATACCTATAATATGGATAGAGAGTGGCAGTGGCACCATGTAAAAACTTATAGAACTTGGAAATTTATACGTTGGAGTGAAGGAAAAGATTTTTTAAAGCATAAATACAACTGGAGAAGTTATGCTATAGATTTGTGGCATGAATTACAATAAGGAAGAAATCACATGGCTTATACATTAACAACTACCATGACAACTAAGAATACTAATACATACGAAACAGCAGCTGCATGGATTGCTGAACACGGCCCTTGCGGTATTAATCATTCTTTAGTAGTTAGTGGTCAGATCGTAGCAGATGGTACTGGCTCAGTTACTAGGACACTAGTTTATGAAAATGAAGCAAATAGAAACAATCATATTCAAGCGAGACCAGAAAATTTAACCTTTGATGCTGTATTTGTTAGCGAAAGCACTGACTAATTTTCAGTGCTTTTGCTACTTTTATAATTTACCGAAAGCCCATTCGCGTTCTTTACACCACCAGCACTCTCCACAAGGTCTAGGTGGATTTTTAGATTCACAACTTATGGTAAGAGGATATAAATTATCCATTAAGTTATAGTCTTTATACCATTTTGCTATCTGACTTTTATCTATGTTTGCAAATGGCTGAATAATATTATTCCTTTCAATCTGATTTTGTCTGCTATCCCTAGTAGTGTCCCTACCTTCGCCTAAATCTATATCAGGATTACATGTTTTTCCGTTCACCCATTTAGTGATATTGTAGTTCTTAGTAACTTGTTCTCGATAAAATCCTCGTAAATTTCTGCCTTCTTCTCTATTGGCAAATGTCATAAACTCATGATCAATAATACTAATGTCGGTGTTATTAATAATCCATTTCACTACATCCACAGCAGATTGTTTATTATAAAAATTATCATCATGTCTAATACCAGTTAGTATTACATAGTGATTCTTTTTAAATTTGCCTAAAACCCAGAGTAATAAGGCACTATCTAATCCACCGCTAAGTAAAACCCCAATGGTTTCATTTTCTGGAATACAGTTTAAATATTCTTCCATAATATTTCTCTACTATTATATTCCCTAACTCTATTTGATACATCTATGGCACGCTCACCATGGAATTCTAATGCACAATGATCACTTCCATAACAGCATAATTCAGGATCAAATGTTGATAACATATTAGTGAAATCCTTTGCCAATTTCCAACTATCTTCCGATGTATTACACAAATTACCTGGCAATCTCTTTAAAGCACCGTCCCACCATATAATACCATGCGAATGTCTGCGTTCTCCTAAAATGCTTTTTACTTGTTCTAAGTCGCTTATATTACATACATGAAAATCGTGATCTAAGTTTTGATATCTTTTCCAGTGAGTAATCCATTGGCTACCAAATATATCTCTCTGATGGTTAATTATTCGTTTTGTGTTTGGGTCTTTGCTCGTAAACTTATTTTTATTGAATAAATTTATACTAGGGTAAAGTTCATTTACATGATCTAACCAACTGTAGTAATCTTCACCGTTCCAGTTTTTTAATGTATATTTTCTAGCATCTAAACTTATGCGGCTTACATCTACATGAATCACTCTAGCATTTTCAGTAAACCTAGTTGCTTCTAGTAAATGATTGATAAAGAAACCACTACCGACAGTTAATGCCCAATCTGCTGGACGGTTTGTTAGAAATTTTATTTGAGGTATTTCATTATGAATTAGATAACTCATGTTACTTTGATCGTTAATTAAAGTAGTAACAGAACTATGGGTCCGTGAAAAGTTATCAGAATCAATAAAAGGAGCAGTGTATTCTAAGTTATAATGTTTCTCCTCTCCATCGACATAAAATTTATTATTACCAAACCTAGTATAACCTTGTTCTATTAGAGGCTGTAGTTTACGTTCAAAAAAAGTATAACCTAAAATTACACCAGCAGGTATTACCAGTGTGTATTCGTAATCTGCAAATTGTTCTGAATCGTATTTGCTTGTAATAAAATATTCAAAATCCTCACTGTCAAGTCTACTTGTAACACTATAGTCAAAATTAAGTTGAGAATAATTTATTGCTACTCTACTAAACCAATCATCTGTTTTGGGTTTTATAATTACAACAGCCTTAGTCAAAGTTTAGGTATCCTATCATAACATCATGCTTTAGTTTAGCATAAGGATCAGGGTTTAGATACATGTAGCCTTCTAAACTACGGATATACTTTGCAAGATCGCTTTCTTCATCTGTAATTTCCAATCCAAACTTACGTTTGAAATGGCCACTGCCCGCCACATAAGTATCCATCTGGTGATCCCAGAATGCTCTTTGTGCCAGCATTGCTTCTTGTTTGATTAAACGTTCAGCATTATCATTGTCAACATAATAGTCCTTATATATTGGATACGGGATATCAATACCGCCAACACTCATCCATCCTGCTACACATTGTTCAGGACGGCGTGTTACTACTACGAATTTAGAACTGCTAAAAGTGCCCACAAGCCAATCGAAATTATTGATAAACTGATGACAGCGAACGATATGATAAAGATTATCGTCCCACTCAGTCCAGCCTTTCTGGATCTCACTTAGTATTTCCTCCTTACTTAATTCATTTACTCTATGGAAGTTATGCCCTAACTCCATACCAGGACCGAAGTATACACCAGTATGTCGCACACCGTTGTATGCTTCTTTGTGTACCATTAGTCTATCTGGGGTTCTATCTGTTTTGTTTACGGGTAGAGCCTCGCTCAATACCCAACTAACTGCACTCCACTTACTACCAGGAGCACCTGTTAGAAATATTAGTTTACTTTCATCCACGAATAAACTCCTTCATGGTTTTGTAATCCCTAACGTTAGTTATATTTAACACATTAGGATGATCTGTTGTAACTCTGGCATTATGTTGTATTTCAAAAAACTGTCGTTTGTCCACCATACAAGCATCAAACATGTCGTCATTCCAGGCAGTACCATACTTTTGATCTGCCCATACATCTTTTACTTTTAAGTCTCCTCCCACTCGGGCATCTAACCTAAACAAGTAGTCTAAGTAATCATTATCTTCTGGCACAATACCAAAATGTTTTACATAAGCAGGAAACTCTAAGCCCACTCGCTTGTATCTATTTGTTGCTTCATCTACATTATGAATGATGTTTATGATTTTAGCATTGGGGAAATAACGATATATGTCACGAGGCAAACTATGAGTGCAATAGGGTAACATATAATTATCCAATAACTCATCGCCTTTTACTTCCAAAAACTTAGGAACAAATATATTCTCATAATAGTCTTGAACATCAGGTAAGTAAGGCTTTACAAAGTCATGTGGTGGTGGTAAATGACCGTTGGGTGTGTAACGATTGTAATGATAAGGACTCACCCATCGTTGTTGTATACTTGTGATTCCCATTATATGCCAACTCTTAATACCATTATCTGGATGGCTATACCAATAAATGTGTGGCATTGCTGCTAACACTCTAGCAAGTCTATGACCACGAGCAGCTTGTTCAAAACTAATAAACAAAAAATTAGGATGTTCTAAAATCATTTTCTACCTTTATAAAACCAAACGCCGTTATATAACTCTACCAAATCTCCAGTTTCTAATGGCCTATTTTCTACACATAACTCTCCCCACACAACAAGTTCACCATCTGGTTTGAGTTTTACCTCACAAAAAACATCATCACCCATGATAGTACAACCGTCAGGAGTTAAGTCACGATATAAGTTTACCTTCTCCATGTTATTGAATGTAGCATTAATAGTAATAGGTCCTATTTCACTCATACCCCAATTACACATAAATGTTGCACCACGCTCAACAAAGTATTCAATCATCCACCAGTGTACTCTATCACTGCCACAAGTAACCCACAGCCCGTCATAGCGAGCTGTATTAAACCCTTTAGTTTTACTTAATAGTTCTATATGTCCAGGTGTTAGATGTGTGTGCGTATATCCTTTTATACGATCAGCAAACGTGAAAGCGTTAAATGGTTCAATATCCACATGTGCTTCTACACTCAATGCTGGTAATGTCTGGGCTAAAGCGCCTCCTGCATGATCCATTTTACAAACAGTAAGCACTCTACTCTCTGAATTGATACATTGTGAAGATGTTGCTACACGACACATTGCTTTCAATTTCTGTGGGGGTTGGTATACGTTTTTACGTGGTCCCGTAGTTCCACTACTATATACCCAGCCTCCTCGCTCTAACCAATCACTTGCGTTCATTAAGAAGTTTTCTCATCTCTTCCCAGACAGGATGATCGGGTAATACATGATAAAAACCCATGATCTTCCTTGCTCTAATTTCTAATAACTTGAAATTAAATAATGGTGGGATCAACCCGTGAAGTAGACTAGCAATAGCCATAATAATTAAAAAGCCTGCTTCATAAATTGCCCACCCTAAGTGAGCAATGTAACCTGCACCTGCCTCTGACAAGTGATTTAAATTAAACCAACGTTTCATAATACGCTCCTACATTTAATCGCCATATACTTTGTAAAGTATTGAATACATCTTTATCGTATATGTATTTTACTATTCCTTGTTTTTCTAATAATTGTAGAACACGATGTGTTCTATTCATTTTTCCACTTGCATCATGTTCAATATTTGTGGTAATATACGCCGGAGTATCTTCAGTCAAAACTCCACTTGCCCATGCTATTTGTTCTGGCATAATCATAGACCAGGGTATACTGGTCATATGAGTTTTACTTAAACTGTTTCTCGCTGTTTCTAATTGGGCACCTCTAAACAAGAAACGGAATCCGTCTTCAAATGGATGAGCTCCAGCCATGCTCACAATTTTATTATTGCGATAGTACGCCCACCACTCGCCCCCAGTCTTTAAACACCAATCGTATTTCATTGCATCCAGACTACTGTTGTTCATATAGCCTAAATTATAACAAGAATTACAAAAGTCACTAACATGTGATCGTGGGGGATTTACTATTATCATTTACTAAGAGTATACTACATTTATTTATTTTGTCAAGAAAATGCTTGACTTAGAAACCATATCATTGTATTATATATAAAAGTTTAAGGATAACACTATGATAGCCGCCTTACTAATACTTATACTGATTGCAATACTGTATCCAGACAGTGCTCGTTCATTGATAAATATTAGTGGATGGCTAGTAATAGGGTTCCTCATCCTTATGCTATTTAATATGTAGTGGCCTCCGGCTTCATCCCACTTTAAATATTCTGCGGCTCTTAATTTATAGGAGAAAAATTATGGGTAATTACTACTCTACTAAAACATATGGTCATAACATTGGTTTGTCAGCAGTTTTCCGTCAACCTAATGCTGATCACTCACACTGTCATCTATTACATGGATACAGTTTGCAATTTAAATTTACATTTGGATGCAGTGATCTAGATAACAAAAACTGGGCAGTTGACTTTGGAGGCTTAAAGCCTTTGAAGGCTTGGCTCGAAGATAACTTCGATCACAAACTAGTTATTGATAGTGTAGATCCTGAAATGAGAACATTTCGTGACCTTGAACGAAAAGGACTAGCAGAAGTTAGAGTGTTTGATGGCGTGGGTGCAGAGAAATTTGCAGAACATGCATGGCGCTTTGCAGACAATCTTGTGCGAGAAATGAGCGATGGACGTTGCTGGTGCGAGAGTGCTGAATGTGCAGAGCATGGTGCAAACAGCGCAATTTATACTCCATGGACTGTACGCAAGGAACGATTTGTTGATTAGTCAAATACGAGAGTTGTTTCCTAAAAATCCATTTATTCTGATATTGGGAACAAGTCATACGCATGGTTCATGTACTGTGGGTGATCAAAAACTATTGAGTGATGATGAACGATGGACTGGTATTGTTAAGAATAATATTGATTTAGACGTTATGAATCTTGCAATACCAGGTATTACAAATCATGAAATGGTTCAAGTATTAATAGACTGTTTTGATTTTCAATTATTGTCTAATTGTAAATTAGTTATTGCTGAGACTAGAACAGGAACAGGTCAAAGTTCTTTTACTTATGATGCATTTTCTAATATAGACTTTGAAAATGATTATGAGATTGATGAAAAATTCTGGAACCCTTATGTTTCTGGAGGAAGTGATATTGGATTAGATACGTTCATGTCCAAAGTAAAAGGTAAATTCGCTGGAGGTAAAGTATCTAAACCAGGATATTATGAAGGATTGTTGACAGCAGTATATGATAATCCTCCACCTCAAGCAGTGAAAGATCTACAGATGTATCTTGAAATGAGAGGTAGAGTGTATCATTACTCTCATGAATCTGTCCTTGATGATTTAGATGCCATAAGAACAATGCACATCTTATGTAAAAATGCAGGTGTAGATTTTAAATGGTTTACATGGCCAGCATTTTCACAGTACTCTGATAAATTAACTCCTAATCTTAGAGATTATTATTTAACTTTTACACAGGTTTTTAATACCTGTTTATTTCCTGAAGTAGGATTAGAAAATGCATTAAAAAATATCATGGATCAGCATCAAGACAAATGGTATTGTGAATGTATGCATTGGACTGCTTTTGCAAATCAACATGTGGCAAAGTTTTTAATAGAAAAGATAAAAGAATGTCTGAACAAATAAAAGAAGAAATAATCGCAAATCTACGTGAAGTATACGATCCAGAGATAAGTATAAATGTATACGATTTAGGATTGATATACAATATCGATATCAAAGAATCACATTGTGATATCACAATGACACTAACAAGTGCTTTTTGTCCAGCTGCAGATATGATTATTTCAGATGTTCATGGCGCAGTTTGTAATGCTTCAAGCATAGAAACTTGCGACGTGGATGTTACTTTTGATCCACCTTTTGGACCATGGGCAATGAGTGAAGAAACTAAAATGATACTAGGAGTATGGGAATAAATGACTTTTATTGTAAATGAAAATTGTATCAAATGTAGATACACAGACTGTGTAGAGGTATGCCCAGTGGACTGCTTTTATATAGGAGAGAATATGCTGGTTATCAATCCAGATGAATGTATTGATTGCGGTGTATGTGAACCGGAATGTCCGGCAAAGGCTATTGTTCCTGATACTAAATTAACAGGAGACGAAGTCACAGACTGGGTGGCTTTTAATAAGAAGTACAGCGAAGAATGGCCAAATATTACAAAAATTAGAGAGCCTCTACCAGATGCAGACGCATGGAATCCAATTGAAAGTAAAGGAGGCACATATACTGGTCCCAATAAGTTTGACCAGTTTAGTGACAAACCAGACAATGGCAGTTAAAGTATTTTTTATTGCAAAGATTAAAGATCTAAACGAGGAATACCAGGATTACAGCAAACGTGTTAGAGCATTAGCAGAAACTAATCCTGGATTTATTAGCATTGAGAGCGAGGAGATAGGCGATGTTGAAATCACTATTAGCACTTGGAAAACAAAAGCTCACGTTCATGAGTGGGCTTATCACCCGCTACACCAAGAAGCAAAAGCCAGAGCAGGTGAGTGGTACGAGTGGGTCAAAGGCTACCATGTACAAACGGATGATGTCTGAATGAGTGACGAGAGCAAACCCTGGATGTATAGTTTTACATTCACACAACCGTATAATACATATAACCAAAAATTATTAACTGATCAAGAGATAGAAGAAGCAAAACTTGAAATGCTTGATCAGTATCCAATACTCAAGGAGTTTTTAAAAGATGAGTGATTATATTGCGTGTAGATTAGCACAGGTTTTTATTGTAGTAGTGTTCGTTATGGGCATGATTAGTTTCGTACAGGAGTTTGTATTATGAGTGAGATTAGAATCCAGGACTTTATTCGTACAGTACCAAACTATCCAGTAGAGGGTGTTAACTTTTATGACATGAACAGTTTGTTTGCCAGCGAAGCCTGGGGACTGACTGTTGAACAGTTCTGTAAGAAGATGGATTATGGCAACATGTTCGGTCCACTCGTTACAAAGATTGTTGGTATTGAAAGCCGTGGCTTTGTAGTTGGACAAGCATTAGCAGGTGAAATGTTAAAGCCATTTGTTATGATGCGTAAAAAAGGTGCCAAGTATCCTGGCAAACTATTCGAAGAAACATACCAGTTAGAGTATGGAGAGGATACACTTGTATTACAGGAAGGTGTGCTTAACCACACTGACTATGTAATTTTGGCAGATGATTTAGTCGCTACAGGAGGATCTGTATTGGCGGCAAAGAGATTGGTTGAACAGACTGGCGCAAAAGTTATAGGCGTTGCGACACTGATCAACCTCAAATACTTAAATACTAATGAAGTAGAGCGGTTGCCTATGGTTAGTATGTATGAACCATTAGCAAACAGATTATAGGGGGAACATATGATCAACATTACAGATGATGCCAAAGTGCATTTACAAAATATTACACAAGATCAGAACAAAAACATTATGCTAGGAGTAAGAGGCGGCGGCTGTGCTGGGTTTGCTTATGATTGGCAACTCATGGAAACTGAGCCTGAAAATTGTGAAGTTATTGATTGGGACGGTGGTAAATTATATATTGATAATATGAGTCTTATGTATTTGTTTGGTTCAACAGTGGACTTAAAGAAAGATGTATTTGGCACAGTATTGGAAATTACAAGTCCAGCTGCACAAAGTAGTTGTGGTTGCGGCGAGAGTGTAAACTTTGACATGGACTATATTGATCAGCATTGGGACGAAGCAGACCGTTGAAACGAATTGCAATATTAGGATGCAGTCATTCTGATTTAAATAGCAATGATCATATAAATTGGACTACATTCTTAGCAAGAAAATATCCTAATATAATATTTGATAACTATGCTGCATCAGGGCATGGTCATCTGTATATGGACATAGTATTAAAGCATTGTTTATATGAAAAAAACTATGATTCAATAATAGTACAACTTACCGGATCAAATAGATGGAGTATTCCACTACAAACTGATATGACAAACCATACTTGGCATAAATGTAAATATTGGAATGGCGGTCCTGATTCATTAGATAATTTAAATAGAATGATTCTGCCATCACCTAGAGCAAATATAGCAGGAACTGGTGTCCACTGGGATATGTTTAAAGATAATAAGAATATATCTCTCTGGCAACATGGTTTAGTTGTTCCTAGTTATAAACAATCGCAATATATTCCAGGTAAGTTGTCTTCTTTAGCGGACTATTATACAGATCTATTTGTTAAAACACTTAGTAAAACTAATGGAGTAAAATACTTTTCAGTTAAGAATTATATAGGCGACAACATTGGTTTGAAAGATAGCATTACAAATATTTTAAAAAACAAATACGGTGATGAAGGACTTGCAAATAGACTTGATGATACACTACATTTAACTGAGCAAGGCTATAATGATATGGCTGATATACTATTAGAACACAATATTATTAATGAATAGAATAGCACTATTATCAACTGATAAAATATGGCCATGTGTACTTGCTAGTGAGTATCCAGAAATATATTTTGATCTATTTTCTACTAATGACCATAGATGTAATTATCTATTCATGGATATGGCTTTAAAACATTGCTTATATCAAAATTTAAAACAGTACGACTTAATTTGCATAGAGATTGGTCCTATTAGAAATTGTGCGCCAGTCACAAATAATTTTGATATTAAAGAAAGCATGTGGATAACTCATACTAAAAAGAACTATGAACCTAGTAAATCCATTAATAAAGAATTAAGAAATGTGTTATATCATAAATCAAAAGTAGAGTTTGCAGATTCAGACATCGATATGAGTTATTATGCAAAACTTTTTATTATAAGTTTATACAAGCAATCAAAAAATATTCCCATTAAATTCTTCAGTATGAATGCATATATGGGAGACAATATTGGAATAGAAGATATGTTAGAAAACGATATGCAAGTTGTTAATAAATTAAAAGGATTCATTTTATGAAAAGAGTAGCAATTATTGGATGTAGTCATAGTGATTATCTTGATAATTCTAAAATCGATGTTAACTTCGGGCTATGGATTCCCATGCTATGTGAAAGATTTCCTAATATAGAATTCCATAACTTTTCACAAGGGGGACATGGACATCTCTATCAAGACATGGTAATGAAGTATTTAAGATTTGCAACTTCTCCTTATGATATGTATATCGTCCAGTTAACTGGTATGTCAAGATGGATGGTTCCTATTAAAGGAACTTCTACTTGGTGGGATCAGGCTGACATGCAAGGTGCTTTTACGACTGATAGGCGTAATATAAAAAATTATATCAAATATTCTTGGCTGCCCCCTAGGTTATGTAATGTGGGAGTTGAATTACCACGCTATAATGATCTACAAGAAGTTTATCCGCAGCATATGAATCAAGGTAAAAACACTAAAATTCATCTAGATTTGAAAGAATTAGAAAATGATACTGGTTCCTTTCGTAACATGGCTGTATTTCATAGTTATCTATTCTTAAAAGAATTACAGTTTATGGATAATGGTTCTATGCCAATTTTTTATTTTACACCAAGAACATATAACCATTGGGAAGAAGAAAGAATTAGTGATAATAATTTAAATCTCAAATCATTCAATAAATGGATCAAAGAAAAATACAATAAAAAAATAGATGATTATCTAGATGAAACATTCCATTTAACACTAGAAGGCAACAGAATATTATTTGAAGAATATTTAATGCCAAGTAAATTAGGTAAAAAACTTATTGACTTATCAAACAATTAATGTATAATGTACATAATATAACACAATGTCTAAGGAGTTTGAATGAACATGAAAATCCTGGCTGGCAATAGTAACTTGCCCTTGGCAACAGCAATAGCAAAGCATTGCTTCGCCAGTTTAGTCCCCGCCAATGTAAAAACATTTGCTGATGGTGAATGTAGTGTAGAGTTTTTGGAAAACATTCGCGGTGAGGATGTTTTTATTATCCAAAGTACAAGTTCTCCAGTCAATGATAATCTTATGGAACTTATGGTTATGATTGATGCGGCAAAACGTAGTAGTGCTAGACGTATCACAGCCGTTATTCCATATTTTGGTTATGCTAGACAGGATCGCAAGAGTGCTAGTAGGACGCCAATTACTGCTAAACTAGTTGCCAACTTGCTAACAACAGCAGGTACTGATCGTATACTGACAATGGACCTTCACGCAGGACAAATTCAGGGCTTCTTTGATATTCCAGTTGACGACTTGACTAGTAGAATTGTGTTTGCTGAGGATATTAAACGCAGTATTGGTATTATTGATGATCCAGAGGTATGTCAACAAGGCACAGTGTTTGTAAGTCCAGACGCTGGCGGTGTTGTTCGTGCCCGTAAGTTTGCTGATATGTTCCGCGGAGATATTGCTATTGTAGACAAACGTAGACCAGAAGCAGGCAAGAGTGAAGTAATGAACCTGATTGGCGATGTCAAAGGTAAACATGCTATCCTAGTTGATGATATGGTAGACAGTGGCGGTACACTCTGTAATGCCGCACAAGCAATTATGGATGCTGGCGCTGTTACAGTTAGAGCATACATTACACACGGCGTACTAACTGGCGAAGCATGTCAAAAAGTAGAAAAGAGTGTACTAGATGAACTAGTAGTTACAGATACAATTCTAGATCACTGTCCAAAGAACTGTAAGAAAACTAGACAGGTGAGCATTGCTCCACTTGTAGGTGAAGCAATTCGCCGTATTACTAACGAGGAATCAGTTAGTAGTTTGTTTCAATAAGAAAGAATAATAACAATGATGAAACTTGTAAACAAAATTGGTCAGACACATGCCAAAGTTTTGACTTGGGTGGCTGACAAAGCAAAAAATAGTAAGGTGTGGGCAATCGTTCTCACACTTCTAGTTCTATATGAACTAGTGGAACACCTAGTGTATCCGTGGCTAGTGCCACTATTAGCATATAAGGCGTATGGAGGTTAACTTGAACGCAGACTTAAATAAGTATAAGGACTTTGTAGCAGAGGTTACGAGT
>Ga0255755_1001066_pt1 | contig 26013 bp, 24 predicted proteins | sample 011ome_18_FD_179955 | JGI IMG/M metagenome (GOLD analysis project Ga0255755, IMG submission 179955) | Coastal salt marsh microbial communities from the Groves Creek Marsh, Skidaway Island, Georgia - 011501BT metaG (version 2) | ecosystem: Environmental > Aquatic > Marine > Intertidal zone > Salt... | reverse complement strand
TTCCGCGTTCTATCAGTGTGTAGCCGACATCAATGACCTTTTTGGCTCTTGCCGCTTCAGGATCGAGAAGCGCCTTAGCCGAAGCCACCCCGATTTCCCGTCCGGGAATCTCAATCGTGGTGAGGTCAAACCCAGATGACATGGCCAATTCAAACCCCCCAAATCCAGAAACGATGAGGCCACTTGGGACCTCCACACCACGTCTTCTTGCTTCACAAAGGACCCCGACCGCCACCTGATCACTCACGCACATTACGGCGTTTATGGCTGGATTTACTTTCAGGCATCCTTCAAAAACGGCAGCGCCTAGTTCGATCCCCGATGGCAAGTCTTGGTCTTCGCTAGGCCAGATGATCGGCGGCAATCTCGCATCAATGAGTGCTGCGATGTACCCGTCACGACGACGGCGCCCACGGTCATTGCCCGGTTCATTTCCCCCTATAAAAGCGATGTTCTTTTTGCCTCTGCCAATCAGGTGATGCGCCATGTCATATCCCGCTTGAAAATTCGAAAAACCAACCGCAATGTCTAAGGGCTGAGAGGGCAACTGCCAAATTTCGACAACGGGGATATTCACAGATTTAAGGAGGTTTTTGACCCCAGATGAATGGGACGTACTTGTCAGTACAATACCATCCGGACGGCGGGCGAGAAGCGCGCGCAACGCATCTTCCTCCACAGTTGGATCATAATTGGTGCTTGTCAAAAGCAGTTCATATCCTGCAGCGCGAAGAGTGCTCGACAAGCCATCCAAAGTTTGTGCGAATACTGAGTCATTTACCGTGGATACGATCGCGCCAAAGACCCGGCTTTTGTTCGATGAGAGGGCTCCGGCCGTGTTGTCGGGGACATATCCCAGTTGTTCAATCGCCTTTTGAACCCGATTGCGTTTCGCTTCCGAAACTTTTTCAGGGGTGCGCAGAACCCGGGACACCGTAATCGTTCCCACACTGGCAAGATCTGCCACGTCTTTCATGGTAACCCACTTGCTTTTACCCAAGCTGCTCCCCTTTGCTGTGTTGACGGCTTCAATTAACCTTGGTATCGATACCAAATCAAGAGTGGTATCGATACCAAAAAGGGAGGAAATCCAGGATGCTTACAAGCGAACAGATCAGTGCATATTTTGAGAATGGTTATCTTCTCGTTGAAAATGTGGTGACGCCGGAACAGCTTCAACGCATGCAGGAGATCACGCATGAATTCATAGATCGTTCAAGGCACGTCACAGCAAGCAATGACGTTTATGATCTGGACGAAGGGCATAACTCAGAAACGCCGAAGCTGACCCGGATCAAACTGCCCCACAAACAGCATCCATTCTTTTGGGATGTCGTGAAGAATTCTGGGATTACAGAGGTCCTACGGCAACTGGTTGGACCCAATGCAGTTTTACAAACATCCAAGCTCAACGCAAAGGCGCCGGGCGGCGGGGCTGCTGTCGAGTGGCACCAGGACTGGGCATTCTATCCGCATACCAACGACGACATGTTGGCCTTCGGTGTGTTTTTGGAGGACGTCACGGAGGAAAATGGGCCGCTTCAGGTCATTCCGGGATCTCACAAAGGCCCGGTTTTGGATCACAATAGCGCCCAAGGTGTTTTTTGTGGGGCGGTGGACCCGACCGACCCGGATTTTCATATTGATCAAGCTGTCACGATAACCGGAAAGGCTGGAAGCATGTCCGTTCACCACGCGCGGACTTTGCATGGGTCTGCTCCGAATGTGTCAGATCGAGCGAGGCTGATGCTGTTTTATGAATGCTGCGCGGCGGATGCCTGGCCGCTTATGGGCGGCTCCGCCTATATCCAACGCTTATCACAGCAGGAACAGTGGAACGATTTTTTGGACAGAATGATCATTGGCGACCCTGTACTACAACCGCGGATGAATGAGGCGCCCGTGCGCCTGCCATACCCACCAGCAGCGGACGTAAGTTCGATTTTTAAAACTCAAAAGTCTGGTGGCGCCAAAAGCGCCTTTATTTGAAGGAGCCATCAAACTATGAAACGTATTTATGATTTCTCCCGTAAACCGGCCAAGCGCAACTATACAATCTCGGACCTTCAGGCGCTTAAGCAAAAACCAAAAAAATTGACTATGTCCAATCCAGCCAATGCTGATGAAATCCGGGCTTGCAGGGATGCCGGGATAGACTTGTTAGTTGTGGGGATGGACCAGATCGATAATGTTCGCGCCATCGCACCAACCCACTTCTGCCGCGTAGGGTCTAGATGGGCGCAGTTTGGTTCGAACGAAGAAGTTTTGGCCGACGCGTTTGAGGCAATGCGCCGAGGTGGAGATATGTATTATACATTAAGGTCACTTGATGCGCTGGAGATGATGTCACGCGAGGGAATCCCTGTCCAAAGCCATATTGGATTGATACCGACCTTTAGCCACTACTGCGGCGGTCTGCGCGGATGGGGTCGCAATGCAGATGAGGCTTTGAAAATCTATGAGACGCTGAAACGAATGGAAGACGTAGGCGTCATAGCCGTTGAAGCCGAATGCATTGCCGAAGAAGTGTTGGAAGCAGTCAATAAAAAGACATCCATTGTGACTTTCTCACTAGGCTCCGGTGTGGCCGGAGATGTGATTATGTCATTTGTGGCAGACGTATGTGGTGAGGCCAGTGAAGAAGATCGCCCACCAAAACATGCCCACGCCTTCGGCAATGTCGGACGTCTGCACAAACAGATACATAAAGAACGTGTCGCTGCCCTTAGTCAGTTTCACAGCGAAGTAACTGCAGGCAACTTCCCTTATGCGCAGACCAACATCTCAATGCATGAAGGAGAAAAAGAAAAATTTCTGGAAAGCCTCGATAAATGGAGCCCGATGCACCAATAAGTGGTCGTTCGCCAAGAGTGCAGACATTCGCGTGTCGAGCAGCACCGGTCGGTTTGGGCTCTTAGCGGCCATTCGCTGCAAATTGAACGAATGACTGGTTTAGCCCAAAACCTAAATCTGAGCCGTAGATCCAAGGGTCGGGGACTTAGAAACACGATCCTTACACAATTGACTCTGGCCTCTAACGTTGGTGTGGAAATTTATTGGGGGATACATTTCCACTCATGCACCAACTTAGAGCTAAACCGTGACGCTAATTTTGTCGGGCCGTACTTTACTATTATCTCTTAGTTTATATCTATCACTCATTTCTGATGCTTAAGACCTTTTGCCTGACAGCACCGACTGCCCCGCGCTGCATACTTATTTGTTTGGCATTGTCTCGGATGGGATTACTCCGAAGAGTCGTTTGCCTAATCCAATATTTGGAAACCGGCGACAAGATGGTCTATAAATAGTCGGGTCTTTATCGAAAGGTGCCTTTTGCTATGATAAACGGCGTAAATACCAGTGTCAAAATCGGTTGCCGTCGCATCATACGTATCGAGCACTGCGACCAACCGACCAGAGGCTAGTTCATCTTTAATTGACCACCGCGGCAACAAGGCCAAACCCAAACCTGCAAATGTCGCCAACCGCAAGCTTTCAGCATTGTTGGTTGTAAAATTACCCTTTGCTCTGATTTCTATGGGTGTTTCCGTTGGCCGTCTAAATCGCCAGATCGAGGGGAAGAGTTCGGAGAAATAAGTCAAGCAGTTATGGTAGGGCAAATCATTGGGCGATCGTGGAGCAGCATGGCGCTCTAGATAGGCAGGGCTTGCGCACACGACTCGCGGATTCGTTCCTATGCGACGCGCAATCAAAGAAGAATCCGTCAGCTCGCCTGTTCGAATAGCGATATCAATGGTGTGTTCCACAAGATCCAGATCCGAGTCTACAAGCTTCAGCTCGACCTTCAGGTCGGGATATCGTTGCAGAAATTCAGGGATCAAAGGTGCGACATGTTGTGTGCCCAAGGAAATACGCGATTGTACCCGAAGAGTTCCATAGGGGCGTGCACTCAACTGACGCATTTCACCTCTCATTTCCTGGAGGTCTTGCAGCACTCTTTCAGCCCGGGAGAGATAAATCTGACCTGCCTCGGTTAGGGCGAGACGCCGACTGGTGCGATTGAGAAGGCGTACGCCGAGGTCATCCTCTAGGCTGGTGATTTGCCGCGAAACACTGGCTGGTGACAGTCCAAATCGCCGTCCTGCAGCAGACATGCTCCCGGCTTGGGAAGAATAGATGAATAACTCCATAGCCTTGATTTTATCCACAACGCCGTCCCTATCTTTGCAAATTTCGAAAAGTAGTTTATTATAATAATGTCGTGTTTTTCATTTGATACATAGATTATAGTCTCATGGAAATCAATTTACTAAGCCGTTGATGGAAAAAATGCGACTAAGAGAAAAAGTGTCAATCATTACTGGGGCCGCTCATGGCCTTGGGGCCTCAACGGCTGAAATCTTTGCCGCTCAAGGGGCAAATGTCGTTGTTACCGATATTTCTGAAGCATCTGGCAAAGCGGTCGTTCGAAAAATCTTGGATGCAGGTGGGCAGGCAGAGTTTAGGCCGTTAAACGTGGTGCAGGAAGCAGAATGGAAAGGGGTTATAAAAGAGGTTCAATTCAAATATGGTACGATTGACATTCTAGTAAATAACGCAGCTGTAAGCGGCAGCCACCCAGATCGCTTAAACTCTGAGACTTGGGATCAACAAATGGAAGTTTGCGCCCGTGGTTCATTTCTGGGAATGCAGGCCGTTATTCCGATAATGCAGAGGGCAGGACAAGGTTCAATTGTCAATGTGTCATCTGTGTCAGGTTTGGTGGGCCTGCCTTGGATTCACATGGGATATAACGCTGCAAAAGGGGCAATTCGCCTGGCCACCAAAGCCGCAGCGGTTCAGTTTACAGCAGATGGAGTGCGTGTCAATTCGGTGCATCCGGGAATGATGGCGCCGATGCAGACGGCCATGCTGAGTGGAGATCCAATCGCGCGAAAAGAACGAATTGCCAAAGTGCCTATACAACGCGTGGCACGCCATGAAGAGGTGGCCTATGCGATACTGTTTCTTGCCAGCGATGAAGCGTCTTACATTTCGGGTGTTGAATTGCCGGTAGACGGTGGGTGGACGTGCCAATGACATGGATTACGCAGCGCAGTTTGATACGTAAAAAGAGATAGGAGCTAAGGAGATGGTGGGACGTCATGAAGCAAAGGAATGGGCTTTGGCCCATTTGAAGGGCATTTTCACAAGTCCTTCAGCTCCCCTCACAGATGATTTCAAACTGGATGAAAGCGGTCTGATCTCTAATGCCCAAAGAGCGATCGATTGCGGGGCACATGGTGTAGGCTTTGGGTTTTTGGATGCTTGGGGATTTACCATCGCGCAGCGCAAACATGCAATGAAGTTGATAGCCGAAACGGTTCGAGGTCAAGGGTTGTGTACCTTTTACACAACTGATCACAGCATCGCGGAGACCCTTGCCCTGAGCACTTATGCCAAAGAGATTGGGGCAGATGCGATCTTTTTGTATGTTCCCTACGAATGGGCCTCTTCACAGGATATGATGTATGATTATGTTGCACATGTCGCAAAAACTGTGGACATTCCGATCATCGTGTTCAACACACCTCATTCTGGGTTGACGTTGACACATCAAACAATGGCTCGGATCGCCAAAATTCCTAATGTCTGCGGATTTAAAAACGCAATCAAAGACCCACAGCATACCATAACAGCTTTTGACATGTTCGGCTCTGAGATGGTTGTGTCTTACCCTTTCGAAGATAGGCTGCTTGAGATGACCATTCAGCATGGTCAACGAGCGTTGCTGGGCTCCACCAGCGTGTATTTGTTGCAAAGCACAGAGCGACAACCAATACGAGACTACCTTTCGTTTGCGCAGGCCGGTGACATTCAAATGGCAGAAAAGATCCAACGTGAATTAACTCCGCTAAGGGAGCTCTGGGGCAGTATTTATAGTGTCCTGTGGAACGAGGAGAAAGCGTCTCACCCGGTGGGGCTGATTAAGCTTTGGATGGACATGATTGGCATGGCTGGGGGACCGTTGGCACCACCGATGCCACAGGTCGACGCAAACGTAAAACTGGCCTTTCGTGAGAGGTTTGATGCCGCAGGATGGGAGCGCCTCTTATTCCCCAGCCGCTTTGAAGCCAATAAATTTGAATTGGGGATTAGTCATGTTGTTAAATGATAAAGCTGTAGTCGTAACGGGAGCCGCTGGTGGCATCGGGCGGGCAATTGCAGAGGAAGCCAAACGAGCTGGGGCGCGGCTAGCTTTAGTTGATGTAGATGTAGAACAATTGCGTAAGACAGTAGCAAGTTTGAAAGATGGTGGGACTGAGGTTTTGCCTTATGGCCTAGATTTGAAGGATAGCGCTCTTTGGCAAAATACCATTGACGAAATTGCTAGCCACTTTGGTGGCATCGATGTGTTGGTCAACAATGCGATTTCGGTGAAATATGAACCCATGTCAGATGTGAATCTGCAGTCCTACAGACATCAGATGACGATCGGTCTGGATGCGGTGTTTTGGGGGATCCAGGCCGCCACGCCATATCTGGCCAAATCCGGGCATGGAAGCATCATAAATATGACTTCACCCGCCTCGATCCACGGCATTCCCAATGGGTCCGTATATGCGGCAATCAAGGGTGCTATTTCGGCGCTCACTCGGCAGTGCGCTGTTGAATTGGGTGAAAAAGGCATCCGGGTCAATGCCGTAGCTCCAGGGCCTATTCCTACGCCAGGCACGAGACGAATTGTGGATGAAGCCGGATGGCAAAAACGTCTTGTCCGCAGTCCTTTGGGGCGATTATCCACCCCAGAAGGGGTTGCACGCACTGTGGTATTTTTGGCGTCGGATGCCGCGGATTGCATCAACGGAGATGTGGTTTTTGTCGATGGAGGACGCTCAATTTCGGCGCTCTAAATGGACTATTATGAACTGGAGAGAACACAGATATGCGGGTAGATATTAATTTTTGCACCCTAGATGGAATCCGCCTTTCCGCATTTATGTATCTGCCAGAGATGACAGAGGGGCCATTTCCGGCCATAGTAATGAGCCATGGTTATGGTGCGGTCAAGGAAATGGCCCTTGACCAATATGCCGAGTCTTTTTGCAAAGCTGGCTTTGTCTGTCTGCTATACGATCACCGCAACACCGGTGCAAGCGAAGGCACGCCTAGGGGGGAAATCGACCCTTGGCAACAAATCTCAGATATGAAGGATGCGATTACATTTCTTTGTGCTCGGGATGAGATCGATCATGAGCGCATTGGACTTTGGGGAACCAGTTTTTCAGGCGGTCACTGCCTAGTGGTCGCTGCTACTGATCGCCGAGTGAAATGCGTTGTGTCCGTCGTACCGACAATTAGCGGTCGGCAGAATACCCAACGCGCTCGATCTTCGGCGGATTACCGGCAGTTTCTAGAGGATTTAAATGCAGAACGTGTCTTACGCTATCAGAGAAAAACACCACGCATGGTTCCAATCTCTAAGCCCGGGGATGAGAGTTATGAATGGAGTAAAGTGGCGGGTGCGGGCACCACATATGTTAATGCTTGTACATTTCTGAGCCTGGGGTATCGGGACTCTTATGAGCCAGGGCATTACATCAGGGCGATTTCTCCGACCCCTTTGTTGATGATTATTGCCGACAATGATACCAAGTGTCTGACGGACGTGCAGCTTGCAGCCTATTCTAATGCGCATGAACCCAAAGCGCTGCGATTGATTCCGGGAGGTCATTACGATCCATACACAATTCAATTCGAAACCGTTTGCTCAGCGTCCCGTGATTGGTTGGTTTCGTGGCTCACGTGATCAGGCTATTGCCTCGAAAAGCTGAGGTTTAAGTTGATTTGGTCACAGACAACTCGGTCAATTTCAACGCGACCTTGCGCATCGCAGGGAGGTAGCGCTCCGGTTCAAACCGCGATGATGGGCAGGTGGTCGATAAAGAGCCTAGGCAATGGCCATTTACGTCCAGAACCGGTATCGCGACGGCTGAAATTCCTGGGAGCGTCTCTCCACCTCCGCCGACAGAAAGCTGCTCGTTGCGTATTTTGGCGATGTCTTGGGGCGAGGGAAGGTTGTATCCAGAAGTTCGTGCGCGATCAAAAAGATCCGCAGGGCCGAAGGCAAGCCAGATCGAGCCTGAAGCGCTGTCTTTATAGGACAACTCAGCTCCTACTTGCAGATCGGCCCGCAAGATGCTCTTAGATTCAGCGCGCAAAGCGATCACGAGCTTTTCTTGGTCCAGCAAGACCAGAGAAATTGCTTCTCCTAATTCAATGGCCAGTTCATCCAAAATCAACTGCGCTCTATTGTCAAAGCCAGCCTGCCTTATTGCGGCTGCACCGATTTGGTTCGCTTTGACAGTAAGGCGGAAACTACCGTCTGGTAAGCGTTCAAGCCAGCCTGCCTCTGTGAGTGTGAATAGGCGCTGATAGGTGGTGGCCCGAGATTCGCCGATCAATTTAGCCATTTCCGAAATTCGGACAGAGCTCGACATTTCGGATATTTTATCTATTAGATTCAAACATTTAAGTGCAGTTGTAAGTGATCTGACCTGCATAGAAGCTCCATCTAAATTGTATTCTTAAGAAATACATTGACGTTTATAAAAATACAAGTGAAAAATTAGAAAGGATTGTAAATTGTCGATCTTTTTAATGAAACCCGCGGTAGCAAGTTATGTACGGACTTGAAATCTGACGAACCAAACGCCGCATACAGCACTTTTTGCCAGTTCGGGAGGAGAACTCATGCAGAAACAAAGAACAACTATAACCATGGTTGCACTTATTGCGGCAACCACCACCGCGTTTGCCGTGACCGCCAGCGCGCAAGAGTCCTTGAACTTTGCATATGGCACCCCGGCTGACTCTGGCGTCGGCCGGGCTGTGGACGGCTATATTTCCGCTGTCAAGGAACGTACTGGTGGGGATATTGATGTAACTGGGTTCCCAATGACTTTGCTCACGCAGGCTGAAGCCAGTCCCGGGTTGCGCGACGGTATTGCGGATGTAGGTTTGGTTATTACCGGATATTATCCAGCTGAATACAGTACCAATCTGTTCCTGCACGAGCTGAACACTATGGTCAATTTGCCTGCAAATCCCAATGGCAAAGAAGCCTTGGCATTCAGCGGCGCAATGTTGGAATACACCTTCATGAACTGCCCTGAGTGTATGGTCGAATTCACCGCCCAAAACCAGGTTTATACAGGCGGTGGTGTTACGCCGCTGTATAACCTGCTGTGCAAAGATGTGAAGATCACTTCGCTGAAAGAGCTTAAGGGAAAAAGGTTGCGGGCTGGCGGAGCTGGCTTTGTGCGGTTCGCCGAACATTTTGGCGCTACCGGCGTGAAATTACCACTTAGCGAGACTTATGAAGCACTCGATCAGGGGATACTGGAATGTGCCATGCTCAGTGCACCTGAGCTTGACAATTTCAGCCTCCACGAAGTTGTGACAGATGTTACGCTTGGAGTGCCTGGCGGAGCCTATGCGGCCATCGCTTCAGCAAATGTGAATAAGGACCGTTGGCTATCAATGAACAATGAACAGCGCGAAGCCCTGCTTTGGGGTGGTACTAAAATGACAGCGGGAATTACCTGGGGCTTCTACGCAGATGACGCAGGTGCCATCCAGAATGCCAAGGATAAGGGGATCAAATTTCACCAGCCTGATGCCGAGTTGAGTGCTGCGGTAAAGGACTTTGTACGTCAAGATTTAGAAACCGTTTCCAGCCTGTTCAAAGAAAAATATAATGTACAGCGTGCGGATGAAATCGCAGCGGAATTCTCAGAACTTCTGAAAAAATGGTATTCGCTAACCGCAGATATTGGAAGTGAGGAAGAGCTTCATAACCTCTATTGGGATCAAGTTGTATCCAAAATTGATCCGGTTACATACATGCAGTAAACGAATTATTAATAGCACCGTGCGGCTCTTTGCTGCACGGTGTTACAATTAATCTACATTTAACTTGGGAAAGTTTCGTTGGAAGTAGTGGGTAAATCAATTTCTCGGTTCGTTTCATGGGTAACGGCGTTGAATTGTATTCTTCTGATGTGCCTTGTTGCGCATGTCACACTGGATGTGGTGATGCGTTATGTCTTTAACATGCCCCTTCATTCCACTATTCTTTTTGTGTCGGTTTACTATATGGTCGCGATTGCCTTTTTGCCCCTTGCAGTGATCGAAGAAAAAAATGACCATATAGCGGTTGAGCTACTGACCAAACGCTTTCCAGACAACATACAAAAACTTTTGTTGGTTATTTCAACTATTTTGACTTCTATAGTAACCGCTTTGGTGGCTGCTCGCACTGGGCAGGAAGCACTAACTCAATATAATAATGGGGCGTTTTCCATGGAAGCCGGACGCAAAGTATTAATTTGGCCTTCCTATTTCTTTTTGCCAATTGGTTTTGCCATGATTTCAGTGGTCGCGGCCTGGAAGGCTATCGCTATTTTGACCGGAAAGAAAAGTGGTCTTAGTACATTGTCTATTGAAGGTTCCTATATTCCGAAGGATCTAACAAAATGACAGAGTTGCAGATTTCAGGCCTGTTTATCGTTGTTTTGCTGAGTTTGATCTTAATCCGAATACCGGTTGGAATAGCTCTGATTTCTGTCTCCTTCGGCGGCTTGTGGCTAATGTTTAATTGGAACATTGCCTGGGGATCATTGGGCGTTGTACCCTATAATTTTGCCAGCAGTTGGGTGCTTAGTTCCATACCTGCATTCTTGTTTATGGGGTTTATCTGCTACCACGCACGCCTCACCCAGGGTCTGTTCAACGCTGCCCAGACGTGGCTTTCCCGATTGCCAGGTGGCCTGGCGATCGCATCTGTGTTTGGATGTGCTGGTTTTGCAGCTGTGACAGGCTCATCGATTGCCTGCTCTGCAGCAATGGGTAAAATTGCTGTACCAGAGATGGTCCGCAATCGTTACCGCCCAGAATTAGCCTGTGGCAGCGTTGCGGCTGCAGGCACCATCGGCGCTTTGATTCCGCCTTCAATCCTGATGATCCTTTTTGGCATTATCTCGCGCCAGTCTGTGAGCCAGCTTTTTCTTGGAGGCATTGTTGTCGGCCTTATCACCCTGTTTGCATATATTTTTGTGATTTACGTGCGCGTAAAGCTGAATCCAGATTTGGCGCCACCCGTAAAGATCACAGCAAGCCGGATCGATAAGATTGCGGCCCTGAAACACACTTGGCCTATTCTAATAATTATCATCGGTGTTTTTGCAGGTCTGTTCGGTGGCGCCTTCACCCCGACAGAGGCCGGAGCAATCGGGGCTATGCTATCTATCGTGGTGGCAATTATTTATGGGACATTGACATTTAGCGCCCTGCGCATGGCTGCAATTGAGACTATTACTACTACATCATCTCTGCTGATCATTGCCGTTGGAGCCAGCCTGCTTACACGTTTTCTAGCCCTGTCAGGTATCGGAGATGTGATATCCTCAACAATTTTGTCCTTTGGTGCGTCCCCTTTGCTCATCATAATTGGCATTGTACTGGTCTATCTTGTGCTGGGGATGATGTTGGAACCTGTTGGTGCGATGCTTCTGACCTTGCCCATTGTGCTGCCCCTAGTTGCCGAAAGCGGTTATAGCCTGCTATGGTTTGGGGTCGTTCTGGTCAAATTGCTGGAGATCGGAATGATCACACCACCAATGGGAATGAACGTGTTCGTTATCAAAGGGGTTGTTGGGAATATCGCGTCCCTTTCCGAAGTGTTCCGTGGAGTGTTTTGGTTCTTCGTTATTGATCTGGTAATTGTTGCTTTGTTGATCGCCTATCCAAACATCGTGCTGTTTTTGCCGAATTTGGTTGCGGGATAGCACATTCAGAAGGTTATCTCAGCTCTACATTTCATAGCCGCGGCGCGAAAAACTTGAGATAGTCCAGCCGCCATCCACAACCAACGTGTGACCATTGATATAACTAGCTTGGTCAGAGGCCAAAAAAAATACGGCATTTGCAATATCTTCGGGTCGGCCAAGGCGCGGGAAAGGAATAGGGTCGACGTTAAACGCGACAAATCGAGGGTCGCCGGAAATTCGGTCAGCGGTCAGGGGAGTTTCGATCTGTCCTGGTGCAATCGCGTTAACCCGGATGCCCCTTGGGCCATAATCCGTTGCCAATTGCCGCGTCATTCCAAGGACAGCCGACTTTGACGCCACATAAGAAAACGCGCCCGTAAGACCAACGATGGCGGCAATTGAAGCGATGTTAACAATTGTGCCTCTGCCTGGGGGAAGAACCGTCAATGCTTCGCGGGACATGCGAAAAACCGATGTCTGGTTGACTGCAATAAACCGGTCCCAATCCTCGTCCGAAGTGTCTGCGGCAGTTTGGGCGCGGCCTATGCCGGCATTGTTCACCAAACAGTCCAAGCGTCCGAATGTTTCCATAGTAGTTTCAATCGCTTGTAACGGTGCTGTTTTGTCGGTGATATTCAGATGTAATCCATTAAACGCGCCGGGGTAATTGTTGCAAAGCGACTTGGTTTCGGCAAGCTGCTCTGTGTTCAGATCGACGCCCAAAACGGACCAACCTTCCTTGCAGTATTTTAACGCAGTCGCTCGACCAATTCCTGATGCGGCCCCTGTGACCAATGCGCATGGTTGATCCTTCATAGTTGTTCCTTTCTAAATCGTCTTCTGGTGTGCCCCAACTGTAAAGATGCGCTTCCTAATGGGCGCAGAAAGTCATGTGAGCCTGTAAACCCGATGCGCCGTGTCATGAAACAAGGCAGTTTTTTCATCTGCACTGTACGCTGCTGTCAGGCGTTTAAACGAATTCCAGAGCACATTGTAACTGCATGTCACCATATCAGGTGGAAAGTTCGATTCGAACATGCAGCGCGCAACCCCGAAGTGTTCGATTGTATGTTCATAGTAGCGCCGCGTTTTTTGCATGAGTTCCTCGCTTGTCGGAGGGCGGTCCCTCAGATGCCAGCCAAAGCCGTTCATTTCAAGATTAAATCCACCCAATTTAGCAACAACATTAGGGCAGGTTGCGAGCTCTGCGATCAACTCTTGCCAATGGGGGAAAATCTCATCTTGCTTTCCTGCATAAGGCCCTTGTCCCAATGGTCCGCCAAAATGGTTCAAAATGATGGTCGTGTCCGGAAAAGCCCGAGCGAGATCAATTATTTGGTTTAGCTGTGTGTGATAACACCAGGCCTCAAAGCTGAGACCCAGAGGCGCGAGGCAGGCAAAGCCCTTTCGAAACTTTGGATCCCGACTCAGGACCTTGCTGGAGCAGTTTCGGCCTCGATGAATATCGGGACTATCATCATAATTTAGCTGATGTCGGATCCCACGAAATCGTCCTCCCCCCGCGCGCAAGTGGGACTCCAGAACCGGTTGCACAGCATTCCCAAGCCTAAGATCTACAGCACCGACTATCCCGGCAGCAACTCTGGTTTTGCCATACAGCCCCGAAGCGCTCATGGCGGCAATGCCATTGGCGAATTCCGTCTCTCCAATGGGTTTCATTTCCTCTGGCCCGGAAGCGCGATACATCGATCCGCATTCCACAAACACGGTAGAAACAACATTATGTCCGCAGGTGACGTCTGTCAGCAGTTCTTCAAAAAGGTAGCGGTGGGCAACACATACTTCCCGAAATTCCCATAAATGATGGTGTGGATCACAAATTCGTAGCTCTGGATCAATGGTATCTTCCCTTAATCGATCCAACCATTCTTTGTTCGTGGGGTTCAAGATCATAGATTATCCTTTGTGAGATTTAACGATGTCTCTACGCACTGAAAACAGGCTTATAGTAACGATCAAAAATTGGTGCATTTCAGCCAATTGGTCGTTCTAACTGGGCAATTCATCGGCAGCAGAATGCCAAGAGTGGCATTGTAACCTTTCTAGCGTCCTTGATCCTGATTTGTCTAACAGTACTAACCTAGGATCGGTTCTGAGAAGAGATATTTTTGCGTAGCTGCTTTGCAAATGACGTAAAGATTAAAGGATTCACTCAGTATAGTGTATTCACAACAAATACATTGACTTCCTTATAAATACAGTGGCAGATTTTGAGGCAGAGTAAGAAAAAGGAATATTATAGTGCGGATGGACACTTCAAAAGGTAGCCCACTGCAAGGGTTGATACAAATTGATGTGGGTAAGGGTTTTGATCTGCTGGACGGGGTCCGCGTTCTGGATCTGACCACATCGATCGCCGGGCCCTATGCTACGATGCTACTGTCTGATTTCGGTGCTGAAGTGATCAAGATCGAACGGCCCGAGGGGGATGATGCACGTCACTGGGGCCCTCCCTTCCTAGATGGCGTGGGCCTGTGGTTTTTGTCTGTAAACCGCAATAAAAAGAGCGTGGTTCTGGATCTGACCACCCAGGAGGGGCGCGATAATCTGTTTGCGCTGGTAAGAACTTCAGATGTTGTCGTCAGTAACCAACCTGTGTCGGTTCAGCAGAAACTTCGTTTGACTATGGAGGATTTTCGGAGGGTCAACCCAAATATAATCATGACTTCGATCACAGGGTTTGGATTGTCTGGAGCTCGCGCGGATCTGACATGCTACGATCTTATTGCCGAAGGGTATTCCGGCATAATGGATGTTACTGGCGCTGCTGAGAGCGATCCGCAAAAGGTGGGCGCACCAGCTGCAGACATGTTGGCGGGACAAGATGCGGCCATGGCGACCCTGGCTGCTCTTTTCGATCGGAACCGTAAGGGCCGCGGACATCAGATTGACGTTGCTCTGGCCGAAAGCATGACGCGCTTTCTGACGTGTAGAATTTCCTCTTACATGGGGTCTGGTGAGGTTCCAAAACGTTCCGGTGGAACCGATAGCGTCATAGCTATTTACCAAGCATTTGAAACAGCGGATTTTCCAATCACACTTGGTATTGGAACCGATGCGATTTGGAGAAGATTTTGGACCGCAATGGCTCAGCCGGAATATGCTCTCGATCCGGCCTATGGCTCAAATGTAAAGCGGCGTGCCAACAGGCGGCAAATAATATCGGATATTCAAAAGCTTTTAAGGTGTCAAAGCCGCGAGCATTGGCTCGCTGTATTTGCCGCTGCACGTATACCTGCCGGGCCCATCAACAGCGTTGATCAAGTAGTTGCAGATATCGATTTTCAAGAACGCGGAATGATAGCTGCACTCCATGAAGACGGGCGCGTCACACCCCATGTGGGACTGGGAATACAAATTGATCAGACCTGCGCCACGCCCCGGTCAACCGCACCTCATCTGGGTGCTGATACTGAGGCCGTGCTGGCCCATGTGAGGACATTTGTTTCTGGAGACTATTCATGAGCTACGACACAATTCTGTACCGCGAAGACGGACCGCTTGGTTGGCTGACTCTCAACCGGCCCCATGATGGAAATATGTTCACAGAAATCATGTGCCATGAAATCCGCGACTGTATAGAGACAGTCCGCCGTGAAACACGCACCCGCGTTCTGATCCTCACCGGGGCTGGAGATCGTTTTTTTTGCATTGGCGGGCGCAAAGACGGGATGGAGGACAGTAATCTCTACGCAGGGGTCTTACCGACCCTTGAAATTTATGAGGCGATTGATCGACTGCAAAAGCCTGTGATCGCCGCAGTTAATGGTTTTGCGGTAGGTGGGGGGAATGTCCTACAGATGGTCTGCGACATTACGATTGCCAAGCAAAGCGCGATTTTTCGTCAGGTTGGTCCGATGATGGGGTCATTCGATGCTGGCTATGGCACTTGGTATCTTGAGGATCTGGTTGGCAAGAAACGCGCCAAAGAAATTTGGTACCGCAACATGAAAATTACTGCAGATCACGCAGAGCGCATTGGTTTGATTAACAAGGTTGTGGCGGACGCAGATTTCGAGGCAGCAACCCGCGCTTATGCTCTTGAAATTACTGACCGGGGCGCCTTTGCGCTGGCCTCGATCAAAGCCGCGTTTAATGCGCGTCACGGCGGGGTGGCTGGTCTGTCCCGGGTGACCCATGATCTGTTGCTGCGGCCTTATTTGAACACCGAAGAAGCCAAGGAGCTTTCGGCAGCCTTCAAGGATCGCCGCTCTCCGGATGCCAATACTTTTGGAAAGTAGGCGTTGAATGCGAGCGGTTCTTACTCTCCACACCCCAAAGAAGGCCAAGGAATATTACGAAAAAGGTCTTTGGTTGGACGATACGTTCTATTCTGTTCTAGCAAAGAAAGCGCAGTATCACGGCAAAGTTGCTGCGTTGTCGGACGCCAGGTTAACTTTGACATGGGAAGACCTTCTGATACGCGTAGATGCATTGGCCGCGCATCTGGAAAAATTGGGTTTGGGATCTGGTGATCGCCTTTCAATCTGGATGTCGGATCGGGCCGAAACGGTGATTGCCTTTTTGGCTTGTTCTCGGTTAGAACTCGTCTGTAATCCGTCCCTGCATAAAACCTACACCTGCAGAGAAATCGTTGGATTGCTAAAGCAGATGGACACGGCGGCTTTGATCACCGAAGCCGGATGGGGTGCGGATCGAGCTCAGGTCGATTTTGAGGCCCTTCTAAAAGATCTACCAGGGCTTAAGGCAGTTTTAACACCGGCCAACTTCCCAACCAAAGCTCATAAGCCATTGGCTGCGCCTTCTTCAGACCCTGATGCGCTATTTTATCTGGCGTTTACTTCTGGCACAACTGGTGCGCCCAAATGTGTCATGCATTCTGCCAATACGCTGCTATCCAATGCTCGTGATTTGGTCCAAACGTGGAAAATCGATCAAGAGACCCGTCTTCTGACGCTGTCGCCGTTGTCTCATCACATCGGTTGGGTTGCAGTTGGCCAGTGGCTTTTGTCAGGATGCCGCTTGGTTCTTGGGTCGCCACCAACCGGATATACGCCTCTGGATTGGATTTTGGAAAACGGGGCCAGTTATGTAATGGGGGTTCCGACGCACGCAATGGATGTATTGGGCGAACAAAAGGCGCGCGGTTTGGATCGTTTGGGACTGGTTAGCACCTTTTACATGGCGGGAGCACCCATTCCCAAGATTGTTGCCGAAGAATTCGTTAAACAGGGAATCCGCCCGCAAAACGTCTATGGTATGACCGAAAATTCGTCACATCAGTTTACCCACCCTAGCGACACCATAGATTCATGGATCGAAACATGCGGACGCGGCGGGCCAGGCTACGAGGTGAAAATAGTAAGCTCTGAAGATGTCAATGTTGATGCAGTCCCCGGTGAGGTAGGACAGATAGTTGGGCGTGGGGCGAATTTAATGCTAGGTTATTTCGCTAATCAAGAAGCCACCGAACGTAGCTTTAATCGAGACGGTTGGTTTTTGTCGGGTGATTTGGGTTCTATCGACGCATTGGGCAATCTGCGGATCGTAGGGCGACTGAAGGATCTGATCATCCGCGGTGGCCACAACATATTTCCAGCGCAAATCGAAGCGTTGGCATTGCGTCACCCTCAGATCAAAAAAGTCGCCGCTTTCCCAATCCCAGATGCGCGTTTGGGAGAAAAAGTTTGTTTGGCCATTCAAGGGGACATCGATGCGGAAGATGTGCTTCCTCATCTCGACGAACAGGGATTGTCTAAATACGATATGCCGGAGTGGGTCGCTTTTGTGACAAAATTTCCGCTCACCCCATCCGGAAAAATTTTAAAACGAGAATTGATAAACATGCATAAAAGTGGCGCGTTGGTTCCGCTTGCAGTGCGGTTTGAGCAAAGGAAGGAGGCTTGAACATGACAGTGGAACTTAGCCAAGTAGACGAATATGCGCTAATTACATTGAACCGGCCTGACAAGATGAACGCGCTTTCCTTTCAGATTATTCGTGACATAGGCGATGCCATAGATGCGGCCCTCAAGACTGACGCACGGGCCCTTTTGTTCACTGGCGCTGGCGATAAGGCGTTTTGCGCTGGGGCAGACATAAAAGAGCTGAGAAATCGGTCATTCGCGGATCAGAAAGAAGGGGCAGAACTTGGACAAAGGGTGTTCGCAAAACTTGACTCCGCGCCGATTCCATCTTTAGCGCTTGTTAATGGATATGCATTTGGTGGAGGACTGGAGCTAGCTTTGGCCTGCAGTTTTCGCATCGCCTCTGTCGACGCAAAAATAGGGCTGCCCGAAATAAAAATTGGACTGATCCCTGGTTATGGCGGCACCCAGCGCCTTCCCCGTGTAATCGGAGAAACAAAAGCATTGGAGATGATCCTCAGTGGTCGCACCATAGATGCGGAAGAAGCATTGCATATCGGTCTCTTAAACGCCATTGCCGATGGTGCGCTTTTGGATAAAGGCCTGTCCTTTTTACGTCGTATCACCCGGTTCAGCCTTCCATCGCTTCAATTTGCGAGAGAGGCGGTGCGGCGCGGTATGGAAACTAATCTAAACGCAGGCCTCAAGATTGAAGCAGATCTTTCGACGCTTGCTTACAGCACAGCTGACGCCGAAGAAGGCATGGCTGCATTTGAAGAGAAACGAAAGCCGAGGTTTCGGGATGTCTGAGGGACAGATCATCATCACAGGTGCAAGCAAGGGAATTGGTGCGGCTATTGCGATTGAATTGGAAAAGCGCGACTATCGGGTGATTTGCGTGTCCCGTTCTGGAGAGGCTCCAGCGGGCAAGGGTATGGCCTGCGATATGGGGGATGAGGCCGCTGTCGCCCAGCTTATCTCAGATGTGGGGCGAGATGCCCCAATCCTGGGTTTGGTCAACAACGCAGGGCTACACATTGGCAGTCCAAGTAATACTTTGAAAAGTGCGCAGTATCAACGGATCATGCAAGTCAACGCCACAGCCGTCATGATAGCAAGCCGTGAGGCGTTCCGCTATCTGAAACAAAGCCAGGGAAAAATCGTAAATATCGGCTCATTCTTTGACAAGCTGGGGGTCCCCAACAATTTGGCTTATTGCGCGTCGAAAGCGGCGATAGCGGCAATGACCCGCTGTTTGGCAGTGGAATGGGCTCCTTATGGGATCACAGCGATTAATATCGCCCCGGGCTATATCCAAACCGACCTTAACAAAGAGTTTCTGGCTCGTGAAAGCGTGTGCGAATGGCTAGCCGAACGAGTGCCCGTACGCCGTCCCGGTCACGCCGCTGAAGTTGCGCGGTTGGTTGGGGCAGTTTTTTCCGAGGACATCGGCTTTTTAACCGGAGAAACAATCTATCTGGACGGCGGACAGGGAATGAACCACTGATGAATATTTTCGATAAACTTTACGAAAGCGCCGGTTGGAACGAAGAGGAAAGGCTGGTGCTGGATCAGGTCCAGCGGGTCGCAGATCAAGTCATCGCCCCTCACGCAGAAGAGGCAGACACGACAGGCGAATTTCCGTGGGTAAATGTTAACGCTTTGAATAAGTTGGGGTTGAATATGCTGTTCATTCCTGAACGTTTTGGCGGCGCCCCTATGCGGGTCAGACTGTATCTTGAGGTGGTGAAAATCATCAGTGAAGCCTGTGCTTCTACAGGAATCATCTACGCTACAAATTACCACGGTATGAAACCGCTGATAGAATATGGCTCAGAGGCGCAACAAGCTCGGCTACTACCCGCAATTGCTGAAGGTGGTCTGGGGGCATTGGCGATTACTGAGCCGACCGCGGGTTCTGACGCCACCGGAATGATGACTCGTTTTACGCTTGATGGGGATGAGATCATCGTCGATGGGACCAAAACCTTTATCACTAATGGTGATGTGGCAGATCGAATTCTTCTGTTCGGTAAGTGGTCCGATATTGAAGGCCCAAAAGAGGCGATTTCCGCCTTGATCCTTGAAAAGGGAACCCCGGGGTTTGATGTTGTCGGAAAAGAGCGAAAAATGGGGCACAGGGCATCTTCGACCTGTATGTTGTCCTTTAGCGGGGCGAGGGTCTCACGGGCAAATTTGATTGGAGAGCCCGGTGAAGGGTTACACATCCTTCTGGGGTCATTAAATAAATCAAGGCCTTCGGTGGCAGCCCATGCTCTTGGCATCGCCCGTGCGGCATTTAAAGATATTTTACACTATACGAATGAACGTCAGCAATCGAGGCGCAAAATCATTGAATTTCAGGGGATTCAATTCGGAATTGCAGATTTGGCTTCGGAATTGGCCCTGACAGAAACATGGCTGGATCATGTGGCCAGAATGATTGATACCGGCGCTGAAGACTACAGTACGGAAGCCTCTATCGCTAAGATGCGGGCATCTGACCTTGCAATGAAAATGACAACCGAAGCCGTACAATATCATGGCGGCTACGGGTATTGTGCGGACTATCGGGCAGAGCGGCTCATGCGGGACGCGAAAATCACGCAAATTTGGGAAGGGACTAACCAAGTGCACCGACAATTAATCGGACGGAGTTTCGTCAACAAATGAGTGAGCAAATCAAAACCGTCGCTGTTTGCGGCGCAGGTGGCACGATGGGCGCGGGCATTGCGATCGTTGCTGCGCGGGCAGGCTTTCGGACCATCGCTTACGATGTTTCAGGCGTAAGCTTAAAACGGGCTTTTCAGCAGACCATCGCCTTCTTTGATAAATCGGTTGTACGAGGCAAAATGCGGGCCGAGGAGCGGGAGGCTGCGTTGGCCCGTCTCTCGGGAACATCAGATATCGCCGATTTGACAGGGGCGGATCTGGTTATTGAGGCGGTATTTGAAAACCTGCAGTTGAAGCGGGAGCTTTTGGCTACCCTGAATGAGATTTGCCCAAACCAGACTATATTTGCCTCAAACACTTCGACCCTTTCGATTACCGAGATCGCCTCCGGCTGCGGGCGCGAGGATCGGGTTGTCGGAATGCATTTTTGTCTGCCTGCACAGATGATGAAACTTATAGAGATATCACCGGGGTTAAACACGTCACCAGAGACTTTCGCCCAAGCCTGGGCCTGGGCAGAGGCTGCTGGCCAATTACCCGTGGAAACACAAGATAAACCAGGGTTCATTTTGAACGCTTTGCTTGTGCCTTTTAACAATGACGCGATACGTGCCGTTGAGGCCGGTGTCGCAGGCCCAGCAGATATAGATGCCGCGATCAAAGTAGGTCTGGGGTATAAAATGGGTCCGATCGAATTGCTTGATCTCATTGGGCTCGATACACAACTTCGCCTATGCGAGGCCTTTTATCCGATCACACTAGATCCGCGTGCGGCCACGCCTCCGTTGCTTCGCCGCATGGTTGCTGCAGGTCACTTGGGTCGTAAAAGTGGACGTGGGTTCTATAGCTATGACGGCAACGGAATGTACGGAGGCTGATGTGAAGTATCAGATTATTTGTCATGCCCAAAGTAGATCCTTTCCCGAGGGTGATGCTTTCTACAATGGTCAGATCAACTCAGCAGATGTTGTCGTACATCTTGGGGGCAGGTATCAGCTCGATGCTGAAAAACTAGCGGTTCTTGTCGAATTAGACACTGAATGCCTTGGCGTGCACACTGGCGAGCACAACTACAACTCTCCCTCTAATGCCGTTGGGTTTGCGCGGTTTATCAACGGCCAAGGGCTTACAAATTTAATCGAGTTGGTTCGGCAACCTGCCACAACAGAAAACGCACTAAAGGCGGCCCGTACGGTGTTTGAAGTACAGGGATTTAAAGTTGTCGTTTGCGGTGATCAGGCGGGGCGCATTATAGATCGCCTTGTCCGACCAAAGTATAACGACGCGCTTCGGTTTCTGGACGAAGGTCTTGCCAGCGCCGAGGCAATTGATATGACCTGCCAATTGGGCCTTGGATATACGCAAGGCCCAATAGAAGCAGTTTACAAGGCGGGACTCGCGCGCCATCATGATGTGAGTCAGGCAATTTTCTCAGTAACTGGCCGGCCAGGTTATGCCCCAGCGCGCGCTGCGGCTGTTGCCAAAGCGCGAGCGAACAAGAGATGATCGAAGGTGCTTTGGGAGGGCTAAAGGTCCTCGATTTCTCTACTTTGCTGCCGGGGCCGATGGCATCATTATTTCTGGCCGAAGCAGGCGCCGACGTCATCAAGGTTGAACGCCCCGACCATGGCGAAGAGATGAGGATTTATGATCCCAAATGGGGTAGAGACAGTGTGAACTTTGCCATGCTTAATCGTGGGAAAAAGAGCATCGCTTTGAACCTCAAGGACCCCAAAGCACGGGACAGTCTTAACCCACTGATCAGAGAGGCCGATGTTTTAATAGAACAATTTCGTCCCGGGGTGATGAATCGCTTGGGTTTGGGCTTTGAAACTGTACAGGACCTCAATCCGAACATCATTTATTGCTCTATATCGGGCTATGGACAAAACGGGCCCAAGGCGGCGCGGGCAGGGCATGATATGAACTATATCGGCGATGCTGGGTTGTTAGCGTTAAGTTCGGGGTCGAACGAAAATCCTGTGGTGCCGCCGGCATTAATTGCAGATATTGCTGGTGGTAGCTATCCGGCTGTATTCAACATCTTATTGGCGCTGATTGCACGCGACGCTGGAAAAGGAGGGGTGCATCTCGACATATCGATGTCTGATAACCTTTTTCCATTTATGTATTGGGCAATGGGCGATGGACAAGCCACCGGAAGGTGGCCCGGCAATGCGGACGCTTTGGTCACCGGTGGAAGCCCTCGGTATCGGCTCTACCCGACCGCGGACGGAAAACTATTGGCTGCCGCACCAATCGAACAAAAATTCTGGGCGACTTTCACAGACGCAATTAGCTTGGCAGATGATTTGCGCCAGGATTCAATCAATCCGCGAGCTACTACTGAGGCAATCGCAAAGATTATCGCCGCGAGGTCTGCGCAGCATTGGGCCGGAGTTTTTAGAAATGCAGATTGCTGCTGTACTATTGTTCAGACCATCCAAGAAGCCATGCAGAGCGAGCATTTTCACGCGCGAGGGCTTTTTGATAGGCGGATAAGCAGCGAAGATGGCGAAGAGATAATTGCGCTACCTGTTCCCGTGGTCGATGTTCTCCGTAGTGGGGTGAAACTAGCTCAGGCCCCTCAATTGGGAGCAAATAATGCTGAGCTCTTAACAGGTAATCAGTGTGATGACTTCTAATAAGTCGAAAGGACTGTCCATTGGTACCCACATTGGCGTCATTGGCGCTGGCGCCATGGGGGCCGGTATTGCACAGGTTGCGGCAGCGGCGGGGCATCAAGTTTTTTTGTATGATGTCTCACAACAGGTCGCTGAGCGGGGCCGGGATAGGATCGAGAAAGTACTTTTGCGTCGAGTCGAACGGGGCAAATTGAAGGCAATAGATGCGGCTGCGATGATTCAGCGGATTTCTGTCGCCCCAAAAAAGTCTGACATGGCTTCAGTCGGCCTTGTGATCGAAGCCATTGTAGAAGATTTGAATATCAAGCGAGAGGTCTTTGCTCAACTTGAGGCAATCACTCGGCCGGATTGCATTTTGGCCACCAATACGTCTTCGATCTCTATTACCGCAATTGCATCGACGCTGCGCCGTCCAGAGCGAGTTGTGGGAATGCATTTCTTTAACCCTGCGCCGGTCATGCAATTAGTCGAGATTGTAAAGGGTCTGGCCACAGATCTCAAAGTTGTTGGGTGCCTGATGCAAACGGCCCGGGATTGGGGGAAAATATCAGTTGAGGTTGCCTCCAATCCGGGATTTATAGTTAACCGCGTGGCTCGGCCGTATTATGCCGAAGCCCTTAGGTTTGTTGAAGAGCAGCGCACTGATCCAGTGACGCTCGATGCAATCATGACCCAGGGTGGTGGGTTTCGTATGGGACCCATGGCGTTGATGGATCTGATCGGGAATGACGTGAATTTTTCAGTCACGACTTCGATTTATCACGCTACTTTCCAAGATCCTCGCTATAGACCTTCATTGTTTCAACAAGAGCTGGTCGCGGCAGGCTGGTTTGGTCGAAAGACAGACCGAGGTTTTTATGACTATCGTAGCGCTGCAGTTGTTCCCGTGCCAAAAAAACAACAAACTAGCCAGGACGCCCCTCTTTCGGGCTATCAGATTGGAAGTTTTTCAGAAGTTCAGGGTGTTTTCTTCATGCCGTCTGATGGCCGCAGTGCCGCTAGCGTGTCTCAGGATTTGGGCAAGCCCGTGTTGGTTCATGATCTTTATCCGTCTGGAACAGAATGTAAATGTATTGCCTTTAGTACCTCACGGGGAGTTTCTGAACTCTTATGTGTAGGTTTTGCCAACAGCGCGGCGCGCGCAGGAATGTGGGCTTTTAGGCTTGGTGATGGTCCCGGTTTACCGCTGGGCCGCACCTTGGCGATGATTGCTAATGAAGCCTATGACCTGCTGTTGCATGGAACTACCAAGGCCGCTGAAATTGATTTGGCTATGATAAAAGCTATGAATTATCCTCTGGGACCAATTGCTTGGGCCAAAAAAATCGGGCTGGAGCGGTTGCTGTGTATTCTGGATGCGATTTTTACGGAAACTGGTGATCCTCGTTATCGTGCAAGCCTCGGCTTGCGCCATGCTGCGCTTTGCAGCCAAGAAACCGACGGAATGGTGAAAGATGACTGAAGCCTTTATTTGTGACTACATTCGAACACCTATCGGGAGATATGGTGGGGCGCTTGCGTCGATGCGGGCGGATGATCTTGGGGCGATCCCCATCCGCGCATTGGTGCAGCGGAACCCTCAACTGGATACTAGTACCGTTGACGAGGTTATATTAGGCTGTGCTAATCAGGCCGGTGAAGACAATAGAAATGTAGCCCGGATGAGCGCCCTTTTGGCCGGTCTTCCCATCGAGGTACCAGGCACCACGATCAACCGGCTATGTGGCTCGGGGATGGATGCTGTGATCGCCGCAACACGGGCAATAAAGGCTGGGGAGATCGATTTGGCCATCGCTGGCGGCGTTGAAAGCATGAGCCGCGCGCCCTTTGTGATGCCCAAAGCCGACCACGCTTTTTCCCGCACCCCCGAGGTATTTGATAGTACTATTGGTTGGCGATTTGTGAACTTAGTCATGGAAGCTCAATATGGCGTTGACTCGATGCCTGAGACTGCCGAAAATGTTGCTGAAACCTTTGGGATCAGCCGGGCCGATCAGGATGCTTTTGCTTTGCGTTCTCAGAAAAGAGCAATGAAGGCCCGCGATCGGCTACGCCAAGAGATCGTCGTGGTTAAGATAGCACCGCGCAAGGGTCCTTCGGTTCTATTTGAGGAAGACGAGCACCCGCGCGAAACCAGTGCGGCAAAACTTGCCGCATTGAACGCACCTTTTAGAAAGGGGGGGTCGGTGACGGCAGGTAATGCCAGTGGCGTAAACGACGGGGCAGCAGCCTTGATCATAGCCTCTGAGGTCGCCGTCAAACGAAATGATTTAACGCCCATAGCGCGGATACTGGGCGGGGCAACAGCGGGGCTGGCCCCGCGGCTGATGGGATATGGTCCGGTTCCGGCAACCCAAAAGCTATGCTCAAGGCTTGGGTTAGCGTCCTCTGACTTTGATGTGATCGAACTCAATGAGGCCTTTGCCAGTCAGGCTCTTGCGGTTTTGCGTGGGCTGGGCGTGCCCGATGATGCAGCATATGTAAATCCGAATGGAGGGGCCATCGCCCTTGGACATCCGTTGGGAATGTCAGGCAGTCGACTGATAGGCACCGCAGCATTGGAACTCAAAAACACCGAAAAACAACTTGCGCTTGCCACCATGTGTATAGGGGTCGGTCAAGGCATATCGATTGCTTTAGAACGGGTCTGACGGGGATCGATGGATCTGTTGCCTGAAGATTGCGTTTTGGTGGTTAACCCTGAACAAGGCTATATCAGAACAAACCTACTTGCCGGCTTTGTCAGAATTAACAACTTGCCCGACAGCATCTTGGACTTTAGTTACTGATACATTCCCAATCCTGTCTCCTTTCGTTATTTCAAAACCAGTCCAGAGATTATCCAGCTTGCGGTGATGCTGTATGTGAGGTTTCCACAAATACATAGTAAAAATTTACCCATTGTTTTCATTATATTATTTTTAGAAAAAACGTGAGTTTCAAAATAGGTTTCAAAAACACCCTGGAAATTGAACCTTTTAAATTTGATTGAAATTTATATTTATTGCCGGCGAGGAAAGTTATCAAACTGTCTGCTATCGGTCAAACTCGCTTGTCCCCAAATTCGCAAAC
>Ga0255755_1001054_pt1 | contig 26105 bp, 14 predicted proteins | sample 011ome_18_FD_179955 | JGI IMG/M metagenome (GOLD analysis project Ga0255755, IMG submission 179955) | Coastal salt marsh microbial communities from the Groves Creek Marsh, Skidaway Island, Georgia - 011501BT metaG (version 2) | ecosystem: Environmental > Aquatic > Marine > Intertidal zone > Salt... | reverse complement strand
AATCCCTTGTGATAAGAAAGAAAGGTCATTCTCTCTTGTAAATACACCAGGTGATACAATCTTTTCTGCCATGTTTTATTACTCCTTGTTATTGTTTTGTATAATAATACTCTTTATATAAGTATAACCAATTGAATCGAAAGATATTTTTTATCCTTCTGATTCAGTAGTTTCTTCTTTAGGAGCTGGTGTAAATTCACCTGTCGCTGGGTCAAAGTTACCATCTCCATACTTTTCGTTCAATCCTTTGAACAATTCTTGTTCTTGTGTTTGTAATTCTGCGTGTTTCTGAAGTAATTGTGATTCAACACCTTCAATTTCCGAAATTCTTCTTTTCTTCTCAATTGCAACTTGTCCTAATTGAGTGAACACATTTGCAACATCTTGTCTTAGTTGATTGATTGAAGTTACTTCTTCTTCTGTAAACTTAATTGCTTCCGCCATTTTTGTAAAATTTAATATTTGTGTTTGTTATGTTAATATATATAAATATATAGAATTACCTCAAACGTAAAAATTATTTTCTATTAAGTATCAAATGTATGTGATATAGTTAAAGTAGATGACCAATCTGATGCCAATCCTTGGTCATATGCTCTTACTCTTAAATAGTAAGTATCGGTTGGGAACCCACTCACATTATGTGAAGTACTTGCCCATTGTGTACCAGATTGATATATTGTCGAGAATCCTGAATCTGTTGCCATTTGCCAATCGTATGCCGTGATACCAGTAGTTCCAGTAGAAGCTGGTGCTGTCCATGAAATGGTAGCAGGACCAGTTGAATAAGAACGACCTGGTGCAGATGGTGCGGTTAAATCTGTATGAGAGTTACCCTCATCCTTGTTATGGGTTATATATCCATTAACTAAGTACGTATCTTCTTCTTCTACATCAATAGAAACAATTTCTACCGTTTTTTCTATAATATCAACAGAAGTTATATCTACTTCAATTAAAGAATCACCATCTTGTTTAATCAATTTATCACCAACTAATAAGTTATGTAATTGTTTAAATCTAAATAATCCATCAATAGAATCTTTTACTAACATTGGGTGTTCAGATGTACCTGTAATTTCACCACCATTAATATCGTAATATCTTGATGCAAATGAATAGGTAAGGTTGACAATAGTTACATCTTTAGGAGTTTCACCGATTGAATCATTTGACCAATCAAAGAAAGTTCCATCTGAATCGGAACTCAATCCGTTTAAAGAATATCCTTTTAGTACATCCCCTTCTTCCAAATCCCCAGCATCAATAATTTGACCATCCGCCAACAAGATAGGAGAATCCGAAGTTAAACACAATGCAGCTGAGTTACCATCATATGAATCAACAGAATAAACCGTTTTATCTTTAGGTGAATTATATCCAGTAGCATGGTCATTAAAACCATCATCAAATACAACTCTAATAGTATTAGCTGAAACATTTTGTAATACTGTTTGAGGTGATGTGTTAGTTCTATCAGAAACAGTAAATACTGCAGAGGCACCATTATTGGTAGTTACACCTATTGTTGTACCAGATGCAACTGACCAAGTGAAGTTTGCTGCTCTTGAGCTAATTCTTGAAAAATTAGAACCAGCACCACTAAAATTCAAGGTATAAGTTTCATCGGTATTTTCTACTGCGTAAGTATATCCATTCAATTCACCAACTGCATCGATACCAAAAGATGCCATAGAAATGGGACCAGTAGTATTCCCTTTAGCTGCTGATAGTGATTTTGTTGTTTGTCCGGTTGCCGAACCAAGTGCGTTTAAACTTAATGTTTCTCCTGCTGTTATAGCCATAATTATATTTCCCTATATATTATAAATATCGAGTAAGTCATTTATCCACTTATCTTTATCCGAAAAGTTTTCAATCATAAACGATTTAATAACATTAAACCATTTTTTCTTTTCTTCAAAAGGGGTTTCTAATAACTTACTATAAATATCATTGAATTCTATTTTAGATGAAGCTCGGTAAGGATATTCTAACTCTTTACACCAATTTCCATTTAGAATGGGTAATTTACCTCTATCAACTGCTTCAAATATACCATAACCAAATGGTTCTGATGTAAACGATGAATGGGAGATTCCCCAATCCATATTATAAAATATATCTTTAAATGATGAATCGTAATGATATATCTTTGATTTACTAACATCTATCTTAGCCCCATTTTTCCAAACTAAATTAAATTCTTTTGAGTTGGTAAAAATAAAGGATTTTAACCCATCTAAATAATGTGGATTCTTTCTACCTTCACATCTTGCAGCAAATCCTAAATTAGTAGATTCCGATAAAGGTTCATTGTATTTAAATTCGTAAAAGTTGGGTATTTTTCTGTTAGGAATAAGAATATCATATAATCCCACCCATATTGATTCTTTAGCCCACTCATTAACTTGTTGTTCCCATTCTGAACTTAGATAAGGATGCCAACCTAATGAAGCATCAGTACCAACTTGTGATTTTAGAATATGGTCTACCGAATTATGTAGTATATTTGAGTATATCTTGTGTTTATTTTCTTCAATTACACCCATTGGAGTATAATGACCGTGTAAGATATGAATTCTTCTACAATCTTTTACAATTTTTTCAAATTTCTTTAAATCATCACCATGCCAATGAGCTTCAATGGGAAATTGAAAATCTTCGTGACCTTTTGGTTTGTTTCTATGAATAAGCAGAACTGGTTTTACTTCTAATTTAGGTGCGATTAACTCTAACCATAAATTAACCCAAGTATCGGTTCCTGCATTTACCCAAGGACCTCCACCAGTAGTGTAGTAAACATCGTACATATTTTTTATTTTTTGACTATAATTTTCCCAGCAAAGTTACCCGAGAAGGTCACAGTTAATGAAGAAGGGGAGGTAGATTCCACATTCAACGGTTGTTCTTGTTTTTTTGTATCAGTATTCCATGCTTGAACGAATGGATATTCCTCATCTAAGGAGTGTGATACGGCGTAAGATGAATTACCACTAACATCTATACGATATGAACTTATATCATTTGAAGATATTATATGTCCACCCTTTGCAACTACTACATGACCAGAACCAGTATCTGAAAGTACAATATCCAATGTATCGTTATCAGTTAAAGTTACAGATTGTGGTATTATTTGTGAATAATTTGTATCATATACAGATACAATTATATTTTTAGAATCAAATGAGTGAACTACTGAAATACTTGATTCATTATCAAACGAAGAAGTTACAGTTGTAGCTTCTACAATACTTGATGATACTTGTAAATTTGTTAATCCACTACCATCACCAACAAAATAAGAAGCAGTTACTGCACTTACAAAGTTAGCGTCTTTTGTAGTTTGGTCAATGGTAACTGCTGTACCATTTTCACCATTTGTAGCAAGAATTAAGTCTTGATTTGCAAATATTCTAAAATCACCTGATGAATTATCAAACGCACCAACATTGGTCATTCTAAGACCTGTGCCGTTTTCACTTAATCTTAAAAGTGAACCTGTAATAGTAGGAGCAGTTAATGTATCGTTTATGGTAAAGTTAGTAGATGTAATATCAGTTGCAGTTAAATCACCAGTACCTAAATTTACATCTTGATTTAATAATAAAGAAGTAACTTGAGATGAACCTGATATAACAGAATCTCCATTAACACTTAAAAAGTTTTCAGATGAGAATGCATTTGAACCAAGTGGTCTGTAACTCACTTTGTTTCCAACACCAACAACAACTGCATTAACTGCAGTAGCCTCTAAAGGTATTGTTTGTAATTGAAGAGAACCATATATGGTTGTATCACCATTAGAGGCAATCACTACACCATCAGTTCCATCGGCAGTATATAACCCAAGTCCATTAACTGCACTTATATACATACCATCACCATCACCACTAATAGTACCACGTACTACACCGGATGATTTAATTTGTAATACATCGGTTGAATTATTGGTAGATGCAATACTCGTAGCATTTACATCTTTTACCCAAATATTATTCCATTTTTTAGAAGAAGAACCTAAATCATATACCTCATTACCATCAGGTAACAAAGAACCACTAAATTCTGCTGTAATATTTATGGAATCAGTAGTTTCATCACCTATTGTAATATTACCACCTAATGTAAGATTACCACCAATGGTAGCATCTCCACTAATTGATAAACTTGAAGCCGAAATTGCACCTTGTAGTGAAAATGAACCTGAGTTATATGAATTGGTGGTTAAAATCTCTTGAATAGATAATTCTCCATTATCTTTTTCAAAAAATATTCTACCATCATGGGTGTTAATTGCCAACTCTCCCAATTCGAGGTTGGAAATAGAGGGTATTCTACCCTGTACAGAGGTTCTCTTTAGCTTTACTACTTGTGCCATATTTATGACTTATCGTTTTCAATTATTTAATTATATATATGAGGATTCAGAAAAAACCGAACCCACCTCTCTTATATAAGGAAGGTGGGTGGTTATTATTTATTTCTTATCCTAATCGAGCTTTCAACTCATCGATTTGTTTCTGTTGTTCTTTAACAGCTTCGATTAAAAGACCAGTTAACTTAGCGTAATCTACACCTTTGTATCCGTTCTCTCTATCGTGAACTAATTGTGGGAACACTTCTTCAACTTCTTGAGCAATAACCCCTACATTTGGTAATGATTGTTGTAATTCATCAGCGTTTCCATTCCAATCCCAAGTTACACCGTTCAATTTCTGAACTTTTTCAATTGGGTTTTCGATGTTTACGATGTTATCTTTCAATCTTCTATCAGAAGATGCGTATGCAACAACATCACCACCAACGTTCAATGCCCCACTTACACCAACACCACCAGTCACTACAAGTGCTCCGGTTGTTTTAGATGTAGAAGCGGTTGAGTTAGAAAGGGTAATGATACCACTTGCAGAATCGTTAGCATCACTTCTAAGGTATTTACCATCCGTTTGAGTAGTAATATCAAATGAAGTAATATATCCAGCTCCGTTAGTTAATTGGTTGTTGTTGGTTACGTTAGTTGCTCCAGCTGCAATACCATCTAATTTAGAACTACGTGCGGATGTAAAGTTAATTTCAGTTAACCCACCATTTCCTACTGAGTAAGTTGTATTAACATAGTTACCAGTATGAATATTCGTAGCACCTTGGTCTACTGTCCAATCAATGTGTTCGTTTGCAACGAATCCGGTAGTATCATCATGGTTTATTTGAGATGAACCACTAATCATTCCTACGAAAGTAGTTGCGGTAAGTGAACCAATTACATTGGTATTAGAACCAAGTGTAATAGTAGACCCATTATCTGTAATATTAGAATCTAATAAGTGATGACTACCATTACCTTTTTGTATTGTATTGTTTGTTGGATATGTTGGTGCACCCTTTGTTGAATATTCTGGTCCGAACAATACTACACCATAATCTATTGCACCATCGTTATATTCGTAGAACCAATCATTTGTACTTCCATCAAATTGGAAAGATGCGGTAGTGTTAGCAGAACCAGAATCATAAACTGAAATTCCTGCATATCTTTCAGTTGGTGTATCATTGTTTAGAACAATGAATGCATCACCAATAATCTTAGCAGTACCAGAAACAGAACTAATATAAGCAAATGAACCCGTACCATTAACAACAATATCGTTGAATGTTTTTGTTCCATTTATTGTTTGTTCTGATGTTAAATCTACATATGAACCAGTTCCACCAGTTAGAGAACTTATTTGTGATTGGATACCTGAAGTAACACCGCTAAGGTAGTTAATTTCTGTTGTTGAAGCAGTTACACCATCCAATTTATTAATTTCTTCAGCCGTTGCGGTTACATCAGAAATTTGTGATTGAGTGATTGTTACTTGAGATGAACCACTAATTACAGTATTAGCATTTAATTGAGTTTTTACATCAGCAACCCAACCTTCAGTTTCATCAGCATTAATCTGAGATGAACCACTTACTAATGTTGGTTTGTTAGTAATACCATCAAATGATACTTGAGATGAACCACTTACTACTCCATCGGAGTCCATTTTAGTTTTAACACGAATATCAGTATAATATAAGTTAGAACCTTCAGCAACATCATCAGTATCTAATCCAGAAATTGTAGTTAAGAGTGAACCGGATAATGTATCAATTGCATCTGATAATTGTTGGTCTGTAGCGTAATCACCATCTAAAGAAGATGAAAATAATTCCAAGTTATCTAATCTTACATCTTGTGCATCATCAGTTGATTTTAATGAAGAACTAAATACATTATAGTTAGTTGTTTGTTCTATATCAATTTGAGATGAACCAGAAACTACACCATCACCAAGAGTGTCTAAGAAATCTGCTGATAATTGTTCAGAAGATGAGATAATTCCACTTGGGATATTTTGTAAATCATTATAATCAGTAGATAAACCACCGAATGTATTAGCAACAGAAGAACTAAAATCAGTAAATCCTGTTACCTCACCAATCTGTACTTGAGATGAACCAGAAACTGTTCCACTTGGTAAGTCAGAAACAGTAAAGTGATTTAAGTCTACAATCTGAGCTTCATTAATTGTAAGTTGAGAAGAACCACTAATTACACCTTCTATATTCATTTTTTCTTTAACTCTCAATTCAGAGAAATAAAGATTAACTGAACCTTCTGATAAATCATCACTATCTAAGTGAGATAATGTTACTTGATTAGAAGAAGAAACTATTCCACTTGGTAAGTTAGAAAGTGAAAAATAATCAACTTGAGATGAACCAGAAACTGTTCCACTTGGTAAGTCAGAAAATTCGAAATGAGTTAAATCAGAAATTTGTGATTCTGTAATAGTAATTTGGTCTGAACTACTAATTACACCCTCTATATTTAATTTTTCTTTAACTCTAAATTCAGAAAAATACTGATTAGTTGAACCTTCAGATACATCATCAGTAGTAAGAGTTACAACTCCAGTCTTACCAGCAACAGACGTTATTATATTAGTATCATCTAATAGACCAGATAAATCTAATTCAAAGGTAGAAGCATCATCTCTTGTAAATGTTACAACACCAGTTGAATTATTAATTACACCACTTGATATTGAACGAGAATCTTCATCTAAATAAGCAGATAAATCAACAGTATCAGTTGAACCATCACCTCTTGTTAATGTAAGAATGTTAGATGCAAATGTAAGTGCATCTGAACCTGTTGATAATGCTTGAGATGAACCAATTGTTACATAAGATTGTAAATCAGAAATTTGAGATTCTGTTATAGTTACTTGTGCAGATGAAGATATTACGTTTTCTTCATTTAATTTAGTTTTAATATTTCCATCTAAATTACTATCCAATGATTCGATTCGTGAATCAACAGAAGAAGAGAATGAAGTAAATCCAGTTACACTTCCAAGTTGTACTTGAGAAGAACCACTAATTACAGTTTCTGTATTTAATTTAGTTTTAATTGTAGAATCAATAGATGAAGTAAAAGTTTCAAGTGAACCTAATCTAATATCTCTAACTTCATCTGCAGCGATTGATGCAGTATAAAAAGAAGCAAATGCATTATCGTTAGTTGTATCAACCGAATTGATTAAAGTTACAATCTCAGCGAATGAATCTTTATCAGCGTCTGAAGAAGAAAGAATTGCATCAACTTCACTTTGTACAGTAGAAACTCGTGAATCTAACGAAGAACTAAATGATTGAAGGTCGATTCCATCAACTGTTCCAGATAAAGTAATATCACCAGATACACTAACATCAGTACTTACTTCAACTATATCATTAGCAGCCGTTATACTATATATTGTACCGGTAACAGTATCTTTTAATTTAAGTACGGATGTTATAAGAGATGTAGCAGCTCCATCATTATCTTCTAATGTGAAATCACCAAAATCATTCATCCCGAAACTACCACTTGGGAATTTAGCAGAATTGTTACTTAAATAAACTTCCGCAAATCGGTTGGTAGGAGAACCTAAACTCTGAACCTCATTATCAGCTGGTAAAATATCCGTAGTTACACTTTCAATTGCAAATGAACCACTAAATGAACCAGATAAGTTAGATTTTGGGTCAGCAATTACAGTTCCGTTTGAATCGGTAGCAGATGTTTCTAACTGACCATTTACTACTTTAAAAACAACAACATCACCACTTACCGGGTCTGCAATTTTAAGTTCTTTAGAAATTACTGCAGCAGGGTCACCATTTGCATCTTCTAAGGTAAAATCACCAGATGGACCAATACCAAATGCACCACCAGGGAAGTTTATTGTGTTGTTACTTAAATAGATATCTCTGAATCTGTTTGTAGGAGAACCTAAATCATAAGTTTCATTGGTATCTGGTATAATATGAGAAGTTACCTCATGTACTTGTAATGAACCACTAAAGGAACCACTATAAATACCACCATCTGGTAGTGTGAATGTTGCTCCTTCTGCGAAAATTAACGAACCTGAAATCGTGGGACTGTGTATAATCATTTTTCTTTATCCTTGTTTTGTTGTTGTTTTTTTGTTTTTATAAATATGTTTTTATTAAATATCACCACCATCAAGTGATGAAATTACAGTAGCTGCTGCAGTACCAGTTACATCACCAGCCATAGTTACTTGAGCAGAACCACTAAATATACCTTCACCATGTACATAGTTTTGAATAAAAGGAGTCAATCCTTCTACATTTTCAGCGGGAATGGAACCAGATACTACATGACCCCCCATTGCAACAACAACATAACCACTACGTGGTGCATCGAATGTTACAGTTACGGTATCATTATCAGTAATTCTTAAACTTTGTGGAATAATTGCAAAATCATTTTGGTCATATACCGCAACTATTGGATTTGGATTATCAAAATTATGAGTAACAACCCAAGTTGATGCATCTGTAAATGTCTTTTGGATTGTTGAAGAACGACCAATGTTAATACCAGTAAGTAATGAACCATCCCCTTCAAAGAATGAAGCAGATATAGTTCCTTGAACATCAACATCACCAACATAGTTGTTAGTTACGAGTTCTTGTACTACATCTTCTGAACCTGATTTACGTAAGAATACCTTACCATCGTAAACGTTAATTGCCAACTCACCGGCAGTTAAGTCGGTTGTTGTAGGTGTGGACCCTTGAACCGTACTTCTTTTTAATCTAATAATCTGAGCCATCTATGTGTTCCCTTATTTGTTAATTTGTTGTTTTAATTGTTGTACCTCGTGTGATAATTCTTTAATTCCTTCTATTAAAAGTGAAACTAATTTATCATACTTTACAGCTTTATACCCATTTTCTCGTGTGTCTACCAGTTCTGGAAGGATTTCTTCGATTTCTTGTGCAATAACTCCATAATCTTTACCACTATAAATATCTTGTTTCTCAACATTCCAATCAAAACTATACCCACCAATTGAGTTAATTTTTTGTAAAGGATTAGAGATTGGTAAAATATTATCTTTTAATCGTCTATCTGAAGATGAGAATGCAACAATATCTCCTTCAGCGGTTATTTCACTTTCGGAATGAATTGATGTTGTTGCCGTTAGGTTCTTAGTATAGATGTTACATATTGGATTAATAGCTGTACCAATATTAACACAATCAATTTTTGAAATAATGTCACCAGTCAGTCCCAATGAACCAGTAAACGAACCAGTTAAGTTTGCTTTTGGTTCTGGTAAACTTGAACCAGTTGCATCAGTTGCAGAAGTGGTTAAAGAACCATTTGATACACTAAGTGAAATTACATCACCAGTATCAGGGTCCTCAAGTTCAAATGTTTTTGCTTTTATTGGTGTAAGAGAGCCAGTTGCATCTGTTACAGCAAGACCTTCACCAGGTAAGTCATTTGTAATAGTAGAAGTTCCATTAGAACCAGATACGGTTATATTACCTGTTTGAAGTTGAGCAGAATTATCAGAACCACTTACAATAAAAGTTAACTTTGGAGTATTTCCACCACTATCATCAGTACGTATGATAATATTATCAGAAGAACCAGTAGTACTGATTTGTATTTCTCTAATTTCAGCAACAGCATAATCTGCATTTACATAATCAAGTAATTTGATATCATAATGGTCACTACCACCAGCAGTTCTTTGGAAAGAACCGAATTGCATGGTAACAATATCACTTGTAGATGTTAAAATCTGTCCACCAGTTACAGGAACACCATCACAATCAGTATAGTTGAAAAATAAATTTTGTTGTACTGAATGGTTTGTTATTTTATATCTAGCACATTGTGAAGAACTTACTTCAATGAAAGTAACACCACCATTACCACCTTGGGTATTTGTTTTTTGTTTAATAACAGTTGATGTGGTATTTGATGAACCACTTGGAGGTGGTATTGTTATTTGTTCAGCTATAAGACCAGTTGGTTCATCAAATAAATCAGTAAAGGATACTTGACCAGAACCACCATTAGCAGTAACCTTTGTTCCAGCAGTACCCCCTTCATTAGTTAATGTCATTTGGGCAAGTTCTACTTGACCTGGTTGTGTTTCATCTTCAGGGTCTGTTACTTTAACACCAGAATCTGTTGATACAATAGAACCCCCGCCAGCGGAACCAGTTATAGTTAATTTTTGAACTTCAACAGGTGCAGAAGGAGCATCACCATATGAAATTAATTTAATTCTATATTTGTCAGTTCCGGAACTTCTTTCTACACTTCCTTCTTGAGCATCTAATTCAAATCCAGTAGTATTTGCAAGTACGGTAGTTGATTGTGGATTTCCATTTGAATCAATATAATCAAATGTTACACTATTAATAGTATCGTAATTATCAATACTATAAGTTACCATTTGGGTATCACTTATACTTAGGAATTGAACACCTCCCTTTGGAGATGGATTTAGTATATTTTTGGGTAACGAAGGTGATGTTGTTTCAAATAAAAGAGATTTAGTTTTAATTTGAGCAGCTTCATTATTATAATCTACAAAGAAAAAGTCTCCAGCTGACATACCAACCGAACCTTCAAGAAATTTAACACTATTATTACTTAAATATAAATCTCTAAATCGATGAGTTTCTGAACCTAAATCATATGCAACATCCGTATCTGGTATAATATGAGCAGTTGGTGTAAATGAACCAGTAACATCTGTTATTTGAGATGAACCACTAACAACACCATTTGGTAAAATAGCATCCACATTACCAGTTGTAATTGTACCTAATTTAGTAATAGAAGTTAAATTAGATGGAGTTATTGAACCAGCAGTATCAGTTCCAGCTGATACAGATGCGTTTGAAGCGTAATATGTGTATCCATAAGAAGCATCTGTTGCAGGGCCGTAACTATAAAATGCATTTGTACCGAGTGTTCGATATGTAATTGTATTTCCAGTACCAATTAAAGCAGCCTTGTTACCCGTTGAGTTTAATGGTATTGATGCGATTTGTAATGCACCATATACGGCAGTATCCCCTGCCGTACTAATTGTCATTCCTGAATTCAAACTAACAGCATTATCAACAAGGAATGAAAACCCACCATCAGAAACCATAAATGTTCCATTTGAATCTGCATATGAATAATGACGAACATCTCCATTTCCATCTCTTAATTCAGATATTTCAGTAGAGCTAGTTATTGAAATATTTTGATTAGATTGGAAATCTGCTAATTGGAATGATGCATGAGATGTATCAATATCACTTTCTGGTTCAGGAGTATATCCTTTATATACTTTAAAGGTATTGTTATCAGATGCATCTGCAAATAAACCTAAGTGAGCATATGTACCATCATTATAGTTACCAGCAAATCCTAAATCAGGATTAGTTACACTTGAACCACTATTGAGATAAATCATATTATCTGCAATAGCAAGATTTTGAGTATTAATAATGGTTTCAGTACCCAATACAGTTAAATCACCATATACTGTTACATTAGAACCAAAAGAACCAGTGCCGTTTATCTGTATATCGTTGAATTGTACATTGGATGTTATACTGAGGTTTTGATTAATTGTATCTAAATTAGATTTATTAGAATGGGTATGATTTGTTCCTTCTAAAGAATCAATTCTATCATCTACCGAACTACTATATGTTTCAAAATTAACTGATGATGAAAGAATACCAGTTCCATTTAATATTTGAGATGACCCACTTATTACACCTTCAGTATCTAACTTTGTTTTTACATCAGAATCTGTGTAATGAGTTAAATCACTAATTTGAGATTCAGTAATAGTGATTTGTGATGAACCTGAGATTACACCTTCACTATCTAATTTTGTCTTTACATCTGAATCAGTATAATGAGTTAAATCAGAAATTTGAGATTCAGTAATAGTGATTTGTGATGAACCACTCAATACATTCTCAGTATTTAATTTAGTTTTTACATCTGAATCAGTATAGTGAGTTAAATCACTAATTTGAGATTCAGTAATAGTGATTTGTGATGAACCACTAACTGTACCGGTTGGAAGTAAAGAAATTACTTGCGTTGAACCACTTACAATTCCACTTGGTACATTTGTTAGTTGTGTATAATCAGTTGTTAAACCAGAGATAGTAGAAGCAACAGAACTTGAAAATTCATTAAATGTTTCAGTTGATGATGATAAGAGTCCACTTGGTAAAGTTGGTGCAATACCAGCCACCCCATCAATAAAGTGTTGAGAACCAGTATCCAAACTCATAGATACATTTCCAATATCACCACCACCTGATAAACCTCCACCAGGTGTTGGAAGAACTGCACTAATATCACCTTGTTCTAATGCAAGTACTCGTGCATCTATATAATCCTTAATTGCTCCTGCATTACCAAGTACTTCTGGGTTACCATCCGAAATGGATGCAGATACATGGTAGAAGGCAGCAGATGCAAGTTCACTTACAATTATTTCATTAGATGAACTCTGTAATAAAACTGTGAATTCACTACCATCAGCTACTTGTGGAAGTGAGTTTAATTGTATTCCTGCAAAAATAGGAGTATCAGTAGATTGTAGACCCAAATCTATATCAGAGTTACTACCATTGATAGTTGCTCTAACAGTACCTTGAGATGGAGATGAATAAGTTGAACCACTTACTACTCCTAACGAGTTTAAGTGAGATGTATTATCATTATCATCATATTGTTTTATTGATGAGTAATTATTAGTTTGAGTTATATCAATTTGAGATGAACCACTTACTAAACCATTTGGTAAACCAGTAATGTTTTCATATACTATTTCAGATGCTACTACATTTTCCAATTGAGAACCGTCTCCGATAAATGATGAAGCAGAAATAAAATTAGAAGATGATATTGACGAATCTGTTACAATTTCAGTTGTACTAATTGTAATATTTAAATTAGAATTACCAATTGTTATAATATCGGAATTAATACTTGATTCGGAACCAGAAACATGAAGCGAACCTGTTATTGTCTGACTACCTTTGTAGATATTGGAACCCGTAGTCGCAAGTGTTTCAATGTTAGTAGTCTGAGTTACATCAATTTGAGAAGAACCCGATATTATACTATCGAGATTCATTTTGTCTTTTACATTGGAATCAAAGTTTATGATTGAATCTGCATTTACTTGAGTTGAACTACTGAATACATTATCACCATTGATTTCCAAATATCTACTATCGAGAGAAGCGGTTACTTGGTCTGAACCAGATACTACACCATCACCATTTGTATTTAAGAATTCAGCATCTAAAGATTTTGAAAATGCCTCTTGTGCATCTAATCGAGAATCTATTGATTGAGAAAATGTATTAAAGTTTGTAGTTTCTTCTATATCAATTTGAGAAGAACTACTAACAAATCCCCCTTGATAAGAGGCAGTTGTAAATCTATCAATTGTCCAGTATAAATTAATTCCTTCATCTAAATCACTCGTTGTTGCAAGCCCAAGATAAGAACCACTATGAACATCATCAATATTAATTTTATCTTTTACATTAGAATCGAAGTTTACGATTGTATCTGCATTTACTTGGGATGAACCACTAAATAAAGTTGGCTTATCGGTAATACCAGTAAATGATATTTGAGTTGAACCACTAACAAGAGTTGGTTTGTTTAATACATTACCATATTCAACATCAGCTGCGGTTACATTATCTAATTCAGAACCATCACCCTTGAAACCAATAGATGAAGATACTTTTGCGTTTAAGATGAATGATTGTGTTGCATCATCCCATATTAAAGATTTTCCAGCACCATCAATTTCAATACCACTACCATCTGCTTCAGCAGAGTTAGTAGAACCACTTGCAATAGTAATTAATTTATCTTTAATTACCAATTCACTTGTTTGAATTTCGGTTGCTGTACCTAATACAGTTAAATCTCCACTAACAATAACATTACCACTTGCAGTGATATCGTTAAAAGTTACATTTGAAGTTTTTGATAGATTTTGGTTAATCGTATCAAGTTGTGTTTTATTTGAATGAGTATGTGAATCACCTTCTAAAGAATCTAATCGAGAATCTACTGAGGATGAGAAGGTTGTTTCTATCTCATCTAATCGAGTATCTACCGAAGATGAGAAGGTAGTGAAGTTTTCATTGGAAGATGAAAGGATACCACTCCCATCAAGTATTTGAGATGAACCTGATATTACATTATCAAGATTCATTTTTGTTTTTATGGTAGTATCAATAGATGATGAAAATGATTCTTGTAAATCTAATCTTAAATCTACTGAACTTGAAAATTCGGTTTCTAAGATATTGATTCTATCTTCAAAGCCAATATCCGTAATTGTTAAAGATGCTGATAAAGATGAAGTTGCTAAACTTAATTCGGTTTCAGTTACAAATGTATCATCTAATGATGATGAGAATGACTCCAGATTATCCAACCTTACATCAACTGAAGAACTAAACGTAGTTTCTAAAGTATTAATTCTATTTTCAAAATTAACATCCGTTACAGTTAGTGAAGAAGAAAGAGATGATATTGATGAATTTAATTCCTCTTCAGTTGCAAATGTATCGTCAAGTGAAGATGAAAATGATTCCAATAAATCAATTCGCAATTCATGGTCAGAACCTGTTGATTCTGCTTTTATTAATCTACTATCAACTAAATTCGAGTAGGAAGTAAATCCGGCTACAGATTCAAGTTCTACTTGAGAAGAACCACTAATTAATGTATGAGTAGAAGATGCAATTTCTTCATAAGTTGTGTCTAATGAAGATGAAAATAATTCTAAATCATCTAATCTATCATTCTGAATCCCATCTGTGGTTGCAATGGAAGAACTAAATGATGTATAACCTATTGTATTTGTAATCGTTACTTGAGAAGAACCAGAAATGACAGTTTCTGAATTTAATCTTTCTTTTATACCGGAAATATAACCAGTTGTTTGATTTAAAGTAATTTGAGAAGAACCACTTACAACATCCATTCCTGATATCTCCAAGAATGTATTATAATCTGTAATTTGTTGAGAGGAAGAAAGAATACCACTACCATTTACGATTAAGTTCTCAATAGAAGCGGTCATTACATAGAGATTTTCATATCTCTTATTATCGGCACCTAAATCATATACCCCATCAGTATCAGGTACCAATGAACCACTTAAAGATGCATTTACAAAAATATTATCAGTAGTATTACTACCATCACCAAGATAAATACTACCACCAAGTGTGATGTTACCATCAATAGTTGCATTACCCGATAATAATAAACTTGAACCGGTTATATCACCACTAAATGATATATTTCCCGTATTTTCACCTATTTTTACCAATGTATGTGAACCAGTAAGTTGTCCAACTACAAGAGTTTCGCTTGTGGTATTAAAAAATAATTCTGATTCTAATAAAGTGGGGGTAGATATACCTCTTCTTAATCTTAATATTGCTGCCATTAAATTCTTCCTAATTTATTACATATAAATATAAATGTATCGAAATTGTGGTGTTTCAAAAACATATTACCACTTATATAAGTATATGAATATTAAAAGATATAAAAAAACCCCCACATTTCTGTGAGGGTTTAGTATTAAAAAGTATATTCTAATTAGAATGTACCACCATCGAGTTCGCTAGAAGCAACGAATGATGAACCATTCCATTGAATTACATCACCAGCGTTAGAAGGTGTGATTGCAGTTAATTGTTTACTTGCATTCGAATAAATGAATGAAGAAGCAGATAAACCTTCAACGATAACATCACCACTAAACGTAGCATCAGTACCATCATCAGTTAATACAGAATCAACTAACAATCCGTTAGCATCAGCTTTAAGAACTGTGTTAGCAGTTGGAGCAGAGTTTAATCTTGCAAGTTCTTTTTCAGAACCTAAAGGACCAGCTGTCCAAACGTCATTAGTACCATTCCAAAGTAATGAACCACTTGTAGTGTTTGGTGCAGTTGCATCAGTAACTAATAAACCAGCTGTGTCTTGTGCACCACCGTAGTTAAGTTCGATTACGTTATCACCAATTGATACAGTAGTTGAATCAATAGTTGTAGTTGTACCTAAAACTGAAAGGTTACCAGTAATTACTGCATTTCCATCAACAGATAAGTCATTAGTTACAGTTAAATCGTTTCCAACTGTTACATCAGAAGGTAAACCAACAGTATAACTTACACCACCACCAAGGGCTTGTACAGTTGTACCAGTGATTTCAATTTCGTTAGCAGTTCCACTAACAGAAATAGTTGTGTTACCTTCTACTGAAGTTCCAGCAGTTGAACCGTAGTCTACTTCAATAGTGTTATCAACACCATCAAGAGAAAGACCAGTTCCAACAACATCAGCGTTTAAGTTAACAGCACGAACTCCACCATTTTTAATTGAAACGTTTCCAGTTGTTACTGAGAAATCATCAGCATCAAAAGAAGCGATACCTTTAGCAGATGTAGAAGCATCAGAAGCGTTAATTGTAATTGTGTTATCAGTTACAGCAACTGACATTGCAGTTCCACCAGCGAAAGTTAAATCATCAGTTAATAAAGAAACTACATCATCTCCAGTTGAACCAGAAATTCTTAAGTCAGTTACTAAACCAGTTAATGCAGAACCATCACCTTCGAATGAACCAGTGAAAGTAGAAGTTCCAGCAACATCACCGAAGTTATCACCACTTACTCTACCAGTACCGAAATCAGTTGCTACGTTAAGTAACTGAGATGAACCAGAGATTACACCATTTGTAGCGTTAACTACACCATTAGTTATACCGAAGAAATTAGTAGCGTGAACTTGTGCTAATTTCTTAGAAGCAGAACCTAAGTCATACGTGTTATCAGTTGCAGGGATAATATCAGAAGTAATTTCACCACCGAAAGAGATAGTATCTGAAGTAGCATCACCAATTGTGATGTTACCACCTAATACAAGGTTACCATCAATTTTAGCGTTTCCAGTAATATCTAAAGAAGAACCAGAGATACCATTTGTAGCAATATCATTTCCAACTAAATGTCCTACTACTTGAGCAGAAGATGAAACAACATTTTCAACATTTAATTTAGTTTTGATAGAATCATCTAAGTTATCACCTAAGTTAGAGATTCTTGAATCAACTGAAGAAGAGTAAGTTGTAAATCCAGTTACATCATCAATAGATACTTGAGAAGAACCACTAATTACAGTTTCTACATTCAATTTAGTTTTGATTGTAGTATCAATAGAAGAAGTAAATCCTTCAATTGAATCTAATCTACCATCTTGAACACCTTGAGCAGTTGCAATAGAACCAGTTGTTGTTTCTAATGAAGATAATCTACCATCTTGAACACCATTAGCAGCGATGATTGCATCATCAGTTGCTTTTAGTGAAGAAGAGAATGCAGAGAAACCAGTTGTACTACCAATTGTAATTTGAGAAGAACCAGAAACAACTGAATCTCCACCAGCTAATAATAATTTAGATTCAGCACCTAAAGCACCTGCTTTCCAGAAGTCATTTGTAGAATCCCACAATAATGAACCAGAGTTTAAGTTTGGTGCAGTAACATCCTTAACCAATAAACCACCATTTGCAGCACCAGCTCCGTTCAATTCGATGATGTTATCACCAATTGATACAGTAGTTGAATCAACAGTTGTAGTTGTACCTTGTACTTCTAAGTTTCCTAATACAGTAAGATTAGCACCATCAACTGAAACAGCTGTTTTTAATGATGAAGTATAAGCGTGAATTGCAGTTAAGTTTTGGTCAACTGAAGCAGTGTAAGTTGCTAATGTAGCATCTTTAGATTCTTGTGAACCACTAAATGTTTCTAATGAAGTTAATCTACCATCAATGTTTGAACCAGCACCAACTGCAGATTCTAATGCAGCAGTACGAGAATCAACTGAAGAAGAGTATGTAGTAAATCCAGTTACATCATCAATAGATACTTGAGAAGAACCTGAGATTACAGTTTCAGTATTTAATTTAGTTTTGATTGTAGTATCAATAGAAGAAGTAAATCCTTCGATTGAATCTAATCTACCATCTTGTACAGATTGTTCAGTAGCAATTGAACCAGTTTCAACTTCTAAAGCAGATAATCTACCATCTTGTGCATCTTGAGCTGATTGGATTGAACCAGTTTCAGTTTCTAAAGCAGATAATCTAGCTTGTTGTGCAGAATCAGCAGATTCTAATGCTCCAGTTGCAGCAGCCAATTCAGCATTGTTAACAAATCCAGCATCTAATGATGAAGTAAATGTTTCAATTGAACTTAATCTTGCATTCTGTGCAGCATCAGTAGAAGCTAATGAAGAAGAGAATGTAGAGAAACCAGTTGTACTACCAATTGTAATTTGAGAAGAACCAGAAACTACTGAATCTCCATTTACTTGTAAAAATCCTAAAGCATCAACTTGTGCAGATGAAGAAACGATTCCTGTTCCATTTGTGTTTGCAGTTGCTTGAACTTCTACGTTACCACCCTTTTTAAGGATGTAATATTTCTTTTCACTTGTATTATAAAAAGGGATACCATCGATTGAAGTATCATATGATGCACCAGTTAAATCAGGAGTTATAGCTCCCGTATGAACTTTGTTAGCTGCAGTTACAGTTCCACCTTCAGTACCAATGAACAGTAAACCTGTATCGATTGCTGATGTAGAAGAACCAGTTACAACTAATAATTCCGCTTTTCTTTTAGTAGCAGATGCAACACTTTCCAAGACCCCTTTTCTGTGTCTAATAATTTGTGCCATTTTTTAATTTCCTTGTTTTGTTTAGTTAAAATAATTTTTGTTTGTATTGATAAAACCTTAATTGAAATTGGGTCATCTGCCCTAAAAAAAACCACTATATAGTAGTTTATATTGTATAAGTATAAACTTATTCCTTTATTTTATATAGTACCACCGTCTAATTCGGTAACTATTACAATTTTTCCTACACCACCTTCAAAATGAGCAGAACCTGTGTTTACAGATACTGCATCTGCGGAAACAGATATACCATCTCCTGCACCAATATTCAAGGTTGCAGTTCCACTAAATGAACCACCAGTTAAACCACTTCCAGCAATTACGGCGGTGATATCACCAACTCCACCAGTCCCACCAGGAAAGCTAAACTCAGCCCATGTTACAGAATCGGTGAATGTGAAAGGAGGATTAGCATATGTTACTGTTGCTTTATACAACGATTCAGCATCCTCTACCCAAACAATTTGATTGTTAGATATAAGTGATACAGGTTCTGCAGTTAGCTTTTCGTATGTATCATATACCTTAAAGGCACCTCTAATAGCATCTACATCTGCTAAAGGTATGTTTGAAGCCGATGCAGCTGAACTTAATACTAATTTTGAACTAAATGCTGGCATATTATTTTATTCTCCTTATTATACTATAAATATATTAAACTCCACCAGAACCACTTGCAGGATTAAGTGCAAAGTTTAATGATGTTGCTGGTGCAACTTGGTTATTAGTTGAAATTACATAATAGTTTGATGTACCATTTACATCACTACCCAATGTTACTGAATAAATAGTAGATGGTTCAACGGTGTTCAACCCATCAGGGATACCACCATTCAATCCTACTTCTAATACATATCTACCAACCGTAGTATCACCATATGAATCCGTCATAGAAGTTGGTACACCAGCCATTCCTAAATCAGCTGGTATTATAATTGCAAATGCATTTGAGTTGGTATATGATATATCACCCATATTTCTTAATACGGTATGTACATCATCTCCATTACCACTTGCAGCTAAAGTTGCAGTTTCACTACCAGCCCAAGTAAAACTAATTGATTCATCACCCAATGCCCCATCTTCAATTTGTTCTAAGAATCCAAATCCGTCATATGTGGTTACATTCGGAGGTGTAGACCCATCTGTACCATTGATACCTAAGTTGTTTAATATAGTAGTTGCCCAATGACCTGTATTGTAAACATATACAGTACCACCACTAACTACCTCATTAACTACAATTGATTTGTTAGATAATGTAGTTGATTCACCATAGTTATCAGTTACATTTATATCAATTGAATAAGTATTTGGTAAAGTTATACTACCAGTTGGTTGAACTTGCCATGATGATGATATTGCGTTTTGAGGAACTACATTAAATTTACTCCCATCAGTACCACTAAGTGTTACATTATATGGTGAGTTAGATTCTGTATCTGAAATTGTGATTACACCTGCATTTGAACCAGCCGTTGCCCCATCTGTATCGTAATCAGATGTTGCTACAAAAGTTACAGAAGGTGCAAGGTTACCAAATACGTTTGCAGTTACCGAACCACTACCGATATTTCCATATTGGTCTGTGAATCTTATTTCAGTTTCAATAGTATCACCACTTTGAGTTACAGAACCACTTAAATTTACACCAAGGGTCATATTACCACTTGAATCAATTAAGATTGCGGGGTTTGTTGAACTAAATGATTGTACAGTTTGTGAACCTGCCGATGGTGTATAAGTAACACCTACTTGTGCAGTATTACCATTACCAAATCCAGTTGCATCTCTAAATGCATCGTTGGTTAATGCAGATTCAATAATGTACATAGTAGTATCTCCATTTAAGGTACCATTACTGTGTTGTACAATACTAAAACTTGAAGATTCGGTATTAGAACGGAATCCATGTACATCTTCGATAGATGCGGTAATTGAGTATGTAGTTGAACCACTTAAATCAGAGTTTGCAGTTACTAAATAACTTGCTCCACTTTTTGTAGCAGTTAATTGGCCACTTGGGTCTGTGAATTGGAATGAATCATAGTTAATTGAATCACTTTCCGTATCAGTAAATGAAATTGTTGTTAAAGTAGAACCACCATTAACTGCTTGATTTGTATTCAATGCAGTTGAGTTTGGTGTAAATGTAATATCAGGTGCGTTATTTTGAGTTACATTAACTGAAATATCACTCGTACTACTATTTCCATATTGGTCTGTCCAACCAATTGTAGTTGAGATAGTACCACCACTCAAATTACCACTACCACTAATTGGGTCACCTACTGATAATAAACCCGTTGATAAATTTACCGAAATAAGTGAGTTGGTTGATGTAAAGTTTTGTGCAACTTGTGAACCATAGTTCGGTGAATAAGAAACACTCACTCCACCTTGTGAGCCACCCCTACCATTGGAACCTAAATAGATAGGACCGGATGTTGCTGATTCAATGATGTATAAAGTACCCGTTGTTGAAAGTGTTCCAGCGTTTGCTTGTAAGATTTCAACACTTCTACCACTATATGTTCGTGAAGCACCATTTTTATCAGTTACAACTATATCATAAGTGAAAGTACCTGCAGTTAAATTATCAACTGATTGTATTTCCCATGAAGATGAATCTGCATTAGTCGGTACTGTTCTAAATGAATCAGAATTATCACCACTTATTGTTACTACATATGGTGAATCATCAACCGTATCCGTTATAGAAATTGTTTCAATTACCGTACCATCTGCAGTTACGTTAGTATTTAAATTTGCCGTTTCAGTACTAAAGGTTGCGGTTGGGGCATAAGATGGGAAGAACATTGCATCCAAGAAATCTTGTATTGAACCAGTTGTTCCGGCATTGTAAGAATCTGTAAATAAATCTCCTAATAGAGTGTTTGTTACTTCTCGATTACCATTATATGAAGTATCACCATCACCACCAGCAGAAGTTATTACATAATCACCACTTGATGAATCAATTGTAATACCTGTACCTGGAAGAATCGAACCACTTACCAATCCATTTGGAAGTTCGGTTAAATATGATGAGGTTGCCGATGTTAGTGAATCAACTTGTGATTGTATAGAAGATGTAAATTCGTTTAATTTAGTTACATCGGTATGTTGTATGTTTTGTATATCCGTGTGTACCGAAGATGAAAAATCTGTAAAAGTTGAACCACTAATTACTCCACTTGGAATTTGTGTATGTTGAATTCCATCAATAGTTGTAACAAATGATGCAGATAATGATGTTAATTCACTATCAGTAGCAAAAGTTGAATCTAATGAAGATGAGAATGACTCTAAAGAAGTTACTCTACCATCAATTGATTCAGTAAATGTATTTAATGATGATATATCAGTTTTAGAACCAGATAATACACCAGTACCATCTAATGTTCGTAATACCGAACCACTAACAATACCACTACCATCAGTTATTTGAGTTGAACCACTTACTAATCCACTTGGTACATTTGTAAGTTGAGTAAAATCAGAAGTACCACCAGTTGGTATAGTAATTGTATTACCATCTGAAATAGTTAGTTGGTCACCTACAATAGAAAGAGTTTGGTTATCAGTTTCAGAAGTTAAATAAGAACCAGTTGCAGATTCTAAAGCAGATAATCTACTTTCTGCCGATTGAGTAAACTCATTAAGGTTACTAATGTTAACATGGTCACCAATATTACTAATTCTCGTATCAAATGATGCCGAATCAGTTAAGTATGATGAAGTGAATTCGTTTAATGAAGTTATATCAGTATGTGAACCTGATAATACACCAGTACCATCTAATGTTCGTAATACCGAACCACTAACTACACCACTTCCACCAAGAACTTGGTCAGATGATGATACCAATCCACTTGGTACATTTGTAAGTTGAGTAAAATCAGATGTTCCATCACCAGAACCTATTGGAATTGTAATTGTATTACCACCATCAATTGTAAGTTGGTCACCAACGATAGAAAGTGTTTGTGAATCTGAACCTGTATTATCAACTCTACCTTCTAACGTAGATAATCTCGATTCAACCGAAGAAGAAAAATCAGTATATGTTGAACCACTTACTAATCCACTTGGAAGTTCAGTTAAGTAAGATGAAGTAGCTGCGGTTAAAGAATCTATCTGAGATTGAAGTCCTAATATGAGTATATCATTAGATGCGGTATATGCATTCAACTGAGCAACCGATGAAATTAATTCAGCAGATACATCACCACCTCCACCACCACCGGTGTTAGTAATTGTAATAGTATCACCTACCTGAGTAATAACAATACCAGTACCGCCAACAAAATCAGGAGTACCTTGTATATCAGCATATCTTACACCATAAATTGGTCCAGATGATGATATTGAATTAAATAAGGCCTGTGAACCGGTTGCAATTATTTGACCAGATACATAAAAATCCCCCTCGATTACCGAGGCGGTTACAATACCTTCTATCTGTTTACTTTGAATTAATGTTGCCATTTCTTATCTACTCACTATCTTTCCTTTTACTGAAAAATCATCTGCCACAATATCAATTGGTCTATATGTAATATTTTCAGTAAATGTTATTATTATATCAGAACCATTATCAGTAACCAAGTACGTATCAGATGTTTTTTTAATACCTTGTAGATATACATCTACATAATCTGATAAATCATCTACCTTTATATCCTCAAAAACAAATTTCTTGTTAACAAGACGTAGGGTAAACAAATTCCCATTCAACGAAATAGAATCCGGTATTAATGTGAAAATAGTAGTATCACCTATTACTTCCAACACCAAATCTTTAAATCGTTGCCTATCATTAAATGGAGTTATGATATTTGGTTTAACTTTACTCATACTAAATCAATATCTCCCTCTAATTTTATATCATCATTAGTTTCAAGATTATATGCACCCACAAAGTTTGCTTTTATGAACTTTACGTGAAAATCCTTACCACTTTGTTCGAAAATATAATCTTTTTCTAAAATATACTGACCATTTATAAATATATCAAAACGAGCGTGTTCGTTTCGAAATGGTCTTAATTTTACATCCAAATCTTTCATCTTCCCATTCTCAATTTTCCATATCCAATATAAAGGATGTGTCATATTGTGAGGAACTAACTGATATTCATCAGGTTCATGAACTTGTTTTAGTAATTTTTGTAAATCCTTTATCATAGTTCAATAAACTTTCCGGTTATACCAATCTCATCAGTACTCTCAAGGATGTATCCTAAAGAAGTTGAAGATACTGGTGATGAGGTATCCATTATAAATGATATTTCCTTAGTTTCGTAGTTATACGAATATGTATATTTTGCAGGTGGAATAAATACACCATTGATATACACCCTAAACCAATCATCTTGATTAAAAGTACCTTCCAATTCAGGTGGTAACTTTGGTAACTTGACATTGGTTAATTTTGTTGTCTGTGAATCAACAAAAGTTGCTTCTTGAGAACCACGAATAGACATAAAATCAATTATATCTGAATATTCGTTATACAATCGTTGAGTAGTTGCACTTTGAGTACCAGTTCCACCCGTCATATCGAATTCCATTCCCCAAACCACTTTTTTTGGTGAGAATGATTTCTTATGTGTAAGTTCGTTATCAAATTTCTCAGGTAAAAGATATGCATTTACTAACATTGTAAAGGTAGTACGAACAATTCGTTGAGAACCTTCACCAACTTCGGTAGTATTATCAAATGAATCGATTTTTACTCTAAATTTGAACCCACTTTTATCACCCCAATACTCATCTGTTGCATATTGGAATGCTTCTACGATTTCATTCATGTGTTCGGTGAAATCAGTCCATATCATTACCTCATAACTAACCGTTACATAATCAGGCATAGTGATATTGTATTGTTCAACTGGTCTTTGAGTACCAGTCATTGCAGAAAATCTATCGTATTTGTGTTTTTTTGAGAATTTCGTAACAGTTGGATAGAAAACATTACGATTCATCGAAGAAGGCATCGTATCATCACGATTTACTGAATTTCTCTTGAACATAATCAAAGGAATCTGTAATTGTCCTTGTTTATCTCTAAGATATCCATCTTTTCTTACTGCTTTCCAACGTTCGGGGTTACCATATAGTACAGGTACCTTAGTTTTTTCTCTAAATACCTCAACAGTAGGTACAACAGTATCTATCATGTGTTCAGCTATTGCTAAATCAACATCATATAAACGAACACCCCTACCTTTTTCGATAGGTTCACGTTTTATCTGTTCTCCACGATTAAAGGGAGTATTTTTTAGTGGGTCTACACTCATTAGTAAGTCCTATCCTCTATTTGTACTTGTGATTTTCTTACTTTTATTGCTGTTGCAATTAAATTGTTTCTTGAATCTTCAAATTCACCAGTTTCCTTGTTATATATCTCTGGAGAACCACCAATTAATTGAGATGTACGTACATTATCAATTTCATAGTAAGACCCATCAAAAAGGATTACATCACCTATCTCAGGGTAACCAAATTCCGAGTTTTGAATTGCATCTGCTGGAATTAAGGTTCCATTGATATCTCTTAACTTAGGAACTGAATGAGTTTCATCTCTTAATCTCTGTCTATTGAAACGAAATTCAACTAATTGAGATTTATCTGCACCGAATCCTTCGTAAACTACATTACTTGGTTCTCTATCTACAATACACATTAGGGTAGCGGGTGCATGCCATACCTTACCAAGGGATTCTCCATATAAATTGGTTTTTGTTTCACCAACTGATACTTTGAATAGAACCACTGCCTGTTCTACCACATAATCAACCACTTCTTCAGCGATTGTTTTGAGGAAATTCAAATCTCGTGCATTGAAAAACTTTGGCATACTATTATCCTATATAAATTGCTAATGGAACTTTGTTCATCACCGTTTGTTGTTGGTCAACCAT
>Ga0255755_1001050_pt1 | contig 26122 bp, 23 predicted proteins | sample 011ome_18_FD_179955 | JGI IMG/M metagenome (GOLD analysis project Ga0255755, IMG submission 179955) | Coastal salt marsh microbial communities from the Groves Creek Marsh, Skidaway Island, Georgia - 011501BT metaG (version 2) | ecosystem: Environmental > Aquatic > Marine > Intertidal zone > Salt... | reverse complement strand
GGGTTAGGCGGTAGACAACATCAAATGGCAAGTTGCTGCAGCCCCGTCTTGGGCGATAGCATCGTAGGAATTATTGATGATGCAGGCATTGTGAGCGTTCACATGCAGGACTGTGTAGAGGTCCTTAGGGGCGACGCTTACGGCAGGCTCATGCGCCTTTCTTGGCAAGCTGACGCGCGAGCCATTTTTTTGGTTGATCTCGAAGTGGAAGCCTACGACCGCTCAGGTCTTTTGTTTGATATCACGGCACTGTTCGTTAAAGAATCGATTAACGTCATGATGATGCATTCAGTTACCAATAAGCCAGCACAAAGAGTCGATCTAACCATGACCATTGAAGTTGCATCACTGAAGATTTTAATCAAGGTTCTAGAAATGATGCAGAAAATACCCAATGTTGTCTCGGCTCGTCGCGCGTCAAGATAGCGGTAGTTGTGTAGCACCTTTCCTATAAATCGATGTAAAAACAGGTTTCAAAGAAAGTCGACGCAGCTGTGGAAATTGAATATCCCTTTTTCGGTGATGCGCAGTAATCTAGCCCGTGATCTTTATTTGTTAAACCATCGGGTCTCACGCGATAATGGGCATCTTGCAGGATGAAGGAAGGACTATGCGACTAATACTATTGGGAGCCCCGGGTGTGGGTAAAGGAACACAAGCTCAGTTCCTCACCGAACGCTACGGGATTCCCCAAATTTCAACCGGAGATATGCTTCGCCAAGCAATTTCCGCCCAAACCCCTTTAGGGATAGAGGTAAAAGGGGTCATGGATCGTGGTGAGCTCGTTACTGATGAGATTATTGTGAACCTCGTTCAAGAACGATTGAAGCAGCCAGATTGTAAGCGCGGATTCTTATTTGACGGATTTCCAAGGACCATTCCGCAGGCCGAAGCCGTTAAATCAGCAGGGATCAATATTGACCATGTGGTCGAAATACAAGTAGAGGAAGCAGAAATCATTAGCCGTTTGAGCGGAAGACGAGTCCATTCCGCTTCAGGTCGCACTTACCATGTCATCTATCAGCCACCTGCGAATGAAGGATTAGATGACGTCACTGGTGAGGCCTTGGTTCAAAGAGAAGATGATCAAGAAGAGACTGTGCGGGAACGGTTGCGGGTTTACCACGCACAGACTGCGCCTTTAGTTGCCTTCTATCAAGACTTAGAAGCGAAGGGAGCGCTTGCCTACACTATGATCGACGGTACCGGGTCGACGGAAGAGATTAGTGCCAGAATTCAAACCGCGCTGCAAGAATAGCGATGCGCTAACACTAAAAAAATCGCTGAGGCGGCAAAAAATTTATTGAAAAAAAGGTGTGCAAATTCAAAAGAATTTTCTAAACTTGACCCCATCGCATCGTGATGATCCTAATACTCCATTCGCTATGATGAAGTGTTATGCCGAGGAGATGCTAAATAGCTAAATGAAAAGTCAGTCGTAAACGTAATAGTCACCTAAAGGAGTACTGAACGTGGTTGCAAAAAAGAAACCTGCTGCAAAAAAGAAACCTGCTGCAAAAAAAGCGGCTGCTAAGAAGCCAGCTGCTAAGAAAGCTGCTGCTAAAAAGCCAGCTGCTAAGAAAGCTGCTGCTAAGAAAGCTGCTGCTAAAAAGCCTGCTGCAAAAAAAGCTGCTGCAAAAAAAGCTGCTGCTAAGAAGCCAGCTGCTAAGAAAGCTGCTGCTAAGAAAGCTGCTGCTAAGAAGCCAGCTGCTAAGAAAGCTGCTGCTAAGAAGCCAGCTGCTAAGAAAGCTGCTGCTAAGAAGCCAGCTGCTAAGAAAGCTGCTGCTAAGAAGCCTGCTGCTAAAAAAGCTGCTGCTAAAAAGCCGGCTGCTAAGAAGCCTGCTGCCAAGAAAAAGCCTGCCGCTAAGAAAAAGAAGTAATTCGCTGGAACTGAGCGATATGAAAAGCCCGGAAACGGGCTTTTTTATTGCCTGTCGTTTGAGGCCTGAGGCCAGAGACCAGAGACTTATTGGTGGGTCCTTCGACAATAAACAGAATAATCAATGCGCTGCGTGATTCACCGGTGCCGGCCTTGAAGAAAACCCTAGGCGCGAGATTTTAACCTGGCTCGATAGAGGTCAGTAAATCCGGTGAGTTTAGATTGGTAAAATAAACCGGGTTAGGCTCGTCCAAGACTAATAACGTTTGTTCTCGAAGCCACCCCTTAATCGAACGATTCCCTGTACTAAGATAGGTCGATAGATCGGTGACCCTGTTGTTTTCGAAGGCAAATAAACCACACTGAAGGATGTCATTTTGGCCGTAGACGGCGGCGCTGCAATGACTGGCCTTTAGCTCAGCTTGCAAACGATTGAGTAGCGGCAGGTTAAGGTGCGGCATGTCGCAGGCGATCACCAAGGTCCATTTTGATTGGATGATTGACTCACACGCTTTGATGCCACTCAAGGGACCTTGAAACCCTGGGTCAACATCAGGGACAACCGGGATGCCATAAGATTGATACAAAGCTAAATTGCGATTGGCACTGATCACCGTGGTTTGGCAGCAGGCCTGAGTAAGGAGCAGCGCATGTTCTATGAGAGGTTGGCCTTTGAAGGAGATGAGCCCTTTGTCTTGACCTCCAAATCGTTTGCCCGCACCCCCTGCTAGAATAATACCCGTGTAATGATTCATTTCCATGTCGGAGCCCCAATTGGCAGGGTTAGGATAAACGAAGTCTGGATGAAAGACGATGATTGCGTATGCTGATGGAAGATAAACGGCTTGATGCATTTTTTACAAGCAACGGCCACTTAAACAAACGGTTATCGGGGTTTCGTCTGCGGGAGGCGCAGCAGCGTTTTGCTGTAGAAGTTTCATCGGCGCTTGCAAGAAACGAAACCCGCATGGTCGAGGCCGAGACGGGCATTGGTAAAACGCTTGGCTATGCGATACCCATCGTGCTTTCGGACAAAAGGGTCGTCATTTCAAGCTATACAAAGGCGCTTCAAGATCAAATTGTCAACGAAGACCTTAAGACCGCCATTGAGGTCGCGGGCCCTCATAGGACAGTCGCGATTTTAAAAGGTAGAGACAATTACGTTTGTGTTGAGAAGCTCAAGCACTTAGGGCCCAGAGCCGCTGGCCAACCGCAGTTGGTAAGAGACTTGAATCTGCTCAACGCGTGGAGTTATAGAACGAAAACCGGTGATCTGTCTGAAATCGGGACAATCCAACCTGAACTGAAAGCTCAGGTGACAACAACTGCAGAAGATTGCCAAGGTCGCCATTGCTCAAGTTTTGACCGTTGCCCATTTTACAGAGCACGGGATCGTGCGGTAAGTGCGGACATAGTGGTTGTCAATCATCATCTGTTGGTTGCCAGTTATTTTTCGGATACGGCGTTAAGGTCGGCCATCTTGGATCGAGAATTTCAGTTAATTGACGAGGCGGAACATTTGCCTGAGATCTTAAGAAGTGCGGTCATGCGAAGGTTTGACTTTTCCTGGCTCAAGGATTTGATACAGGATCTAGCGGTTGCGAATAAAGAAGTCGGCAGCCAAGACTCGGTGTTAATAGATATTCAGCAATCTTTTGCTGATTTCAGCAAAAAATTATCTCGGTCTGGGCTCGAGATGGAAAGTGCTTCGACTGATCCCGCCGCGATCAGAGAGCGCTTGGTCGATTTCCTCGATAGTGCAGAGAGCTTACTGCTGAATTTAAAATCGATTTTAGAGCCTCGTCAGCTGCAGAGCAGGCTTGTTCTCAAAATGCTGCTAAGTTTGACGCCCAGAGTTGAGAAAATCCAAATGTTGGCAGCCGATATCGAAAGTCAATCCGCTAACTTATGGTATGACTTTGGCGCAGAGGGGCCAGTGATTTATGCGGCAACTCAGTCGGGTCAAGGTCTTCCGAGATACATCGATCTTGATAGCACCCCCAAATTATTTGTGTCGGCGACGCTGTCTGTGGCCGGCGATTTCACGTTTTTCCAAAATCAAATCAGCGCGGCGCCTTTATTAGGTCTAAGCATTAAAGGCGGGTTTGATTACACTCAGCAGGTTCTGGGATATCGAATAGGCACTGATATTACTGTTGATCATGACCATTTTATTTCAAACTTAATTGAACGCGTCTTGCCTGTCTTGCCGTCAAAAACGCTCATGCTGTTCACGTCATTTAAGGCGCTTACAGAAGCGGAAGAGTTACTACGTGCGAGGTATTCCTCGGAACTATTTGTCCAAGGGGACCAGGCTGTAGGAGATTTAATCGAGCGGTTTTCGGGCGCGGGCGCCGGTATATTGATGGGCACTCGCAGTTTCTGGCAGGGTATTGATGTAAAAAATGCAGGGGTTGAATGTCTCGTGATTGATAAATTGCCGTTTTTATCCCGTGAGGACCCGGTGGTGTCGGGATATGCTCAAAGCCTAGATGTTACGCAAGATTGGTTTACAAGCTTTGTATTGCCAGATTGTGCCATTCGTTTGCGACAAGGTTTTGGCCGATTAATTCGAAGTGAAGACGATCGCGCTGTATTTATAATAGGCGATCCGCGATTTTGGCATGCCAGTTATGCGGATGTATTACAGAGGGCATTGCCCAGCTTTCAGTGGACCCAAGCCCAGAGCGATGTGCAGCAGTTTTTAGGAAAAGTATGACGATTTTAGGAATTGATACCTCCAGTGCAACTTTGAAACTGGGATTACAATTGCAGCAGGAAATTGTTGTTCGTGAAATCGACCAGCAACCTCGGCATGCGCAAGTGATTTTACCTGAGATTCTTGGCTTTCTATCTGCACACGGATTAACGCTGACTGAACTCACGGGGCTTGCCTACAGTCAGGGTCCAGGTTCCTTCACCGGTCTTAGAATAGGCCTCGGTGTGGTTCAGGGCTTGGCCTACGGGCTTGGCTTACCGGTTGTACCTGTCCCTTCCATGATGGTCCTCGCTGCAGCAGCTGGCACGATCACGCAGGCTGATCAAATATTTGTCGCAGTGCATGCTAGGGAGGATGAGGTCTACGGTGCCTTTTATGGCAATTGCAGATCTGTTGTACCTAAATTGATCGAAGGTCCGAGCGTGTACACAGCATTGTCCTTGCCTGATCAGCTTGAGGGTGTCTGGCGTATCACCGGGAGCGGCGCTTATCTGTTTGAGGAAGTCACTCACCCAGGTTACCTAAAGGGTGCCATTGATATGACTGAAGCCAGTGCAGGCCAATTGATGAAAATTGCGAGCACACTGTTCGCTGACGGTGAGGTTGTATCCGCTTTAGAGGCAAAACCACTCTATGTGCGCGAAATGGTCGCGAACACCAAAGCCAATTAGATGCGGTATTCGCTTTTGACCACTGATCGAGGGCTGATGCTTTGCGATCAATATCGAGAAAAGCCGGCGCTTTGTGTCGACTACACCGGCAAGGGATTTTTACAACGACTTAAAAAAATTACGCCGAAAAGTGAGCTGCTCGTAAAAGCCGTCAATAAAAAGCCGGGCGGCAAAGTATTAGATATGACTGCAGGTCTTGGTCTTGATGCCTTTGTATTAGCGGCATATGGTCATCGAGTCGTCATGGTAGAGCGCTCTCGAGTGGTTTATCTCTTAGTTAAAGATGGTTTACGCCGAGCAGCTGAACAAAGTGCGCTTAAGAGCATAGTAGCGCGATTAGAGTTAGTTCATGGCGACAGCACAGTTCTATCATCACTTTTCGGCGCCGGTCTTCCCGAGCGCTTTGATGTGGCTATGATTGACCCTATGTTTGACACTCGGAAGAAGTCGGCCTTGCCCGTTGGCGCCATGCAGATGCTTCAAGGTTTCTTGGGTAGTGGAGCGGATCTACAGCCTTTTTTTGATGCAGCCCGAGACGCGGGCGTCCCAAGGACAGTCGTCAAAAGACCGCGTTTAGATCGCTATCAGCTAAGCCGTGGCGAGCGTCCGGTCTATCAGCTAATGGGACGCAGTCATCGTTGGGATATTTTCTTTAATCATAGTTGAGGCCATCGCACGCAGTCTTCGGCTCAGTACAGGTGGCAGTAAAGCATACGCACTTTCAGCCAATGCTGTCGTGGAATTAACAGTCGAATCAACATCGGGTTCTGATGCGCGGGTATTCATCGCGATCTCCAGCCAGTTGGCATCGAGCCTGAGGGCGGCGCTTCGAAGAGGCAGCGCAGTGTCAACCTCTGGAGACGACAATCCAGCAAGGGGCCGGCTATTGGGCAGGCTTGATGGCAGGTCGATGGTCAAATCCGATGTGCCTTCGATGATCTCTTGGTGGCTTAACCCATTGCCAAGTAAGTCACTTGCGAGGGCTAACTGGCTCAGGGCCGGCCAAATAATAGCGGCTATGAAGGTTAGACATTGATCACTTCTATCTATGGGTTCTTGCGTTGATGGTTTAAGGATGCTCGACGCTTTCGTGACAGACTCAGTGATGGATACCACGCTTACATCATCGCTTGGGCTGACATATAAAAAACGCTGGTTTAAGGCGCTTAAAACGGGTCGAATGATGTCGATCACAGCCACGCCAGTACCCGCTTGCTCGAGCAGATAATTGGCGATTAGGCTTGGTAAAACCAGGAGGTGGATCGCGCTATTTTCATAGTAATTAAGGCCAATCTGTAGGCGGTCTTCTGCGGTGATGACCTCACCATCTGGACTTGATTCGATCTCCGCACCAGCGGTCTTAGCAACATATTTTAGCAAAAGTAGGTCTGGCTGATCGAACAGGCTACTGATCGCGTCACTTCGGATAACCGCTTGCAATACTCGCATAAGTGAGGCGACGTCACCCAGGGGAAGCGTCCCCGTCGGCGACTGAGACATAATAATCGCAAAAAGTTGGACGGGCGTGACAGTGATACTGGCATTGATGCGGTGAGCGATATGGTTACCTAAATGTTGGCAAAGGTCTCGATGGGTGGGTTCTGTGATGCTATCAAGAGGTTCGTCCGTATGAGTCTCGAGATACTGAGCTAAAGAAATAGGTGAGCCAAAATTAACGTGCACTTGCCCGAAGGCGAGTTTAAACAGGCGAATGACGCCGATCAGGTCAAATATAGATTCAGTTTTTTTGGCCTGACCATCTAATTCTTTTTGGTAGCTACTAATTTCGAGAACACGATCGTAAGAAAAATAGACGGGAACGAATTGAACGTCTTGACGATGGTCTCGATAAAACGCTCGAAGTGTCATATTAATCATGCCTGCCCTAGGCGAGCGCATGCGCCCGAGTCGGCTTCTACCTCCCTCGATAAAATATTCAACGCTATAGCCTCGGGAGAGAAGTAGGTGCAGATATTCGTCAAACACAGATTTGTATAATGGATTCTCCCGAAAACTCCTTCGCATAAAAAAGGCGCCTGCTCGACGCAATAGGGGACCAATAATTGGTAGATCCAGGTTATTACCGGCGGCAATATGCGGTAGCGCGAGCCCATTGTGATACAGCACGTAAGACAGCAGAAGATAATCGATATGGCTTCTATGACAGGGCACATAAACGATTTCTGACTGTTCTGATGCCGCTCTTACTCTGTCCAGATGATTGACTTCAATTCCGTCGTAGAGTCGATTCCATAGCCAGGTGAGCAAAATATTGAAAAATCGAACAACGCGATAAGATTGATCGGAGGCAATTTCCTGAGCATAGCGATAAGCCTTTGCTGCGACTTGGTGGCGTGGTAGCGATTCTGTTTCGGCCAGAGTATCTATGGCCGACTGAACGTTAGCGGCAGTAAGTAACTCGTCTATAAGGGTGCGACGATGAGATAGATCAGGGCCAATTATCAGTTGACGCTGACGTTTAAAGTGTCCTCGGAGTAATCGATGTGCGCGCTGGGCATTGGCGATGCCTTCGTCGAGGATTGATGCTTGGGGCAACGCTGGACCAAATTGGACCAAAATATGCCTTCTCGTAAACAAGATGCAGAGCAACTTTCTAAATCGCGATGTTGGGCCCCACTGGTCTGACAGAACTGCTTTCCATATTGATAGATTTCGATCGGGTTGGTGACCCCAATAAACCGAAACGGGAATCAGACGTGGGTTGGTAGTTGAGGCCTCAATTAGATTGCGCTTCAAGGACAGTTGTCCATTGGCCCTTGGTGAGCGCCGGCCGAGCAAACCTTCTCGGTGACGCAAACACCAATAAAAATCGGGATCCGGTTCTATCGTTACGGGTTCTGGGAGCTCGCCAAGCTTGCATCCATAGGCCAATAGTGCGCGGTCCGAGAAAGAGTCGCAATCGAGCACATATCGAACCTCGGACATCTCTAATTTTGGATCAATCTCGAGGGCAATCGGTGTGTTGTTAATAAAAGTGGGCTTCAGCCAAGTCGTGAGTAATTTAGCGAAAATGGCTCTGAATGGCATAACAAGTTGTCTTGTTCAGCCCTAAAGTTTTGCATCGAGTAAATCAGATAGTCTTTCCGCCGTATCTCGGCCGGTGCCCTCGATTTCGAGTTCAAATACTCGGTCAAATTTCCGAGCCGACGCCTTGGCCACATCCGCGCCGGATGTCAGCACCGTGGGCCGTAAGAAAACCAGCAGGTTCTGTTTCTCGATGCTTTTGGTGCGACTCCGAAAGAGCGCGCCGAGCCCTGGGATGCTGCCGAGTACCGGTACGCGAGATTCGCCTTGGGTTTCCTTATCCCGGATCAAGCCACCTAAAATAATCACTTCTTCGTTTTCCACCAAGATAGTGGTGTCGATGGTGCGTTTATTGGTGATTAAATCTGCGGCGGCCTCGGATCCGATAACCGTTAGGCTCGACGCGTCAACCTCTGACACCTCTTGATGGATCAGCAATCGGACGAGATTGTTGCTATTAATATGGGGCGTGACTTCAAGCGTTAATCCGACGTCTTCCCGCTGAATCGTGGTAAAGGGATTAGTCGTACCTTGACTGCCGGTGACTGTCGATCCGGTTCGAAAGGGGACATTTTGACCAACGACGATCTTGGCTTCTTCGTTGTCCATCGTTGTGATACTGGGCGTCGATAGTAAGTTGACATCACTGTTGGCGGCCAGCGCTTTGACAATAAAAGCGAAACTCGTATCTGTTTGTGATAGTTTGCCCCCGGCGATGAGCGGAGACTCGCCGAGACTAGGCGGCAGGGAAGGTTGTCCACTGGGTACAGCCAAGCCTTGGAGGATTTGTGCCAGTGTGCCACTGGGCGCGGTTAGACCAAGTGGCGTTGTGCCCCTTGATGCATCACCAATCGCAAGTTCACTACCCAATTGTCTACTGAAATCACTGGTCACCTCTACAATGGCCGCTTCTATCAGCACCTGAAGGCGTCTGACGTCGAGACTTTCTATAATGTCCATGAGGTCGATCATATTTGCCGGATCCGCTCGAATAACGAGCGCATTAATGGCTTCATCGGCTTGAATGCTCACCTCTACCATTTTGTCTTCGCTGCTGCTGCCCTTCGTGCTAACAACATTACTGAGAATCTCAGCCATTTTCGTTGCGTCTGAGTGCGAGAGTTTAATGACTTTGATAGTCCCTGAACGGTTTGCTGGTACATCAAGCTGGTCGACCAAGGCTTTGACACGGGCTAACGTGTAGCGCTCGCCTTTAATAACGAGGCTATTGGTGCGCTCGCTTGCGACAATACTGACTCGATTGGGTCCTTTAGCGCTCTTACCAATCTGGTCAGGCGCAAGTTCCTCGAGCAAACGCACAATATCTTCCACCCAAGCCTCTTTTAGGTCGACGATAGCGACCTCCAATGTATCGGCGATGTCTACTCGATTGATGATTTCTACAAGTCGGGTAATGTTGGATGCATGATCGCTGATAATGAGCACGTTGGGCTCGCTCAGCGCTGCTATGTGCCCATATTGGGGGATTAAAGGTCGCAAAACTTTAACCATCTCTTCAGAGGGAGCATTCGTCACCGAGATGACTCGAGTCACAAGTTCTTCGGACATCAAATCGTCAACGAAGTCATCAGGGTTGCCCGATTGCTTAGCTAAGACCGTTTGGACAATTTTGATGGCAGACCCAGCAGGTACCGCAGCAAAGCCGTGAACTTGCAACACACTGAGAAACAGTTGATAGACGGAGTCTTCATCCATGGTCACATTGGAAACAATGGTGACGTCGCCTTTAACCCGAGGATCTATGATGAAACTTTTACCAGTGATGGCCGATACCTGCGTGACAAATTCTCGAATATCGGCATTCTTAAGATTAATCTTCCAGGTCTCTTCAGCTTCTGTCGTGCTTGCCGTCATGAGGCAGGCAATCATAATAAATCTTATCAGTAGGCTCATAGGGCACAAGGTTTCCGATGTGAGGACAGTTTACTGGATCAGTGGGGCTTAGGGTATGGGAATCGTGAGGAAAAATCGGCGGCCGCCGCGTTCTACCTCGACTCTCACACGACCAGCGGACCGTGCCTGATCGATTAACCTGACATCATTCATAGCGACCCCAAGGGGCGCGCCATTTACAGAGACTACTCGGTCCCCAGGTTGTAAGCCCGAATTCGCCAAAGCTGGGTGAGCAGAATTGATTTTGTAGCCCTGACTTGTCCCAGGGGCGACGGCGCTTAAGCCGTATTCATCGAGGACGGCTTTGGGGTTTTGAGCCAATCGAGTTTGAATGTCTGAGAGCCTAGTGCCGGTGGTAGTGGCTGCTGCAGGACTCCTGCGGGTAACTGAGTTTGCGCGCTTGTCTTCGGTTTGCGTTCGCCGGTTTTGACTGGCTCGAGCAACATCGTTCGATGGGCTGCTGCCAGAGGCTTGTATGTCAAGACGCTTGCTAGTGAACATAAGTTTCTCAAGACGCCCGCTGCGCTTAAACAAGATATGGTCTGCCGCAACCGACTGCAAAACGCCGTTGCCTGGCAACTTGTCTCCCACAATATAGAGTTTTCCATCCCGGCCACGCTCTGCGACGATCGCGCTCGATGATCCATTGGTGTCGCTTAGGAAAACCCCTTGTAGCTCGAGATTGAGCCGCGTGGTCGGCGCTTCAATAACCTTGGTGCTCGAGTTGGCATCCGGGCGGCCAAATAGCGCGAGGGTCGTCGGATTTGGACTAGACTGGCCTTGTTGTTGAGGTTGTGAGGCAGGTGCTGAATCGATGTTCTCAAGATCCATCACAACGCTCGCGTCGATATAAAAAAACACGTTTTGCACCGCTAAGTAGATAAACCAGCCGCACAGTAAGGCTAAGACCCCTATCGAGACAGGCCGTTGAAATTTGGCAATGAAGGTTGCGCCCATAAGCTTTTGGTCAAATGGTGTTCGGTAAGATTACAGGATTTTCTCTTCAAACAGGAGAGGCCCTTTCAACTGTGCTGCGCCTTTGACCCCCAGGGCTTGCAGAAACTCAGGCGCAAGTTCTGCTAGAAACCAGCCCTCGGTGCTCAAAACGAGTCGAGCTGAGTCAGAGTTGACTGTTTTGACGTCAACTCTGATGCCACAGTCTTGATCAGATAAATCTGCTGACAGTTGCGGCAGATCGTACCTCGCGGTTTCTCGAGGTGTACTGAAAACGATGGGTCCGCCGGTCCACAAAAGTGTCCCCGTCAACGAAGTTAGACACGAGTTTTGAATCTTAAAAGCGCCCTCGCGTAGCGTAAATTCACCGCTGAATTGATGACCAAAGGGAACTGCTAATCGATTAATATCATTGCTGCCCAGGTACCCTTGAATGGCGTTCACCTTAAGGTTTTGATTCGAGAGGGTCAGGGTAAGATTTCCAGTAAGTAGATGATCTGGACCTTGTAAGCGTAAATCATAATCAATGGTGGGTTCGCCCTCGGTCACCCTAGGCCAGCCAGCTTGCCACGATAATTGTGAGGGTGGAAAGCCTCGAAATCGAAGCCAAGTTGACCCCTCGCGCACAGACCCTCTGGGTGTCGCGACAGCGAGATCTTTTGGATATACCAAGGATGAGGACAATTGTTGCCAAGCAAGGCTCGCCGGTAAAAACCAGAGGATGCTGATGAGTAATCCCAGTACCCCTAGCATGGCGAGAACAAAGATTGATTTTAGTCCCATCGTGACAAGCCATGTTGGCCATTTTCGAACCAAAACCAAAGCGCTTCTTGATCCGATGTTTGATCATCCCAAGAGCCCTGGCTGCATCGAATAAGGTTAGGTAGGGTTTGACTGATGGCCTCGGCGAAGTCGAAGTCAGTGTCGAACTCGGTGACATTGGTTTTGAGCCAGACGCTGGAGTAATCCTGATAAGCCTCAGCGCTAACAATGATATCTGCTCGACCAGCTGCGGTGGTGATGTTGGTAGAGCGCGTGTTTTTGCGCTCGGTCCAAATATCAATAGCAAAGAGCGCCTCGAGGGCGCCCGTTATTCGATCAAGATCTAGACTTTGGACATAAATTTCAAGATCTGGATAGCGAGGGCTATTCATTGGGCAGTAACAATCGCTCGAGTATTTGAACATAAATCTGAGTCAAGGTTTCGATATCTGCCACAGGTACTCGCTCATCGATTTTATGGATGAACGTGTTCAACAGACCGAGCTCGATGACCTCTGGCACAAAGGGCGCAATGAACCGACCGTCTGAGGTGCCGCCGCCAGTAGAAAGCTCCGGTGTTAACCCTGTTGAATGCTCGATGCTTGAAACTGCGGCCTCTATGAGTTTGCCTCGCTCGCTCAAAAAAGGCGCTCCCGACAACGACCATTCGATTTTGAAAGGAACCTGGTAAGAATTAAGGATTGCCTCCGTTCGACTTTTTAAGCTCGTCTCTGAGGAGGCCGTACTGTATCGGAAGTTAAAATCGATGACAGCCTCGCCTGGAACAACGTTCTGGACGCCCACACCCGCATGCAGATTAGAAATTTGAAAACTGGTCGCTGGGAAATAGTCATTGCCCTGATCCCACTGCGTTTGACATAAACTATCGAGTATCGGCATGGCGAGGTGGATGGGGTTAATGACCGTATCAGGATAAGCGACATGGCCGGATTGGCCGGTTATGGTGAGCCGGCCATTAAGCGAGCCACGGCGTCCGACTCTAATCATATCTCCCAGCTGGTGAGCGCTGGAAGGTTCTCCAATCAGACAATAGCTGATCTCTGTGTCAGCTTGTGCCAGCGCCTCCATTACGGCGCGGGTACCATGCCGTGCTTCTGCTTCTTCATCGCTGGTGATTAAAAAGGCAATCCTACCTTGAAAATTGTTGTGATCAGAGATAAAGCGTTCGCAAGCTACGATCATGGCAGCGAGGGCCGATTTCATATCAGCGCTACCTCGCCCATACAGCCAACCATCCTGACAAGTCGGCTGAAAAGGCGGATAAGTCCATTCGGCTACGGGCCCTGATGGCACCACATCCGTATGGCCGGCAAAGGCTAAGGTTGGTCCGGGCCGATGACTATCGAGCACCGCCCATAAATTACTGACATCGGCAAAGGGCATCGATGTTGTGGCAAAACCAGATTTAGCCAATCTTTCCGCAATGACTGTTTGACAGCCCTCATCAAGGGGCGAAACCGAAGGTCTCGCAATCAGATCTCGAGCAAGGGTCAAAAGATCATCTGCTTTGGAAGGAGTGCTAGCATTCATGGTGATAATCAATTGTGCGTGTGTAGCATATCGTTAAGCTTAATGGCATTTTGATTAGTGCGACATTGGACTTCTCCGGTCTGAGAATGTCGAATAAAAAGCAAATCGTCTTGACCATTGAGTAGTCGCGCTTTGACGGTTTTTACGGGTGTACCTTCGGTATCCATAACGGTCACGCGGGTCCCGGGCGTAATATAGAGGCCAGCCTCAATGGTGCAGCGATGGCCCAGAGAAATGCCAGTGCCAGCATTGGCACTGATCAAGCAGTCTTCACCGATGGTAATAACTTCGTTGCCGCCACCGGACAGGGTGCCGGCTGTAGACGCACTGCCGCCTAGGTCACTGCCCTTGCGAACGAAGACACCCTGGGAAATACGACCTTCAACCATATTCGGGCCTTCCGCGCCGGCATTAAAATTAACAAAGCCCTCGTGCATAACCGTGGTGCCTGGTCCCAGATAGGCGCCGAGTCGAACCCGGGCTGAATCTGCAATCCGAACACCGTGCGGTGCTAAATAGTTGGTGAGCTTCGGAAATTTATCAATGCTCGTCACATCAAGGTGCCTACCGGCGACCCTAGCTTTCAGTAATGCTTGATCAAGCGCTTCAATGGCTATCGGACCCTCGCTGGTCCATGCAACATTAGGTAGCGCCGCGAAAATGCCGTCAAGATTGAGGCTGTTGGGTAATGATTGCCCTGACGATAGTAAATGCAGCTTGAGATAAGCTTCAGGTGTGGATGTGATGGCCGAGTCTTTGCGAAGCCATGTTAAGACGCAGGGGCTTTGGCTGGTAACAAGGTCATTAAGCAATGATTGCTGGGCTTCGTCAGAAACGGCGTTGGCTAGCTGAGAGAGAGTATCCGAATCAAGGGTAACGGCACCGGCATCCGCTTGCAGATCGACTATCGAGTTAATTTCATCAATCAGCTTAGCGTCAGGGTTAAGCACTGACTGCGGATATGCAACGTCTAACCAGTGTCCCTGGGCCGAGTGAGTGCCTACGCCAATACCAATACAAAACATGAATCCTCCGCTGACCCGGTTTGCCTTCGAGAAGGGCGCCAATTATGCCTGTTTTAGGGATAACTTTCAGCTTAGGTGCTGAAAGTTATCTGCGATTCTATTTGCAGCCTCTAAGCAATCGTCGCTATCGGCAACTAGGGCCAGTCGGACACGATTAAGACCAGGGTTCTGGCCGTTTACAGATCTGGACAAAAATTGCCCGGGGAGCACCTTAATATTGCAATTGCGCATCAAACGCTGGGTAAATTCGAGATCGTTGATGGGGGTCTCAGGCCAGAGATAAAAGCTTGCGGCGGGCGGTTGCATGGGCCAGAAAGGGGCGAGTACGCGGACGAAATCCTGAATTTTTGCGGTATATTGCGCGCGGTTAGCTCGGACGTGGTCGTCGTCTTGCCAAGCGAGGGCGCTAATCTTTTGGGTGTGAACTGGCATGGCACTACCATGATAGGTACGGTATAAAAGGAAGGATCGAATGAGATCTGCGTCGCCTGCAACAAATCCAGACCTTAGCCCAGGTAAATTGGATCGCTTCGATAAACTGTTGAATGTAAGGCACTGTTTGAAGTCTTTGTTACCCATCATGGCCGCCGCTTGCAGCAAACCCGGCGGCGGATTAGTTTCCTCTCTGTAGATTTCAGAATAGCATTCGTCCATGACCAGCACGGCCTGATGCTCGAGTGCTTTGGAGATCCAAGCTTGTAGCGTCTCAGTTGACATTAATGCGCCCTGGGGATTTCCCGGGTTGCACAAGTAAATCAGTCCTACCCGCTGCCATAAGTCATCTGATATGGCGTTGATATCGGGTTGAAACCCACGCTCAGGTCCGCAAGGGAGATAGTGTGGCGTCGTCCCTGCTAGAAGTGCTGCACCTTCATAGATCTGGTAGAAGGGATTCGGCAGTAAGGTCAGGGGCTTGGACGTTGGGTCACAAACGGTCTGGGCTATTGCAAACAGGGCCTCTCGTGTGCCATTAACGGGCAGCACGTGAAAATCAGGATCAGGGTCTGCGGGACTAAAGCGCCGCCTGACGAAGTCGGCAATGGCCGCCCGGAGGTTGGGCAAACCTCTTGTAGGTGGATAAGTCGCGACGCCCTCAGTGAGCAAGCCAGTGTTCGCAAAGGCTTCGATAATAAAATCTGGCGGCTGGTGCCTGGGTTCTCCTAAAGCCAGAGAAATAAAAGGTTGGGCACCAGGGGTGACGCCATCCAATAACTGATTCAGTTGGTCAAAAGGATAGGGTTTTAATCGACTGAGATCTGGGTTCATGCGGTCAACCTTTGGATATGCTGATCGAGCTCTGATCGAATATCTACGCACAAATTTTCTATCGTATCCTGGTGCAAAATGGGCTCGCCATCACGGCCGACAATATGAAAGACATCCTCAACGCGCTCGCCTAGCGTCGTGATTTTTGCAGCCAAGATTTGTACGTCATGATCTGAAAATAGGCGGGCTAATTTTGCCAAGAGTCCCGGTCGATCGGCCGCGAGCACCTCTAGAACCGTGAATTCAGAGGATGGGTCTTGATGATAAGACGCCGTGGTTTTAAGTTTAAATTCTTTGAGTTGACGGGGCGTCCGTCGAGGGCGAATCCTGAAGCTATCCCCTGCCTTAATTGCCTTTGCGAGCGTCGCCCTGATGGTTTCAGTTCGAGTACTCAGGTTTTTGTCATCGTTGGTTTGAGTATCGAGCACATCAAAGGTGTAATCGGTTCTACCTCGCGTGTTACTGGGTATTCTTGCATCGACAATGTTCATACCTAGATCCTCAAAAGCTGCGACCACTGCGTAGAAGACCGGTTCGGTGGATCGTGCATGAATAAAGATATGGATGGCATCGCTTTCCTGAGACAGTCTCGATTGGTCAGCACCGATTAGGATGAGCGGGCCATCCGCAAGGTCGTAGTCATATAGCGATTCGGTGTGCCAAATGATGTTTTGTTCCGATTCCCTGAGGAAGTAATCATCATCGAGACCTGCCCATAGCCTTTCAACGAGCGCTGGATCGAGTCCTTTTTCCGATAGCTTTCTGATGACGCTTGCCTGCACTTGTTCGAGATAATCATCCCGGTCGACCATGTTCTCTACACCCATGCGTAGCACCCGCTTGGTTTCAAGGTACAGTTGCGTCATAAGCGATGCCCGCCAGCTGTTCCACAGATCTGGATTGGTAGCGTTGATGTCGGCGACGGTTAGGGCGTATAGATAATCTAGTCGAACCTGGTCGCCCATTTCTTCAGCGAAGGTTTTGATCACGTCGGGATCAAAAATATCTTTACGTTGAGCCGTCGTTGACATTAAAAGATGGTTTTTAACCAGCCAGCAGACAAGGTTTGTGTCCCACATCCCAAGTTGATGACGCTCACAAAATCTGCGAGCAATATCGATTCCGAGTTCAGAGTGGTCACCCCCTTGGCCTTTAGCAAGATCATGAAAAAAGCCAGCCAAGTAGAGTAGTTCGATTTTAGGAAGGCGATGGTGAATGTGTGCTGCGATCGGAAACCGCTGCTCCTGATTTTTATATCGAAAGCGGCGCATATTTCTAACCACTTGCAGGGTGTGGGCGTCGACAGTGTAGATATGAAACAAGTCGAACTGCATTTGTCCGACCACCCGCTCAAACTCCGGCAGATAAGCGCCCAGTACGCCGTATCGGTTCATGCGCCTGAGCTGCGAAAATAGGTGAAACTCAACACGAAGTAGCTTTAAAAATAGTGCAGTCGTCACTGGGTTGGCTCTGAAGTCATCGTCAATTTTCGCAGCTGCAGCTTGTGCAAGGCGAATGGTCCCGGCTCGGATGCCTTTGAGCTCTGGGGTTTCGCCTAAAAGAATAAACATTTCTAGCAACGCTTCTGGATGCTGCTCGAAGACATTCGAGTGGGTGACTTCTAAATGCTCTAGGTTGCTTTGAAATCGGTTATTGATGACAACGGGCTTTCTAACAAGCCTCGGTCTAAATACAACCTCTTCAAAATGCTGCAGGACAATTTCATTGATTGTGCTCACAGATTTGGCGAATCGATAATAATCTTGCATGAACTGCTCAACTGCGAGCTGGTCTCCGTCTGCATAACCGAGCTGCTGAGCGACTTTACGTTGATGTTCGAAGAGCAATCGATTTTCATCCCGACGATACAAGTCGTGAAGCACGAAGCGCACCTTCCATAAGAAGGCCTGAGCCTCAGAAAGTAGGCGCGCCTCGGCTTCTTCTAAAAAGTCTGCAAGGACCAATTGCTCGAGTTGATCAGTGCGATAATGAAAGTTAGCGATCCAGAGAATCGTCTGAATATCCCGCAACCCGCCAGGCGAAGTTTTTAAGTTGGGCTCGAGACTATACTCGGTGTGATTTGATTTGGCGTGTCGTTCTTTTTGTTCATCGGCTTTGGCGCTAAAGAAAGTGGCTGATTTCCATCCCGCTTTTGTTCTCAGTTTTTCACTTAACTGATTGAGCATTTTTGGGGTCCCGCAGATATTACGCGCATCGAGCAGAGCAGTCGTGACCGTGACGTCTAACCTGGCTTGCTGGAGGGATTCCTGCACACTTCGAACGCTGTGCCCTACCTCCAGGCCAATGTCCCATAGTAGGGTAAGAAAGGATTGTATGTTGGATGTATGCTGGCGAGCATTTCCGCGCTCAGTCAGGATCAACAGATCGATATCCGAGTTAGGTAAAAGCTCTGAGCGTCCATATCCCCCAACCGCAACCAAAGAAATCCGGCTTTTACGCAGGCTCGAGAGGTTCTCATCCCAAGAAAATCGTTGCCAACAAAGCGTTAAAATTTGATCAATAAAATCAGACCTTGCCTTGATCAGGGTGGTCGGTGCTGTACCGTTGGAAAAAGCCTCCCGTTGAGCCTCTTTGAACGCTGCCAACGCAGTTTTGAGGAGCGGTAACGGTTTTTTGCTTTGTTGAACAGCGTCGTTGAGCGCCTTGAGATCCAAGCTAGCCCACCCTTGGAAGTTCGTCGTCTGACCGATGCGTGAGGATTTCATAGCCGGTATCGGTGACTAATATCGTATGTTCCCATTGAGCGGTGAGTTGGTGATCTTTGGTAACGACGGTCCATTGATCCGGCAATAGCTTAACCGAAGCCTTACCCGCATTAATCATGGGCTCAATGGTAAATGTCATGCCTGGCGTAAGGGTCAAACCTGTGCCAGGACGACCATAGTGCAGTACCTGAGGTTCGTCATGAAAAACTCGGCCGATCCCATGACCACAATACTCTCGAACCACCGAGAATCTTTGCTTTTCGGCATAGCGTTGAATCGCATGACCGATATCGCCTAGCGTTGCCCCAGGACGCACCTCTGCAATGCCGAGATTCAAGCAATGACGACTGGTTTCTACCAGTCTATCGGCTCTGACGCTGCCCTTGCCCACAATAAAGGTTTTGCTGGTATCGCCATGGAACCCATCTTTAATTAGCGTGACATCAATGTTCACAATATCACCGTCTTTGAGGATTTTTTCGTCGCTTGGAATCCCGTGACAGACCACATGATTGACCGAGGTGCAAATTGACTTCGGGAAGCCCCGATAATTCAACGGGGCTGGCGTCGCTGCCTGGTGATCGATTGTGTAGCGATGGCAGATTCTATCGAGTTCGCCTGTGCTAACACCGGGCCGCACAAAATCGGCGATCATCTCAAGCTGCTCGGCTGCAAGCCGTCCTACTGTTCGCATCTTTTCGATCTCGAATGCTGTTTTGATGTTGACCACGTTGATCTCCTCCTGGCGCGGCAAGAGTATAGCAGCCTGAATTGACGTTTGGCGCTAAATCGTTGGTTTGTCGCGATAATTATGCTATAAAGCGCGCCGCGGAAGCGCAAATAGGGATGTCGTTTTTAAGATCGGCATCGAAAATCAGCACACACATCGACACAAATCGCGGGTGCCTTCGGGTTTCGGTTTGGGATGTGTGGAAGCCTAACCCAAACATTGGAGAAATCATGGCTCGAGTCAGCATGCGTGACCTGCTGGAAGCAGGCGTCCATTTTGGACATCAAAAAAGGTATTGGAACCCTAAGATGAGCGAATTCATCTTCGGCGCCCGAAACGACATCCACATCATAAACCTTGAAAAGACTGTACCAGCGCTTGAAGAGGCGCTTTCGTTTGTAGCGTCCGTTGCTGCGAAGAAGAATAAGGTGCTTTTTGTTGGTACCAAGCGAAGTGCCAGCAAAATCGTAAAAGAGGAAGCGACAAGAGCAGGCATGCCCTACGTCGATAAGCGCTGGCTCGGCGGCATGTTGACGAACTACAAGACAATCCGTCAATCAATTCGGCGCTTGCGAGATTTAGAAGAGCAGAGCACCGATGGCACCTTTGCGAAACTAACCAAACATGAAGCGCTAACACGGCAACGCTTGTTAGAAAAGTTAGAGAGTAGCTTAGGCGGCATTAAGGATATGGGCGGTCTACCGGATGTGATCCTGATCGTTGACGTAGATCATGAAAAGATTGCGGTTACCGAAGCTAAAACTCTTGGCATACCCGTGGTCGCGATCGTTGACACCAATAGTAATCCAGACAACGTGGATTACTTAATACCGGGTAACGATGATGCGATTCGCTCTGTGAGATTATTCCTGAGCAGTTTTGCAGATGCCATTTTGGAGGCAAAAGGGCAAAACACGGTAGCAGAGAGCGACTTTGTTGAGGTTGAAGAGGGTGGCGAACCAGCCGCCGAACCCGACGCGACTGAAGCGGAAGCCGCAGCGGCTGAAGAAACGCCGGCAGAAGCGGCTGAAGAATCCGCTGAACAAGCAGACGCTGAGACCGATGCAGCGGAGCCGGCTCCAGAGACAGAGAAAACAGCAGACTGATGGACGCTGACTCGCGCGATTTGGCTTAGCGGCTTGTTGCGCAAGGCAGATGCCCACGAGAGATGAGAGAGGAAGTACTATGGCGGCAGTGACAGCATCAATGGTCAAAGAGCTCAGAGAGCGAACGGGCCTTGGCATGATGGATTGCAAGAAAGCGTTGGTTGAAAACGATGGCGATATGGAGCAAGCGATCGATAGTCTGCGCAAATCCAGTGGTATGAAGGCGGCGAAGAAGGCCGGCCGTATCGCGGCTGATGGTTTGATTCGAATCAAGATCGAGGGCAACGTCGGGGTCGTAGTCGAAATCAATTGCGAGACAGATTTTGCAGCCAAGGACGAGAATTTTGTGACCTTTGCCAGTGACGTTACCGACGCACTTTTTGCTGACCCAGTCTGTGACATTGAGGCGCTCATGACAGGTGGGTTTGAAGCAACAAGAGAAAGCTTAGTTCAAAAAATTGGGGAAAATTGCAGTGTTCGCCGGGCAACCCGATACGAAGGGGACGTTACCTCTTATTTACATACCAACGGCAAGATTGGCGTCTTGGTGCAATTAGAGGGCGGTAGCGAAGATTTAGGACGGGATTTGGCGATGCATATCGCTGCGACCAATCCCCAGGTGGTCTCCCCTGATGACGCTTCGCAAGAGGTCATTGAAAAGGAACGAGAAATTTATACCGCGCAAGCGGCTGAAAGCGGTAAGCCTCCTGAGATTGTTGCAAAGATGGTCGAGGGTCGAGTTAAGAAGTTTCTAGCTGAAATCAGTCTCACCGAGCAAGCCTTCGTAAAAGACGGCGACATCAAGGTGGGGACGCTACTGAGTCAGCAGGGTGCGAGCGTCGTAAATTTTGTTCGATATGAAGTGGGTGAAGGTATCGAAAAAGAGGAAGTCGATTTCGCTGCAGAGGTCGCTCAACAACTGTCCTGAGAAATCTAATGCCATCAAAAAAACCAACGCCAAAATATGAGCGGATATTACTGAAACTCAGTGGGGAAGCACTCGGAAAAGATGGCGTTGGAATCGACCCCAAAGTGCTTGACCGAACGGCTCTGGAAATTGGTCAGTTGGTCGGTATTGGTATTCAGGTTGGCCTCGTAATTGGTGGCGGTAATCTATTCCGAGGCGCCGAATTAAGTGCAGCCGGCCTTGATCGCGTCACCGGCGATCACATGGGCATGTTGGCGACTGTGATGAATGCGCTGGCGATGCGGGACGCCCTGGAGCGAGCGAATATTCAAACAGTTGTGATGTCGGCCATTCCGATGAGCGGCGTCGTCGAGCATTACGACAGAAGACTTGCCATCAGACATCTAGAAGAAGGCGACGTGGTCATCTTTTCTTCAGGCACCGGCAATCCATTTTTCACCACTGATTCAGCGGCCTGCCTGCGGGGTATTGAGGTAGATGCAGACATCGTACTGAAGGCGACTAAAGTCGATGGTATCTATACTGCAGATCCGGTGAGTCATCCCAATGCTGAGAGATTTCTGTCGATTACCTATGACGAAATTCTTGAAAAACAACTCGGGGTTATGGATTTAACCGCGATTTGTCTTGCCCGAGACCATGGTATGCCGCTCCGGGTTTTTCAGCTTGATAAACAAGACGCGTTGCTGAATGCAGTGGTAGGCGATGATGAGGGTACCCTTGTTATTGCTCAACCTTCTAAATAAGGGGCTTCTATGATCGATGAAATTAGAGAAGACGCTAAGGATAGAATGCAAAAAAGTCTGGCTGCGCTCGACGTTGCTTTGGCCAAAATTCGTACGGGTCGCGCCCACCCCAGCTTTTTAGATTCGGTCAATGTAGATTATTACGGCAATATGACCCCCCTCCGACAAATGGCTAACGTCAACGTGGAAGAAGGGCGATCGCTAATCATCGTTCCCTGGGAGCGTGCGATGATCCCTGTGATCGAAAAAGCGATCTTAAAATCTGACCTAGGGGTTAATCCGGCCAGCAGCGGAGAAAGTATTCGCATTTCAATGCCGCCTCTAACCGAGGAGAATCGAAGGGATTTGGCGAAGATCGCTAAATCAGAGGCGGAAAACGCCCGAATTTCAGTTCGAAATATCCGTCGAGACGCCAACAGTGACATCAAAGATTTCTTGAAAGAAAAAGAAATTAGTGAAGACGAAGCTCGTCGGGGTGAGGATCAAATCCAGAAGCTTACCGATGATATGATCAAGCAGATTGAGCAAACGTTAGCGACCAAAGAGCAAGATTTGATGGCGCTCTGAGCCATCAATATCTGCTATGTTAAAGACTCGGATCCTAACAGCCTTGGTCATCGCGCCAATTGCGCTGGCGGGTCTGTTTGCTCTGCCGGCAGCAGAGTTTCGCTGGTTTATTTTGTTAATTTTGGCGGTTTGCGGCTGGGAGTGGGGTAACTTTTGTCGGTTTAGCCCGACCAGTCGCTGGATCTATGGCATTTTGATCGCCACAGTGTTTTATCTTTCGAGTAGCTACACGAACCTCTGGCTAGTTATTGCTGCCATCTCCTGGGGCTTGGCACTGTTACTGATCTTGCGATACCCCAGCCAGTCGGATGTTTGGCGGTTGCCAGCGACTCAGTCAGTGATTGGCTTTATGATCTTGGTGCCCGCGGGTACTAGTTTGTTGGCCTTAAAGTACAGCCAATTAGGAAATCAATGGATTTTATTGCTGCTGGTCTTGATTTGGTCCGCTGACATCGGCGCTTATTTTGTTGGTAGACGGTTTGGTCAGCGCAAATTACTGCCTGCGGTGAGCCCGGGAAAATCCATGATGGGTTTACTGGGCGGGCTGATTACAGCCATGTTGCTGGGCGCGATGGCCATTGGGGTTATGATCGATGACGAATTGCGAGAGGCTCCGCTGTTCTGGCTTTCGATGTTCCTGATGGTAGCCTTAATATCAGTCCTTGGAGACCTCACGGTGTCAATGTTAAAACGTAATCGAGGTATTAAAGACTCCAGTGGCCTGCTGCCCGGTCATGGTGGATTCCTTGATCGATTAGACAGCTTGTTTTCAGCGGCGCCGTTCTTCTGTGGTCTGCTGATGCTCTCTGGGAGGCTAGTTTGAAGCCTAAGCGCATTTCTATTTTGGGGGCCACGGGATCGATCGGAACAAGTACCTTATCTGTGCTCGAGCAAACTAACGAATTCGATATTTTTGCCCTGACCGCCCACAAGCGTGCCAAAGAGCTAGGCCTATTGTGTGAACGTTATAGACCGCGGTATGCGGTGCTTGGGTCTGGGGATGCTGCTAGGGATCTTGCCATGATGCTCGCGGCAAAGGGAATCGCAACCGAGGTACTAGTCGGGGAAGAGGGTCTAAAGCGGGTGGCTAGTCATTCTGAGGTATCCCACGTCATGGCAGCGATTGTTGGTGGCGGAGGATTAGCGCCGACGTTCGCCGCAGCTGAATCCGGAAAAACAGTGCTTCTTGCGAATAAAGAAGCTTTGGTCATGGCAGGCTCAATTTTCATGTCAGCAATTGCAGCTTCAGGAGCTCAGTTATTGCCAGTAGACAGCGAGCATAATGCGATTTTTCAGTGTCTGGGTCAGACTGCAGCCGTAGGTGCCGATGTGAGTCGCATTTTGCTTACGGGTTCGGGCGGTCCATTTCTGCAGACGCCCTTGGCGGATTTAGCTCAAGTGACGCCAGAGGATGCTTGCCGACATCCTAATTGGGACATGGGCAGAAAAATCTCGGTCGACTCGGCAACCATGATGAACAAAGGTTTAGAGCTGATAGAAGCCTCATGGTTGTTTAATGTGCCATCAGATAAAATTGAGTTTTTGATTCATCCCCAGAGCATAGTGCATTCTATGGTCGAGTTTATTGATGGCTCAGTGGTTGCGCAGTTGGGTCAACCTGATATGCGAACCCCCATAGCGCATACCCTCGCGTTTCCCGACCGCCAGGCCTCTGGCGTTGAGCGGCTCGATTTTAGCCGATTGGCTGAATTATCGTTTCAATCGCCTGATTATGAACGGTTCCCGCTGCTCACGTTGGCAAGGGAAGTTGCAGAAGGACCGCTTAGCCAATCGGTGGTCTTGAACGCCGCTAATGAGGTTGCAGTGGCGGCTTTCTTAGATGCTGGCCTGCCTTATTTACAGATTGCCCCGACCATACAGAAGGTGGTGCAACAAGCGGAGCCCTTGGAACTTCTCACCATCGACGATGTCTTGGCTTATGATCAAACCGCAAGAGATCTCACCAATAACTTGCTAGCCACTTATGATTGAGATACTTCAGAGCATTTTAGCGCTAATTGTGACGATTGCGATTCTCGTTACCGTTCATGAGTTCGGTCATTTTTATGTGGCTAAACGCTGCGGTGTGATGGTTGAGCGATTCAGCGTCGGGTTTGGACGGCCGTTGCTGACCTTCAGAGGCGCACCCCAGTCACCGGTGGTGGCAAAGCAGGTATCTTCAGGTGCCGACGGGCAGGGAGACAATGGTGGAACGCTCCCGGGAACGGAATATGTCATCGCGATGATACCGCTTGGTGGCTATGTCAAAATGCTTGACGAGCGCGATGGCCAGGTGCCCCCGCATTTGAGCCCCTTCGCTTTTAATCGAAAATCCCTAATTGCGCGCGTCGCGATTGTCGCCGCTGGACCGGTGGCAAATTTTTTATTGGCCTTTGGCTTGTATTGGATTTTGTTCACGGCAGGGGTTTCTGGTGTCGCGCCCTTCCTATCGGCGCCGTCCGAAGGGACGCCAGCTCAGCAAGCTGGACTTGGCGCAGGCGCGGAAGTCCTGTCGGTCGATGAGCGAAGCACCCCTACCTGGCGTGCGGTCAGTCTTGCGCTATTTGATCGACTGGGAGAAACGGGGAGTATTGTGCTTACGGTTCGTGATGCACCCGGTGAAATAGAGCGTCAGGTCGGGCTGCCAATCAAAAACTTTTTAATCGGAGAAGACGAACCCGATCCAGCGGGTGCGCTTGGGCTGATGCTTGAAAGGCCCCCTATCCCTCCGGTATTGGGAGAGGTTGTACCAGGCGGGCGTGCTGATGCTGCCGGTATTGCTAAAGGGGATCGTGTCCTTAAGGTTTCAGGTCAAAGCATCGAGACTTGGCAGGCTTTTGTTGAGCGGATACAAGCTGCACCCGAGCGAGCATTAGAACTTGAGGTCGATAGGGCGGGTCAGACGCAGTTTCTGACGGTGCGACCAGAGGCAGCCAGCGTTGGAGATGCGACTATAGGGCGAATTGGTGTTGGTCTCGGCGATGTTTCTTGGCCCTCTGAGCGGCAGCGTGTTGTCAGGGAGCCTATCTATTGGGCGTGGATACCGGCTCTAAATAAAACGGTAGAAATGATTGGCTTCACGCTAGATAGCATTGGCAAAATGGTACAAGGCCTTATTTCGACCAGCAATTTAAGCGGGCCCATCACGATTGCCAAGATTGCGAATCAGACCGCGCAAACGAGCCTTGAAAGCTTTGTAACGTTTATCGCCTTAGTAAGTATCAGCCTTGGGGTGTTAAATTTGCTGCCTATTCCCATGTTAGACGGCGGCCATTTACTCTATTTTTTGGTAGAGGGGGTTACTGGACGACCGGTTTCTGAACGCATCCAAATGTGGGGATTACAGATAGGGATGGTGTTTCTGGTAGGAATCATGATGCTAGCCTTCTATAATGATCTCTTGCGTTTGTAACAGGACTTTCGTGACCATTCCCACTTTAAAATTTTCCTATCGCTTTTGTCTGCTTGTCCTTTGGCTCGGGATCGTAAATGCAGCTCAGGCGTTCGTAATCTCTGATGTGCGAGTCGAGGGT
>Ga0255755_1001041_pt1 | contig 26236 bp, 28 predicted proteins | sample 011ome_18_FD_179955 | JGI IMG/M metagenome (GOLD analysis project Ga0255755, IMG submission 179955) | Coastal salt marsh microbial communities from the Groves Creek Marsh, Skidaway Island, Georgia - 011501BT metaG (version 2) | ecosystem: Environmental > Aquatic > Marine > Intertidal zone > Salt... | reverse complement strand
TGGAGCATCTTCTGCACATATTATAGGGCGTCATCTTTTACCAAGCTTTACAAGTTACATAATTGTCGACTTGGTTATCAGCTTTCCTTACATGCTGTTATCTGAAACAGCACTGAGTTTTATTGGCTTAGGATTAAGAGAGCCAGTTAATTCATTAGGAGTGCTATTACAAAATGCAACCAAAGCTGATGTACTTTTAAATTATCAATGGTATTTTATTCCAGTATTTTTCTTAGTTGTTTTAATTTTATCTTTTGTTTTTGTTGGAGATGGTCTCCGTGATGCAGCTGATCCTCATAAAAATAAATAATCATGTCCACATTACTAGATATTAAAAATTTAAATGTTCAATTTGATACAGATGAAGGAAGAATTGTAGCTGTTGAAAATATTTCATTATCTGTAAAAGCTGGAGAGGTGTTAGGGGTTGTTGGAGAGTCAGGATCAGGTAAATCTGTAACTGCAAAATCAATTATGCAGTTAAATCCTGGTAACACTCACTATAATGAAGATGCAGAAATTATTATTGATGGAGAAAATACTCTTAAGTTTACCTCCAAAGAAGATTTGAAAAAAATTAGAGGTGGTAAAGTGTCAATGATATTTCAAGAGCCTATGGCTAGTTTTGCCCCAGCAATAAAAATTGGCGCTCAGATGGTAGAACAATTACTTTTACATAAACCAATTGATAAAAAAGAAGCAAAATCGATATCTGTTGATATGTTAAAGAGAGTAGGAATAGCTGACGCAGAAAAAAGATTTAACCAGTATGCTTTTGAATTATCGGGCGGTATGCGCCAAAGAGCTATGATTGCAATGGCTCTATCTACGATGCCAAAATTATTATTAGCTGATGAACCTACAACTGCACTTGATGTTACAATACAAGCTCAAGTTATAAACTTAATTAAAGATATTATTAAAGAATATCAAATGGGAGTTATGTTCATTACTCATGATCTAGGTGTAATTGCACAAACAGCTGATAATGTTGCTGTTATGTATTTAGGAGCTATAGTTGAGAAAGGCCCAGTCAGAGAGATAATTAAAAATCCAAAACATCCTTATACAAGAGGTTTATTAAAAGCGCTGCCAGATATAAATAATTTAGATGCTCCACTTCAGCCAATACCTGGAAGTATCCCAAGTCCTTTGGAGCGACCTACTGGTTGTGTATTTAGAACTCGTTGTCCACATCCTACACAAGAAGGGAAAGAAGGACGAATTAATATGGGCTTAATAGAAGTTAGTCCAGGCCATTGGGTAGACCGATGTGGTGTGAATTGTGGATAGGAAAATTTATGAATGATAATCTTGTTAGTGTAAAAAATGTTTCTGTTGAGTTTGATTATCAAGAAAATTTTCTATCAAAAAAACAGAAAATCCAAGCTGTAAAAAATGTTAGTTTAGATATTAAGAAAAAATCATTTTTAGGTTTAGTAGGGGAGTCAGGTTCAGGTAAAACAACATTGGGGAAAGCAATATTAGGGGCTAATAAAATTAGTTCTGGACAAGTAATTTTTCATGATGAGCATACAGACTATGATCTTGCTAATATCAATAAAAAAGAATTAAAAGAGTATAGAAAAAAAGCGCAATTAATTTTTCAAGATCCATATGCAGCTCTAAGCCCTAGAATGACAGTTAGAGATATTATAGCGGAGCCCTTAGAGGTTATGAAGATAACAAAATCTCGTGAAGAAACTGATGAACGAGTAAGAGATATCGCTTCAAAATGTCGACTAAATCTAGAGCATTTGAGAAGGTACCCTCATGCTTTTTCAGGAGGACAACGTCAAAGAATTTCTATTGCTAGATCACTTGTAAGTTATCCTAAATTTATAGTTGCTGATGAGAGTGTTGCCGCTTTAGATGTATCAATTCAGGCTGATATTTTAAATCTATTAAAATCTCTACAAAAAGATTTGGACCTAACTTATTTATTTATTAGTCATGATTTAAGTGTTGTTGCGCATACATGTGATGAAGTAGCCGTTATGTATCTCGGGCATATTGTTGAGCAAGCACCATCTAGGGAGCTTTTTACCAACCCTCGTCATCCTTACACAAAAGCACTTTTATCTTCTATTCCTGCTATTGATCCTGATGATCAAAAAAAAGCAATTGAATTAACAGGAGAAATACCTAGCGCAATGAATCCACCTTCAGGATGTGTCTTTCGAACAAGGTGCCCACATGCCTCACCAGATGGGAAGGAGGCAGGTATCAAAATGGGTTTAGTAGAAGTTTCACCAGGACATTGGGTAGATCAATGCGGTGTTAATTGTGGTGAAAAATAATCTATTTTTAGCAGTTGTTCTTTCTTTATCAGGGTTATTTTTATTAGATTGTATGGGTATCGCCATAAAATACCTTAGAGAAGATTATCCAGCGGCACAATTATCAGTTTTTAGAAATCTGTTTGGAATGATCCCGTGTTTTATAGTTTTATATTTTTCAAAAGACTGGCATGCTAATGGAAGGAAAGTAGTAATTAAAAGATGGCGTTTTGGTCTAGCTAGAGGTCTAATTATGTCTTTTGCTCAACTATGTTTATATACTTCTTATCTCTATTTACCTTATGCGTTGGTTGCAACTATGGAATACACAGGGCCTATGATGATTACGTTATTGGCAATACCTCTTCTTGGTGAAAAATTTGGATGGTATAAATCTTTAGCCGTATTAACAGGTTTCATAGGTATAATATTTATTATGCAACCTTGGTCTGAAAGCTTTAATTTTTATATGTTACTTCCTGTAATGGCTGCCTTTGGTTATTCTCTTGCGAGAGTAACAGCTTTAAATTTTTCAAATGATACTCCTGTGCCGTTAATAAATCTTTACGCTAATATAGGAACTTTAATTTGTGCAATACTCTTAGTTATTACATTTAATATGTGGGAAAATTTTAAAAGTTTATATGATTTACTTATATTATTTATAATGGGTATCGCAGGTGGTTCAGGAGTATTGTTATTAATTTATGGTTCGAGAAAAGCAGAACTTAGTAAAATTATGCCTTTTGATTACATTGAAATATTTTTTGCTTTAATCTTAGGTTGGATTTTCTTTAAAGAGTGGCCAGTAGATCAATTATTCCCAGGTGCTTTATTTATAGTCGCCGGTGGAATTATAATATATTTACGTCAAATGAATTCTTTAGAAACTAGAGATAGAAAAGTATAATGAAAATTAAAAGAGAAAAAGTAGATAACCCAACTCAACTAAATATAGAGTCGATTGAAATACATAATAGCAATAATTTTAGTTTTAAATTTTATACTTATGGCGGTTACATTCATGAAGTAAAAATCCCTATTAATAAACAAGAAGATAAAACTGAAGATGTTTTATTAGGCTATGGAAATATTGATCGAGTTTTAGAGTCTCATGGGTATTTCAATACTATAGTTGGAAGAGTTGCCAATAGAATAGGATCTTCAAAGTTTAATATAGATGATAATGAATATCAACTTTACCCTAATGTTGCTCCCAATCATTTACATGGAGGTAAAGTAGGTTTTAATAAAAAAATATGGAAGATAGAAAATATTGAAGAATCAAAAAACTCTATCAAATGTATAATGAAATATTATTCACAGGACATGGAAGAAAATTATCCTGGTAATCTTGATTGTACAGTTACTTACGAATTAAATAATAATAATGAGCTCTTAATAGACTTTGGAGCGACCTCAGATAAAGACACAATTGTAAATATGACTAATCATAATTATTGGAATTTTCATGGGCACGGAGATCATTATCAAAACAATGAGGACCATGTTGTATGCATCAATTCAAAATCAATATGTGAAACAGATGCACAATCTATTCCAACTGGTAAAATTTTAAATGTTGAGGGATCAAAGTTTGATTTGCAAAAAGATTTTTTAATAAACAAAGATTTTTTAAGCTCTGGTGGTATTGATCATAATTATGTTGTGGATGATCAGTCAATGAAAGAATCTGTGGCTAAAATTTATAGCAAAAAAACTGGTTTAGGTGTTGAGTATTTTACAAACCAACATGGTATTCAGTTTTATACAGGCAATATGATGTTAGATAAATATATTGGCAAGCACGATAAGTCGTATGGTTTGCAATACGGAATGTGTTTAGAACCTCAGCATTATCCAGATGCTATTAATCATCCTAATTTTCCTTCTCCAATTTTAAGAAAAAATAAAAATTATTTATCAAAAATAAAAATTAAATTACGTAACAATTTTTAAAAAAATAAAATCTTGTTTTATTGTTTTCATGCATTATTAAAGATTTTCTATGAAAATAAGCCAAAAAATAATTACGAATTTAAAATCAGGTGGTGCTGACTTTTTTTTGAGTGTTCCATGTAAATTGTTAGCGAACATGATTACAATTTTAGAAAATGATAAAGATATTTACTATTCAGCTATTCCAAGAGAAGAAGAAGGAATGGGAATTTGTGCTGGAGCCTATTTAGGTAATAAACTTCCATGTATTATGATGCAAAATACAGGTATTGGCAATTCAGTAAACTCCATAGTTTCTCTACTTCAGTTATATCAAATGCCAGTTGTTTTTCTTATTAGCTATAGAGGTACACCTGGGGAGCCAGTAGGCGCACAAGGTGGCATGGCAAGTGTAACTGAAGATATTCTAAATACGCTCCGAATACCAATGTTGCATTGTAACACTGAAGAAGATCTTGATAAAATTTCTACTTTTACTAATCATGCGAAAGTAATTGAAAGTCCAGTAGCTGTGCTATGTAATTTTAATATAATGAAAGAAGATTAATGATGAATAGATTTGAATTATTAAATCTTTTACAAGATACTATTCAAGAGGAGCTTGTTGTTTGTAATATTGGTCTTCCATCTCAAGAATTATATAAAATTAACGACCGCCCTAATTATTTTTATATGTTAGGAAGTATGGGCTTAGCTTCATCAATTGGTCTAGGTCTTTCTTTAGCGGTAGATAAAAATGTTATTAGTATTGATGGTGATGGGTCAGTTTTAATGAACATGAACACACTTGCAACGATTGGTAATAGAGCACCTTCAAACTATACTCTTTTAATAGTTGATAATGGATCTTACGGATCAACAGGAGATCAAAAAACTTTTACAAATGAACGAACATCTTTAAAGGATGTCGCTATAGGAGCTGGTTGTGCTAATGTTATCGAATGCTCTGGAGAAGAAACTAATGAAAATTTACAAAAAGCTCTAGATGATAAAAACAATTCATATGTTATTATTTCAAAAATAAAGTCTGGGAATGTCCCAATAAAACCAATACCTCTTAATGCTGTAACAATAAGAGATCGATTTAGAAAAGAAATAGGTTTAGTTAATTACCTTTAGTTTATAAAAGGAACTATGATTTATTCAGTAGGTTCAATTTTTCTTGATCATATAATTAAAATTAATTCTTTTCCAAAAAAACCAATTAAAGTGCTTGCCGAAGGAATTGAAAAGAGACTTGGTGGATCAGCAGCGGTTGCTAGTTTTACTATAAAAAAACTCGGAATAGATTCATCTTTTATTGGTAGGTTAGGTGATGATGATGTTTCTAAGTATCTAAAAGAGGAGTTGAATACTTTTAAAATTAAACACAAAGATATTATTACTATTAAGGGCGCTAAATCATCTCAGAGTTATGTTTATGAAGATAAGAATGGAGAAAGACTTCTTGCGGCCTTTAATGAAAAAAAATTACTAAATAGTAAAAAATTGCCAAAAATTTCCTTTGCAAACAATACAACTTTTATGAGCGATTTACGATGGATTGAAGCAACTCTTTATATTGCTAAAAATTGTAAAAAAAAGAATTTAATTCAGGTTGTTGATTTAGATAACTATAAGTTAAACGCTCAAATAAAACAAATTGTTGATCTATCCTCCTTCCCTATCTTTTCAGAGACTGGAGCATTTGAGTATACTAAAATTAAATCGATTATTGGTTCGTTAAAAAAAATGTACTCTAAAAAACGTAAGTTTTATGCCATAACTGCTGGAGAAAAAGGAGTTTATTGGATTGAAAATGGAAATATTTTTAACTGCAAACCCCCTAAAATAAAAGTTGTTGAAACTAATTGTGCTGGAGATGTTTTTCATGGTGCGTTTGCAGCTTTTATTCATCAAAAACATTCTGTGATGGATACAATGAAATTAGCGACTGCTACCGCTTCATTAAAATGCACAAAAAAGGGAGGTATTTACTCCATACCTTCTTACTCATCTGTTAAAAAATTTGAAAACAAAATTCAATTAAGAAAAATATAATTTTATGAAAATACTAATTACAGAATTTATGGAAGCTAAAAGTGTAGAAATGCTAAACAGGAATTTTGATGTTACAGTTGATAAAAGCTTATCTTTAAATCATAACGAGTTAAAAAAAATAATTAGTAATTTCGATATATTAATTGTTAGGAATAAAACACAGGTTAATAAAGAAATATTAGAAAATGCATCAAGCTTAAAATTTATTGGACGCTTAGGGGTTGGTTTAGATAATATTGATACTGAGTATTGTAGAAATAATAATATTCATGTTCAGCCAGCAACAGGTATGAATGCAGACTCCGTTGCAGAATATGTAATTAATTGTTCGCTATCTTTATTAAAAAATGTTCCTTTAATGCATAAAGAAACTTCTCTTGGAAATTGGCCAAGAACTTCAATTTCTTCAAGAGAATTAAATGGTAAGATATTTGGCTTAATGGGTTTTGGTTTAATTGCTAAAAAAGTTAGCACTCTGGCTAAAATATTTAATGCTCACATAATTGCTTATGACCCATTTATTGATTCAAATATTGCAAATGAATTTAATATTAAATTAGTTGATATAAATGAGATCTTCGAACAGGCCAATGTTATTTCTATTCATTTACCTCTAACACCAACAACTCAAAACTTATTAAACTATGATGCTTTTATAAAAATGCAAAAGCAACCAATTATTATTAATTCCTCCAGAGGGTCTATAATTAATGAAATCGACTTATTGAAAGCTTATGATGAGAAACTAATTTCTGGCTTTGCTTTAGATGTTTATGAAACTGAGCCAGTACCAAAAAAATTTTTAAATAGTATAAAGGATAATACTAATTGCATTCTTACCCCTCATATTGCTGGAGTTACAGAAGAGTCAAATATTAGAGTGAGTGATTTTATTGCAAATTCAGTAAAAGAATTTTTCAAACTATAATTTAAACTCTTTCATAAATACAACTCGGTTTTCTTTAATGGAATTTTCAGCTGCTTCACCTATAGCTACTGACATTAATCCATCTTTTAAAGATACTTCTGGTTTTTTATTTTTTTGAATAGCATCAATAAAAGCTAAATGTTCAAAATATGTTGATCCATGATGATGTCCTGCGGCTAATATTTCTTTATCAACTTTGACTTTACTTGACAGAGTGATATTATTTTCTCTGAGGCTAATTTTAACTTCTGATGAGTCCTTTCCTGAAGCACTAGAGGGAACAAATGTTTCTATCTTCCCTTTATCTCCAACAGCAACTATTTCTTCTTGATATTCAGAATTTTCTGCAAACATACATAAATCAAGCATTCCTCGCACACCATTTTCAAAGTCTACTATAACAAATGCATTATCAATAATATCTGGAGTCTTTCCGTCATATCGTTCTTCTAGATGGTTAACATCCTGATTTCCACTAGCATAAACTTTAGTCGGCTCACTTTGAATAACCAGTCTCATAAGATCAAAAAAGTGACAACATTTTTCAACTAATGTTCCCCCAGTATTAACTGCAAATCTATTCCAATCATTCACTTTATGTAAAAAAGGAAATCGATGTTCGCGAATAGAAAGCATTTTTATTTTTCCAATTATACTATTATGAACTTCTGTAATTAATTGCTTTACTGGAGGCATGTATCTGTACTCCATTCCAGTCCAGATTATCTTAGAATAATCCTTCGCAAGAAACTCAAATTTTTTACAATCTTCTGTTGTTGTACATAAAGGTTTTTCTATTAATAAATGTTTATTGGTTTTTAAAATGCGCTCTAATATATTGATGTGTGTAAAATTTGGTGTCGCAATAATATATGCATCTGCAATATTTTTATTTATTAATTCATCTAAATCATTGTAAAATTTTGTAGAGTTCTTCACTAATGATTTTGATTGGTTTCTTGAATTCTCATTAGTATCACAAATTGCTACAACTTCTGCATTCGCAATTATATTAATATTCTGAATATGTTCCTGGCCCATAACACCGGTTCCTATAATTCCATATTTTATTGTATTAGTCATATTGTATAAGTTGGTATCTTTAATTGTTTGCCTAAAATTTTTATGTCTTCAAGCACATCTCCATAAGTAAAACCTACATGATGCTCTAAACCACTTAAAAATAAATTTTTAATTTTCTTATGTGTATTTTTACCTAAACTGATTACTCCTGAAGTTCCAGAAAAAGAGTTTTTTCTTTTAAGAACCTTTCCATTCATTACAATAAATTTTAATTTATTTTCTGATTTTGAAACACGAAAAATTGTAATATCACCTGATTTAAATGCAAAGTTATGCAAAAGTGGCTTTCTTCTATTTGAGTGAATTGTGGCACTAGGTGTATTTTTCTCTGCCATACTAATAGGTGCAAGTCCACAATGCCAAAAAACAGCAGTATTATCTTTCTGATCCATATCAACAATATCAACTAATAATGCAGGTTTATTATTTAATTGATTTAATATATTGCAGGTTAAACTTCCAAGTACATCAGCTTCACAGGCAGAGCTTATTTTATTTTCATTCATCATAGCCATTGGTCCGCAAGAAGCACAACCATATTCTGTAAACATCTCAGGCCAACAACGAATAGCAAATGCATCAATATTTTGTGTTTGTTGAATTTTTTCAAGACCATGGAATAATGATATACTTTTATTCAATTCTTTTTGATTTACATGGTTGATGTTTTTAAGGTTTTTGCTTATATTTTTCTTAGTTTCACTGATTTTTTTAATATTAACTTTACTTGAAGTATTAAATAAGCTCTGCAATTTTATTTTAGTTACGTTTGCATTAAACTTTGATTTTAATTCTTGATTATTAAAATCACAAGTATCAAATCCTTCAGGTCTTTCACCAATTAGACCTAACTTTGGTTTCTTAAACTTTATTATTTTTTTGTTAACTAATTTTGAATTTATTTTCTTTAAATAATTTTTTTTTGTAAAATAATTATTTGTTCTCATTAATTTCAATATTTCTTTAGAAAAAGACTTTTCATCATTGGTGTAAATTATAAAGTTAGAATAAAATTTATTTTTAATTAAAGCATGCAATCCTAAGTTTACTCCACAAAGCGAATTTAGCCTTAACCGACCGCCTGATCTCTTTTCTCTAAATGAAATAAATAAAATTGGTTTTCTGAATTTTTTTGCGAATGCAGAAATAAATTTTGCATCAGTAAAAGTTGATTGAATAACTATAAATTTTTTACATTTAATATTTTTAAAGTATTTAATTGCATTTTCACCAATTGTATCATTAGTTATTAAATCATCAAAAAATATTATCTTTTCATTTAATTTTGTAAGTGATTTTTTTGTTTTTAATAATTTTTTCTTAGCAAATTCAATATCAAAAGTTTCTCTTGCTAAACTAAAGCATCCGATCATTAAAAGCCTTTATAAATATTTTTAAAGTTTGAGGAATTTTTTTGAATTAATTTTTCTGTTAAATATTTTTCTAAAGATTGAGCATTTTTTTTTGTGAGTTCATTTAATTTTTTAACATAACCTACACTTTCATTACTAAGCTTTGCAGTAATTTTTTTATAATTTGGATAATCTTTAAAGGCATCTAGCCAAATAGTTCTGCCAGCTAGATATCCTGAAGCACCATTTTTATAAGCCAACTTTAAACAATTCAAAAAAGACTTCTTACTCATTCCAGAAGAAAGCATTACCCATGGAATATCTCTTGTAGCTTTAGATAATTGTTTAAAAGCATCTTTTGTAGCTTTATTAAATTTACTATTTTGTAATTGGCTACTATCCACAGGACTTTCTAACTTAAAAATATCAACTTTATATTTTTCTTTAGAAAACTCTTTCACACTATTTATTACATGATTTTGATTTTTATCTAGTTGCTCTTTATAATCTTTAGAATACCCAGTTTCATTTTTAAATGGATAAACCAATAGCTCTAATAAAAAAGGAATATCAAATTTTTCACATTGCTTACCTATTGTTTCAATATACTTTTTTTGATGTTTAATAGAGTTTTTATCTGCATCAGGTCGATACCAAGCTAATACTTTTACAGCATCACCACCTATTCTTTTTATCTTTTCAACTGTCCAATTTTTTATATTTTTTGAATACCTGCCTTTGTGTGTTTCAATAAAATCATGATCCTCAAGAGTAATTATTAAACCTTTGCTTTTACTTGATGGAATAAGATTGGGTACTGAATAAACTGGATCCATTAATATAGCGGTAGAGTGTTGAGAAAGGTTTAACGAGATATTTTTTTTAAAATCAACAACATCTTTATAGGTGTATCTTTTTTTTTTCTCTTTTATCAAATTAAATATTGGTGGTCTCTGATCAATTGCGAGCATTTGTAAATGGCTTTGATCATTACACAATTTTTTAATATGAACTAATTTACCAATATTATCAGATCCCATTATTTTTATACCTCTAATTTCTAAAAAATTTATTATTTTTTTGGCAGATTACCATGTTTTTAATACTGTATTGTATTCATAACTCAAGAATTTATTTTTTTTTAAATTTATTTATTTTTTATTTTAATATCAAATTTAATATTTTTACAATTTTGAAAATTTTTAGATAATTCTTAGCACTTTTTACTCTTGTATATAGTTTAAGTTTGTTCTAAACCTTATAAAAAATTGGAGGACTAATGATTAAATCAATTTTAAAATTATTTTCAGTAGCTTTCATTTCTTTTTCACTAACTGTAATTTCAACAGTAGCCTCTGCAGAAATTACAATTAACTGGCCGTCAATTTGGGTTGGAAAAGACTCAAAGACAACAGTTATTGGTGAACTTGTAGATGAATTCAATACTGCAAACGCTGGCTCTATTAAAGTTGTTATAGAGGAACAAACTGATTATGATATTTACGCACAAAAATTAACTGCTCAGTTATCTACTGGCACCTTACCAGATATATTCACAGTTGGTGCAGACTTATTAGATATTTTGCACAGAAGTGGCAAAGCTATGGATCTTGCTCCACATGTATCATCTGATTCACATTGGAACAATGTTTACCCAGAAGGAGCACTTGAAAGCAATATGATGGATGGGCAATTAAATTATCTACCGTATGAGCTTTTTGTCGTACCCGTAACATATAATAAAAAATTATTAAAAGCTGCTGGTTATGATGAATTTCCAGATAACTATGATGATTTCTTTAAAATGTGTGAAGCTGTAACTGCTACGGGTGTAGCATGTACATCACAGATGACAGCTAAAAATGCATGGACTTCAATGCTTTGGTTTTCTCAAGCATTAGCTTCAGCAGGTGGACCAGACATTTATGAAAAAGGTTTGGATGATCCAGCTTTTGTTAAAGCTTTTGAAGTTATGGAAAAGATGTATCAATATACAACTTCTGACGCAATTGGTGCTGATGCTGGCGTTTCAGGTGGCCATTTCTTAAATGAAAGAACTGCAGTTTTCATGAATGGACCTTGGTTCATAGCTCGCTACACTTCCGATGGTATACCTGGATTGCATGAAAATATCGGTGTTGCACCAGCTCCAATGCTTATGGGTGGAAAGGGTGCTCCCGGCGGATATGTTGGTGGAAAGCAATCTTCTCTAGCAGCTGGCAAACAATCTGATCCTGCAAAAGAAGAAGCTGTAGTTAAATTCCTTAAATGGTTAACTACTCCAGAAAATGTTGCAAGACTATCTTACAGCTCTGGTGCTATGTTTATTGTCAAGGCTGATTTGCCAAGTGATATGGACAGACTATTCATTGAAATGAATGAGCAAAAAGGAAATGCTCCTTACGTAGCTAAAACATTTATGAATGGTATGGGTTCATTACCAGTTGTTGCTGAATTTCCGCAAGCTTTGTCAGCTTTAGCTTTAGGTGAAGTTACACCAGAAGGTGCTGTTGAAATGCTTAAAGACGCAGACTAAAAATCTAAATAACTATGAGGTATTAAATACCTCATAGTTTTCTCATTTTATGAAAATTAAAAAAGATGAAGTTGTATGGCTTTTATTATTTATTGCGCCTACAATAATTTTATTCACTCTCTTTTTTATTATACCAATTCTTTTTCTTTTTATAACAAGCTTCACTAATTGGGATGGCATAAGTGCTGAATTTGTTGGATTTGAAAACTACGTTAAACTATTTAATAAAAAAAGTTTTATCAATGCTATTACGAATAACTTATACTGGTGTGTTACAGCGGCATTAATAACAGTTCCATTAGCTCTGATAATTGCATTACTTTTGGCTCACAGGTCTAGAGGTTGGAAGGTCTTTAGAACAGTTCTTTTTGTACCTCAGGTTGTTTCATCAGCTGCTATAGCTATGCTTTGGGCTGCGATGTTTAATGCTGAATATGGTTTAGTTAATTTTTTATTAGATTATATCGGTTTCTCAGATTATAAAAATCATAATTGGCTGGGGAACATAAGGACGGCTAATGCAGCATTAATTGGTTTTTCTTTATGTTATGTCGGATATTTTATGGTTATTATGCTTGCAAAAACTGCTGGTATTTCTGAAGATTATTATGATGCTGCAAATATTGATGGTGCAAGTCAATTTCAAAAGGATTTACATATTACGGCACCGTTAATAAAAAGCACTTTTTTTCTTTGTATTATTTTGGCTGTAATATTTAATTTGAGGCAATTCGAATATGTTTATCTAATGACTGCTGGTGGTCCTGCTAATAAAACTCAGGTTCTTGTTGTTTATATTTGGAATGAGTTAACAGTTCAAAGACTGGGTCGAGGCAATGCAGCCGGAGTTATAATGATAGCTATAGGTGCTATTCTTTTACTCTCTTTGAGAAAATTATTAAAAAGTGAAACCTACAATTAATATGCAAAAAGATCTTTCCTCAAGCTTTTATTTTATTTTTAAATGGGTAATAATTATTTCTTTTGTATTTTATGCTGTATTTCCTTTTTTATGGTTAGTACTTGCTTCATTGAAAACCAACGCTGAATTACTCAATAACCCATTTGCGCTACCTGAAGTTTTTCAGTTTAAAAACTATTCCAATGCTATTCAAGAGGCAGGACTTGGAAGATTAATAATTAATTCTCTTGTAATAAGTACTAGTGCAACTTTTTTAAATATTTTGTTTTCATCAATGTGTGCTTTTGCAATAGCCAGACATACATTTTGGGGAAATAATGTTTTGTTTTTAATGATTACTGCAGGTATTTTAGTACCATTAAATGCTCTTATAATTCCTTATTTTGCAATTATTAATTTTTTGAATCTTTATGATACAAGAATTGGTCTGATTATAGTTTATTGCGCTGTTGGTCTTCCTGTATCAACATTCATATTAACAGAGTTTTTTAAATCTATCCCAAAGGAAATTGAAGAAGCTTCATATCTTGATGGTTGTAATTTTGCTGCAAGATATTTTAAAATTATGCTACCACTTGCTTTACCTGGTTTAGCAACAGCAGGAACATTCCAGTTTATTTTGTGTTGGAATGAATTTATATATGCAATGCTCTTAACTTCCTCAACAGATATTAGAACAATTCAATTTGGTATTAGTTATTTTACTAATCAATTCTTTTCAGACTACGTAGGAATGTTTGCAGCAGTTGTGATAAGTATTATTCCAAGTATTACCGTTTTTATTCTTTTTCAGGAAAAAGTTATCAATGGTTTAACTGCTGGATCAGTGAAGGGTTAGATAATTTAAGTTGACACGTCCCAACATAATTAAAATTATTTGTCATGATATTGGCAAACATCTTGGTTGTTATGGTGTAAAATCAGTAAACACTAACTCAATTGATAGTTTTGCTAAAGACGGTATTTTATTTAACAATGCATTTGCTACAAGCCCGGGTTGTAGTCCAAGTCGAGCAGCAATAGCAACAGGAAGATATCCTCATAATACTGGCGTTTTGGGATTAGCACACGCTCATTTTGGGTGGAGTCTTGATAAAAAAATTAAACATATTGCAAAATATTTTTCAAGCAATGACTATAATTCAATACTTTTTGGACTCCAACATGTGACTTACCATGAGGAAACTCTTGGTTTCAAGAAAATTTTTCCAGAGAGACCTGCGGATCATGTCATTAAGAATATTGAAGATAATATAGATACTATATTATTTAAAAAACCTTTTTACGCTGAAGTTAATTTTTTTGAACCACATCGACCTTTTGATTTTGGTGGAGTTAAGTCTTACAGATCTAAAGGTGTATTTATTCCAAAATATATACCCAATAACTCTAATATTAAAAAAGAATTTGAAGCTATGCAAGGGGCAATAAAAAAAATGGATGAGTCAGTTGGAAAAATTATTAATATTCTTAAGAAGAAAGGTCTTTATGAGAATACAATTATTATATTTACTACAGACCATGGAATACCCTTTCCAAGAGCAAAAGGAACTTTATATGATGCTGGGATTGAAACTGGTTTAATAATATCTTATCCAAAATTAAAAATCAAAAATAAAAAATTTAATGAATTAATTTCTAATATTGATATTTTACCAACATTATTAGATTTGGCAAAAATTAAAATACCAAATACCATACAGGGAAAAAGTTTTTATCCATTAATAATGAATAAAAAATATATTGAAAATAAACATATATTTGCGGAAAAAACATACCATGATTTATTCGATCCTATTCGATGTATCAGAAATAAAAATTATAAATTAATTATAAATTTTGACTCAGATAAAATTATAAGAGTGCCAGGTGACGCAATGATGGGCGCTACATATTTATCAATGTTAGATCAAATAATTAATGTAAGAGAACGTTATGAGCTTTATGATATTAAAAAAGATAAACTGGAAAAGAAAAATTTAGCTAAAAATGAGAAATATAAAAATATAAGACAAGAATTGTTGAAAAAGCTTTCTAATTGGATGAAGTCTACAAAAGATCCTTTGTTAAGTAATCAAATAAAATCACCTTTTTTTATTGATACATTGAAAGAACTTAAATACTTAACTTAATATGAAAACTTTTGAAAATAATAAAATTTTCATAAATTCAGATGAATACATTTATAGAGCTGAGCATCTGACACTTGAAGGATCTTGTTCACTAGATCATGGACCTAGAAATGTTAAAATTAAAAAACTTTATGTAGATAAATATCCAGTAACAAATAAACAGTATTTATCTTTTGTAAAAAAAACAGGTTACAAACCTCAAGACTCACAGCGATTTTTAGCGCACAAACCACAAAAAAATAAATCAAACCATCCTGTAGTTTGTGTATCTCAACATGATGCTATGGAATATGCTAAATGGGTTGGTGGTAGATTACCAACTGACGAGGAGTGGCAGTATATTGCAGCTGGCCCAGATTATCTTGAATGGCCATGGGGTGCGGAATTTGACCCATCATTATGTAATCACGATCAAAATTCATTAACTGCAGTAAATTCCTATAAAAAAGGTGCAAGTTGGATCGGCTGTGAGGATTTAAGTGGTAATGCTTGGGAATGGACAGCTAGTGTTTATGATGATGGAGAACATCAATTTGCTCTTTTACGCGGAGGTAGTTTTTACTACGCACATGATCATTGGCATGTAGGAGGAGGGGCCAGAAAAACAAATTTTCATTGGAAATTTCAGTTACTAAATGAAGGAATGAACAGAGCTTCAACTTTAGGTTTTCGTTGCGTATATGATGTATAAAAATAAAAAAAATAATATTATTAATCTCTCATCAAAAGATTTATTTTTATCTATTGATTATTCAAAAAAAATTAATTTAGATAAATTAATTGACATAAATTCTAGGTACAATTTTTTAGATAAAAAAAATAATGATTTACTAAAAATTAAAATTGAAGGTCATACTATACCTGATAAATTTTTAAAAATTGATAAAGTCTCTGAAAGTATTAATGATAAATTAAAGTTTATTTCTTTAGATTTTAAAAAAAATTTTAAAAAAGATTATTTTAAAGGGCGAATTTCAATTATCCAAAAAAAAGAAAATGTTATCGATTTTGTTTTTCAATTATCTGTCAATTGGAACGATGATATTCCTAAAAAGACATCACTCATATTTCCTTTCTTACAAAATCTAGCTAATAATAAACTTTTTTTAAAACCAGGACATATCTCTTATGGGAAAAAAACTCTTAAAAAAAGTGTTTGGAATTTTCATGAATACCCTCCTGCTATTTTATCTAATAATTCAGGCAAAACTGCTATTGGAATAGAGTTTTATGACCAATTTCCATGGCAGTCAAATTATAATCTTGGTATGCATGAAGCTATATCAAGTGATAATTTTGACAAATATGAAGCTGAAGTTCAATTAAATCAAAATCTCTCAGATGTTGTTGTAATGCGATTATATACAAGTTCTAAAGGTCGGAATGATATTTTCAATTTATGGAAAGAAAATACGAGAAGCAGATATGATCTTAGAAAATATTTTAGACCACAAAATATGTGGATTAAAAAAAATTATATTACACACTTTACTTTCGCTTATGGAAAAGAGTCTTTTAATTATGAAAAAACAAAATTTAATATTAAGAAAGTTATTAAAAAAGGTTTAGAGTTCGGCGGTTACGACTCATTAATTTTTTGGCATCAGTATCCTAGGTTAGGTTTGGATAATACTAATCAATGGGATATGTATAAATATTTACCTGAAGAATATGAGTCCATTCACAAATTAGTTAAAGAATGTCATAAAAATAGAATTAAGTTTTTTATTCCGTTTAAGCCCTGGGATGTAAAATCAAATGAAAGCTTGGATTATCATGCAAAATATCTAGAAGATTTTATCGCAAGAACAAATATCGATGGTTTTTTCCTTGATACTATGTCTTCATTACCAGACTCTTTTCTGAGGATACAAAAAAAATTCCCTTCTTTTGAATTTGCGTCTGAAGGAACTCCAAGAGAACAACGGCAAATTGAGCAATTAACTAGTTCTTGGGATCAAATTGGGGATATTAGAAGAAACTACAAGGTAGAAATCGAGGCAAATATGTTTCGATTTGTCTTTCCAGAACATCCTCTAAACATGGTATCTAGATGGAGTGTAGGATCAGATAAAGACTCTATAATTAAAAGAGCTGCATTTAATGGAACAGGGTTAGTAATCTGGCAAGATGTATTTGGAACTTGGTTGCCATTTAGTAAAAAACAAAAACAACAAATTAAAAAATTAAAAAATGTACTTAATAAATATCATAATATAATTTTTGGATCTAACTCTGTCCCATTAATTGAAACTTTATCAAAGGGTTTGATATGTAATCAATTTTGTGATGACAATTATCAACAAATATTTGCAATTTATAATTTTACAAACAAAAATATTAAGGGCTCACTTTTTGCCTTAAACTCTAAAGCTAAAATTAAGTTTCAACAAATTTTTGGAATAAAAACAAACTTGCAAATTAAAAAAACTAAAAAAGTTAATGCTATGTTTGGAACTATTCCTACTGACGAAGTAATATTAATTTATGTTAAATATTAAAATAATTAGATAATAACTCTTTAGGGGGGTCGTTATCTTTAATTAAATTAATCATTTTCTCTCTATACTTATTAAATAATTGTTTATCTTCAATTGACTTTAATTGTCCTGGATCATCAACAATATTATAAAGAGCACTTTTAGTGTCTTCCAAGGTTAAAAATCCCTCATCTGTTTTTCTTTGAATTCTGTTAACTTTCATAACAGGTATATTTTTTGTAAATGAAAAAGGTTCTGCTATTGTTATAGTTCTTAGTTCTTCATGTGAGAAAAACTGTCTCATGTGAGTTGGCATTAAAGTATATTGAAATTTTTTTAAACTTGTTTGGTCAAAATTTTCTGGATAATAAAAATAAGTATATTTTCCATCTGTCATATTAATACCACCTCCCCAGTATCCATAAAGAGCAGTATAATTGCCAGAGTCTTTCTCCAAGAAATCTAAAATAGATTTTCCCTTTACTTCTTCTGGAATATTTAAATTATTTAGGGATAGAAAGGTTGGCATTAAGTCAATATTTTGTGTAACTGTATTTCGAGTCTCACCTACAAATTCCTTATAATCAGGATGATAAATAAAAAGCGGAATGTGTGCAATCTCATTGTACATAGGCATTCTATTTTTGGCCCACCAATCATGTTCGCCAAGCATAAAACCATGATCAGTTGTTAATATTAAGGTTGTATCATCCCATAAATTATTTTCATCAAAGTAATCTAAAATAGTACCTAATAAATGATCACATAAAGCAACCAAAGCTAAATAATTGGCTTTTAATTCTTCTACCTCATCATCTGTTTCTATTACTTTATCATATTGTGGCCAATCCAATCTTGGCCCTCGATAATTTGTTTTAAATTTTTCTCTAAATCTTTTAGGCGCAAAAAAGGGTTCGTGAGGATCAAATGTTTCTAATTGTAAAAACCACCCATCCACATTTTTATTAGTTTGCAGAAAATTTAGGGCAGAATTAAAACATTTAACAGAAGGAAAGTCTTTTTCTTCTTTGATAAATTCACTATTTACAGCATAGCGATAGTGTCCGGACTCTCTGTCGTGAATATTTATTTGAGATTTATGGAATTTTTCTTTAAATTTCTCTAATGGCGGTTGAACCATTGCTTTCCATGGATCACTCTCTTGCCCTCTGATAAAATCCCAACTATTAAAACGGTTGTGATACGTTGCCCCTCCATCCTCAAAATAATGATAATGATCTGTTATTAAGTGTGAATATATTTTATTATTTCTCAGTATTTCTGGAAAAGAATTATCAAAAGGCTCTAAAGGCCCCCAACTCCTATGTAAAAAATTTAATCTCCCTGAATGCATATCTCTTCTTGCTGGCATGCATGGCATACTTCCAACATAATGATTGTTAAACTGAATTGATTTTTTAGATAACCGATTAAAATTTGTTGTTTCAAAATAATTTCCTCCATAGGAGTTAAGCATTCTCAAATTTAATGAGTCGAACAATAAAAATACAGTTTTCATATTATTATTTATTTGGTGTTAATATTTTTTCATGAGGCATGACAATTTTTCTTTGAAAATTTGTTAAGCTATTAAGTAGTTTTTTTGAGGGTCTATATGGATGACGAAAAAAACCCCATGATGGACCATATCTATATACCACTATTCTCCTTTCACCTTTATTTACTCTTTTTGCTGATCCATGACATAATGAGTCAACAAAAAGTAGAGCATCCCCAGCATTTAAGTAAACCTCTAATGAGCCTGTCATATTTTCAGCTGATGATACTTCATTTTTTTTCATTTTATTTGATTTATATTCAGGATGTTGAATATTAGATTTGTGAGATGAAGGAATTATAACAGTACCTCCGTCCCCAGGCCCTATATTATTTAGTGCAATTAGTATATTTACTTGAGAGCAGTTGAATTTGCCATCTTGATATCTATAATTATTTCTTTTAATTCCTTCTGGATTACCGGAGTGAATTCCAATGGCTTCACCGGGACCTCTAATATTAGCAAAATTTTCATCAATAAAAAGTGGACCATGAAGATGATCAAACGTACCTTTTCCTCCAACAAACTCCAGCATATGATTTATCCAAGATGGATGGTCAATTAGTTTTGCAAAGGGCTTGCCTGCTTCATATATTTGTTGAAGGTTTAAACCTTCTTTTCCACCATAGTTGTGTCCATGAACATAACCACTCCACATACCATTTTTTAAATTTTTTAATTTATCTATAATTTTATTACATTCTTTTAGTTCAAATTTATTGAGAGCGTTTTTAATAATAATATAACCATTTAAATCAAATAAGTATTTTTCTAGTTTAGTAGGTTTTTGTTTCATGTTACTGCTTTCATAATTCCTCTCAATTCTGATAAACCCATAAGTCTGCCAATAGCTGTATATCCTGGGTTAAATGTTTTTTTCTTCTGATCATCAAGTAAGCAGTGTCCATGATCAGGTCGCATTGGTATTTCAATTTTTTTATATTTACTTCGTCTTTTCTCTTCTTTTAATATCATTTTGATGAGTCTTACAAAATCTACATCACCACTTAGGTGATTAGATTCATAAAAACTTTTTTTGTCTTTTTCAATCTTTACATTCCTTAAGTGAATAAAATGAATTTTATCCTTAAATTTATTAAATATCTTATAAACATCATTATTAATATTAGAACCAAGAGATCCAGAACAAAAAGTCATTCCATTCGATTGAGAACGAAAAGAGTTTAATATAAAATCGTAATCATCTAATGTAGAAACAATCCTTGGTACGCCAAATAATGGAATGGGGGGATCATCAGGATGAATAGCCATTTTCACATTATTTTCTTCAGCTACTGGTATAATCTCTTTAAGAAAATCAATAAGATTCTCTCTTAAATTATCGTGATCTACATTTTTATATGCATCTAACATTTGCTTGAAGCTATTTACCGAGTAATTTGTTTCAGAAGCTGGAAGACCTCCCATTATTGAAAATTTCATGTTATTAACATCTTTAGGTTTCATTTTTTTATATAATATTTCTGCGTTTTTAATTTGCTTAAAAGTGTATCTACTTTCTAAATCTTTTAATTTTAAAATGAACCTTTCAAATATAATTACTTGCAAGTAGTTAAACCTTAGAGCTAATCCATCAGTTGGTAATTTGAAGTCTAACTGTGTTCTTGTCCAATCAACAATTGGCATAAAATTGTAACAAATAGTTTTAATATTATTCTTTGCTATGTTAGCAATAGTATCCTTGTAGTTATTGATAAGTTTTTTATAATTTTTGTGTCTTAATTTTATATTATTATGAACGGGAATACTCTCAACTACATTCCATTTTAGATTTATGTTATTAGAAGTGTTATGTTTTTTAATAAAATTTATTCTTTTTTTAACATCATTTTTTGTCCATTTTTCTCCATAGGGTATTTGATGTAATGAAGTAACAAGATATTCAGCATTAGTTTGTCTTATATCTGATAAACTTACAGGATCATTTGGTCCATACCACCTAAAAGAATTTTGCATGTATTTTTTTTATCGCCTTTACGGATTAATTAATAGTTTTTTTTTATATATTTATATAAACTCTAAATAAACATAAGAATATCATATGAAAAAAAGACAATTAGGAAGTACAGATATAAATTTATCTGCAATAGGATTTGGCGCTGCCCCAATTGGAGATTTATTTGAACAATTAGATGAACCAACTTGTTATGAAGTCTTAGAGAATTCTTATAAGTCAAAAATTAATATTTATGATACTTCCCCATTTTATGGAAATGGTCTTAGTGAGCATCGAGTAGGAAATTTTCTTAAAAGCATTGATGAAAATAGTTATTACTTATCAACAAAAGTTGGTAGGTATTTAACTCCTGAAAAAAAAGAAAAAATTGATAGAGGAGCATGGGCCGGTGGTCTTAATTTTAAACTTAATCTTGATTATTCTTATGATGGTGTAATGCGTGCTTTTGAGCAATCATTTTTGAGACTAGCTGTATCTAAAATTGATATATGTTTAATCCATGATGTTGATAGGTTTACTCATGGCAATGAAGTAGATCATTATTTCAAAGAAGCTATGGCTGGTGCTTATAAGGCTCTAATAAAATTAAGAGAGGAAAAAGTTATAAAAGCAATTGGGGTTGGGGTTAATGAATCCGATATGTGTGCTAGATTTGCAAATGCGGGTGATTTTGATTGCATGGTTCTAGCAGGAAGATATTCGCTTTTAGATCACAAAAGTGCTTTAGATGACTTTTTTCCAATAGCTAAAAAAAATAATATTGGCATTATTTTAGCAGGAGTTTTTAACTCTGGTATACTTGCAAAGGGTATAGGTGAAAATGTAACTTATAATTATGACAAAATTCCTGAAAAAATTAAGGTTATGTATAACAAGATTTTAAAAATCTGTGACAAATATCATGTTCCAATACCAGCTGCAGCATTACAATTTAGTTATGCAAATACATTAATATCATCCATGATCTTGGGGATGGATAGAAGTGAACAAGTAAATCAAAACATTTATAACTTAGAATATCAAATACCTTCAGATCTTTGGAAAGATTTAATTAAAGAAAATATAATAGATGAAAGATGTCCTACTAATTAACATATATAAGCAATAATTAATTTCTCTTTCTCTCTTCTATATAAAAATATAATTCTTTAATTTTTTTTGAAGCACTTGTTGTAAAAAGAGCAGGTATTATTGAATGAAACAAAGCTTGCAATGAAGCTATCAGTAATTGAGAAGATATTTTTAAGGCAACACCCATATGTTGTAAGTAATTTTCTTCTGCATCTTTTAGATGTTTTTTAGAATCTTTAATCATCAATTTGTTTTAGTCATAGTACATAAAATTTCAAATGCGATTGTTGCTCCAACAAGTGATGTCATATTATTTATATCAAATGGAGGAGAGACTTCTACTACATCAGCACCTATAAAATTTAAGCTATTTACGTGTCTAATTATTAACTGTGCTTCACGAACATTAATCCCCCCGACTTCAGGAGTTCCTGTTCCTGGAGCAAAAGTTGGGTCAATACCATCTATATCAAAGGTAAAGTAAGTTGGTGTGTCCTCTAAAACATCTTTAATTATTTTTATAGTTTCTTTCATTCCAATTTCATAAAATTTATCCGTCGATATAATTGTTATCCCCTGATCAATAGCCCATTTTAGATCATCAGGATCATATAGTCCTCCGCGTAAACCTAAAATTACATATTTTTTTGGATCGATAAGACCTTCCTCAATTGCTCTTCTAAAAGGTGTGCCATGAGTATATTTAAAACCCCCAAAATAAGTGTCCCAAGTATCAGAATGGGAATCAAACTGGAACATTCCTATTGGCTTATCTTTAGCTAATGCTCTGAGTATTGGAAGGGAAACTAAATGATCACCACCAATAGAGATAGGAATAGTTTTTGATTCAACAATTTTATTGTAAAAGTTAGTGACTTTATTAAGTGAGTCTTGAAGATCAACTGGATTTATAGGGCAATCACCAATGTCTGCTATTTGAAATTTATCATAAGGGCTTTTAAGAGAAGATGGATGATACGTTCTTACAAGTGAAGAAGCATTACGAATTTCCCTTGGACCATGTCTTGCCCCTGGTCTATTAGTAGTTCCACCATCCCAAGGAATGCCACAAACACAATAATCTAATTTGTTGAGATCTTTTATGACTGGTAATCGAAAAAAAGTTGCAATATCTGCAAAGCGAGGAGTGGTTTGACTAGGTAAAGGTTTTATTTTAGTCATAATTAGTTGTTATGATATAAAGATTAAATTATTACAATAAAATAATGAGTGATTATTCAAATACATCTAACTCAGAAAATGGAGGTGATATGGATACGCTTAAAAATAAAAATTTTCCCAATATTTCTCTACCGAACCAGGATGGAAATTTACTCAATCTTCATCGTCTAGATACTTTTAGGATGGTTTTGTATTTTTACCCAATGACTGGACGGCCTGACAGACCCCTTCCAGATAATTGGAATAATATTCCTGGTGCTAAGGGATGCACAATTCAAACTTGTTCATTTAGAGATAATTATGATGAGATTATAAGTTTAAATGCAGTTCCCATTGGCATTTCTTCTCAAAGTGTTGATGATAATAAAGAAATGACCAGTCGGTTAAAGGTGCCATATGATGTCTTAAGTGATGAAAAATTAGAATTGTGTACTGAATTAAACATTCCAACTTTTTTGGTAGACTCAAAAGTTTTTTTAAAACGTATTACTTTAATTGTTGAAAAAAATATTATTAAAAAAGTTTTTTACCCTATAAATGATATAAGTAAGCATATAGAGGAGGTATTGAAATGGTTAAAAGAAAATTAAAATATTTAATTACTATACTTTTTTTTATTTCTTCATTTGCATTTGCTAATCCCAATGTTGATCAGTGGATGGAGTCAGATAAGAGTTATAAAGATTTAATAAATGAAGGATTTGAAGTTAAAAGTTATGCCATGAATACAATTGAAACTGCTAATGGATTATATATTCTTTTATTTGTAACAGTCTTACAAAAAGAAAAAGAATTATATGAATGTCAAGAATACCAAACTATTGATAAAACAATAGAAACACTTGACATGACATTAGTTTGTAAAGAATTAGTTCAGCCTTATGAAAGAGGTTTAGGAACTTAACCTTTATAGTATTCTAAAAAAAACCACTGAAGTGCAACTAAAGTTAAGCCATTCATTATTTTCTTTTCTTTTAGCATTTGTCTAACTTCATCAATTTTGAAAGACTTTACAAGTATATCTTCATTTTCCTTCTCAAGACCTTTAATTCTCTCTCCATCAAATGCCTGTATTTCACCTAAATATAAGTGGTAATATGATTCAGATGACCCAGGAGCAGGAAAATAAGATTGAATTGGGTGTATTTTCTTTACTTCACAACCTGTTTCTTCAAAACATTCTCTTACGGCAGTTTGCTCTGGATTTTCACCTTCATCAATAATACCCGCCACTATTTCTAATAAGTAATTTTCATCATATCTTGATAAAGCACCTGCTCTAAATTGCTGAATAAGGATTATTTCTTTTTTGATTGGATCATAAGGTAATAAAGTAGAAACATGAGCACCACTAAATACTTCTCTTTCTACATTACTCGTCCACTCACCATTATGTTTTTCATGAATAAATTCATATTTATTAAGAGAAAAAAAACCTGAATAAAGATTTTTTTTATTAATAATTTTATATTTTAGTTTCATTAGTTTGATAAAATTTATTTAGTGTATATATTTAAATTATGATTCAAAAAGCTTTATTTGGTGCTGGGTGTTTCTGGGGTGTAGAAGAGCACTTCAGAACAATAAGTGGTGTAACAAAAACAGAAGTTGGATATTCTGGTGGTCATACCAAAAATCCAACTTATGAAAGTGTTTGTTATGAAAATACAGATCATGCAGAAGTCTTGCTAGTAGAATTTGATGAAGATTTAATCTCTTATGAGCTTTTAGTTGATGAGTTTTGGAAATGTCATGACCCTACTACTTTAGATAGACAAGGCCCTGATGTAGGTCGTCAATACCGATCTGTTATTTATTATTATGATGAGATACAAAAAAATATTGCGAATAATTCTAAAGAAAAACATCAAGAAAGTTTTCAAAACAATATTGTTACTGAAATCTCTCCTGCAGATGTTTTTTATAAAGCTGAAGAGTACCATCAAAAATACATCCTAAAAGGTAATAGCTGCGCAATTTAGTATCAGTTGATATTTATTCTGACACTATTTGTCCTTGGTGTTACATTGGTTTTAATCAATTAAATCAAGCATTAGAAAATTTTAATAATTATAACTTTGATATTGTGTGGAGACCTTTTCAATTAAATCCTGAGATGCCACCAGATGGCATGGATAGACAGCAATACTTAACATTTAAATTTGGAAATGAAGATAATGCTCGGTCTGTTTATCAACGTATTGAAGATGAGGGAAAAAAAAATAAAATATATTTTCAATTTAATAAAATTACAAAGACACCCAATTCTTTTTTTTCTCATAAGCTTTTAGCATATGCTCATAATAAAAAAAAACAAACTGAAGTTTTGGAGTTATTGTTTTACAAATATTTTATTGAAGGTGAAGATATTGGTAGTTTAAATGTATTGATTCAGGTATCGAAAGATGCAGATATTTATGATGAACACATTGAAGAATATATTATTTCGATAGAAGATAATGACAGTTTATTAAATGAAGAAAAACAAGCTAAAAATATTGGGATAAATAGTGTTCCATGTTTTATCTTTAACAAAGAGATAGTAGTTACTGGAGCTCAGCCAACGAAAAATTTTAATCAAATAATCGATTCATTAAATAATAATGTCTAACGATTTTTATATAGCTTTTTTAACAGGTTGGTTTGTATTAATAATTTTTTGGTCTACTATTATAATCTTTGTATATATACGTAAGCCACCAAATGCTAATCTAACAAAAAAAGTTTTTTTAGTTT
>Ga0255755_1001013_pt1 | contig 26632 bp, 26 predicted proteins | sample 011ome_18_FD_179955 | JGI IMG/M metagenome (GOLD analysis project Ga0255755, IMG submission 179955) | Coastal salt marsh microbial communities from the Groves Creek Marsh, Skidaway Island, Georgia - 011501BT metaG (version 2) | ecosystem: Environmental > Aquatic > Marine > Intertidal zone > Salt... | reverse complement strand
TTACCTGCACTATCATAGATGGCAGTTGATGACGACGGTACTACTGTGATTGTCTCGCTACCATTTGGCGTACCAGATAAGCTCAAACCTAGAGTATAGACATTACCACTAATACTAATACTCGAAGGAGTTGTACTACTCAAACTCAAGGTGTCACTACCCCCGCTTAGAGATAAGCTAAAGTCGCCAACCTTTAAATCATTGCTATTATTCTTGTTTGTGTAAACAGCCTCTGAGAAGGTAGTAGCAATGGTTGTGTTATCTGCAGCCACTGTGGTGCCAGTGATGAGTGGTGCAGTAGCATCAGTAACTGTTACCACCCAGGATTCTATATCGCTATTGCCATCTTCATCAGTTGCAGTAATACTTAACGAATAAGTGTTGTTAGTGTCACTATCAACCGGATTATCATAATCACGTGGCACCATAGACACTTCACCTGTTGACGAATTAATACTGAAATCTGTTGCATCGTCACCACTTAAAGTATAAGTTAAATCACCAATTGGATTGTCGCTTTTTTTAGTTAAAGATGGAGTGTCACTAGTGTAAATCGAGCCTTCAGCCACATTGGCATTACCAATGGAACTAATTGCAAGTGTGGCAGTTTCAATAACATCTATAACTGTTACAGTAATCGTTTGAGTATCTGCATTACTTGCAGCATCTGTTGCAGTTACTTCAACTATATAAGTATTGTTTGTGTCATCGTCCGTTGGATTTTCATAATTAGGTGCACTAGCAAATGTTAAAACACCTGATGAGATACCAAACTTAGCTTGATCTGCGCCACCACTAATTGAATAAGTGACAGTGTTTGCCTCAGTTACTACAACAGTAGTTACTGCTGTAGTGTTCTCATTAATGTTGATAGCGGCAGAATTAGAAGTGATAATAGGTGCAATAGAATCAATAACAACAGCTGCTGACCCTGAGTCAGACCAATCAGACTCATCTCCATCTTGTTCTTGCACATACAATGTGTGTGTCCCATCGCTAAGCGGGCTAGCTGGTGTATGGTTTGTATTGGTAGTGGAAGTGGCACCCGAAGTTAAATCGCCATTGTTAAGCTTATATCGATAGTTTTTGTTACCTTTACTTCCACCTCCTCGTTCCCAAGACCAAGTGGGTTTTTGGCTATTTGTTGGCGTTATTACGCTAACATTAGGCGCTTTTGCATCATTATTACCGTTACTGTTACTGTTACTGTTAGTGGACCAAACCACGAAAATAATAGCTATAGTTTTTAATAATAATCGCACATTGCACTCTCAATCAGAGATATCCGATTATAAAAAAAAAGGATTTTACTCCTATTTAGAGATCGTTTATACCTATTTTTTAGTACTTTTTTCGATCGTATTGATCTGTTTTTTTCGATTATGTTAAAAACGAGTCATTTTACGAGTTAATATTTATGGTGCAGGATTAAAAAACCTTAAATGAATTGCTTCAATCGCTTCTTCAATTTCATCGCTCCATTCAACATTAACAGCATTTATATTTTCTGTAAGTTGATCCATATTGGTGGCACCAATAATCGTACTGGCGCAAAACCAACGCGAATAGGTAAATGCTAATGCGAGCGTAGCTGGTGTCATATTTAACTCTTGAGCTAAATCCGCATAAGCTTTAATAGCTGGCTCAACACTTGGTTTTTCATAGCGCTGTGCAAAGCCGTCGAAAATATTAACGCGCCCCTTAGCTTGCTGGTCATTCAAGTATTTAGCGCTTAGATGGCCAAATGCCATTGGAGAGTAAGCCAATAATGGCACATTTTCACGATAACCCATTTCTCTGAGTGATGAGTCGTAAGTGCGATTAATAAGATTGTAGGCATTTTGCATACTCACAACCCTAGGCAGGCTTTCTCGTTCTGAAGCGTTTAAAAATTGCATTAGCCCCCAAGGCCATTCATTAGATAAGCCGATATGTCGAATTTTGCCTTCGTCAATTAGTTCAGACAGTGCCTCTAGCGTTTCCACAAAATTGGTAAACTCTCGCTCTTGCTCTGGATCAAACAAATACTGGCCAAACATCGGCGTGTTGCGTTCTGGCCAATGGAGCTGATACAAATCAATATAGTTGGTCTGTAGGCGTTTAAGCGACCCTTCTACCGCATTGCGAAGATTGGTGCGATTAAAGGTGTGCTTACCTTCTCGTACCCAAGGCATACCGCGTGAACTGCCTGCTGCCTTAGTGGCTAAAATAATTTGATCACGAGTTTGATTTTTGATCCAATTGCCTACAATGGTTTCAGTCGCATAAGCAGTATCAGCACGTGGTGGCACAGGATACATTTCAGCGGTATCAATAAAGTTGATCCCTTGCGCTATTGCATAGTCGAGCTGTTGATGCGCTTCATGTTGTGAGTTTTGCTGACCAAAAGTCATAGTGCCCATGCAAATATTAGATACCGTTAAATCGCTACCTCCCAACTGTGTATATTTAATCATTGTTTAACCATGAATTTATTAAGAGCAGTATATTAACATGATAAACCAGCTACAAACAATGCCAATAGCTGGTTTTTTGATATTATGAATAAAATATTTTTTTGTATAGAACTAATGGATTGTCTCGGATTAGCACTCTTATAATCTAGTCATTGTTATTACCTAAAAATATCAGCCCAAAACATGAATAAACTTAATTTATTAGACAAAAATAACAACTTTAATATTTTGCTAGCTGGCATTCTAGGGCTCTTTATTGGCGTAGGCGTTGCTCGATTTGCTTACACATCCTTGCTCCCTTCTATGCTGGATGACACAACCTTATCTTTGACTTTTTCTGGGGTTTTGGCTTCTACTAATTATATAGGTTATCTGCTAGGCGCTCTATTTGCAGTCTTTATCAAAGATATTAATACCAAGATTAAGTATTTTAGATTAGGGCTAGTTCTATGCATCGTGTCAACAATCATAATGGGTATTACTGCACATGAGTTGTGGCTAATTACAAGCAGAGTGGTGGCAGGATTTGGTGCAGCAATGACTTTGGTTGTTGGTGCAGCAATTGTGATGGTAAAGCTTAATTTAAAAGACAAAACCAAAGCAATGGGCATTTATTTCTCTGGCATTGCTATTGCATTAGCAGCAGCAGATATAATTGCTAGATTGATTTTAATAAGTTACTCTTGGCAAACTTCTTGGCTGGTGTTAGCACTTAGTGCTACTTTGGTAGCACCCTATGCTTGGTATATTTTATCTACTAATCAAAAAATTCAATCAAAGATCACTGTCCACACATTTAACAAAAAGATATTCTCTAATTTTGTTCTTATTCTCATTGTAGCTTATTTCACCGCAGGTGTAGGCATGGTGGTTCAAGGTACTTTTCTACCGACTATCATTCAATCATTGCCTGGCTTAGAGTCTTTTGCTGGCTCAACTTGGTTATTGGTAGGTTTGGCTGGTATTCCCTCTTCGATTATATGGATGAGGCTTGCTCATCGTTTTAGCAGTGTCAATATTATTATTATTGCCATGATTATTCAAATTATTGGCATTTTAATTCCAGCGCTAACTCATAATCTTTATTTAAACCTTTTATCCGGAGTTTTGTATGGCGGCACTTTTGTCGGATTGGTAGCTCTATTTATGCATTTAGGTGGCAAAATAGCTGGCAATAATCCTGTTATTTTAATGGGATCACTAACAACTGCATATGGCTTAGGTCAAGTTGGTGCACCTTTATACGCAGTTACCTTAACAGCTGAATCAGGAAATTATGATAATGCCTTGTATGTCACTGCTATTATTGTATTTGCTGGCGTGGCATTGTTAACCGTTAGCAAGATATTTGGATTAGAAGGTCATCATAATAACGGACAAAAAAATACCTTGTAGTTATTACAAGGTATTTTACATTTTGAAGTTAAAATTATTATGCTACATCCATTGACATTAATTTACCAAATTCTTGCGCAGAAATCTTAGCGTCTACTTCCTTTTCCAATTCTGAAATTCGGTTTTCCAAAACTCTAACAATATATTCACGAGTTTTCTCATGATCAATATTTGAATGAGTCATTCCAACACAATGCTTGATTGATTCAAGCTCCTCTAGTAAATTTTCTTTATCTACTTGCATACTTCTCTCCCTTTTTTTTGTTGATTCAATTTCATTCTATCACAAATTAATTGTACAAATTTAAATTTCTTATAAAAATTGTACAATTATTTAATTTTAAGCGTATTATTTAAATCAAATAATTAACTAATAAGAGAAAATGAAGAAAAAAATATTAATCTTAACCCTAATGTTTATGTCGTTTACATCCATGGCATTATCTGTTGGTGATATGGCGCCAGGCTTTTCATTACCTGACCAAAATAATGAAAATAAAACACTCCATCAACATCGCGGTCAATGGGTGATACTATATTTTTATCCAATGGATGACACACCTGGATGTACAACTGAAGCCTGTAGTTTTAGAGATGCTACTGATCGTATAATTTCTAATAAATCAGTTGTTTATGGTATTAGTGTTGACAGTGTAGAATCGCACAAGATATTTTCTGAAAAAAACCAGCTATCTTTTTCATTGCTTGCTGATACAAGCGGTTCGGTTTCGAAATCTTATAACTCTCTAGCTGAATTTCTTAATTGGAAAGTTGCAATGAGAAATACTTTTATTATTAATCCAGAAGGTCTTATTGTAAAAAAATACCTAGGCGTCGATCCAACAACTCATGTTCAAAAGGTTTTAAAAGATCTAATGACTTTACAAGCGCAAACATCCTAATATGACCTTAGTTTCAAAATATTTAATCTATCTTGGCACGTTACCATTTATATTTTTTTCAATTATTATTGCATACAAAATAAATGAAATGCCAAACTACAGCAATCTAGATTTTGAAACGATTATTTCTGTTTACACTATTGCAATCATTTCATTTATCTCTGGATCTCATTGGGCTCAAAGTTCAAAAGTTAATAACTTATTGACAACTCTAATACTGATTTCTAGCAATATAATTGTTGTCTTAATTTGGTTTGCCTATTTATTTTTAATTTTTGAAGTTTTTATTTTTATCTCAAGCATAATTCTAGTTGTATTACTTTATATTGAAAAAATACTGTTAAGCGAAGTTTTATGTTCAAAAACATATTATCATCATAGAGTTTTTGCAACTTCTATTGTTTTAATAAGCTTTTGCCTAATGCTATACAATAGAATCAGTTTTTAAACATTTCACTAGCTAGGTATAATAAAATTCATATTTAATACTTGGATTAACCATATGTCGGGCAACTCTTTCGGAAAATTATTTACAATAACTACTGCAGGTGAATCACATGGTGAAGCATTAATTGGGATTGTAGATGGTTGCCCTCCAGGTATGGATCTTTGCGAAGCGGACCTGCAAAACGACTTAGATCTTAGAAAACCAGGAACATCTCGCCACACAACGCAACGCCGAGAAGAAGATTTGGTAAAAATTTTATCTGGCACTTTCGAAGGCAAAACTACTGGTGCATCCATAGCTTTAATTATTCAAAATACTGATCAACGCTCTAAAGATTATAGCAATATTGCAAATACCTTTCGTCCTGGTCATGCTGACTATACTTATGATCAAAAATACGGTTTTAGAGATTATCGTGGTGGTGGTCGATCAAGCGCTCGAGAAACTGCAATGCGGGTTGCTTGTGGCGGCATTGCCAAAAAATACCTAAAAGAAACTTTAGGTATTGAAATTAAAGGCTATTTAAAACAGCTTGGCCCTATTGAAGCTGAAACACTAGATTGGTCTGAGGTACACAACAATCCATTCTTTTGTCCAGATGCTAGCAAAATTACTGAGCTTGAAGATTATATGGATGCTTTAAGAAAATCAGGCGATTCTATTGGTGCACGAGTTAATGTTGTTGCTACTAATATGCCAGTTGGCTTAGGTGAACCAATATTTGATCGACTTGAAGCAGATATCGCACATGGAATGATGAGTATTAATGCGGTCAAAGCTGTTGAGATTGGTGCTGGATTTAACTCAGTCACACAAAAAGGCACTGAACATCGAGATGCGATCACATTAAATGGATTTAAATCCAATCATGCAGGCGGAGTTTTAGGTGGCATTAGCTCTGGACAAGATCTGCTTGTGTCAATTGCTCTTAAACCAACCTCAAGTTTACGTTTACCAATTGAAAGTATTGACAAGCAAGGAAATCCAATTGAAGTTGTTACTAAAGGTCGCCACGATCCTTGTGTTGGAATTCGCGCTACCCCAATTGCTGAAGCCATGCTAGCCATGACAATCATGGATCATGTTATGCGTCATAGAGCGCAAAATATCGATGTTCAATCTACAACGCCTGTTGTACCGAACTCAAACTCATAATTAACTTTTTACTTTAGTCTTGCCCACAAGGACAAACCATGATATTTTCATTGATTAATAAATACGCACCGAGTAATGCCAAAAATGATATTTTATCAGGCTTAACAGTTGCCCTAGCTTTAGTGCCAGAAGCGGTTGCATTCGCTATCATTGCTGGCGTTAATCCATTAGTTGGCTTATATGCCGCTTTTACTATGGGCTTAGTGACTTCAATCGCTGGTGGTCGTCCAGGCATGATTTCTGGTGCAACTGGTGCAATTGCTGTAGTGATTGCTCCTTTAATTGCTTTAATTATTGATCAAGGTGGCACACTGGAACAAGCCACAGAATATTTGTTTGCCGCAGTCATTTTGGCTGGTATCTTGCAAATATTGTTTGGTGTGCTTAAATTAGGTAAATTTATTCGCTTGGTTCCTCACCCTGTTTTCTTAGGTTTTGTTAATGGCATAGCTTTAGTTATCTTTGCTGGGCAAATTAAACAATTTGAATTAGAAGATGGCTCTTGGATTACAGGAGAGCCTCTAATAACTATGCTTGCAATAGCTGCTGCAACAATGGCAGTTATTTATTATTTGCCAAAAATTACCAAAACTTTGCCTGCTATCTTGGTTGCGGTTATTGCAGGCACTTTAGCGGTAATATTACTAGGTATTGAAACTCGTACTGTGGGTGATATTGCCTCAATCAAGGGCGGCTTTCCATCGCTGAATATCCCAAATGTTCCATTTGACTGGGATATGCTCACATTGATTTTTCCTTTTGCTGTGACTATTGCAGCAGTAGGCTTAATTGAAAGCCTACTAACTTTAAATCTAATAGACGATATAACTGAAACAACAGGAAAGCCAAACCGTGAAAGTGTTGGTCAAGGCCTTGCAAACTCAGCAACTGGTCTTTTTGGTGGCATGGGTGGTTGTGCTATGGTGGGACAAAGCATTATTAATGTCAAATCAGGTGGACGTGGACGCCTATCTGGTGTTGTTGCATCACTGGCACTACTAGCTTTTATTGTTTATTTATCTGAATATGTAGAAATGATACCCATCGCCGTTTTGGTTGGCGTTATGATGATGGTGGTTATCGGCACCTTCCAATGGTGTACGCTTAGATTATTTGGAAGAATACCTGTGCTTGATGTTATTACCGGTATTTCGGTCGCAGTAATCACTCTATGGACTAGCGATCTAGCCTTAGCAGTTGTGGTGGGTGTTATTCTATCTGCATTGTCGTTTGCCTGGGAATCAGCCAGCAAGATTTACATCAGTAAAGAGCAAACCAATGATGGAGACAACATTTATAAAGTTAAAGGCACTTTATTTTTCGCATCAAAAGAACACTTTCAAGAATTATTTGATCCTAAATCAGATACAGATAATGTATATGTTGATTTCGAAGAGGCCAGAGCGTTAGACCATTCTGCCATTCAAGCGATTGATAAATTAGCCGAACGCTACAAACGAGTTGGAAAAACACTTCATTTACAGCATTTAAGTGCTGAATGTCGGTTACTCTTAAAAACGGCTAAGCATCTTGTTGAAGTGAATATCCTAGAGGATCCAAAATATCATGTCGCTGATGACAAAATTTCTTAATTTTTTTAAAAATTAAAGCCTACAATTTGTCTTGATTAATGCCATAAATTACTTTATATTATGAATTTTTTAATTTCATTTATTAACTGAGGATGGATATGAAAAATACACCAATAATCGCACTACTTTTCGCAACTAGCGTTATGGCTAATCAGCCATATAATCATAATTTTTTTAATCAAGACTTTAACCAAGGCGTTTGGTCAAACTTTAATCAACAATTTCAGCAATTTAATAACGAAATGCGCGCCATGCAAAATCGTAATATTTTTGGCGCACAAACCAAGCGATATTTTGACGAGCAATCTAATCGTTACATGATTGAAATTGCAGTGCAAGGCTTGGCTAAAAAAGATCTAGACATTACGAGTGAAAATGGCATGATTCATATCAAGGGTCATGTAAAAAAATTAGAAAAAATGGGTAATAATACTCGCTCTTCTTCGAATCAATTTGCACAAACTTATTCTCTACCAAACGATGCAGATGCAAACAATATTGATGCGGAATTTAAAGATAACTCTTTGTTTATCTCAATTCCAAAATTAACAAAAATAACCCCTGCTGTTAAGCAAATAATTATTAAATAAACATCTATTTACCTTTTTCATCTCCCCAAAGTAATTTATGCATTTGTACCTGCATGCGCACATTTAATTGGGCATCAATAATCCAATCGGCTAATTGCGTTGGAGTAATTTGATCAAACACTGGAGAGAATAGAACGCCTGCTTGAGTAGGATGCTGCTTTAAAGTATCAACGCTCCAGTTAAAATCATGGCGCGATCCGATAACAAATTTAAGTTGATCTTTTTCTTGAAGTTTTTCAATATTACTATACAAGTTTTGACTTTCTTCATTAGAACTAGGTGTTTTAATATCCATTACGATAGAAACACCTGGATTAACCTCTGAAATATCAATACTGCCACTAGTTTCTAAGCTAACGTGATAGTTGTCTTTGATTAATGTGTCTAACAAAATATGGCAATTTATTTGTGCCAAAGGTTCACCACCTGTAACGCACACATAACGAGTATTATATTGACCAACTTTGGCCATAACCGCATCAACACCCATAAGATTGTTACCCTTAAAAGCGTACTCAGTATCACAATAAGAACAGCGCAGTGGACAGCCTGTTAGGCGAATAAAGACACTAGGCAGTCCTACTTCTCTCGCCTCACCTTGTAGTGAATAAAAAATTTCGGTAATATTTAGATCTGTATTCATAACGCGGTTTTAAATTGAGAATCTTTTAATTTTTTTATTTGATTGCGAACATCTGCAGCCTTTTCAAACTCTAGATCGCTTGCTAGCTTATACATTTGTTTTTCTAATGATTTAATCTCTTTAGCCAATTGCACGGGTGACAATTGATCCATTACCGCTTCGTTATTATCCTCGCTGGTTTCTTCGCTCGTTAAATCTGTTTCTAAAATATTAATAATAGGCTTAACAACGCCTTTTGGCGTGATGTTATTTTTCTGATTATGTTGCTCTTGTTTTTCACGCCTTCTAAGCGTTTCATCCATGGCTTTTTTCATCGACTTGGTGATTCGATCAGCATACAAAATTGCCTTACCATTAACGTTTCTAGCTGCCCTACCCATAGTTTGAATAAGTGATCTTTCAGAGCGCAAAAACCCCTCTTTATCTGCATCTAATATTGCCACTAAAGATACCTCAGGAATATCTAAACCCTCACGAAGTAAATTAATTCCGACCAATACATCAAACACGCCAAGGCGTAAATCTCGAATAATCTCTACTCGTTCAACTGTATCAATATCAGAATGTAGGTAGCGAACTTTCACTCCATGCTCGTTCAAATATTCGCTAAGCTGTTCAGACATTTTTTTTGTCAATGTGGTTACCAATACACGGTCACCAACTTTTACACGCTTATTAATTTCACTCAGTAGGTCATCCACCTGAGTGTCCACAGGTCTAACTTCAATTTCAGGATCTAGCAGCCCTGTTGGGCGCACCACCTGCTCTGCAATTGTAGTAGAAACATCAAACTCATACTGAGATGGCGTTGCTGATACTAAAATAGATTGATGAATGCGCTCTTCAAACTCATTATATTTTAAAGGTCGATTATCTAGTGCGGAGGGTAGGCGAAATCCAAACTCCACTAATGTCTTTTTTCGCGCTCTGTCGCCATTGTACATACCGCCAATTTGACTAACAGTTACGTGTGACTCATCCAAAATGATCAGAGAATTTTCAGGTAAATAATCTAGTAAAGTAGGTGGCGGATCGCCCGGTTTACGAGAAGATAAGTAGCGTGAATAATTTTCAATACCCGTGCAATATCCCAGTTCACGCATCATCTCGATATCCATATGCACACGCTGAGTAAGCCTCTGCTCTTCTACGAGCTTATTTAAAGATAACAATTCATCTCGACGCTCTTTAAGCTCTACTTTAATATCATCCAGCATATTTAAAATTTTAGACTTTGGCGTCACATAATGCGTTTGCGGATAAATAGTTATTCGTTGTAAAGATTTAAGTCGCTCGCCTGTTAACGGGTCAAACCAATATAATCGCTCAATCTCTTCATCAAACATCTCAACACGCAAGGCTTGCTCTTCAGAGTCTGCTGGAAAAATATCAATCACTTCACCTTTGACACGGAAACACCCTCTTAATAAAGTCACGTCATTACGTGTATATTGCATTTGCGATAAGCGTGACAATATCTCTCTTTGATTGGAGACCTCGCCCACACTTAAATGTAACAACATCGACATATAGCTCTGCGGATCACCCAAGCCATAAATAGCCGAAACACTAGCAATAATAATAACATCATCACGCTCTAAAAGAGATTTGGTTGCAGATAAGCGCATTTGCTCAATTTGCTCATTAATTGATGAGTCTTTTTCAATAAATGTATCAGACGCTGGCACATAAGCTTCAGGCTGATAATAATCATAATACGAGACGAAATACTCCACCGCATTATGCGGGAAAAACTCTTTCATCTCGGCGTACAATTGAGCAGCCAATGTTTTATTAGGCGCCATAATCAAACTAGGACGCTTAGTTTGCTTAATAACATTTGCCAATGTAAAAGTCTTACCTGAGCCGGTCACGCCTAGCAAGGTCTGGAATTTCTCGCCCGCATTGACACCAGCGACTAAAGCATCAATCGCACTTGGCTGATCACCACTTGGTGAAAATTGTGATTCTAGTTGAAATTTCTTGCCCACTACTGGTTTTTTTTCATTAACATTAACACTCAATTTTAATCTATTTTTTATCAAAAATTATGTCAGAGTTCCTTTCTCAAAGAGTTCAAAAAGTTAAGCCTTCAGCGACCTTAGCAGTCACTGCAAAAGCCAACGAATTAAAATCTCAGGGTATTCAAATAGTGCCAATGGGTTCTGGAGAACCGGATTTTGACACACCTGTGAATATCCAAAAAGCAGCTATTCAGGCAATTAACAATGGTGAAACGAGATATACAGCTGTCGATGGTACGCCCGTTTTAAAACAGGCTGTTATTGACAAATTTAAACGTGAAAACAATCTAGATTATACAGCCACTGAAGTCATGGTTTCATCAGGTGGCAAGCAGGTTTTTTACAACCTATGTCAAGCTATCTTAGACAAAGGCGACGAGGTTATTATTCCAGCACCATTCTGGGTTAGCTATCCTGATATGGTTATTTTGGCTGATGCTACGCCAGTTGTAGTAGAAACAGGGCTAGAGCAAGATTTTAAAATTACACCTGAACAACTAAAAGCAAACATTACCAATAAAACCAAGCTTTTTATCATCAACAGCCCTTCTAACCCCACTGGTGCAGTTTACACACAAGCTGAGTTGCAAGCCTTGGCTGATGTTCTTAAAAATTATCCTCAAATACTAATCATTACCGACGATATTTACGAGCATATTCGCTGGGGTAATGAAGATTTTGTCAATATAGTAATGGCTGAACCCAAACTAAAAGATCGTACTATTATTCTTAATGGTGTTTCTAAAGGCTACGCTATGACAGGTTGGCGTATTGGATATGGTGCCGGTCCAGAGTCTATCATTAAAGCCATGAAAAAAATTCAAGGCCAATCAACTTCTAACCCTTGTTCCATTGCACAAGCAGCCGCTTTAGAAGCGCTAAATGGCGATCAAAGTATTATTGATACAATGGTTGATGCTTTTGAGAAGCGTCATGAATATATTGTCAATTCACTCAACGCTATTGAAGGTGTTGAATGTCCAAGATCACAAGGAGCTTTTTATTCTTTCCCAAGAGTTGAAGGATTAATTAAGCGCTTAGGTCTTAAAGACGACGTTGCATTTTCCACTTATTGTTTAGAAAATCTCAATATCGCTCTAGTCCCTGGCTCAGCTTTTGGTGCGCCTGGTTACGTGCGTTTTTCATTTGCCACTAGTATGGATAATATTAAACAAGCTGTAGAAAGGCTTGCTAGCATCTAAGTCTAAACCAAGACTTACATATTAAAAACTATACGAATTGTTACGAAGATTTGTTGCGTCTTTGTTTCTTTTTGCTATTTTTAACAGCGATACGATGATGGAAATCATGAGCACGCTTTCTTGAATGTTGTGTTTTTGTCTTGCCAACTACGTTGGTGTAAGGTACCAAACACTCATCACCATTACCAATTAAGTCACTACGCCCCATTTGTTTTAACGCTTTTCGTAAAACATCCCAATTTTTAGAATCATGGTATCGTAAAAAAGCCTTATGCAGTTTTCGCTGCTGAGCGCTACGTGGGGTCTTAACATCTTCTGAGCGTCTAGTTATTTTTTTAAGAGGATTTAATTCGCTATGATACATCGCAGAAGCTATTGCCATAGGAGTAGGAATAAAAGCTTGCACTTGGTCGGGTTTAAAATCGTTACGCTTTAGCCATAGTGCCAGATTTAACATATCTTGATCGCTTGTACCAGGGTGTGATGAAATAAAATAAGGAATAAGATATTGCTCTTTTCCTGCCTGCTTAGAATAGCGATCAAATAATTTCTTAAATTGATAATAAGAGCCAATTCCTGGCTTCATCATTTTAGACAATGTGTTATCTTCAGTGTGCTCAGGCGCGATTTTTAAGCGCCCACCCACATGATGAGTAACTAATTCCTTAATATACTCAGGATCATGTACAGCCAAATCATAACGCAAACCAGAGGCGATAAAAACACGCTTAATGCCTTTTAAATTACGTGCACGTCGATACAAATTAGTTAGTGGTTTATGATTCGTTCCCAAATTAGGGCAAATACCTGGATAAACACAGGATAACCGACGACAAGCAGACTCTATTTTTTCATCCTTACACTGAAGACGATACATATTGGCAGTTGGGCCACCTAGGTCAGAAATATTACCTTTAAAATTATCATCGGTATCTCTAATAGTTTCAATTTCTCGAATCACTGAATCTTCTGAGCGACTCTGAATAATTCGCCCCTCATGCTCAGTAATAGAGCAAAACGTACAACCGCCAAAACAGCCACGCATAATATTAATCGAAAAACGAATCATATCGAAGGCTGGAATTTTAAGCTCACCATAAGCAGGATGTGGTTTACGCGTATAAGGCAGCTCAAACACACTGTCAAACTCTTGCATTGATAATGGAATTGGTGGTGGATTTAGCCAAACATCGCGCTCACCATGGCGCTGTACTAAAGCGCGTGCATTGCCTGGATTTGTTTCTAAATGAAAAACACGAGACGTGTGCGCATAATGATAACGGTCTTGCGCAACTTGCTCAAAAGAAGGCAGTCGAATAACTGTATTTTCTCGCTTCAAGCCCTTTGTACGCTGCCCAAAATCAAGAACCTGAGTCGCCCCTTGATTTGGATCAATCTTGCCAACTTTAGACTGAGCGCTATTGCTAGCGCAATTCTGAGTATTTTTACTTGATGTATCTGCATAAGGGTCTGTTTGCGGATGTTCTAAGCTTTTTTCAGTATCGATGTCACTTGAGTCTAATACCGTCCAACCATCAGGAATACCTTGTCGCATAAAGGCTGTACCACGAATATCAGTGATTTTCTTAATATCTTCACCAGCCGCAATTCGATGTGCCACCTCAACCACAGCACGCTCAGCATTGCCAAAAATCAATAAATCTGCCTTAGAATCTGGCAGAATAGAACGACGAATAGTTTGCGACCAATGATCATATTGTGCAATACGCCGTAAGCTAGCTTCAATACCGCCAATAATCACAGGAATACCTTTATAGGCTTCTTTAGCGCGCTGAGTATAAACAGTTGTTGCACGATCAGGGCGCTTTCCTGCCACGGCGCCTGCTGTATAAGCATCATCAGAGCGTGGCTTTTTCTCGGCCGTATAATGATTGACCATAGAATCCATATTGCCAGAAGCAACAGCAAAGAACAAATTAGGCTGGCCTAATTGACGAAAAGCATCTGCAGAACGCCAATCAGGCTGAGAGATAATCCCTACACGAAATCCTTGAGACTCTAAAAGACGACCAATAATCGCCATACCAAAACTTGGATGATCTACATATGCATCACCAGTAATAATAATAATGTCACAACTATCCCATTCTAAGTCATTCATCTCTTTAAGAGACATAGGGAGTAATGTTGCAGGGACTAAGCCTTTTTTATGAGGCCAAAATTTTGGATAGGAGTCAAGATTTTTAGGCGCTAACATAAAACAACATTATACAGCATCAATAGCGCGTTCAATAATTGCGCAATAAAATCTATAAAATCAAATAATTTTTAACAATAAGATATATCACTTTTTTTTAAAAAATTACTATTGAGCCTCATTCCAATTTTTGTGCTTCTTAAGACATCTTGCTTGCAATTGTATCAAACGCATTGTCGCAACAAAATATCCTGACTCTATATTTAACATAGCCCAACCTCTTTGATTTTCAGAGATCCAGTATTTAATACCTTGATCTGTATTAACTGCTGAAAAAGTGCCAAAATCTGGAACAAGCAAGCTGCCATTCTTGCTTGTAATTTTTTTCCAATATACATCAGCATTCCACGCTTTATTTAAAAACAAACTAATCGGCTGATTTGAGAAATCAATCAGATCTCCAATACAAGTTAATTGAAAATCATCATTAGAAAAGTTTTTTGACTGCTTTATAGTGAGGTTCGATTTATCTATCTGAATAAAACTATAAGGTGCATCATCAATAGTTACAGCAAATACGTTACTAGCAACAAATATTAAAAAAACTAATAATTTCATAATTTACATACTTTGACGCTCAAGCCAACATAAAAAATAATGTAATTGTAATACAGTATTACAATTACCCATACTTTTAATATTAAAAGAACTTTATTTTTCTGATAATATGAAGTTTTTTAACATTAGTTGAAAAAATTAAAAAAATCTTAACTAACAGAGGAGTTATCTTATGAAAAAAACCATCATAAAAAAAATAATAGCCAGTTCAATGTTTGCATTATTGCCAATGTCGCCTTATGCAAATGATGTTGTTGTTGATAAAAGTATTGGCATGGAGCTAGCCCGCGATATCGCTAATGAAACAATTAGCGCTTGTCGAGATGATGGGTTCCATGTTAGTGCTGTTGTCGTTGATCGATTTGGTTTAATGCGTGCAGCATTACGTGATGACTTAGCCTCAAGATTTACATTAGAAATTGCCCAACGCAAAGCCAATATGACAGTTATGGCTTGGACAGATAGTGGCGCCTTTAAAAATGCACGATCTGACATACAGCAAGAATTAAATCACATTCAAGGTCTTATTGTTATGGAAGGTGGCATAAGAATTACTGCTGGCGGATATAACATTGGCGCTGTGGGTGTCAGCGGAGCTCCAGGTGGTGACAAAGACGCAGCATGTGCTCAAACAGCTTTATCCAAGCTATCTGAAAGAATTGAATTTGCAATAGACGATTAAATATTTTTTTTGCTATTTGCTTTAAAGATAAAGTCTAGTTTAATATCTACAATTAAACATAAAAGCCTATCCAAGAGATAGGCTTTTTATTTTTTAGCTTTTTTTATCATGTAAATATCACCTTGATCGGTAGAAAAATAAATGCGTCCCGTTTTGTCTATCAATAATGCTCGTATTCTTTGTTTAAGCGATGTTAATAAACGCTCTTCGCTCGGTGTTTTTAGAGATTCGTCTAGGCTAATTTTGTTGATATGTTTGGCGCGTAATGCGCCTGTTAATAAATCATCGTCCCAAAATTTAAATTCCTTTCCCTGATAAACAACAAGATCACTAGGTGCAATTGAGGGCACATAGTATTTAATAGGCTGCTCCATGCCTACCTTATGCGTGCTTTCCCCGACGCTAAAAGGCCCCCAATACTCCTTACCATATGAGATTACAGGCCAGCCATAATTAGCGCCTTTTTTAATTAAATTAATCTCATCACCACCGCGTGGACCATGCTCAATTGCCCAAAGTTTCTGTGTTTTTTTATCCCAGGCTAATCCTTGTGGATTTCTATGACCATAACTCCAAATCTCATCTGATGCTTTTATATTGCCAACAAACGGGTTGTCTTTTGGCACTGAGCCATCTAGATTCAATCTCAGTATTTTGCCAAAGTGATTGGTTAAATCTTGTGCATTTTCTCTTACACCTCGATCACCTATTGACACATATAAATACTGACCATCTGTCACAACTCGGCTGCCATAATGGTGTGTATTTTCATTAACAGATTTAGTAATCAAGATATCTTCCCAATCTGTAATTTGGTTATTTTTATTTTTTGCTCTCGCCAAGACAGTTGCACTACCGCCCGGCACTTCTTTTGCATAAGTAAAATATAGCCAGTTTTTGTACGCCAAGACATCAAGCATACCACCTTGGCCTTCGTTAAGTACTTTAGCGCCACCCTTTAAATAACTAACTTTTTTTGATTGAAGATTAACCAAGCCAATCCCACCTGAGCGTTGTGTAAATATGATCTCATTCTCTGAAACAAAATCCATTCCCCAAACGACACCTAAACCGCTAGCTATTTTGTTTATTTGATAATCTTTAGCCTGTGCCGATATAGTAACAAAACCTAATACTATCAAAATAAAAGATATTTTTTTCATACTAAACCTCGATTAAATCTTTAATAACTCATTCCACCTTGTTGTAAATCGATTGGATTGGAATTCAGCTCTTGGCAGCCATCGATCATTTCCTAACTCACTAGCATAATACAACAAATTACCAAAGTTATGCTTTAATTGTTGCTTCGTACTTTCACACTCAAACAGGTCTGTTTGACTGTTGTCTAATGTCAATGCACCCAAGATAACCCCACCCTTATAAAAACAATATCCAGGCTCATAAATGCGCCTCAATAATTTTGAAACCAAAGGTATTAACAACGCCAGATCACTAACTGGCGTACTAATTCCAATTGTCTTGCTAAGATTGATACAGGCTCTATCTTTTCTAAAAGGATTAGTATAGATAAAGATACTTATTGAAGTGGTGGCTAAATTGCTTTGATTAAGTCTATTGACCGCTTTTCTTGTTAGTGCAGTTAAAGCTTGATTAATTTCATCAAAATCGCTTAAATCAGCACCAAAAGACCGGGAAGAGACAATTTGGCGCTTTAAAGATGTAACCTCTTCAACTGGCAAGCAAGAGTATCCGTATAGCTCCCTGTATATACGCTTACCATTCACCCCTAATAAAGTTTCGATAATGCCAATATCAGCCTTGTAAAAATCATAGGCAGTATTAATACTGATCTGCTTAAGCTTTTGAGCAGACTTATTACCAATGCCCCAAATGTCACCAACCTCAACCGAATCTAACAATTTTTCAAAACGCTCACTAGGCAGTTTATCAATGTCAAATACACCATCAAATCTTGAATATTTTTTGGCAATTCTATTTGCTAATTTAGCCAAAACCTTGGTGCTACCCATACCAACACAAACAGGAATACCTGTCCATGATTTAACCTGTACTTTAAGCGACTGCATATGTGTGTTTAGATTTAGCGTAAAACCTGATAAATCCAAGAAGCTTTCATCAATTGAGTACACTTCCTGTATCGGTGAATAATAACCAATAACTTTCATCACGCGTGATGACATGTCGCCATATAACGGATAATTAGAAGACTTAATAACAACTGACTTATCAATCATTAAATTTTTAATTTGATAATATGGCACACCCATTTTGATACCGAGAGATTTAGCTTCGTTAGAACGTGCAATCACACAACCATCATTATTACTTAAAACCACAATAGGCTCTCTTTCTAATTTAGGATCAAACACTCTTTCACATGAGGCATAAAAATTATTGCAATCTACCAGTGCAAATTTTTGCTGATTAGGCTTAGGCATATTGGTGAATGGTTGATGTTACAACCCCCCAAATAATAAGCTCGCTACCCTCTTGAATCTCAATATCTTCAAAATCTGGGTTTTCAGCTTTCAAGCTAACTTTGCCTTTATATTTATGTAGGCGCTTAACCGTAAACTCACCATCCACCACAGCGATAACTATTTTGCCACTTTTGGCAGGTAAAGATTTATCTACCACTAAAATATCGCCAGGGTGAATGCCTGCATTTAGCATTGACTCACCTTGTGCTCGTACAAAAAAAGTAGCCTCTTGATGATGAATTAAATGCTTGTTTAGATCGAGTTGATCTTCCAGGTGATCATCTGCAGGAGAAGGAAAACCAGCCTGCACTCGTGAAGAAAAAATAGGGATAGATAATCTAGGTGCATTAAATTTAGGATTAAGCACTTCTATGTCAGATTTAAGCTGGGATTTATACACATTTAAAGTCGATGCAACCTGCTCCACTAAACTGAGTGGTACACGCATTACTTTAGTATCTTCTCTAAACTTACCTGAATGTTTTTTACGACCGGCACCTTCTCTAGCGCCGCCATGATTTTGTATTTGTTTGTTCATTTGAATATTGTAACATTATTCAAATGAACAACTATCTATAAAATTTAAAATTCTCTAAAAATCTTAGCAATCAGCTTTAAGAAAAACTTATATTGTTGCCATTCCGTTGCCACTTTTAGCAGGCGTAAAAAAAGGGCTTGCTTACGCAAACCCTTTAGGTGTATGGCTCCTCGAGCTGGGCTCGAACCAGCGACAAACGGATTAACAGCCCACGCTAAAACGGCTTAAAAACGCCTAAATCGTTCTACTAAAGCATTTTTATAAGACTTGAAAACGATACAAGGTGTTTAAAGCGGCTCATAAAAATAAATCTGTATCATGCCGCCTTAATGTTAAGTAACTCTTACCTTATGTTTTCTTCACTAAGCTGGCAGTAACTACATACCTAAGAGGACCACCTACTGCGAGTGTATTAAATGGGTAGCAAGTAACCAGCTTTAACTCAGATTGACTGCTACTAATATCTATATCCACTTTATCAGAATCAATTATTTTTATATCGCTTACTTGATATTGATAGCCATTCTTTGAATAGATCGAATCCACTTCAAATTGATCACCAATTACAACCTCTTCTAAAAAATTAAAGTGGGTGTCTCGATGAGCAGAGATCAATGTTGTGCCCTTTCTTCCCAGATGCTCTGATTCAATGTTACGCCCAGGGCCAAAGGCCAAGACATTGCCGGTATCACCTTCAAGCACAATTAGATCTTGATTGTGCTTGACTGATTTAATCTTCATTACAGGGTGTGAATCCATCCAATTCCAAGGTTTTACTTGATAGCCTGTTTTGTTAGATACATTCCAAGCCGATTTAATCATGTATTGGGCCACTTCTGCCTTAATAGGCATATAAGCACCATAGGCAAAAGCACCAATACCAACCATAGCCAAAAAAATCGACTTACTCACGACTTGGCTCTGCGTCGAGTAACGACTGAGAGCACTATTAATGCCAAACCTAGTAACATCCACAGCTGTGCATTAGTAGCCGTTTTAGCAGCTTTTACCGCCTTACTAACTACCTTTGTTACCAAGGCTGTGTCGCCAGTATTTGATGGTGTAATGTCTACTGCGACTAAAGAGGTAAACTTAGAGACCAAATGCGCATCAATTGCCAAGTTAGTTATTTCTTGTTGCACCTGATCACGCTCAATCCTTCTATACTGCGCCTGATATTTATTCATCAATTGGTCAATTTTTCTTCTAGCCCAGAGCGTATCAATGCCAACGGTATTATTGCTTGCGTTAATACTGATATTATCACTAAAAACACCATCTGACGTATTGCCACTAATGGTTAGATTATTAGGAATGGCATTAAGTTTGAATACGGCAGTAATAGCCTCTCCTTTGTATAGATCAGGAATTGATCCTAGTGCCTGTTCAGCATTGATACCTGTTGGAAAGTTAATGTTAATATTAGTTAATGCTGGAGACTCCAACTTACTAAACAACTCTGTCATCTTAGTTTCAACTTCAGCTATATCACCAATAAATGTATAAGCGCCCTTTCCAAACTCTGACAACTTGGTCATTAAGTGAGAATTAGGCGCCGAACCTATACCAACAGTAAACAATCTATCTCTATCTATATTAAGACGAACAGTATTAAATATTTCTTCTTCATTGCCCACTTGGCCATCAGTTAAGAAGATAATTTGACGTAAGTAATTATCCGAACTAGCATCTCTTGAACTAAAGGCAAATTTAATAGCATCTAGTGGCTCAGTTCCGCCAGAAGAGTGTAAATTTTTTGCAAAGCGAACACCATGCTTCTTATTTATTTTAATTGCTGGCATCGCACTATCAAATAACGGATCAAAGTCTGAGTCAAAATCAATAATATTAAATCTATCAGTTGGTTTGAGTCTATTTACTGCTTGCATTAAAGCTTTTGACGCCTGACTCATAGATGATCCCATCATAGAGCCTGATGAATCAATTACAAAAATAACTTCTCTTGGTGTATTAGCCTTCTTAAATACTTCATCTGATGGCGGTGTTGCCATAAGCATTAGATAGTGATCGCTACCCTTTTGTTGAGTGAATAAAGCAAGTTTAGGCGTTAAAGAGCTATCAGCTTGCCAAACCAGCTCAAAGTCTCTATCAGCCTGATGATTGCCCTTAGCGCGATCGAGTGTGATGTGCTTGGTAAGGTTGTTAGTATCAACCACCACCACATCATGATAACTTGAGCTAACAACTGAAGCATTAAATCCTGCTTTTAGATTAATACTAATATCAACTGGCCTGTTAATATTTATCTCTGTTGGTGGTGTTATTTTAGAAGCATCATTAACACGATGAGTATTAGGCTTCATGCCTGTAGCATTTGCTGATGTTTTAATGCGCTTACCAGGAATATATCTATCACCAATTGTCATTGGAAATCTAATTGAAAACTTGTCATTGTCCATTGTTACTGCTTGTTGGTACTCAATAGCAATTTTGACAGTTTCACCTGGGCCAATATTAGCCACCTTAGCGGTGAATATGTTTGGGCGCTGCTGTTCTATTAAAGATGCCTTTTTGCCTGCTTGCTTAGCCTTGTTATAAATCTTCTTGGCTTCTTTGCGCTCTTTAATTTGCCCTTCAATAATACGTTTGCCGATAATCATATCTAAATGATCAACCGCTGAATTTGATGGCAATGGAAAAACATACACACCCTCTACCCAGTCATTAGAGGGGTTGGTAAATACCTGCTCTAATTTGACTCGATTAATCGTGCCGGTAATATTCATTTGAACTTTAGTATCTAGCGCCATTTGAGTCAATTGAGACTGATCACTAAGCGTATAGATCATCGATCCAGACTCAACTTCATTAATAGGATTAAGCACTGTTGAAGATACTTTTACTTCTGCCGGCTTTTGAGCAAATGAAATATCTGCCCGAATAAAATGAGAATAAGTAAGACTAACTATAGCAATGAGTGTGGCAATAGCGCCAATTGGCTTTACATATAACATAACAACTTCCGTTTAATTGAAAGTTATTATTATCTAAAATGAATCTGAAGTTTAAATGTGGTTTGTGTGTTTTGTTTATGGAGTTATAAAAAAGACCGCATTAAGCGGCCTTTATTGTTCAATAATTATCGGGTGTTTATTTCCATTCAGTACAACTAATCACTTCATCAACATTCCCAAAGCGATCAGATTGGCGCTTGGTTGTGCAGTTTCTTTCTTTTGGTATGGCAGGAACTTCTACCACTCGATCAACATAAACAACTTTTTCCACGATTCTATCAACTGGAACTTCTTTAATTACTTCCTTGATAATATTTTTTGGCTTTTCACAAATTTTTCCCTTTAGCTCTTCAATCTGTCCAACCGTCCAAACTCTTGTATCCTTAGGTAAATCACCAATAGCCACTACTGCATCCACTATTCCTCTAATTCCGTCATCTAGAACGCCACCTATTGTTCCGCCTAAATGCTTAAGATTTTCAAACCCTTCTGTATTTGCAGAAACGTTTGTCGCTGACAAAGCTGTCGCAATTGATAGCGCTAAAATTTGTTTTTTCATATGACTTACTCCTTGTTATTTGGTGAGCTAATTATAAAGACCGTTACGAACTATTTGTTAAATAGTGACTAAAAAAATAACATGTAATAATTACCAAGAATTGGCACTATTCATGTCCTTAATGGCAATAATAAAGAACTCATCAAACTCCTTTGACGGCGTTTTTAACTGTCTTTCTAGGATATTTAATTGCATAACCGTATCTATGGGCAACGGTCTCGATTGTTGCATTAATTTTCTAGCTCTTTTGATTAAAAATATATCTTTCATAATTGTATTGACTTGTGACTCGCTAAGCATTGTTATGTTTAGCTTGCTTAATGGTTTTATTAGCACTCTCATACCAATCTCGAGCTTTTCTCAATTGCTGTTCGGTGATATCCATATCCATCATTCTGTATAGCTTAAACGCCTTATTTGATTTAATTTTGATAGGTTTCATATTTTCTAGCAGTAACAATATAACGCAATGTGTTGTCTTTGGTAAACCCGTCAAATGGCCAAGGTGTGATCAGCTTCAGTTCATCAATAGTTGATATTTTAATTTTATCTTTTGATAAATCCACAATGCTAATGTCAAGTACGCAGTATTGGTACTCCATACCCATCTGATCACTCAGGACAAGCTGATCGTTAAGATTTATATTTTTCAAGAATGTAAAATGATGATGGGCATGAATCGCAACTGTGCCACAATCGCCTGGCAGGTAGCTATCAGATGATCGTCCAGGGCCAAATAATAATGTATTATCACTATCTCCTTCCAACACAACAAACTCTTGATTATGAGCCGGTGCGCTTAGCTTAAATACTGGAAATACATTTGATTGTGACCAATGCCTTTGTTTGATAATTTCTCTCATAATATTCCTTAAATAAAGAACTACCATCAATGGAAAGAGGATTAACCCTTGACAGTAGTAGTTACCTCAACTATTAACAAGGGGGGAGTAATAGTTGGACGAGGTTCGTAAAAATTCTATAGTTTGTATATTTTCCTATCTCTGTTACTGTTCGCTCTACTAACAGCTGCGCTAATGCCGAATCCTAAAAATAAAGTAATAGCGCTGATAATGGTTAGAAAATCTGTTGTGTGTAGTGAGCTATTTGCCGATTTTAATATGGCAACTTGAGTTTCTAAATCAGTGTTATTTTTATCTAAATTTAGCAACTTATTTTGTAATTTACTAAATTCTAAAGACTGAGAGTTATGATTAAGAATTTGAGTATTAAGACGTGAAATTTCAGTTTTTTGAGCGTCAATTTCAAGGATTAAGTTATCAATTTCATTACTTCTATTAAGTCCAGTTTTTTGCAAAATATCAACCTGATCTTGCAGTTTTTTAGCTAAATTATTAACTGGCTCTTTATCTACTAGATACCTTGAAATAATAAAACCTTCCTTCCCTTCATGCTTAATATGACTCCAACCATTAGCTTGTTTTTTAATCAAGGTTAGTTGAGTGTTAATATTAAGATAATCAATAATATTGTCTTTAGCAATAACATCATCAGATCGCATTGGTATTTGAACCTTGTCGCCTACATAAACAGTAGACTCAGCCAAAACACCTGTTGACAACAACATAACGAGGAGGAGAGTTTTGCGCATATCCATGATCCAATTAACTAAAAACAATAAGCACAGTTTAAAGCTTAAAAATAAACCTATAATGATTTAAAAATGAAGAATTAATGAAGTTTTAATAAAGCTACTTTTAGACCACTTGTTTATCATTTACAATACGCAATTCTATTAACAAAAAATCTTCTAAACATGCCAAAAATTCTCCTAGTTGAAGACGATAAAATTATTGCCGAAAGCGTTATTTTTACACTTGAGAAAGATTCGTTTGCAGTTGATTGGTGTGAGATGGGAAGTGATGCGCTTAAACTGGTAAAAAAGATTGATTTTGACTTGGTTTTGTTAGATATTGGCCTGCCAGATATCAGTGGTTTTGACGTGCTTCGTAAGATTAGAAACACTTCTGAGGTGCCTGTTATTATTACTACTGCAAGAGATGCGGATGAGGATATTGTTTTAGGCCTTGAGGGTTTAGGTGCAGATGATTATGTCACTAAGCCGTTTAACCCACGTGTATTAATTGCTAGGATTCGTACACAACTAAGGCATGCCAATATCCAGCCTGAAACGCCTAAAAAAATCTCAAAATCTTCTTCAGAACAAATCTTTGAAATCAATAAAGACCTGCACCAAATATCACTCCATAAGCAAGTATTAGAACTTACCAATGCTGAGTGCAAGATACTGTCATATTTAATTAATAATCCAAATCAAATCCACTCTAAAGAGCAGTTACTGAACATCATGCATGATAGACCAAGGGGGTCTAGCGAAGATACTATTATTACCCATATTAGATCTATTAGAAAAGCCATTAAAAAAGCTGATATTGATCATGAGTATATTAAAAATCATCGTGGATTAGGATACTCGCTAACACTATGAAGCTAACTATTGGTGTCAAGCTGTTTATAGCTTATTTTATTGTTACTAGTAGTATTGTTTGGCTTGTTGCTGACAAGGTTGCATTTAGAATTACAAACGGAATTGATCAGGCAGCTGAAGAAATCATGATTGATTCGGCTAATTTATTAGCCCAAATGGTATCAAACAATATCCATAATAATGAGATTAGTACCGAAAAAATTAGCAACATAATGTCAGCCTATCTCGATCGCGAGGTGAATGCAACTATCTATTCAATCAATAAGAAAAAGCCTAACCTTCAAATTTATATAACCAACAAAGATGGCATTGTTATTTACGACTCCAAAGGAGAGATTAAAGGCAAAGATTATTCACAATGGCGAGATGTATTTTTAACATTAAAAGGAGAATATGGCGCTAGATCTAGCGCCTATGACGCCAATATATTAGAGCCGACAGCAGATCAAAAAGCACACCATGTTGCTGCTCCTATCTATCATAACAATCAAATATTTGGATCTCTAACTGTCATTAAGTCAGTAGCTGACTTAAAGCCTTATGTTCTCACCCAAAAAGATCAAATAAACACCTATGCAATATACATTTTATTAGTTTCATTGTTGTTTGGCGCTGGAGTTAGCGTTTTTGTAACTCGTAGCACTCGAAAATTAGTCAAATACACCACCGCCCTCTCCAAAGGTGAGAATGCTGTTGCCCCTAAAATTCGTCAAGTAGAGTTTGCAGAGCTATCTAAAGCAATCGAGAAGCTGCGTGTTGATCTCGAGGGTCGGGAGTATGTAGAAGAATACATTAATACCATGGCTCATGAACTAAGAACGCCAATTACTGGCATTAGAGCTACTGCTGAAAATTTATTAATGCCAATGGACAATTCTCAGCGTGAGCGTTTTATTAAGAACATTCTTGATGCTAACAAAAAAATGGACTTATTAGTCAATCGCCTACTCAATCTATCTCGAATTGAACGTAGAGACAAGCTTGAGAATGTTGAAAAAATTAACGCCAAAGACTTAATTAAAGACGTTATACAATCTCCAAGTCGTAAAGGCAACATTGCTAGTCGCAGCATTAAGGTTGAATACACTCTTGAACGTGAATTTGTCATTAATGCTGAAAAGCTTTTAGCCGAACAAGCTCTATCTAACATTATAGATAATGCTATTGATTTCACACCAATTGGCTCAACTATTTCGATCAAGGTTAGCGAATCTAATACGCATGTTAATATCCAAGTTCTCGACCAAGGCAAAGGCGTTCCAGAACATGCTAGAAAGCAGATATTCAGACACTTTTTCTCATCATCAAGACCTGATACTGGAAAGCGTGGAAATGGTTTAGGATTAAGATTTGTTAAAAAGATAATGAGTCTTCATGGTGGTAGTGTTAGTCTTAAAAATCGCTTTATGGAAAATGGCGCTGTAGCCACTTTAAAGTTTCCTATTTAAAGTTCATACAATAAGACTGGTTAATTTACTTAAAATTTACCAAACCACTACATGCAATGCAATTAAAGATTTTGATATAAAGACACCAAAAGATCAATTAACGCACATCTTTAGATACTCATTTAACAGTCACTTTACGATGATTTGCGAAAATATTCTGACCTTGAAAAAACCTTAGGGCGTACTGATTTAAAAATGACAATGCGTTACGCGCATTTATCACCTGAACATCTGGAAAAAATTATCACTTTAAATCCAATTAATGAGATATAAATAAAAAAATTTAAAAAATTGTCGGCTTTTTGTCGGCTT
>Ga0255755_1001001_pt1 | contig 26832 bp, 20 predicted proteins | sample 011ome_18_FD_179955 | JGI IMG/M metagenome (GOLD analysis project Ga0255755, IMG submission 179955) | Coastal salt marsh microbial communities from the Groves Creek Marsh, Skidaway Island, Georgia - 011501BT metaG (version 2) | ecosystem: Environmental > Aquatic > Marine > Intertidal zone > Salt... | reverse complement strand
TCCACCGAGTATTCCGATAGACACCGGTGGAAGTCCTTGAGATGACCCACCGGCGATCCGAAACCTTGGGCGTGAGTGTCGACACCGTGCTCGGAAAGCTCCTTATCCTTATAGGCTATCTGCGTGGGTCCCTCGGTTCTTATGTAGGTAGCGTTGCCGACGACGTCACAGAGTACCTCGCTAAAGCGGCCACTTACCTGTAAACCCGAGTCGTAAACCGCCGTACAGACACTCTCGGCATCGATAGCTTTTTGCACCGATTCCGCACCTCCTTTCACAAAGCACATGGAGGCCGCGAATTCCTCAAGAACCTGCGTTAGGTGTTTGCAGCTCTTGGTGACAAACAGTTGCGGTTGCTCAGTGGTGATATCGTACGGTGTGTTAACGGCATTAACGGTTAGGGGTATCTTTCGAACACGGAGGTCGTCCACGCAGCGCTGACTCTCGCCGAGTGACGACAGAAGGCCTGCACCGAAAATCTTGTAGTCTTCCATGGACCCGACCAGTCCGTACTCGACTGTCCACCAGTGAAGCCGGGTTAATAGTGCGGCTTCAGAGGGTGTGTCATCGCGCTCACGCAGCCCCTTCAGAGTCTCTTCCGCGTCAGCAATGTCCTCGTCTTTACTCTCAGGGCATGCCTTGAGAATGGACAGCTGGCGTATGACCTCGTATTGCTCCAAGTCCGCTTTGGTTGAAATGGCTTTCATACCCACTTCACCGAAACGCTGAAGAAACTCTGCGTAATCGATATCTACAATAAACGGCGCGTGCCCTGCAGACTCATGCACAATATCGGGGGCCGGTGTATACAAAAGATGATCAGCGCTACGCATGTCCAGAGCGATGACCAGAATCTTGAGTGCTTGAAACTCCATGAAAATGGCGGGGGGTATGAAGCCGTCTACGACCACAGCACGCCAATCCAAATCGCGAAGGCAGTCGTTCATTTCCTCAATCGAGGGTATGTGATCAAGGGATATGCCGGTCTTGGCCAGCCCTTCCAAATACACGGGGTGTGCACTTTCGGTTAACTGATGTGTGAGCTCCGACATGATGAAACGCCAGGCAGCCTGGTCTTGAGGCGTGTATTGCTGGTAGTTCTGGTGCTTCACGAACGGGCGGAGGTGTTCCGGCAGGCTGTCAATCAACGCTTCCTGTGTCACGTTACTGCCCGTCCCGATGGGGTTTCGACTGCGGATCGGTTGCGCGAGCAACGCCTTCCGGGGAATCGGGTTGCTGCTCCGGTGCCGCACTCTGGAAAGCCTGGAGTGCCAGGCAATATGTATTGATGGCGGCTAACGTGGGGTAGGGTGCGAGTTCGATGTCAAACCGGTTGGCATTGTAGAGCTGGGGGATCAGGCAGACATCGGCCAACGATACCGAGTCTCCCATGCAGAATGTGCCCTGCGTCGATGCGGCGAGTGTCTCGAGCGCCTCAAAGCCGCGAGACATCCATTGGCGGTACCAGCCCAAAATGGCGTCCTGATCTGCTCCAAATTCGGTTTTTAGATGATTGGTGACCGACAGATTGCAGATCGGGTGAATGTCGCAAGCAATGACGCTGACAAATGCACGCACTCGGGCGCGACCCAGCGCATCAGCCGGTAATAAAGCAGGGCTCGGGTATTGCTCCTCGAGCCACTCAAGAACGGCAACCGATTGACTCAGTACGTCGTGGGAGTCGAGCTGCAGTGCGGGAACGAGCCCAATGGGGTTTAGCGACCGGTAGCGGGCTTGTGTTTGTTCTGATTTAAGAAGGTTGACTGCGACATAGTCGTAGTCGAGCCCTTTGAGTGCCAACGCAATCCTGAGCCGATAAGCCGCCGATGATCTGAAGTAGGAGTAAAGCTGCATGTATCAGTCAGTCGGTGGCGAGTATTGCACGATGCGCTGGTCGATTTTTCCGAAAACCGACTGGCCTTCACGATCGAGCATCTCGATTTCGACGCGGTCACCAAATGACATGAACGGCGTTTTTGGCGCTCCCTCGGCAATCGTCTCAAGGCAGCGGACCTCAGCGAGGCAACAGGAGCCGTTCTCGCTACCCACGTTGGAGACCGTACCTGAACCGACAACGGTGCCTGTCATGAGGTCGCGCGATTTTGCGCAGTGAGCAATCAACGTACAAAAGTCGAAGGTCATGTCCACGCCGGCATTTGGCGCGCCCACTAAGGTGCCGTTCAGGGTGGCGCGGAGGGGTAAATGTACTTTTGCGCCATCCCAGGCCTCACCCAACTCATCGGGTGTGACGACGACTGGGCTGAAACTTGTCCAGGGCTTCGACTGGTAAAAACCGAACTGCTTGGCAAGCTCCCCGGGAATCAGGTTGCGCAATGAGACGTCATTGACGAGTCCGATCAGTTGAATGTGTCTGGATGCCTGCTCGGGTGAAATGCCAGCCGGCACATCGTCAGTAATGACAATGACTTCTGCTTCGAAGTCGATCCCCCATGCTTCTTGCTCCACCAGAACGTCATCGGTTGGACCCAGAAACGCATCCGAAGCACCCATGTACACGAGTGGATCGGACCAAAATGATTCGGGAAGCTCGGCGCCGCGCGCTTTTCTTACGAGCTCGACATGCGTGACATAGGCACTACCGTCGGCCCAATGATAGGCCCTCGGCAGTGCGGCATCACACTGTGTGACATCAAACGCAAAGCTGTCGGCAACGGCCCCTGCGTTGAGTTTATCGTAGAGTTTTACGAGTTCCGCCGATGCCGTGTTCCAGTCGTCCAGAGCCGCCTGCATTGTTGCCGCAATGGGTGTTGCGTCCACGGCACGAGTCAGGTCTTTTGACACAACGACTAAACGCCCGTCTCGTCCCGATTTTAAGCTCGCCAGTTTCATACAGTCTCCGGATTGAATTCTTTTTCGTGAAGCCAGGCAGCATGCCGCGGTGCTTGGCGGGTTTGATGCCACTCATCGAGCATGTCGGGGGCCACCCGGCGAAGCTCCGCCATTTCTTCGGGTGTTTGTGTGTTCACCGCAAGTTCAAGCCGGTGACCATTGGGGTCACGGAAGTAGATCGATTGAAAAATGCCGTGATTGGTTGGCCCCAAGACCTCGACGCCCTCGGCCTCGATATTGGCTTTTGCGCTCATGAGTTGATCAAAGGTCTCGACTTCGAAGGCAATATGCTGCACCCAGTCTGGGGTGTTGGGATCAACGCCCATTTGAGGCGAATTGGGCAACTCGAAAAACGCCAATACATTACCCATGCCAGCATCGAGAAACACATGCATGTACGGGTCGGGCGCCTTTGTCGAGGGCACTTCGTTCTCAGCAATGGCTAATTGAAAATCCATGCCGAGCACGCGTTGATAAAACTCGACCGTCTCTTTGGCGTCGTTGCAGCGATAGGCCACATGGTGGATTCGCTTAATATCCATAGTGGACCCCTTCTGTTGCGTCACTGCCCGGCGTTCAAGGCGCCGCGGCGCATTTGGTCGCGCTCCATCGACTCGAACAGGGCCTGGAAATTACCCTCGCCAAAGCCCTCGTCCTCTTTGCGCTGTATAAACTCAAAAAAGATGGGGCCAATCAGGGTCTCAGAGAAGATCTGCAGGAGTAGGCGCGGCTCATCATCGCTGGTCGTGCCATCTAATAAGATGCCGCGAGACTGCAGCGCATCTACCGGTTCGCCATGGCCGGGTAGCCGTTCCTCGAGCATTTCATAGTAGGTTTCCGGGGGTGCCGTCATAAATGGGACGCCCTGTGCTTTTAGCTTGTCCCAGCAGTCAAAGAGGTCGTCACACGAGAAGGCTATATGCTGGATACCTTCACCGTTGTACTTGATCAGATACTCCTCAATCTGGCCACCCGTGCCACCTTCTTCATTCAGTGGGATGCGGATTTTGCCATCGGGTGCGGTGAGCGCCTTTGATTTCAACCCTGTGTACTCGCCTTTAATGTCGAAGTAACGGATCTCCCGAAAGTTAAACAGGCGTTCATAGAAATTAGCCCAGTAATCCATCCGGCCCCGATATACGTTGTGAGTGAGGTGATCGATGACGTTGAAGCCACAGCCTCTGGGGTAGGGGTCGACGCCGGGCAAGTATTCAAAGTCGATGTCGTAAATTGAAGCGCCCGCTTCATAGCGATCAATGAGATATAGCAAGGCGCCGCCAATGCCCTTGATGGCCGGTAGTTTCAGCTCCATGGGACCTGTTTGAACATCAATGGGTTGAGCTCCTAGCTCCAACGCACGTTTATAGGCCGTCTTCGCATCCTGCACTCGAAACGCCATGCCGCAGGCTGACGGGCCATGCTCCATGGCATAGAAGTAGGCGGGCGAATCCTGCTCGTAATTGATGATGAAATTGATGTCACCCTGACGCCAGAGCGCGACATCTTTCGATCGATGATTCGCGACATGCGTGAACCCCATCATCGCGAACACGGGCTCGATCAGCCCTGGCTGTGTCGCTGAGTACTCGACGAATTCAAACCCGTCCAGCCCCATGGGGTTTTCAAATAGGTCAGCCACCTTTTCCACCTCTTGCTAATCGATAACGTAAGCACGAGGTTACAAAAAGGACCTAGAAGAAACTCACCTAATTGATTGGGAAAAGCGTTAAAAAAGGATAATCTCTTCTTTTATAAGGCCTATATGGGAGATTATTGCTCTATGGAGCTCGATAAACAGGAGAAAAGCATCATCAGGGTGCTACAAGCCCAAGGTCGCATTTCCAATGTCGATTTGGCGGAGCACATTGGGACCTCGGAGTCTCCATGTTATCGACGAGTGAAGGCGCTTGAAGAAGCTGGTGTCATTACGGGTTATGGCGCAAAGGTCGATCGACGTAAGTTAGGGCTGCAGGTGACAGCTTTTATTTTGATAACGATGGACAGTCAGGACGATCAGACGCTGCAAGAGTTTTTTGATGCTGTAGAGACGGAGGAGTTTATCGTTGAGTGCCATGCGATGGCAGGCGCCCATGATTATCTGTTGAAGGCAGTCGCGAAAAGCATGGATCACTTTTCCGATCTCGTCATGAAGCGAATTCTTAAGATTCCGGGTGTTAAGAACGTGGAGTCCAATTTCAGTTTACAGGTGCTTAAAGAGGAGGCACCGATTCCCGCTGAATAGGGGGCTTAAAACATCATTCGACGTCATTGAACTCTCTATTTATTTAAAGCAGTCCTGCGACTTGTTGAAATGCACGACGCCCCTCGTCAGCGGCCGGACCATAGTGTTGGAGTCCTGCGAGTTCTGAGTGTGCGAAAGATATGCGGCCGACACTTTTCCTTAAAATATCCCCCGGGCCTTGTCCATTTGCTCCGCCATAAAACCCTGGATAAGGTACTGAGTAGGCGTGTCCCCAACGGTTGAGGATGAGGCCATCCACATCTCTCTGGGGATCAAAACCAGCAGGGCCGAACAATCGAAGCATCTGTTTTAATATTCTGGCCTCGTAAGCTTTGTACGATGTGGACAGGAGTTCGGCACGACCCATTGCAACTTGTGTTTTTGGGTCAAGCCCGGGTCGGTGAAATGGCGTATAGAAGGACAATACGGTTGGCTGGTCTGGGTCCAGCGGGGGCATGTATTCCCCAACTTGCATGGGATTTCTTATGTTGCAGGTGAATCCGAAGCCATCTTCGTCGCGATTCCAAATCGCGGCGGTACATCCCAGTCTGTGCAGGAAGCGCCAATTCGTAAGTGCAACATTTGCGACCAAAAATGGCGCATGCAAAAAGGCCGAACATGCTGTCACATGAGTCTCGGGTAGATCACGAACGATTCGCTTGGTCATCCAACTACCTGTTGCCATGACCACAGATTTGGCTCGTAGGCCGAAGTATTTGCCGTCGCGCATGTAAATTAAGTTCACAGCCTCTGAATTTTCAGGGCATCGGTCGTGCGCTACTGACAGCACGGTGGAGCGAGTTCGCATTCGAACAGGCTGCCCCGGTCGATCCAGAACAACGGAATTGATCGGATTTGTAATGATTTCCTCGAACGATTCACCACCGCCTATAGATTCGGGTATTAGGTATTTGAGGAAATGCCTTATAAATCCAGAGTTGCCTCCGGGAAATGACACGCGTCTAGAGTCTAGTTGTGAGGCGTCGAATAACCCAGGCATTGGAAGTTGATAGGCCGCATATGCAGATACTGCATCGCTACCCAGTCCGCAGGCCGATGCCAAGAAAAGGTCGGCATGACGGGCGCCTTCGCTCCCAGCATCTAAAGCATGTCTTAGAAATTCTTCATAGGACATTGTGTCCAATTGGCGTCGAGCGTCATCAGTTGATTGAAAGTCTCTCAATTTGCCTGCCGTAAACCAGCTCTGAAGATTTGTCTTAATGTTTTGACTAAGAGGCGCGTGTGCATGTTGATTGCTAAAGGGATCGATGGCCCATGAATCTGCATGCTGATCATCACCGGGATAGAAATAGCCAGTGCTTGTTTTGTTCTGTAAGCCCGCAACTAGATAGCCGTAGTTGTCATTACAGAAACGCAGTGGTTTCTGGCCTTCTGGCCAGGTGCCAAAACTAAATTCTCTAGGTATTCCTAATTTTGCATAGTAGTAAGGGTCTCCGAAATTACCGGTTGGCGATGGTATGAAAAATCCGTTTGCGCCCTGCGGCGCAATGAGACGTTCGCCGTTGACACTGAATTCGTTTTCTTTCGCCTCTCCTCCAATCATGGGATGGTTGTCAAGAAGCACGCAGGTCTGATCGCCACGGCGTTTATCGAAGAACTCCATTGCCGCACCCAGCCCGGCCATTCCTCCGCCGACAATAACCAAGTCACACTCGTCTGTATGTTCGACATTAACGTCTATTGGTAAGCCGCGATCCCGCATCAAATGTGCGGTATTGACTACATCAGGTGTATTCCCGTGACTGTCGGAATAAGTGCCGACACCCCCGTAGCCGTACCAGGCTTCACCGACCCGCCGCGAACCGGTTGTTTGATCAACATCATTTGAGGCCACTGGCCGTGCTAATGCGGCTCCTGCGCTGACGGCGATACCATTTACGAAGTCTCGTCGCGTAATTTGGAGGTTAAATCCCCGTTGTTTTCTCATCGCAGGTTGGTCAATCCTCTGGAGTTATTTCGTGCCACCAGGGTCTCGGCGGGTCTTTTTTCTGCGGCCATTGCTGTGCAAGCGTGTGCGCGTCGTACAGACTGCCGTTAACCATCACCTCACTTATGGTATTGGTGTGGCTGATGTCATCAAGTGGGTTTTTGTCCATTACTAATAGATCGGCTAGTTTGCCGATTTCGATGCTACCGATGTCATCGTCTAGGCCAATAGCTTTGGCACTCTCGAGGGTGGCTACCCTTAATACATTTAGATTGCTCATACCGCCTGCGGAAAGCGCCCACATCTCCCAATGAACTTGAAGCCCCTGCATTTCTCCGTGCCCGCCTAAACCAACGTTACCGCCTGAGTCTAGAATCTGTTTTGCTCCATTGGCTGCGTCTGCGAAGATATGATCCTCCGGTTCTACCTCGTTGGCCATTGCGACGCGCTGAGCGATCAGATGGGCAGGCATGAATCGTTGGAGCTTGTCGTCTTCAAGTCCGATCCTGTTTGCTATGAAATGATCGACAGCGAATGGCCCGCCAAAACTGACTAGGAGTGTCGGCGTGTAGCTAATTCCGGATTGGGCGAAGAGCTGAATAATGTCCTTGCGCAAAGGGACGATGGGGACGGCGTGTTCGTTGCCACTGAATCCATCAACTGCGAAAGTGATGTTCATCTTTGCATCGGAGCCACCTTCTGCAGTCACTATAAGGCCAAGCTCTCGACTGGCCTCGACGATCCATTGCCGAACTTGACGGTTCCCTGGTAGGTAGGACTTGAGGAGGTGAGTGCGGTACTTTTTCTTGTAGCGCTCGAGCACTGCATATACCTGCTCATAGGATTGAAAGTTGTTGAAGAAAAATACACCGCGGCCGGTTGAAAAAATCCGGGGTCCAATCATTTCGCCAGTTTTAACAGCGTCGCTGTAACTAAAAATATCGTCGGTGATTGATTGCGGATCGCGAATGGTGGTGACACCGTACGCTAGGTTGGCGTAGGCGTTGTGATCTTCAAGATCCAATACCGAACGTTTCACATTCCAATGGGCATGAATATCGACAATACCAGGCATAATTGTTTTTCCTGACGTATCGATGATGGTTGCGGTGTCAGGAATATCCAAGACCCCAGTTTTAGCGACGCCTGTTATTCGCTGGCCCTCAATCAGGATGTCGCCATCGCGAATTATCTCGTTGCCCTTCATGGTGATAATGTCAGCACCGCGAAGGACCAGGCTTGCATCAGAATGCTGACGAGCACGCTGAACACGCGCGTCAATCTGGGTGGTTTTGCCGGATATTATGTCCCTGAGATATAGGGTATTACCTGCTGACCACGCCAACGTTGTTGAATCAGCCCATGAAAAGTGATCGGCCCCTCGGTCGGTAATTTTTGTGTAGGCATTACCCGGCGCGTAGACATTGACTGTCGCTTGCTCTGTGTCCACGGCCGACATGTCAACCAAATACAGTTGATGAGCGACGGCGGCCAATGCGTTTTTACCGTCAGGACTTAAAAGGATGTCGCTGGCCATTGCAGGGAAGCTAGTTGGGTTCGCTTTACCCATGACTCGCAGATGGCTCGTTTGCTCGCTGCCATCTTGCTTCCAAGAGCTCAGACCTAGTCTTGGAGAATACGCATAGTAACGCTGTGGATCATTTGTAAAATGCACTCTAACGGCGCCGGCAGCTGGTCCAATTGTTCGGTAGCCACTCCCATCGACGGCAAGAGCGACGAGTTGCTCTGCCCGTGCTAGTGAGGAGTAAGCGTTCTCCAGGCGAACGTTTTTCGGCGCCGTTATTGCGTAAATCGATTTTCCATCATTAGACCACACAGGATCGCGGTAATAAGCGTTATCTGTAGTGATTCGCTCCGCGGCGAGGCTGTTGTCGGCCGGGATTTTCCACACAGCTCCACCCGTCGCCGCAGTCCAAGTAACAAAGGTAAGCCACTTACCATCGGGTGACCATGCTGGGTGAAATTCGCCAAACGCCGACTGCGACGTGAGCTTAGACAGTCTTTGGTCGGCCACTGTCATTTTGTGCAGGCGCCCAAAGGCGGAAAACGCAAATTGGGTACCGTCGGGAGAAATAGTAGCGCCCTTGGCGATTCGCGCCGTTACCGGCCCCTGTTCGATTTTCGCCATCGAGATAACTCGCGGTGCCACTTCAATATCAACAGCAGCGGAGAACGGAATATTGGTCACTTGACCGTCGCTCAAGCTAACCCGATTAATCTTGCCCTTGTAGGCGATAACCAATGAGGCCTTGTCAGGCGTGAAAGCGAATCCTGGCAACATGTCCCTGGATGCCCATGATTCCATCGCGTTAAAGCCTATATCGGTAAGCACCCAATGTTCTTCTCCAGACTCTAGACTCCGAGCACGCAGCCCCGTCGTGTTGCCGCGCACAGCACCATAGACTAGCCATTTGGCGTCTACCGATAGCTGAGGCCTAAATGTTGATGCATCGTGTGTACTGGCAATGTCTGTTTCACCTGTATCTAGGTTCACCCACATGATCTGCGCGTGGGGACCACTCGCATCCCCATGTTGCCGCGGTTTGGCGGCGGTAAAGAACAGTTTATTGGTGCCTGGTAAGAGAGCCGGTCCGTAGGCACCAGGTGGGAAAGTCGATACCAGCATGGATCCCATGCCCATGTCTGGGGTATCAATTTTTGTTGGCTCACGGCCGTCGACAGGATAAGCCCAGAGCTCTACATTTCCACGCATGCTGCGACGGCTCGCCAGTTGCGAAACATAGATAGTTTGACCGTCGCTCGACCACGAGGGAGATATAAACTCTCCGTCGCGGCGCGCACTGAGTTGCCTGACGTCACTTCCATCAGCGCGGGCCAGCCAGAGGTTGTCCTCACCGCTTCGATCGCTGACAAAGACCAGCGTTTTACCATCCGGGGAGAATCGCGGCTGCGACATAAATTCGCGCCCCTTAATCAAGGGTTTGGCAATGCCGCCTGTAATGGACAATGTATAGATATCTCCCAGTAGTTCAAACACTAAGTAGTCGCCGCTTGGAGCCACGTCTAGCGATATCCAACTACCTTCGTCGGTCTCGAAAGAGAGCGTTTTACTATGTCGAGAGGAAGAATCACTGCAGCTTGTGATGGCGAACATCAATATCAAGAACACACTTAGCTTTCTCAGTGTCATTCGCGGGCCCCGTAAATTTGTTCAATCGAATCAAATACTCGGTTCACATTGCCCTTAAACTTGTAATTACAAAGGCCCACCATGATCTCGTTCGTTGCCACAATGCGGAAGGGTGCCGCCACAAAGCCCACAAAGCCCCCCGAGTGACCAAAGAGTTTTCGACCGTCAAGTTCCAGATGCATATTTCCGAACGAATAATCGATAGGCCAGTCTCGGTACCTTGCCTGCGCGTTGGCATAGTTAGCCGGTGTTGATAAAAGGTCAATTAGCGCTTGACCTCCTGGCAGGCGGTTATTGTCAAAGTTGTTGTACCAGATGACTAGGTCTTCGACTGTAGAGAAGACTCCACCATCACCAACGACCTCAAGGTTGGTATTGTTCTTTTGCCATTGCCCGTCACGGTCTTCATATCCATCAGCCCGGTTTTCGATAAGCTCACGGTGATTATCGTGAAAGTGAGTGTTGTGCATGCCCAAAGGCTTGAAGATATTCTCGTTCGCAAACTCGCGCATGGTTTGACCGCTGACCATCTCGACTACTTGTGCAAGCAGTACATACGCGGAATTGCTGTAGGCGTAACGGGTACCGGGTTCGAACTCGAGTTGGTTCATTCGGTAGAGAAATTCTCGATTCTTCTCGCTGGGGTAAAAGTTACCCTCCATATCACCGTAGACTGCCGCCACAATCGGTAGGTAGTCCGGGATGCCACTGCTATGGTTCACCATTTGGCGAAGTGTTACCGGCGAACCATAGTCGGGTAAATCGGGCAGTATTGAGTGGATGTCTGAGTCTAGGTCGAGCTGCTCTCGCAGTGATAACAAGGCAATGCTTGCTGCGACAAACTGCTTACTCGTGGAGCCAATGCGAAAAACCGTGGTCGGGTTAATTGGAATATTGTGCTCGAGGTTAGCCATTCCGAACTGGCGTTCGTAGATTAACTTCCCGTCCCTTGCAAATCCGACCGCACAGCCGGGTCCCTCTGCACGGTCAAGGTCGCGATAGGTATCCTCGATCGCATCGGAAATAGCTCCCAATGTCGCTGGCTCAGCGGCCAAGGTATTTCCAATGAGGGTCAGAGGCACTAGCAAACCCATAATCGGGAGCGATAGTTTCACTAGCGAATCTCCAGCAGCTCGACTTCGGTGATGAGTGTTTCGTTGGGGCCGATCGGCCCAGCACCCTCTGATCCGTAGGCAAGACCGGGCGGGGAATAAAATATCCACTTGGCCCCTTCTCGCATCAATAGCAAGATTTCGCGGAGCCCGGGCTTCACTTTATCTACTGGAAAGTCGGCAGGTTTTCCCCGTTTAAATGAACTGTCAAACTCCTCGCCGTTTAATAGGGTGCCTCTGTAATTAATCCGGGCGATGTCATCGAGGCCGGGTCGCTGCCCTGTGCCTGGCCGCAACACCTTGTAGAGAAGTCCGCTCTCTGTGGCTATCACACCGGGTTCAAGAGCCGTTGATTGCATAAAAGCATCACCCGCTTCGAGATTCTTCCTCGACAGCTTTCTCCAATGGGCCTCAAACTCGTTGATCTTTTCACGTTTCAGCATAACTACGCGTAGGTATTCGGCAGTCGAAAAATTCGGTGTTGCACCCGACTGTTCATCTCGAATGGCCTGAGCCACCATATTGGGGTCCAGCACAAATCCTTGACGCGAGCGCTCTTCAAACATTTCGATGCCAAGTATGTAACTCAGCTTTTGCTCGTCGCTCGCACCACTTAAATCGACAGTAAGTGAATCGCTAGTCGGTGATTCGGCAAGAAGACATTGTGAGAACAGAGCAATGGTGGTGAAACAAGACAATCTGACCAGCACGACGTGAACCTCGGGTGGAGATGTATAGGATTTTATCCTTTCGCTGCCGCGTAAGCAAATGTCAAAAAGATTAGTCGTTTTGTGTTTATGCGGGTGGCGTGCACGCGCTTACTATTACACAGTCGATGTCCCCAACGTTCCTCATCTTGTGTGCTAAGTGGGATGGGAACAGGTAACCTTCATTCGCTTTGAGCACCCGGGTACGACCGTCAATTGTGAGTTCGATTTCACCTTCTATGACGAATCCGCCTTCTTCGCCCGAGCGGCAGCGGTAGGGTGTGCTCGCTGTTTCTGTTCCCGGAGGGTATCTCTCTAGTAATATTTGCAGTGGTAGACCATTGAGATTCTTGCCAATTTGCAGCAAAGAGACGCCCCCTGAACCAACTTCGAGCAAATCGTCCTTACTGTAGAAGAATACGGTTTGGCGTTCGCTTTGGTCTGCAAAGAAGTCCGACAAGGTCATGGGAATGGCATCTAAAATCTGCCGCAGCGTACCGATTGACGGGCTAATTTTGTCTCGCTCGATGTGCGACACGGTGCCGTGGGTCAAGCCGGCCCTGTCGGCAAGCTTTCTTTGCGACAAGCCATAGCGGTTACGCAAAGCCTTTAATCTTTCACCAACGTTTTGATTGATGTCCATGTCAATCCATCTCCAGCAGTATTTTTTTGCGCTTGCTTTTCCGTGTTTTTGTATAATATCTTATACAAAGATGAGTTATCTTACTTCTTAAGTTTACAAGATTTTTGAAAGGGGGAGCCCCATGGAAATGTCTGTACTTCATAAAAAGTTAATGGCTACTGCGGTCGGTGTATTGCCTTTGCTGATGAGTGGTCAGCTATCTGCTCAAAACTCCGGTGTGTTGGAGGAGGTGATTGTTACAGCCCAGAAGCGTGAGCAAAACATCCTAGAAATTCCATTCGCCGTGTCGGTTGTAGGTGAAGATGAAATCAAGGCCCGAGGCGCGTTAGACATTAAGGATTTGCAATATTCAATCCCAGGTTTGTCTATCAGCAGCAACTTCCCCGGACAGGATCGTGTGCAAATACGTGGCGCTTCATCGGATGTGGGTATTGGATCGCCAACGGTTGGGCGGTATCTGGATGAGGTCAGTGTAAATAGTGATGCAACGCAGAGAGCACTCGACATTCCATTACTGGATATCCAGCGCGTGGAGGTTTTGCGTGGCCCTCAAGGAACTCTCTACGGCGCCGGGTCTATTGGCGGAACAATGCGATTCATCACCAATTCTCCAGACCTATCAGAAACTAGCGGTGAGCTTGGTTTTGGCTTTAATAGTGTCGATGGAGGCGGAAATGGCTCGGAGATCAGCGGCGTTTTCAATGTACCAATCGTAGAAGATGAGCTCGCCATGCGCATTGTAGCGTCAACAGAGAATATCGCAGGTTGGATTGATAATACGGCCACTGGCGAATCTGATGTTAATGAGGCAGATCGAACGTTTGTTCGCACAAAATTCTTGTACCAACCGAGTGAAACCTTCAATGCCTCCTTTCTTTGGATGAACTACGATTTCGAGCAAGACAATAACAATCACGAGCTCAGTGAGAGTGGATTTGATCTCCTTAATGTTGATGACAGAGGCGCGACTAGTGCTCGCTCGTCGAGCACGCCCTTTGGGACACCTCTCACCGACGACTGGGACCTGGCGAACCTGGTGCTCAACTTTGAGACAGAAAATGCCAATATCATTAGTTCAACCGGATACCTCGATCGTGAAATAAACTTCTTATCCGAAACCGTGAATGCTTACTTCCCGCCCGGGCTTTATGGCTCTGTGGAAGTGGCAGATCGCAAAGCTGAAGTATTTACCCAAGAAATTCGCATGAACTCTACTTGGGACGGACCCTTGAATTACACCATCGGTGCCTTTTACCGAAGCACTGACACGTCGGAAACTCAAACAATAAGTTATCCAGCAGTTTTTCCATTTCCCCCTACAGTAACGCAGGGTACATCGCCAGTAGATTCGACCTCTCACGCATTATTTGGAGAGGTAAGCTATGACATATCTGAGCGTTTAACGGCAACCGTCGGCTTGCGATATTTTGAAGAGGATCAGGAGCCTTCAGTGTTTCTGCTAGGCGGAGACGCGCCGCTAGATATCAGTCCTCCTGACCAGTCGTTTGACGCATTGACACCGCGGATCAATCTCTTATGGAGACTCTCCGATAGCGCCTCGCTCTATGCAACTTTTGCAAAGGGGTTTAGAAGCGGCGGCATTAATGGCTTTGGATCCAGTATCCCTAGTTTTGACCCGGAGGAAGCCCTACTGTTTGAGGTAGGTGGTCGCGGGGAGTTTTATGATGGCCGCGTTTACCTAGATGGCGCCGTTTTCTATATGGATTATGACGACGTACAGGTTGCTATTGTGGAAGAAGGTCGCGCCCGAACAACGAACGTAGAGTCGGCATCGGGTCCTGGCGTGGAGTTGGTGGCAGGGATTAATTTAACTGACGATCTGTCGCTCAATCTTACGGCGGGGTATGTGGATCGAGAGTACGATAAAGTGGACCTCACGGTTCCATCGAATGTTATCAAGGGCGATAAGTCCCAATATACGCCAGACTTTACGGCGTCCGCATCGCTAGCTTATGACTTTAACTGGAGCGCCGATCTGAAGGGGATCGCTCGACTGGACCTCTCTCATGCCGACGGCTTCTCAGTCTATCTGCGGACCTTCCCGCCACAGCCTGTTTTGACGACTGATGCTCTGACATATTTGAACTTCCGTATTGGTGCGACTGCTGAAAACTGGCAGGTTTTTCTTAGTGCCGACAATTTGCTAGATGAAAAAGATCAAGTATTTCCGGGAGGGGCATTCGCACTAGATACGTATTCTCGTCCGCGAACACTAGCGATTAGAGTAGGCTATAACTTCTGAGCGATAAGTTAGCAGGATACGTTACATCCCATGCGAGAGACTTTTGGCGGTCGGGGTTTGTTATTACCAAAGTGGGCCGATGCGGCGCTTATCACAATTGCGTTGCTCGCGACTTGCGTTGACTCAAGAGTAGCGGCCTCTGGGCTGGGTTCTTCACCAGACCGAGACCCCGCCGGGCAATTGCTAGATATTAGCGAACGCTATTTGTCTCTCTCTCAAACGAACGATGACTTCCTTAGGAGTGCAGAAGGGGCCGTTGAGCGATTTTTGCCTGACCGTAGCCTAAAGGGCATCGAACGGCTTGGGAATCGAGCGCGACTGTTACTCGATGAATTGTGTGGGATAGCGCTCCTTGATCTCTCCCACCAGGACCAGCTAACTGCAGCGCTGCTGCAAAGAGATCTGGAATTGCTTATTGAGGCGCCCGAGCATTACTGGCTGTCTTTTGATGTAACGCCTTACAGCGGAGGATATGTGCTCAATGTCGAGCTGGCCCGGGCGCTGAATGCCATTGATCTGTCGGCTCCCGGAGGTGTTGATCACTACTTATCCTTGTTCACTGATAGTGGTCGCTTTATCGCGGATTTATCCAACAAACTGGAGAAGCAGCGGCGTAGAGACATATTGCTGCCCAAAGCGGTGATCCCTCGACTACGCCTAATTTACTCAGGGTTACGTGAAAATCTAGAGCAGTTGGCTCGCATTGAGCCTTCAAGGCTCGAGGGTCTCAGTCTCGATCAGGCGCAAAGACTCAACAGAGAGACGTCAAGAATACAGCACGAAATAATTTTTCCGGCATTAGATCACTTAATGTCAGTACTGGGAGACGATTACCTCGCCCAGGCTCCTGAATCTTTGGGGTTACACCAGTACCCAGGTGGCAATGCCTATTACGACTATTTGATTCGGCGCGAAACCTCTTTAACTCTCACGCCCGATCAAATCCATCAGATGGGGTTGGAAGCGCTGGCCACTATTCAGCAAGAAATGCAAAGCGTTCGCCAACAGCTCGGTTTTACGGGGACCGCGGAAGAGTTTCACCGCAAGCTTGAGGGTGAAGAGCGATTTTACGCCAGCACTCCTGATGAGGTTGAACGGCGGTACCTGGCCTACATAGAGCGAATTGAATCGCATTTACCTGACTACTTTTTGAGGGTGCCGCAAGCTCCTTACGGTGTGAAGCGTGCTAGCCCTCTGGTCGAGCAGGGCATGACGTACGGTTATTATCAGGGCGGAGCGGCAGGGGAAAAGGCTTTCTACTATTACAATGGATCGAACCTTGAAACCCGTTCGCTAATCTCGGCCGGATTTCTGATCTATCATGAACTAATCCCGGGCCACCATTTCCATCTCGCCCTTGTTAGAGAAAACCAGCAACTATCAGCATATCGTCGCGGGATTAGCATGACCGCCTTTAGCGAGGGCTGGGCAAATTACGCAGCTTTTCTGGCGAGGGAAATTGGGATGCTGAGTGATCCGTACGATCGGTACGGCTGGCTACTGTCCAATGCTTATATATCGGTCCGATTGGTCGTTGATACAGGACTGAATCATAAGGGTTGGAGTCTCCAAGAGGCTTCAAACTATATGCTTGAAAACACTAATGCCGATAAAAGTGAGGTGGCGGCAGAGGTATTGCGCTATTCGGTTGATATTCCCGCTCAAGCGCTTAGCTATAAGCTCGGTTACGACAAAATACGTGAGCTGCGGCAGACCGCAGAGATCGCCCTTGGTGAGGATTTTGATTTGCGAGAGTTTCATGCAGAGGTACTGTCCAGCGGTACGTTGGCGTTACCCGTGCTTGAGCGGCATATCCAGTGGTACATTCAACAAGAAATCAATGAGGGTGTGCGCCAGTGAATAGTCAGGTGAGCATCGCGGTGATTTCAAAAGCGTCTGCAATGACGGTGAATAATGGGTTAAGAGCTGTCGTTCAAGTGCTTGTTATCGTTGGAGTCTTATCAGGATGTCAGTCAGAACAAGGTGAGCGATGGAGCTCGATCGAGCCAGGAATTCTGATTCAAAACGCCACGATCATTGATGGCACTGGCTCTGGGGCGTATCAGGGAAGCATTAGAGTCGAAGGAGACCGTATCACCGATATTGGTGAGGCGCTTGACTCCCATCCTAGTGATGAACTTATTAACGCAAAGGGTCTTGTGGTCGCGCCCGGTTTTATAGACCTTCATGCTCATGTTTCCGATATTCACGAATATCCAGAGGCTGAAAACTTTCTGCGGCAGGGCGTTACTACCATCGCCAATAGCTTGCATAGTCACGATCTACCTTGGCCTCTTGAGGCATATACCGCCAACTTAAAAGTAGCACCTAATATTGCCTTTTTCGCAGGGCTTAACTGGACTCGAAAGACTGTTATGGGTCTGGATAATCGCCCGCCGACTGATGTCGAACTGGAGCATATGAAGTTGCTGGTTCGACAGGCAATGGAGCAAGGAGCTTTTGGGTTGTCATCGGGCATGGAATATGTGCCGGCCGCTTATGCGTCGACCAAGGAAGTCACTGAGTTAGCAAAGGTTGTTTCGCGGTGGGAAGGAATTTACTTCACACACTTGCGTGACGAGGGATCTAACTTACTCGCGGCGATCCGAGATACAGCAGAAGTCGGAAAAGACGCTTCCTTGCCAGTTCACATTAACCATATTAAAACCACGGGCGTTAGTAACCATGGCAACAGCACCGATGCACTGGAATTGATCAATCGTATTCGCGCGTCCGGTGTCGACATGACCGTGGATATCTACCCTTATTCCGCATTCATGACTTATTCGGATCTGTTATTTCCTGCATGGAGTTTGGCCGGAGGGCAAGAAGACTTCAGGGCCCGAGTCAATAACCCGATGCAACGGGAGAAAATTGCAGCGGAGATGAAATCGATCTTCCCTCAGCAGGCTGGCCATAACTTTGACAGCATTCAGTTTCAGGGTTTACCGCATATTAGGGGTTACGAAGGCCGTACCTTGGGTGATTACCTGCGTGATCGAGCCATACCAGAGACTCTGGATGCTGCAGTTGAAGTTCTAATAGATCTCCAGCTCCAAGGTCGTTTTATAGCCATTTATCACAGTATGAGCGAGGCTGATATCGAAGCGTTTTTGCTCTATCCATTTACCATGATCAACACCGACGGCGACCTAGCAGTCACTCGTGAAAAGCTCTATCACCCCCGCACTTATGGCTCTTTTCCAAGGGTGATATCTACCTATGTTCGCGAGCGACGCTTACTCAGCCTCGAACAAGCTATTTATAAGATGACGGGGCAATCAGCAGCACGGTTGGGATTGCACGAACGTGGGGTCATTCGGGTCGGTAACGTTGCGGATATCGTTATTTTCGATAGAGAGCATATTGCTGACCACGCTACATTCCTGGAGCCTCATCAATACAGCACGGGAGTGCAACATTTACTGATCAACGGCGAATGGGTTATTCGGCATGGGCGACTAACGTCGGCGTTGCCTGGAAAGGTGCTGAAGCATCAGCCGCACGAAAGCGGTAAAGAAAACACCTTGTCTGATGACTCATTCAAGCGAACTGACCAACCCGCACTAAGTTAGGTGACTCGTGATAATCGAAGCTAATAAGAAAGATCCGACGTATGCCGATGCCATTGGTGGTCCTGGTTTGGTGATTAGGTCCCCATACCTAATTTTTCTAGGCGACACTCAGGAGTTTGTTGACGCAAAGACTGGCTCCGGCCTGGTGCAGTGGTGTCCCGAAAAAGTGGCGGGCCAGCTGCGTTTGGACGGTTGTCCCATTCACTTGGGCGTTCCGGATTTATCAATTGAAGAGGCAAAAGCACAGGGCGTAAAAAGCCTCGTTATTGGCGTTGCCCCGACTGGTGGCACCCTCAGCCGAAGCTGGGTGGCATCACTCATACAGGCTGCGGCGGCTGGCCTTGACGTGGTGAGTGGGCTACACATGCGCCTCGAGGCTTTTCCGGAGCTCGTTGCCGCTGCTCAGTTGTCGGGATCGCGCTTGGTTAATGTCCGAGCACCTTCGAACACAGTATCAATTGGTACAGGCGCGAACCGATCGGGGCGGCGACTACTTACAGTGGGAACGGATTGCGCTGTAGGCAAAAAATATACGGCACTGTCGATTGCTCAGTACATGAAGAGTCGAGGTATTCGCGCAACGTTTCGTGCGACCGGGCAAACTGGAATTATCATTGCGGGGCAAGGTGTGCCGATTGATGCAGTAGTGTCAGACTTTGTTGCAGGTGCAGCGGAGCAATTGTCACCCGCTAATACGAAAGATCATTGGGACGTTATTGAAGGGCAGGGATCACTGTTTAATCCATCTTATGCTGGAGTGAGTTTGGGGCTGCTGCACGGCTCACAGCCCGATGCCATTGTTGTGTGTCACGATCCTAGCCGAGACAAGATTGACACCGCCCGTCATCTACCGTTGCCCAGCCTGGCTGAATGTATTGAGCTAAACCTGCAGTGTGCTCGGCTAACTAACCCAGGCGCAGCTTGCGTTGGTATTTCAGTCAATACATTGGGTTTTGATGCCAAGCTCCGTACGGCGTATCTTGCGGAGTTGTCTGAAGCCCATGGCTTGCCTTGCTTTGATCCGATCATCGATGGTTGCGATGCCTTGGTCGATAAAGTCATCACCACATTTTCCTCAGCACCCTAGATCGTGCGGCAGGTTGAGCTGACTATAGAGTCGTGGCCCTTGCTCGAGCCTTTTGTCATTACAGGACATAGCTGGACGCACTGCGATGTCTTGATTGTGAGCATCACTGAAAATGGGGTCACTGGTCGTGGTGAAGCAACCGGTGTTTATTACCTGAACGAGACTGCTGAAAGCATGTACCGGCAAGTTGCCAATATTCTAAAACCGCTGAGACAGGGGGTCAGTCGTGAGCAATTGCAGTCACTGCTACCCGCGGGGGGAGCACGAAATGCCATTGACTGCGCTCTCTGGGATCTTGAGGCGAAGCAAGCCGGCCAAAGCATATTTAAGTTAATCGGCCTACCATCATCCCCGGTGGTAACGGTGAATACAGTCACTATTGATACCCCTAGAAAGATGGCCAATAAAGCCAGGGCCATCACCTCGTCTCAGATAAAAGTTAAGTTGGATGATCAACAGCCAATGGAGCGGATTGCCGCCGTACGCAATGCGCGCCCGGACGCCGACATCGTGGTTGATGTAAATGAAGGTTGGCGTTTTTCTCAGTTGGTGGAATTAGCTCCTCAGTTCAAAGCGCTTGGGATTGAGATGATTGAACAGCCATTACCTCGAGGCGAAGATGAGGCGCTGGAAGCTTATCAATCGCCCATCATGCTCTGTGCCGATGAGTCCTGCTTAGATACAGCAGAGCTGGAACAGGTAGCAGGCCGCTACCAAATGGTGAATATCAAGCTGGATAAAACAGGCGGCCTTACCGAAGCAATGAAACTGGCGTGGCGTGCGAGAGAAAAGGGTTTGAAACTGATGGTTGGCAATATGACGGGTACCTCTTTAGCGATGGCGCCCGCTTATGTGATTGCCCAGTTATGTGATTTCGTTGACCTCGATGGTGCGTTGTTCCTTGGGAGAGACCGATCTTACCCAATGAGCTATGAGCAGGGCGTTGTCACTGGTTTATCGCCTCAATTATGGGGTTGAACAAGAGAATCTAAGCCGCCTAGGCGAGGTGGTGATCAGAGAGAGAAAAAATGCGGCATATCGAAGACAACCTCACCTACCAAAATATCGGCACTGATTCCGGCTGAGTAACATTCGGACGGGCAGAATGCTTCACGAGGCATGAGGCCTACATAAGCATTGGATTGGTCAGTCTTGAAGTGTCCCTAAGTCAAACCCTGTATTCGCGGGAGAAGCGAACTGCCAGTTGGTGCGCCATACCTCCCTAGAAACAGTTCCTACAGGTACCGGCTCTCGGCTAAACCCCTGTTGGCACGCTATGAGCGGTGCCACAACAACATCGTGCCGGGGCACCATAAAGAAAGGGAAACTGTAGCGCTCCTTCCCAGAGGCATTGACGACTTTGTGAGGCGTAGAAACAAAATATCCACCAGACCAAAGCTCCAGTAGGTCACCTATATTCACCACCATCGTATCGGGTGGGGCAACGATCTCCATCCAGTCTTTATGCCCGCGAGGTTGCAGCCACAAACCGCCCACTTGGTCTGGGAACAGCAGGGTCAAGGCATCGGTGTCTTTGTGTGGGTGAATCCCAACCTTGGGTTTGTCCGCCGGCTGCGATGGATAATGAAGCAAAGTCATGTTGGTGAGCGGGTCATCGAAGAGACTCAAAAATGTAGTTTCATTAATGCCCATAATTCGGCTGATGAGCTTTAGTAGGTGTCTTCCAGCAGCATCACAGGCCCGCCAAAATTCGGTAATGACCTTCGACATGTCCGTTGGCTTTGCCGGCCATTTATTGGGGCCGTATAGATCACAGTGCTGCCGAATAGGGTGTTCTTGAGAGGTTTCGTGATGAAGCTTGTACCCCTCGTATTGGTCAGGTGTGTTGCCATCTGTGTTTGGGGAGAAAAACCCCAAAGGAATGTAGCCCCTGTAGTTGTCGGGCGTAATGCAGTCCAGCATTTTTTCTTCTACCGGCAGGTTAAAGTAGCCTTCGACAACCCGGCGTACGTCTCGGACTAAAGCTGACGGAATACCATGTCCCTGAACCATCACGAAGCCCGTTTGTGTTAATGCCTGTTCCAGGGTGCCGACAATGCGCTCGTCAGGGTCCGTTAAATGAATGAGGCTTATGCTAGGCGTAGGCTTCATAATTCGAGATCTCGGCTCTGCGCATTGAGGAAATTTTAGCGCTCATACAGTTGTACCTTCAGATTTGCGCGCCCATCGGAGAATCACAAAAAACGACACCATAATGATGGGGAAGTCGAGGAACGTGGTGTATGTGAGCCAGAAATCTTCCGAGAAATTTTCCGCAACAAAATAATTTCCACCGGCAGACACAATGCCCATAAGACTCATGCCAATGGCCAGTCGATTGTGATGCAGTGAACCCGGCATGTAGCGCTCGAATCTTGCGCCGAAATAAGCACCTTGTCTCAACAGTCCATCGGCCATTAACAGGGTGGCTGTGAACAGCCCGAGCGCCGTGCCCTTCATTTGTACCCAATAGCTATCTTGTAAAACGAGAGAAAAAGCGGTGGAGATGCCCAACATGATGGTGCCGAACACAGCAAAGCCGCCCAAGAGGTCCACTTTGACGAATCGCTGCAACACGATGAGACCTAGGCCTGTAACCCCTCCAACAATAGCAGCGAGAACCAGATCCCCCGTGACTTTGCTCACGATGAAGAACAAAGCCCAGAGACCTAGGTCGGCATAAATGGAATATTTATTTTGCTCCCACTTGCTCTCCCCAGCTTCCGGGACTGCCTCTTTCATACCATTTAGGTCGTCCATGAGTGCTTCGCCGTAGCGCAGATCTTCCCCCGGGTGGCTTTCATGCACTACACGGCCGTTTTCGGTTACGGCAATGCCTATATTTCGCCAGTTGAAATAGCCCACTTCGACCTTGGCTTCAAAGCCGGAAGGGGTTCTCAACGGGTGCACGAATGTGGTGATCCCGTCGGTGTATTTGATGGACTGCTCATCAACGAGGAAGTTGTCGATGAATAACGACGAAATCGTTTCGCTCTGGGTCAACGTTACTTTTATTTCGCAACTGTGGCCGTGAAACGTAAATGGTCTCGAATAACTCCAAATTTTCATGCGGTACAGCGCTTAATCGATAAGAAGATACAGAACTATCTTTGCACGGTTTCACAGCTCGCGGGGAGGTTTTCGCTTGGGCTCAGGTTATGTGCGGCGAGCCTAGATCGCTTCGTGCATTCACTGCACGGTTGGGTTGTGCTGATTAGCGGTGCCTATCAAGCACGGTTGCCTGCGGGTTTTGTTCGCTGAAGCAGTACCACGGGCAATACACCCAAAATCACGATCAGTAGCGCGGCGCCAGATGCCTCGGCCAGCCGTTCATCGCTGGCTAGTCGATAAACCTGGGTCGCCAAGGTGTCGAAGTTGAAGGGTCGTAATATCAGCGTTGCTGGCAGTTCCCGCATAACATCCACGAAAACTAACAAACAGGCCGCAAAGATGCTGGGTCTCAGCAGAGGGAAATGGATTTTTCGGATCATCTCTCCTGTTGTGGTGCCGAGTGTTCTTGCTGCTGCATCGATGTCGTGAGAGATACCCGCGAAGCCAGAGTCAACCGACTGATATGCGACCGTCAAGAATCGACAGACATAGGCATACAGCAGCAGGAACAGGCTTCCTGATAGCAGTGGCGTGGACAGGCCTGACCATGTCTCCATCAACCAATGATCAAACGCACCCACAGGCTTGAGCAATGCAACCGCCAACAGAATGCCCGGTAGGGCATAACCCAAGGTCGATATACGGATCAGGCCATGGGTGAGTGGGCTTGGGCGAAGGCGCTTCACGTAGGCCAGCACCCAAGCAATGAGGGTAACGCCAACGCCGGCGGCGATAGCCAGCGATAGGCTGTTCAAGGCCAGTTGAGCGAACTTGGCTTGGGTTACCGCATTGACGTTCTCAGCGGCGTATAGCGCTAGCGTCACGGCGGGGATTACAAACCCAAGTGCGATAGGGAGCACACAAGCTGAAATGGCGAAAAAGGCTCTGATGCCAGTTAAGTTAATCTGCGAGGCTCCGGCTATATCACTGCGATCGACAGCCCCCCGCCGATTACTCTCTTCCAGTCCTACCAGCACAATGACGAATAGGAGCATTAAAGAGGCTAGTTTTAATGCGGCCTGAGGTTCGCCCAATCCGAGCCATGTACGGAAGATACCCGTTGAGAACGTGGGCACTGAGAAATAGCTAACCACGCCAAAGTCGGCCAGTGTCTCCATCAGCACTAACGCCAGACCACCGATGATTGCCGGACGCGCGGCGGGCAGAGCAACGCGGAAAAAGGCGCTAAACGGGCCGTGACCAAGCACGCGCGCGGCATCAAACTGAGCACCCGATCGCCCCGCGAAGCTGTTTCGGGCGAGCAGGTAAATGTAGGGGTAGAGGACGAGCGAGAGTAAAACGGCAGCGCCTGTTAGGTTGCGAATGGGTGGAAACTGGAGATCGTTTATTCCTAACGAGAGCCATGAGCGAAGCGAGGTCTGCACCGGGCCGGACACTTCGAGCAGGTCCGTATAGACATAGGCAACGATATAGGCTGGCGATGCCAGCGGCAGCATTAACAACCAACTCAAGGTGGCTCGCCCACGAAACTGACATGCACCAATGAGCCAGCCTGTGCTGACACCCAAGAGTAGTGATAGCCCGCCTGTCAGCGTCATGAGGGCCAGCGTATTCAGCAGATACTCATTCAGCACGGTGTCTCTGAGGTGCTCCCAGATAGGACCAGCCGGCTGGGCTAGGGAGAGTAAAGTGACAATAATCGGCAACGACACCAGCGCGGCGACAAATAGAGCCGGTAATACCAGTAGACCGCTAGCTTGTTGTGATGGAGTAGGCATAGACTATTGCGAGTGATTGTCGGCGAGTAGTGTATTCAGGTGCTTGTAGTTAACAAAGTGTCGCATCGATTTAGTAAGAATGTGGCCTTAAATGATATTTCTTTTGAGTGTAAGGCCGGTGAAGTCACCTGTTTGATTGGGCACTCAGGCTGCGGCAAGACCACGTTGCTGCGACTGATGGCCGGATTGCTACCTTTGCAGTCCGGAGAGATTGCGCTCAACGGGTCCACGCTTGCCAGCCCATCGTTGATGGTACCACCCGAGCTCAGATCGGTTGGTATGGTGTTTCAAGAGGGTGCCCTGTTCCCCCACATGAGTGTCATCGACAACGTGGCTTTCGGATTACGGGGAAATGGAGCCAAAGAACGCGCACGTGAGTGGCTGGCCCGTGTTGGGTTGTCTGACTACGCAGATCGATATCCCGATAGTCTATCGGGAGGGCAGCGACAACGTGTTGCACTGGCGAGAGCCATGGCGCCCGAGCCTGCAGTCCTGCTCTTCGATGAACCCTATGCCAACCTGGATGTTCCTCTGCGAAGAACGCTTCGTAAAGATGCGCGACAAATCATTCGCGAGACGGGTGCAGTGGGCGTCTTCGTCACTCACGACCCGGATGAGGTGTTGGCAATGGGTGACAACGTCGTCGTGCTCGATCAAGGTGTGATGGTCGAGACCGGCACGCCCCAAACGTTGTATGAGGCGCCGAAGTCTCGCTACACCGCGGAATTATTCGGTGATCCTCAAATGATCGAGGGCGTTCTTCATGATGGTGGTGTCACGTCGCCACTGGGTGAATGGGACAGGAATGTTCTGACTGACCCCACCATAGCAAACGGGCCGGTCACGCTAATCGTGGATGCTAACCAGTTAATGTTGGAAACCGATAGCGAGGGCCTTCAAATCACGCATATCGATAGCATCGGTGGCTTAAACCGAGTGACAGTCAAGCATGGTCTGGAAGGTGCGTCGCGGGACTTTGAATGTCCGAGAGATCTGTCTGCAGACATTTTGGTGGGATCCCGCCTGCGGGTAACACCCAAATTTGGAACCGTTTTCGCAGCAAGAACATTACTCGATTGATTAAGAGAATAATTCTCATTATCATTTAAAAAACTAAGTAAAAGGTAATCACATGCGTTTCTTATCGCTCTTATCCGTCTCTTTGATCGCTTTTTCCACACTAACGGCGTGCTCGAATGATGATGCCGCTGACGGCGCTAGCGCAGGTGAACTCAACCTGTATTCGTCTCGTCATTACGACACTGACATTGCGCTCTACGAGAACTTCACCGAGGCGACAGGCATCAAAATCAATTTGATCGAAGCTGGCGCTGACGAGCTGATTGAGCGAATCAAAAGCGAGGGTGAGGCGAGTCCTGCCGATCTCCTGATCACCGTCGACGCCGGGCGTCTGTGGCGAGCAGAGCAGGCCGGTATTTTTCAGTCCATTGATTCACCTATTTTGAACGAGCGCCTGCCTGACAATATGCGACACCCTGATGGCTTGTGGGTGGGGCTGTCTAAGCGAGCCCGCGTCATTGTCTACAACGCGGAGGCCGGTCTACCTGAACCGCTGAGCGACTATGCTGATCTGGCTGATCCAGCGCACCGGGGCAAAGTTTGTATCCGCTCCTCAAGCAATATCTACAACATCTCTCTGATGGCAGCGATGGTCTCTCGAATGGGCGAGGCCGCCGCTGAAGAGTGGGCTACCGGAGTGGTTGCCAATTTCGCCCGAACACCACAGAGCAATGACACCGGCCAGATCCGCGCTGTGGCCAGTGGCGAGTGCCAGATTGGGGTTGCCAATACCTACTACCTCGCGCGATTGGCAGCGTCTGATGACCCAGCCGACCAAGCCGTGTCCTCAGCAGTGAACATTATTTTCCCAGGCCAAGAGGGCAATGGAACTCACGTCAACATCAGCGGTGCTGGTCTCGTGAGCACGTCTCCCAACCCAGAAAATGCCATCAAGTTTCTTGAATACCTGACCAGTGAGCCGGCTCAGCTCTTATTTGCTAATGGTAATAACGAATACCCAGCGGTACCGGGCATTGCTGCGACGTCAGCGGTGGTCGGATTAGGTGAGTTTAAGGAAGATATGCTCAACGCCTCTGAACTGGGTATTAACCAAGCCGCGGCGATCATGGTCTTTGACCGTGCTGGTTGGAAATAGGCCTAAATGAGAGTTTAAACCACACACAAAACGCCCGCTGCAGGCGGGCATCTATGATGCAAACGATGGCCGATAATAAAAGAAACATATTGCTCATCACGACAGATCAAATGCGGTTTGATGCCCTTGGCTGTAATGGTGGGCGGGTTGCGCGAACGCCCTGCATCGATTCGCTCGCTGCCGAAGGTATCAATTACAAGCGCGCCA
>Ga0255755_1000976_pt1 | contig 27244 bp, 15 predicted proteins | sample 011ome_18_FD_179955 | JGI IMG/M metagenome (GOLD analysis project Ga0255755, IMG submission 179955) | Coastal salt marsh microbial communities from the Groves Creek Marsh, Skidaway Island, Georgia - 011501BT metaG (version 2) | ecosystem: Environmental > Aquatic > Marine > Intertidal zone > Salt... | reverse complement strand
ATACTCTAACACACATAAAATGTTGACTTTGATGCGCAGCGCGAACGCGACAAAAACCAGTTTTGGTGCGATGATGCCACAAAAGCCTTCAAGAAGAAGAATGAACGCTTTTAGGACGACGACGACAACTCGTTTTCCGACGAAAATTGGCGGCACGGGGAACAGTAAAAGAATGAGTAAAAGAAGTGGAGAGGACGTAATAATCGTTCGTTCGAGCGCTGGAGCAGTTTTAGGAGGAGGAGGAGAACTAAACGAAGAAGAGCGAGCGAGGAAACTTTTAGGCATCAGCGTGAGCGACGACGCGTTAGCCATTCAACAAGCCGTGAACAAGAAAAAGATGTTGTACAAAGGCGATAACGAGAAACTGCGAGAAGTGGAATCCGCGTACGACACGATACAACGAGCGAGTTTACAAGCGAGAATGTCCGGGAAGAAAATAGAGTCCAAATCGGTGTTGAACGCGGACGTAATTCGATCGAAATGGCAGCCGCGATGGTGCCCGTCGCCGAACAAAGATTTGTTCGTGAACTACGGCATCGCGACGGCGTGTTTTTTAGTCACCTGGGCGCAACCGCACAACATGAGATCGTTGCAAGTGACTATTTTTGGTGCCATTGCGATGGCGTTCCGCATGTTCATTAAGCTCGTGGACGTGGACCCGGGACCTAATCCGAAATTGGACCAAGCGGGCGCGGTCAAACATAACAACATGAGATTCGCGAGGTCGTTCGTGTTTTGCATCGGCGGGTTCGCCGCGTGCGTGTTGGCTTTTTACTGGTTGCCAAACTTTATCATTGAAACGTTGAACATTAAGGTGCCACTGTGGGCGCTGTTGGAACAAGAGTTGGGGGTTTCCTTTTTGACGTTGAGTTCGTTGGCAACTTTGGTCACGTTTTACCGTTAATTAATACAACTTTTCACGTACGTAAGTATTAAATATATTAAAAGCAATACTGATCCAACCGCGCGCGTTTTCGCCGTGTTTGCGGTAAATACAAATTCACGTTGTCTTCTTCTTCTCTTCCTCGTTTTCCTGTCGTTTTTCAACGTGTTCTTTTATCTTGTTGTTTTCGTCGTCTTTCTTCGTTTACAGAAGAAGAAGAAGAGTTTCTATTTTAGGAAGGATTTTGTCAAATTTAAACGCTTTTTTTTCGCTTTTGATGTAAAAAAGTTGGTCAAAAGAAGAAGAGCGATGCTGACCAGACAAAAGACGAGGAAGAAGAGGGATGATGATCTCGCCCCGTCCTCCTCCGCGTTTGGGAGTTCGTTCAATCTTCGCGACGACGATGTAGACGACGATGTAGACGACGATAAAAATAAGCAGAAGAAGAAGACGTTCTTCGTTCCCGGGGAAGAAGAAGAAGAGACAACAAATCACATGCGAGAAACGTTCGTTTTACTTTTCTTGATCGCATCGATATCGTTTTCGTACGTGTTCGCGTTTAGCGCGAAGCTCGGGTACGGGAGAGAAACGTATCGCTTCCTCGCGAGCGAGAAAGAACAGTACGAGCTGGAGTTGGTATCGTTGTCGGTGGTTTTGCTCTGCGTTCTTTTCGTGTTTGACGGTTTGTTTCGTTTCGAAGGCGAGAGTGAAAATAGCGCGAGAAGTATGAGTAGCGACGATAGTACTGTTGCGGATGTAAAGAAAGCGGATGATCGAGAGAACGACGAATTAAAACCAAGTTCGTTTAAACGAGCAATCAGAAATGGTGCGCTCGCTTTCGCCGCCGTGCTCTTTGTCGCCTCGGCGACTTTATCGGCAAAGACTTACCCGCAAGCGCCGCCGACGATGTTCGTGTGTTGCGCGCCGATGTTCGTCGCTCTGTGTAAGAGGTGGTTTCGCAGCTCTACGTCAAAGTTTTTAATGAAAACAGCGTCGGCGTTGATATTTTCTGCGCTCGGTATTGCTCTTTGGTTAGCGTTTGTGGTTTACTACTCCGAAAAAGAAGGAGACGACGGAAACGACGATGAAAATGGATTGTATTGGTCCGAGGTGAAGAGCGAGTACATGGAAGACGCGGGATGCCCGACAGACACGGAAGAGAACGATGAGTGTCTCGCCGCGTATATCATGTGGTTCACTCCTATGCTTGCAATCTTAGCGTGCACTTTGTTTTCGTGTTTCACGTACGTTCTCGGTCTCGCCGTTCGAGAGGAAAATAGTACTACCGATACTCGCAATAAGACAAAATTTGCCGCGAGAGCGTTTGCGTTCACATTCGCCTTGGCGGGTTTAGGCATTTGGATCTCGGCGTCGTTATCCGGTGGCGCAGAGGAACTATCCACTTTGCTCTTATCTTTCTCTATGGCGGCTTTATTCGTTCTCGGTGTTGGAACCGTCTTCGCGCTTGGCGGCGCCGAAAACGCTAAACAGAAGGCGTTGGAATCCTCCTCGTTCCTCCGAGCGACGTCGAAAGTGGTCACGGAAACGCACGTTGACGCGTTTCGAGCGATTGTATTATCCACACCGTTGACGCTATTGATTCCGATTATGTTATTTCTTTCCGTAATAAATCAGTTCGTTCGGAGATTTGTGAATACTTCTCAGAGGGGATTTTCGATGGACGAGAAATTGCACCGCGGTTGGTTCACTTATCGCGTGAGCGCGTTTTTGTCCTCCGCTTCGGAATGGCGATGGACGGCTATTTTCATCAATTTACACTATTGGATATGTCTGTTAGTCTCTTTGAATGTTCTAGCCGGGACGTTTACGGTTGTATTCCTGTCGTGGTTGCGAGTGAAACTCGCGAAAGCTGGGTTTGCGTTCACCTACGTCGTCTTCTCCCTCGTCGGCTTGGCGATGTTTTTAATTCCAGTCATTCCGGGCATCCCGGTGTATTTGACTGGCGGTATTTTGTTGACCGATGAATCGTCGGTGAATTTTTTCAAGAAAGCGTTGTCTGAAAGTGGAGAAACGCCGAGCGAAACGAAAAGTTACGTCTGCGCTTTACTCGCCGCCTCCGGCGCTTGTTTCGTCGTCAAACTCCTCGCCGTGGCCATGCAGCAAAAACTCATCGGCGAACGGCTCGGGAAACGCGTATGGGTTCGACAAACGGTCGGTATAAACACAAACGCTATGCGTGCGGCAAAGTTGGTTCTCTCTAAGAGAGGATTCTCCAAAGCTAAAGTGGCTCTTTTAGTCGGTGGTCCGGATTGGCCGACGAGCGTGTTGACTGGCATTTTGAATTTGAACGTGTTTGAGATGTTGTTAGGGACGGTTCCGGTGATTTTCCCGGTGATTACGACGGTGTTAGCTGGAGCGTTCATGTTAAAGCAAGGTACGAACTCGATGTGTGGCAATAATGGTGATCAATCTAATACTAAATCATCCTCAAATACGAGCGGCCTGTGGAGTTCCATCGCGGACGTCGCGTTACTGGTCACCGCCGTCGTCCAAGGCACGTGTTTACTCTTGGGCATTTATTACGTTGAAAAAACGTCAAGAGAGTGCAAAGAAGAGCTCGCACAGCTCCCGTACGACGAAGAAGTGATGCACATAGAAGAAGAGACCAAAAGAGAAAAAGAGATCAAGGAAAATATCGGAAACTTTTTCAAGCTCGAGCCGCGCGACCGAACGATGCTCGTATTTTCAACCGCGATTTGTTTACTTTCGTTTTGGGTCATTCAGCTCGGACCGACGTTCATTGGCGAGGACGAAGCCGTTTTAAAAGAGTATCAGTTGACAGATTGCGTCTCGCATACGTTGAAAGGTCGAGTGTGGACGGTAGTGACCAGTATCGGATGGCTCGCTATTCTCGCTTTTATTTTTTCGATGTTTACGCTGTGGACGTTTAACGCGCGACTGAATGGGAAGGTGCAAGATGTTCTCGATGAAGAATACGCGATTGAAAATGGCATCGAAGATTTCTCGGACGGCGATGATGAGAACAACAGCGACGCCTGTGATGGTATTCGTATGTAATTATTGTTATTTAAGCTTCTCTACTAAAAATATTTATACTCTTCAAGATTGACTCTCGGAAAATTCGCTCCCGAAGGATTCGCTCCTCGCTCTTTTCGCTCTTTTTGGCGAAGCGCTGCGACTACCAAAACTTCTACTCGGACTGGCGTTTCTGCGTGTGCCTCGTTGTTGCCTATCTCTGCTATCGTCTCGTTTTCGTCCTTCGCCTCCTCCGCGTCTTCTGGGTGGCGATCGAGACCGAGACCGAGACCGAGACGCTCTTTTTCTTTCTTCTCCTCTCGCCGCTCCTCGAGGCGGCGGCGGAACCTCTACCTGTCTCGGAGGTGGTGGAACCTCCTGTCTCGGAGGCGGCGGGACGTTCATCTTTTTTCTCTCTCCTTCTTTCTCATTTTTTCCATCCTCCGAATCGCTATGTTCCTCCTCTTTCCTCTTCTTCGAGTGGCGTTTCTCTTCTTCATTTTCTTCTTTTCCTTCTCTCTTCTTCTTCGCCTCTACTTTCGCATTCGGTTCCAATTTCTCTTTCAGCGCCATCAACCCGCCTCTCTTCTCAATCTCTCTCTCGACCGCGTCCAACTTCTCTCTCAATTTCGGCAACCCTCTCTTCGCCTTTTCGCCGTTCCGTAAAACCTTCTCCTCTTTCTTCCTTTCCTTTCTCCTCCTCTTCTCCTCTTTCTTCTCCTCTTTCCTTCTCTTCGCCATTTCTTTCTCTCTGCGTAAAATCTCATCCTCCCTCTTCCGTTGCTTCTCCTCTCGCATCTCTCGCTGTAACTCTCGATCGAACGCTTCGCCTTCTCTTCGTTCGTCGTCTTCCCTCGATATGCCAAACGCCTGGCGCAAATTCGCCATCTTCCGCCGCTGTCGCTCGGCGACTTCGTGCGTTTCTTCTTCTTTTCCTCCTCTGTTAAAGTTTTTCCGCTTAAACCCTCTTCTGTTGTTTTCTTCTTCTTCTTCTCTCTGTGATTGTCGTTCTTGGTCCTCTTTCATCTTCCTCGTCAGCCGCGTTCTTTCTTCGTTCACTTTCCTTTCGATGTCCTCCTCTTTTCCTTCACCCAAATCCTCTTCCAACTTGTCTCGAAACGCGACCAAAGAGACTTCGATTTTCCGTTTCTCGTTGTGTTCTAAAATTCCTCTGTTCCCTTCTCGTTTCGAGACGTCGTCTCCGCCTCGTTTCTTCTCGCGATCGTGTATTGTTTTCAGATCTTGAGAATGAAAATCGTCTCTGTGCAAACGACTGCGCTCTCGGTGGAATTTGTTCGATTGGACGTAACCGGACGTCCCGGAACCGCGCGCGGTGGTTAATCCGATGCCGTTGTACATTATTAGTATTAAGAGCAATAGTATTAGTAGTAGTTATTATCTTCTGTCGGGGTTTTTTACCGAAGGAAGTACGTGCGTTACCGACAGAGAGAAAGAGTGAAGAAAATTTATGTGTCGGCGCTCTTTGAAAGACCAAGAGAAGGAAAAAAGGTTCGATTTTGAGTCTATCGAAGCGTCTTAGTATTAACGGAAGTTGGTATCTATAATCTGGTGATATTAAAGAAAAGATACATACGGATACTATTACTTAACCATCGTCCACTGGTCGTACTATTTCTTCTCGAACAACCCTGTGTGAGTGTCTGTGGTACACATGAAGAGAGGGTTTTCAACCGTCATCACTCTCGTCTCGTTTTCGATCATCTTTCGCAACTGCTTCGGCGGGCTAAACATGCGAGCGTGCGAAATAGAGTCGTAAAATTGTAAAACAGAATCCAATTTGCGCGCTTTTAATCTCGCGTCGACTTCGTTCATGCCTTTTTCGCGTAAATCTGGTTTTGCCGGGTCCGTGCTCGCGACGTTAAACCCCCACTCGGAGGTGAAGGACGGGACGCACATGGTGTATCCGCTGACGTTGTCGAAAACCTGTTTCAACGTGTTGTGAATTGGAGACCACACGAACTGCGCGTCTCGCACGGACGCGCACCCGCTTTGCGTGACTAAAATACCGTTCGGTTTCAATTTCGATTTCGCGGTTTCGTAAAACGACGTGGTGTAGAGTTGATAACACGGACCGCCGTCCAACGGGTCGGATAAATCCATGATGATCACGTCGAACGATCCTTCCGGGTAATCCTCTAAACCTTTCTTCGCGTCACCAATGACCAGCTTCGCTCTCGGATCATCGTACGCGTTCGCGTTATAAAACGGGCAGTGTTCTCTGCACTGCTCGACCAAAACGCCGTCGATGTCCACCATCACGCACTCTTCCACCATCGGGTGCCTTAACACTTCTCTCAGAGTCGCTCCTTCGCCGCCGCCGGCGATGAACACTCGCTTCGGGTTTTCGTGTAAAGTCATCGCCGGGTGTACCAACGCTTCGTGATACACCACCTCGTCGCACTCCGAGGATTGCATCAACCCGTCCGTGATTAATAACTTCCCGAACGCGTGCGTCTGCACCACCTCAATCTCTTGAAACTCGCTTTTTCCCCGGTGGTACACTTCGTCCACTCTGTAGGATAAAGCTAAACCGTCCTCGATTAACTCGTGGTACCAATTCTCTCCCTTCCCGTTGAATATGTCCTTCCCGTACTTCTGTTGTTCAGTCATTGTCTTCGTTTAAAGCGTGTTGAGTTCTTGCGCCGTCCGCGCGAAGACGTTCGTTGTTTTGTGCGGAAATCCGATTGGAAATGATTTTTTTTTGCATCAAGCTGGTTAAGAGAAACACACGTTGTGTGATTGAAGTGTAACGCGTAACGTATTGTATATTAATTTGTCTCTCTCTCTCTCTCTCTCTCTCTCTCTTTGTGTATCCGTGCACGTGTTTATCACGTGCGTAACGTTCCATCTTCGTATCGCCAACCGGGTGGGAGAGGACAGTTGTTGTCGAGGAGGTATTGTACACAGTCGGAGTGTTTGTAGTAGTGCGCTCCTCGTACGGCCAAATAGTCCCAAGGCGCTTTGGCGGTTTCGTGCAAGTACTTCAAACAGTCCAAGTGGCCGTATGCGGCTGCATTTTCACACGCATACACGCCATATTTACGATACTTACGCTCAACAAGATATTCGAGTATATGAAGATGACCATTTTCAGCCGCGTTAGCGGCAGTCATCCAACCCCAAGGCGCTTTGACTTCTTCGCGTAAGTATTTGAGTATCTCGAGATGACCGCTTTCGGCAGCATGTGCACACGCCCACGTACTGATAGGACACTCATTTGCAACGCAATACTTTATCATTTCCAGATTACCTTGTCTTGTGGCCGCTCTAATCGTCTTTTCATCCCAATCACACTGTTTCTCCTCTCGTATCCACTTGAGCAACTCGAGTTTATTCGTGTAAGCAACTCGATAGCAGAAATATGTTTCGTCCATCTTTTCTTCCACATCGTAGTCATACGTGCCCCACGGATAATGCTCCCACGCTACTTCCAAAGTCGATATCGACGACATCTCGTTCATTCTAAACCACTTTTTCAAATCACCCGCACGAGATGACCTCTTAATCAACTTTCTCGTTTCACTATTCACCTCGTACAAGAATTTCACATCATTCGAATTCAATCTCGGAAGAATGTGTTTAAAACAAATATCGTCGTTATTCACAATCAAATCCCACACATCTCTCTGACCAATCCGTCTTTTCTGCGCTCGCGTCGTCACCCCACTCGACATCGCTCCGCTCTCTTTTTTATCTCTCTCTTCCTTTCGCTCTCGGAAACAAACAACCCGCACGTGGTTCTTTTTTTTATGATCTCGCATGTCACATTCAAAGCTTTTTTTCTTCTTCTTTGAGGGAGAAAATTTCCTTCATTTTTGTCTTCTGCGCAAGATTAAAATTTCTCTTCGCCTTTAAAGAAGAACACTTTACGCGATGGGATATTATTGAGAGAGAAAAGAGAGGCGCAAAACAGCGCGACAGGTAACCCTTTAGGTCTCTCTGATCGTCGTTGCGTTGTTCTTTTCACGACGAGAGCAGTTTTGCGTTGTGAAAGAGCGCGAGAGATGATGGAAAAAGAAGAAGAAAAACGTCCTCCCAAGACGACGACGATGCATCCGATGTTTACGACGAAAGAAAAGAAGAAGGAGGAAACGAACGCGTACAATAATAATAACGTTGAGAATATCAACGACGCGAAGAGAGTCGCGGAAGCGACCATTGACTTGACCAAAGGAGGAGAGCAGACAGACGCAAAAACGACGACGAATTTGAACAAAGATATTCAAAAATTCTGTTGCACAAAACAAGAAGAAGAAGAGTCGTCGATTGTCGATTTGACGCAAGAGAAGGACAACGACGACGAAAAGGAGAAGACGAAAACGGAAGAGCAGCCTCCTCAGAAAGTGCACAGTTTTTTCCAAAAGAGGAAACCGCAGGCGAAGAGTACCGCGACGGCGACGGATGTTCCGGGCGCGTCTCGTAAAACGCCGTACGAGGAAGCGGTGAAGCATTTACCGCCGATTCACGTGAACTGTCCGATTCGGACAGTGGTGGGAGCAGATGCAGAGGATGTAATGAAAGGATATGGGATTGCTTTTGAAAACGCGGTGGCGTCTGCGGCGGAGAGACGACGTTCTCTGTTAAAGTCGTCGTCGGCATCGACTGGGGCATCTTTTCAGTGGCGATACGAAATCAAAAGCGACGATGAGAAAAAAGACGAAGAAATGAGCATAGAAACGGAAGAAGAAGAAGAAGAAGAAGAAGAAGAAACAGAACCAATCGATGAGTACTCGCGAGCAATCATAAACCGACTCGAGTCGCAATTTCGCGCGGCGAGTAAAGGGACTCCTTGGGTGGAAATTTGCAAACCAACGCGCGCCTCGGAAGCGCTCGGATCGCAAAACTCGCAACCGGCAGATCTATGTCGCAACTGGCTAACCAACTGGAAAGCGAGGATTGAAAGCAACAAGAACGCGAGCAAACACACGTTTAGAAACGCGCGAAGACAACACAAGAATAATAATCACTCGGACTCAGAAGATTCCGACGCCAAGTGGGAACGCGAAATGGGCATGGAACTCAGCGACGAAGAATACGACGAAGAAGGAGAAAAGAACGACGGTTTCGGCGACGGTTCCGGTGCGAACATCGCGAACGGGTTAATCGTTTTCGGTGACTCGGGAAGTGGGAAAACGGCTACGATACGTGCCGTAGCGAGCGAATTGGGATTTAGTATTTTAGAAGTCAACGCAGGGCAAAATAGAACGGGGAGAGATATTTTAGAACGATTCGGAGAGTCTTTACAATCGAAGAATTTGTTAAACAAGAGAAAGAAGAAGGAGACGGAAGAAGCGACGATACCAACGGATATCAACGTTGATGCGAAGACTACGACGATGACGTCCGAGGAACCGAAGAAAAAGAAGAAAACAGCAAACGGAAAGAAGGCGCAGAAAGCCGTCGGTAACAAAACGCTTTTCGGGTTCGTAAAGATGAAAGAAGCAACGAATGGCGGCGTGGATGATAGTATCGAGAAGAAGAAGAAGGAAGCCGCGGAACAAGAAAAGCACCAGGAACAACAACAACAACAACAACAACAAAAGGGTGCCATCAGCGCCAACAACACCGTAGTCGTATTCGAAGACATCGATTGCCTCTTCAGCAACGAAGACGAGGAGGCGAAAGACGTCGATCGCGGGTTGATCCCGGCAATCGCAACTTTACTCGAAGCCGCGAAGCGGCCGATCGTTGTCGTTTGTAAAAGCGAAGAGATGCTGGACGGTGACGATGGACAGCTTCGTCAGTTGACGTCTTTAGGCACGTCGACGACGAGAGTTGGATTCGAGAAACCTACCGTGGAAGAGTTGGCGAAATATTTGCGCTTGTGTTGTTTGGCAAAGGCGAAAGCTTCTTCTCCTTCAGAAGAAAAAGAAAAAGAAAAAGATGATCTTTATCCTCTGTCGACATCGAAAGGATCGCTGTCCATGTCGCACTGTTTGAAGATTGCGAAATTAAGGAAAGGTGACATTCGCGGCGCGCTGAACGATTGCGAAGTTATGAGCGCAGCTCCTCCCGGTTGCGGGAAAAGTATCGCCTTCAAAGAAAAAGATTTGTTCGCGGCGGGGGATGACGAAACGACGGACGATTTTCTCTTTGACGTCGCTTTGCCGCTCTTGAACGATGCGTATTCAAACGGTGCTTTGCCCGTTGCGGCTGTTGCGTTCACTGAGAAGATTTCGAAAGACTACGAAGCGAAGGAAAATGCATTCGTGGCGAAATACGCGGAAAAGTGCGACGCTCGATTCTTGGAATACTCGTTGAAAGAGAACGAAAAGCGCGAGAAGGCGAAAGCAGAGCGCCGGAAGAAGAAGCTTCAAGCGCTCGGTTTGAAAGAATCGCAAGTGGATCCTGACATTACCGCGTGGAAAGACTTGGAAGAAGAAGGAGGAGAAGAGAAGAACAGTGAAGATCCATCGGCGATGGAAAAAGAGAAGGAAGAAGAAAAGCAAGAAGAACGAAAAGTTGACAGCGTAAAGTGTACGCCGGTGAAAAACGAGCAAAGAGAAAAAGGTGCGATGGTGATTGTAGAGAATGAGGACAACAACGACGGAGAAGGAAGAGGTGTGAAAGAAGGCACGTCGCCACATTTTTCGCAGCAGAATCTTGACATCCCGCCGTCGCCGTTGACGTCTGCGCCTGAAGTTGCCGAGGCTTCTGTAGAATCAGCCGAATTCTGGGAAACTCACGTCCAAAGAATGAACTCAGTATCAAACCTTTCGAGCATTCAAACTAATTTTGACGCTTTAATGCGTCCAAAACCGTTTGGTGCGAACGGAGTGCCGTTGTCGGTGAAACCCGGAGTGCTCGCTCGATATATCGATTACTGCGATACCTTCAATAGCGACACGAAGGAAACGCAATTCATCGACGAAGATTTCCTCTTGACCGGTGGCGAGCCTCGAAAGCAGTTTGGGGACGAGAGAAAACGAGTATCGTCGCAATGCATCGACGTTGGTTTACAACGATTCAAAGAAAACGTCGTTGGTACTGTTTTATGCGAAGGGGGCTTCACGGATGCCGCAGCGATAGACTTCACCGAGCGCGCTCGAAAAGAAGGAGAGAAAAAGGCGACGTCGGACGAAAACGATATTCTCTTCCGCCAACGCGAACACGCGACTCTGTTGAACCCGAAACTAGCATCTTCGAACAGTGTTTCGTTAGCGACGTACGTCGGGTTCGCCTCTAAAATTGCCAAAGCGAGGTTTCAACCAACCGCTCTGGATACTCCCGGTAAAACGCGCACGAGAAGAGCGAAACTGAGCATGCATTTAGATAAGGTCGTCGGCGTGCGAGAACAAGAACAAATCGCAAACTTGTCAAATTTTAATAGATAGTAATAGTAATAGTAAGAATTTAACACGCAGTAAAATTAGTTCCACTCAAAAAGTCATAGAAGAATAGATACGTATTACCACAACGGTCCGACGCGACGACTTCGGGTCGAACTACTACTCGAACTGCTACTGCTATGTCCACTACTCCCGCGTCGACTGTCCCTTTCTGCTTCCCTCGCGGCTTCTTTCAAAACCAAAGCCGCTTTCATCTTCACCTCGTCTTCGGGACAATCCTCCCCGGGCGTACAATCCGTGCTGTCTTCTAACCCGGCGTAATCGCCTTCTAATTTGTCCAGTCTGCATTTTTCTATGTTTGCGTGTTGACACCCGCAATTCCAGTTTCTATCTCCGCCGTCGTCTTTGTACTTGCAGAATTCCCACAAACTCGCCGGCGGTTGCGACAATGCCTCGAACGTTCGTTCTTCGTTATCGAAGCAGTGAACGTCGTTGCCTTCTTTTCGAGCGCCTAAACCGTGGAAGTAATGGTAATTTAGTTCGGCATGTTTTTCATCCTTCGCGGTTTCGTTGACGCCGATGCCGATACCTCGAGAAAACTTTGCTAAACCTTCGACGCCGAAACCGTAGACGGTAACTTTTGAACACAACGAGGTGAGCATGTTCGCGCAAACCCATCCGGAGGAAGGGACATTCAAACCTTTATACGGCCCAAAACCGCTTCGACACAATCGTTCTCGGTAATGCTCTAATATCGGCGCCGCCATCGACGTCGCTCTCGAGGAGATTCGAACGGCTAAGATATCTTTCCTCGTCTCGAAGAGTTGCGAGGCTAAATTGCCGTACTCTTTCAAAGTAGCTCGGGATATCAACAAAGTTAACCCTTGTTCTAGTGGATGTTGTTCGACCGCTTTGTTCCGTATTTTAGAGGCGCCAGAATAGTAGTTTCTCGTCCACAATCGATTCAAAACGCGGTGCGTGACTTTCAAACCAACTCGGCGCGAATACCCTCTTTGCGGCGCTTGGTTCAATCGAACGACGACGTCGTGTGAATCGATTGCCTTTCCGTATTCAGAAAGACGCAACAACCCGCTGTTACCGACGACTGCACACGTTCCCCACTCGCCTTTTTTCACCGGCGCGCGTTGTCTCGCCGATTTTTTATGCGCTCGCATGTTCGACGAAACCGCCGCTTCCAACGCGATCGGCCCGGCGTCAAATTCCTCCGTCCCTGGAATCGGATTCGAGTTCGGTTTCCACATGTAATCTTTCACCGGTAAAGTTGGCATCGGTATACCTTCCGTGCTCGGCATTTCCTCTTCCTGCTCTTTCTTACACTGCACGAACCTTTTGTGCGATAACTTGGCTTTAATCGACGGTCGATCGAACCACGTCATTTCTTTGTTCGGATCTTCCTCGCCGTCGTCAATCATGTCTTGATCGGCAACGCCTTCAATGTCCGCGATTTCGGCTAATCTTTCCGCGCGTAAACGCTTTTCACGTTGAACGAGCTCATCCACGGACATTTTCCCGCCTTTCATGACGTCCGACATTCTACCGTCCGCAATCGCCATCGCCGTCGCTCGCGACAAACCGGCGTTTTCTAATTTCGAAATCAACCACTCTTTCCTATCCTCTTTCGCCTCTTGCTTTTCAGCGCGTTCGTATTGCACGACTTTCTTTTCTTCTTCGGACCGAATTTTGGAATCTTTAATCTCCACCGCGATCCATTCGCCGCCAACGAATTCGTATTCGGTGTTATCTCGCCCTTCTTTCCTGATGTTTTGTTGCGCGTACTCTTCGCTCGCGTCCCAGGGGGCTTTCTCGCTTTCCAACAGATTTTCAGCGTCGAGTTGTTGCATCTTCGCCTCGGCATCCGCGGTAGCGTCTACATCATTCGCTAAACCTTCCGATTGCGAATTCGTGTAGGCGTTGGCAAACCGTCTTTCAATCATTACTCGCGCTTCGGCGTCGGAGATTTCATCCGACCGTAATCCTCCGGCGTCGCGAATGCCGTCCACGACTTCCGGTTTCTTCGGGAAGACGAGATTCGCCAAGGCTTCGTCTTCGGAGAGTTGTTTCTTAGCGAGCGCGATTTCTTCGGACAACAACTTTGGCAACAACCGTTTCAATATCTTCTTCTTCTCTTCGTCGTCGGCGTCGCTCTTCTCGAGGTAGTTCTTTCCGCTGGAAGTTTGCCCGGTCAAAACCGCGTCGCCGCTGTCGCTCCCCACAAACGCGGCTTTGAAAATCTGGTCGATCACCGAGGGCGAAATCGTGTCTTTTGCATCGTCGTCGTCGTCGCCTATCGCGCTCAAATTTGCAACGACTTCGGGCGAAATCTTTGCAAACACTTCCAATAATGGATCGTTCAATAATTTCGCGCGCGCGCGCTTCGTGCTTTCACTCTCCTCTTCGTTTTCCTCATCACCTCCTCCATTACTACGACTATTCCCTTCCTCATCGTTACCTCCATCGTCGCCGTTCTCGTTTTCGTCCTCCTCCTCCTCTCTTCCTTCTTCTTCGACGGCGACGACGGGAAGCTTCGCGTCTTGTTCGTGCGGTACCAAAACATCATCATCTCTGACCTCTCCTCCTCCTCCTTCATCTTCTTCTTCCTCGGCGCTCTCACTACCTAAACTCGTTCCCATCGCTTCGTCTCGATTGCTCAAACCATGGTGTTGATGCTTTTGCAACCTCTTCAAAGCGTCGAAATCGTTCCCAAAAACCACGAGCTCAAACGCTCGTACGATTTGAGGAAGAAACACAGCCACGAAGAATAAAGCGCAGACGAATACGCGCATTTTGCGTCGTTTCTTTTTCTTCGTATGGCCTCCTTTCCACTCTTTATCGTCGGCTGATTTTTCCGCCTCATCATCATCATCATCGCCTCCAAAGAAGAAGAATCCAAAACGCGAAGAAGAAGAAGTCCCTCCTCCTCGTCTGCCCTTGAACGGAGAAGAAGAGGGCATGAGTATCAGAATAGTACGTATATAACTCCAATACTGTTAATAAAAGGTTGTTGTATTGCGTGTTATTCTCCTCCTCTTTTGCTGCGCATGATGATGGTACAAATTTTGAGGTTTTGTGGCAGTCTTGTCTCTTTAAAATACTACTCTTGATTATGCGCGTCGTGTGCGCTTTATGTCTCTCTCTCATTCTCATTCTCTCAGAATTCTTTCGCTCCCTTGGCTTCCCTGCGTTTTGTGTGTGTTTTTATGAGGTGTGTAACGCTCCATGTTCGTATCGCCAACCGGGTGGGAGAGGACAGTTGTTGTCGAGGAGGTATTGTAAACACTCGGTGTGGTTGTTCCAGTGCGCGCCTTGTACGGACGCAGAGTCCCACGGCGCTTTGGCGGTTTCGTGTAAGTACTTCAAACAGTCGAAGTGGCCGATCTCGGCTGCAAACGCACACGCACACACGCCATATTTATCAAACTTACGCTCAACAAGATATTCGAGTATGTGGAGATGACCTTTTGCAGCCGCCCAAATGGCAGTATACTCATCCCAAGGCGCTTTGGCATCTTCGTGTAAGTATTTGAGTATCTCGAGATGACCGCTTTCGGCAGCATCTGCACACTCCAACATACTGATAGGACACTTATTTACAATGCAATACTTTACCATTTCCAGATTACCTTGTTCTGCGGCCGCTCTAATCGTCCATTCATCCCAATCACACTCTTTCTCCTCTCGCGCCCACTTGAGCAACTCGAGTTTATTCGTTTCAGCAACTTCCAAGCAGAACCGTGTTTCGCTCCACCAACTCGGCCACAACGATTTATTCTCCCACACAAACTCCAAAGTCGATATCGATGACATCTCGCTCACTTTAAACTTCTTTTTCAACTCCCCCTTGCGAGAGGATCTCTTAATCAACTTTCTCGTCTCCGTATTCACCCCGTACAAGAATTTGAGATCGGTCCCGTTCAGTTTACACATCACGTGCTTCTCCACGATATCGCGACACGCGCCGCCACTCAGCGACGCCTCCCTGAACAAACGCCACAACGGTAAAGGCTCACTCTCTAGAACCTTTCCTCGTCTCTCGTTTTGTTCCTCTTCCGTCGAGTATTCGGAGGACATCATCCTTCTTTCGTCCGGATGAATGATGAGATCTCGCTTTTTTTTAGTAACGCCAATTTTTATTTTTTTCCCTCTTCTCTTGGAATCCGCAAAATTGGACGAAAAGAACAACACTTGACAAAAAAAGCGCTCGTTTACTACGAGTTTTGTCTCGTTTCTTCGAGAAAAGGGCATAAACAGTGCTTTTGTTCTTGGAAAGGTAAAAAAGAGAGCTTTTGAGGAGGAAAGGTGTTTGTCGCACTAACGGAGTGATTCTTTCTCTCTCGCGTGTGTGTTCTTAGTAGTAGTAGTACGTTTGCGTTTTGTGCATCTCTCTCGGATAACACACGAGACCGTTAGAGAAATCAATCAGTTTGATTCTTCTTTCGTCCTAATAAGAGGAGAAGTTTTGCGCGTAAAAGAAGAAGAAGTGATTATATTAAAGAAGAAGAAGAGCGAATAATAATGCGCGCGAACAACGTCTCGTTCAACCACGACAGCTCGTGCGTCGTCGTAGCGACGGAGAATGGATTCCGAATCCTAAAAGCAGATTCCGGGGCGTTGCTTCACAAATTCGATACCATAGGTCCAATGCGCATATGCGAAATGCTTCGCGACACTCGGTTAATCGTGTGCGTGGGCGACGGCGGAGGGTTAGAGACGCCGGATTTATCGCCGAGACGTCTGAAAATTTTAAACGTGGATTGGGAAACTTTAATCGCGGATTTGGCGTTTCGGACGACCGTAAGGAGCGTGAAGATGAACAGACACGTTTTAGTCGTTTGCGAGGACGAAGAGGTGACGGTATTCGAAATGAAAGGATTGACGAGGGTGATGAACGTGCCGCAAAGGAATGTTAACGCGGAGGGGAAAGGCGTGATGGCTATTAATAGCGACGCGGTGAGCGCGTCTGATTTTAGTAGTAGTAGCGAGAAGGGAGAAGAAAAAGAAGAGACGAAGGACGACGCAATAGCGACGAATACCAATAGTAGTTATTTAGCGGTCGTGTCGCACCTGTCCGAGACAACCGTCGTGATTTACGATTTGCACAACGTGCACGTGGCGACGGAGATTCCAAACGCGCACGAAGGACCGGTGGCGATGTTGGCGTTCTCGCAAAAAGGGGACATTTTAGCCTCCTGTTCGGTGAAAGGAACGGTGGTGAGAACGTGGGACGTGCCGTCTGGGGAACCGAGGAACATTTTTCGGCGCGGGTCGACGACGGCGGAGATTACGAGTCTACAGTTTGCGTACAGCAGTGAAAGATTCGCGTTCGAGCCAGAACTTTTAGCCGTGGCGTCTGATTCGGGAACGGCGCACGTGTTCCAATGCTTTGAGAGCGCTACTAAATCGAGTTGCAGTAACGAAGAAGAAGGTAAAGAAGACAAAGACGAAGAAGATGAAAAAGAAATCGATGAGGAAAAGAAAGTGGAAGCGATTGAGGCGAAATACAACGCGTCCTCCTCTTCGTCCACGGCGCACAAAATCTTGCGCCTAGGAGGCCTGGTTTCAAAACTGGCACTCACGGGCGCAAAGAAAGTCACGAAGACGTCCGTGAATGCGCTCGCGAAAGTTTCGAGCACGGTTTTGCACACGACAGGCGTTTCCACCAAATTTACGAAGAGCTTCTTAGAACCGAAACGCGCCGCCGCGGTTATAAAATTACCGGCGCATAAACGAATGGCGGCGGCGAGGAACGAGAAATTCGCGATTGGTTTAGGAAGCGGCGAAAGTAACTTACAAGTAGACGTCGTTAATACGAATAAAATTAAAGCAGCAGCGGTGCCTTCACCAACTCAATCGCGGGTGGAATGGAACGTCGTCTCCATTCGACCGCCGGCGGATTTCAATCACGATGCTAAAACTATCGTCGTTGGCTCAAAAAGCAGTAGTCAGAAAAAGGATGCCGCTCTTAACACGCCGCCTTCGTTGAATCCAGACGACGAAGACGAAGATGTCGGAGGTACTACCAATGAAGACGTCAAAAAGGAGCTGACCAAACGAGTCCGCGTCGTCTGCGCATCCTCGACGGGTATTTTGTACGACTACCGCGTTCGATTGAAGTCGTCGGCGCAAGCGGTAAATAACGACGACGACGACGACGACGACGACGACGGTGAGAACAATTCGCCACTCCTCGAAACAACGGCGAGTAGTACTACTACCAACAACAACAACAACAACAAGAGTGAGTGCGCTTTGGAGCGCGAAATCGCCATGCTTACCCCCGGTCCATCCGAGACGACGACGACGACGACGAGATTCACCGGCTTCTCCGGATGGCGACGACCAGGGTCCTCCTCCTCCAACTCCTCCTTCTCGAAAAAGCAACAAACGCAACAACAACACCAACAACCCTCGACCGCGGACGAGGAGGAAAACGCGCTCAAATACAGCATGATGCAAGCCAGTCAGTTGCGTTCGCCGTCCTCGCATTCGAGTTAAAAAAAAAAGAGTCCCGCGCGCCGCGCGACGAGAGAGAGAGAGAGAAAGACAGAGAGAAGAAAACAGGAACAAAAGCGAAAGAAAGAGCGAACGCTGAACAAGCGTGGTCAAAAGTCGTCGTCGGCGAAAAGGCCTCGTTCCCGACGACGAAAGAGTGTATATAGCTTGACTCTCCTTTTTCTCGAGTTTTTAAAACAGACACAAAATTTGCAACCCTAAATTCGACAAGTAAGTGTAACACCCTCCGTTCGATTTAATGTATTCGTCATTTACTACACACGAAGACAAGTAGGAATAAGACGACGATGTTTTCTTCCTCTTCCTCGACGAAGCGATCGACGCTCGCGTTCTTCGCGATGCTGTTTTTCATCTGCATCGCCTCGTTTGCATCCGCCGCCAGGATTTCTCCGGCGATGAACGAGAATACTAATAATATTCCATCCGCGGACAGTAATGGTCTGATCCCGAGAACTCGAGTCCCAGCTCCGACGACGACTGGCCCGGCATCGGCGAGATTGGGCGCCTCCGGGAACTGGTTCGTGCACTCTTCGGTGCGTTCTTTTTTAGTGCTTTACTCTTTTTCTTCGTTTTGTTTTTCACTCTTCTTCTTCTTCTTCTTCTTCTTCTTCTTCCGTGATGATGATGTTTTGATGAGGGCTGTGGAAAAGCAACAACACCCAAAACCCCATGCGGACCCCGACGAAGATCGAACGCCGAACAATCACAATCACAACAACAACAACCAAACACGAAACTGACCTTATTAAAATGAAACTTTTTTTAAATGTATTCACAACAACAACAACAACAACAATGAAAACAACTATGAAAACAACAGTGCATAATGGAAGCGCCGACGATCGGCGAACCGCAGAACATGGCCAAGATCGAGTCCGACGTCGTCAAGACGGTGATGCACGAGTTCGTGTACCACAACATCAAGAACTTGGGTTTCGACGAGTCGAACGTCCACGTGCACGCGTCCAACGGCGGTCACAGCGACGTCGTCGCCATCGAGTGGGAGATTGAATTGGTCTACAAGTATCAAGCCGAGGATACCGCCGGCTACTTCAACGGCTTGTTCCAAAACGAGAACTGGCATCAACACGTGACGTATTGGATGCAGTCCCAAGGCCAGGCAGCGGGCCTCCAAGCGGGGGAACTGTTGAAGAACTTGGACGAGTTCGAGTTAATCCTTCCGGCGCACTTGGATCAAAAGAAAAACACCGCCATGGACAGCGCGTCGCACTCGGCGGAAGTCCAAGCCTTGATTGATAAATGGCTCGAAAGCGAGAAGCCGGAAGCGAATACGATCACCTTGTTCGCCGGGTGCTCCCCGCTTTCGTCCTTGACGTTTCAACCGACTGACTTTGGCGCTCAAGTTGGCGCTTCTATCATCACCAAGTCTCTCAGCAATGATTTCAAATTCGACTCCGCCGTTGAGATGGAACAAACCGAGTGCGGTACTTTTAAGACCAAGATCTTGCCGAAAGCCGGCGAAGAGTTTGGCTTTTATTTGTTCTGGAAAACCAACGTGACTGAAATCGGCTCTGTTTCGGATATCGGTTGCGACGGTTCGGACACGAACACCTGCCCGCCGGGTGATGTCATCGCGTCCCTCGCTTCTTGCACCAACAGCGTCCAAAACCCGGGCTTTGTCTCGCACAACAGAGTTTTCGATGGCAGCACGTTGAACTACAACTGGGGCACCTGCGACTCGACTTGCGACAAGAAGCCGGCTACGTGCGCGGCTTCTCTTGGCGGTCCAGTCAAATACAAATTGACCTCGCACTCTCCGCTCGGTCTCATGAAGACGAAGATGTCGTCTTTTGCGTCGTCGCCGATCGCCTTCATCGGTGCCGCCGTCGTCGCCGTCGTCGCCGTCGTCGCCGCCTACAAGGCTAAGTTTGTCCGCTCGGGCGAGTCGTCCATCGCCGCCGCCAAGAGCGTCCAATACGGCGCCGTTCATTAATTTTTCAATAACAACACGAAGAAATTCTCATTAAAGAAGAGAATAAAGACGCGAACATGGGATGATGATGATGATGATGATGTTTGTTCGATTACTTTTATTTAGACTCATTATTATAGGAAGATGATATCTTTATCTCCTCCTTCGTTTTAAAATGAGCACTCTACCAATCAATGTTTTATGCGCACACGTATTTATCTTTGCACGCCCTTATTCACGCACACGTTTAAAGCAAAATGTCCTTTCGACGCACCACCAAATATCAGTCTTCGCCTTCGTTGCTTTTGTGATGGATGTGATGCAGAGCGTGCGAGTGCACGTCGTAATGATGGACTTTTGAAGAGTTGAAAGAACTTGGAAACTTAACGAACGATCCGAAAAGTATCGCAAAGAAAAAGAGCAGGAACAAGACGAGCGAGAATATGAACAGAGGCGCGTCGATGCGTTTCTCTTCTTCTTTGTTGTTGTCTTCTCGTTCTCGCTCTTTGTGTTTCATTTTCCCGTCGTCACCGCGTCATATCTCTTCACTTTTTATTTCCATTTTATCCATTTTAAAGTAACAACTTTTCCCGGATATTTATTCTCGTTAAACATCGCGCGTTTCTGCGACATCGTCTCGAGAAAAGAACGCATCAAAAGAGAAGAGTAACGATGCGTTCGTCGTCCTTTCGCTCCTGCTCTTCCGAAAATCCTCCTCACCGATCGTCTCGTTTACTAAAAGAATGAAAGAAGATTTGTATTCGATTTTAGGCATCGCTTCAACCGCGACTGCGGGGGAGATAAAAAAGGCGTACATTAAACTCGCGAGGGAGAAACATCCGGACGTTTTGAAGAACTCTTTATCTGCGGGAGACAAACAGGAGGGAGAAGAGTTTAAGAAAATCGCGCACGCGTACGATATTTTGCGAGACGTAAGAAAGAGACGGGAGTACGACGCGCTGAGGACGAGTGGTGGTAATACGAGTGGTGGGTTTGCGACGAGCGAGGAGACGAGGACGAGAACGAGGACGTGGCGGCAAAACAACAACCGAGGAGGAGGAGGAAAAGGAGACGCGTACGAAGGCGCGTCCTGGGAAGACTCCAGATTTACCGAACAAGAGTTGAAGAATCGATACGCTAAGTTTAAATCGGAATCCAAATCTCGCGCGGAAAACTCAAAGTGGTGGCGAGAGGAGAAGAAAGAGGCGGAGAAGAATAAGAAGGAGTTTAACGAGAAGGCGTTTCAAGCGCGAGCGAGGAAGGCGGGGAGAGACGCGGAACGGTTGAAAAGGAGCGGCGGTTTCGTCGCGCGGACGGGATACGTTTGGCAAGACGCGATGGTTGGGATGGTATCGGTGGCAATCTGTATAGGCGCCGGGACGTACATCAATCGGAAGATGGAGCAAAGGGCGCGGGAGAAGCACCACGAGGAGTATTCGATGACGAACGCGCCGCCTGTGCCGCAAAAAAATGACGGCGATGGCGGTAACGACGACGTCCAGAATAAATGAATTAGCACACAAAAAAGTAGCGAGCGCGCCGTAGTTTTTAGTACCGAGTAGTTCAGTAGTTTGTCCGTGTTTAAAAATGTATTTTTATCTTATTACAATGTACAACTTTTTATGGTAGTAGATGGTGATGTTGAGTACCGTATCTTACAATTCCTTTTTCTGCTTCCCGGTGACGTGTCGAATACCGTCGACGAACGTGTCGTACCCTCTCTTGAGACTTTCCTTCGCCACGTCCAAAGCGGGATCTAACCCTTTTTTAGCCTCGTTCAATCCGCCTCGCAACGCTTCCTTCACGTACCTCGCTTTCCTTCGTACTTCCAACTCTAACTCCGACCGACCTTTCTTTTCAAACTCGGATACTTCCGCTAACACTCGCACGTACGAACGCGTCGCCGTTTTAAACTGATCGATGGAGTAGTACTCGTTCGGCGCGTGGTACATGTTATCTTTGGTCGAGAAAGCCATCAACCCGGGTTCAATGGAGGCGTATTTTTGAATCATGCGCATGACTGGGATGGATCCTCCTTCGTAGACAACTTTCGGTTCGATGCCGTCGTAGACTTCCGTCAATACTTTCTTCGCCACGCGATTGGAAACCGAATCGATTTGGCCCAGGAACGGTTCGTTTGAAAATCCGGAATCGACGGTGGACACGTACGCTCCCGGCGAGATTCGTAACGCCGTTTTCTTCACGTGTTTCTTCAACAGCCGTAAACTTTTTTGCGGGTTTTGGCCAGGTGCTAAACGACTGACGATTTTCGCGGACGCGTAGTTTGGTAACACCGTTTTAATCCCGTCGCCGACGTAGCCGCCGTAGACGCCGACGAACTCGATCGTCGGTCTCACCCCGACCTGTTCCGCGACGGATACGTTCGTCTCGCCGAACAACGCGCCTCCCGAGGCAGTCTTTCGAAACTCTTTATTCGATGGGAAATCTCTTTTCATCCGATCGATTTCTTCCTTGGAGAAATCGTAAATGTCTTCGTAATATCCCTCGACTAAAATCTTTCCCGTTTTCGGATCGTGAAAGGAAGCCATCAACGCGCTCAAGGCGTGAATTGGGTTCAAAATCGCGCCGCCAAACGATCCCGAGTGTAAATCCACCTCGGCGCCATTTTGTACGGTAATTTCTAAATCCACTCCACCTCGCAAACCTAACGTCAAAACGCCGTTTTTATTCCAGTCTCCCGTGGATCCGTCCGCGGAAAACGCGGCGTCCACGTTCCCGAGGTACTGTTTCGCGTATTTTTTCATCCACACGTCCAACCCGGGCGACCCGATTTCTTCCTGTCCTTCCATCAAAACAACAACTCGCACGGGTTTATTCCCTTTCTTCGCCATGTACGCCTCTATCGCGGATAACACCGCCCACAAATTGCCTTTGTTATCGCTCGCGCCTCTCCCTTTCACTTTCGTAACGTTCCCGGTATCCGAGTCGACGCTCGCGCACTCCTCGAAACTTTTCGGAAACGCTTCAGATTCCGTCCACAAACCATCCGCGGGTTGCGTGTCGTAATGATTGTAAAATAATACGGTCGGAATTAACGTCTCGTCGACGAAATCCACGTTTAACATCGACGGTTTATTAATCACTTTTTCTCCAACCATCACCGAATGCGCTTTCGGATGAAACTTTGATAAATCGAACGTTTTAATCGAATCAAACTTTAACTCTTTCAGTTTTTCCTCCACAATTCTCCTCGCCTCTTCGACGCCTTTTCTCCCATCGCTCGTCGAAAACGCCGAGACCGATTCCGCGCCGATGAAATGGCACAACTCGCGCACGTTCTTTTCTAAACTCTTTTCTAAATTCGTGTCCGAGGCGTAATTCACGAATTGGATTTGCGTCGCAAAAGAAGACCGTAAAGAAGAGAAAGAGAGAAGAAAAAGAAGGACGACGACGTTAAAAAGAACGCCGCCGAATGTATGTGGTGACGGTGGGAAAGAGGAAACCAACTTCATCCTCGCAAAGAAAGGCAAGAAGAAAGGAATATAAAAACAGAAGAGAGAGATACAAGTTTTTGACGTGATTTTGAAAATCTTGCCCATGAATTTTGCTGTGTAACAATTTAGGGTTTACAACCCTAGATTCTTTGATTGGCTGGCCGCAAATCTTGCACTCCTTTTTGTTACCCACAAAAAAAGAGGAAGTCCACCCGTTAGCGCACCGCGAATACCATTCTTTGCGACGAATACACGTAAAGGTATTCAGCGGAAAAGACGAACAACCGTAAAAATCGTAACGAGGAAACAGTTTCGCGCGTAAATAAGCAGTTTAGAGCGTCGAACGCCATTCGCGACAGGGAGCAGGAGCGAATCGTCGTTCTCGTTTTCGCGAGTGTGAAAATTTCTCTCTTCTCTGAGTCATTTACGAGGGAAAAAGAGGGAGCTTTTTGCACCCGTTCAAAAAAGGCCAACACATTTTAGCGCGTTGTGTCACAAAAGGGAGGAGAGGTCCGCGCGTAGAACTCACGCGAAAAAATGTCCGACCGAATCACGCCGGATTCCTTCTTCAGCGACACGCACGCGTTCGTCGCGCCGCAACCGGTACGTTTTTTTCTTCTTTTAACTTCGTCGTATTCGCGCGTCTCACTACAAAATGTATTCTCTATTTACTCATTCCGCACACACAAAAAAACTTTTGTCAGTCGGAGTGCTTCTTTGAGAGAGTTTTTCGACCGCTCCTAGTGACTCAGCTTTTTCACACGAGGAAGAAAAAAAAGAGAAAAAATTTTCTCCCTTTTTTGGGTGTGCAAGCAAAAGCCAAGAAGACGCTTTTTTGATACATCAAAATTCATCAGAAGTGCTGACCTGTTTTATTCTCTCCCGTTCTGATTATTATATTATTACGACTTTAAAAACAGATGATGACGTTCACGAACCCGCCGGCACCTGCGATCGCGTCCGGAGGAGGAGGAGGGAACAGAGGAGGCGTTTTTAACGACCGGGGTGGGGAAAATTCATCCGACGATCAAAACCAACAACAGAATTCAAACAGCAAAGACGACGACAGTAAAAAAAGCAACAACTCTGATACGATTAACACCACCACGAACAATAAAGGAGGAGGATTTCACCACTTGGACGCGAGGAATATGGACGAGCGACCGATTCCGACGATTGGCGCCACGCACGCGCAACAGCAGTTGGATCAAGAGAGGGCGACGACGACGGGGAATACGACGAATAAAGGGGGAGGGACGAAAGGAGGGACGAAAAACGAAACGATGACGACGGCGTTTTTATCCGTCCACGATTTAGTGCACTTTGCAATCACGACGTCGAGCACGCGTTCGGCGACGTTGAGAGAGATTTACGAGACGTGCGAGAAACACGGACGGATCGCGCACAAGCATAATCGAAAGTCGAGAGTGATTACGTCAAACGGACACTGGAAGTCGCAAGTGAGACACGCTTTGTATACGAGCAAAAGGTTTACGAGGAACGATGCAAAAGGCGTGCAAGGCGATCGATGGCGAGTCATTCCGCAGTTTGCTAATGAACCAGTCCATACGGTTGTCGTTGACGATGCCGGAGATAGCGAGACGAACGGCATAGCGACGACGACGATAGCGAGCAATAACAACAACAACGGAACAATAGGAAGTAACGGGGGACTTCATAACAACAATAACAACAACACTAGTAGTAAAGCAAAGGCATCAGTAGGAGCATCGAAGAAACCACCGAAAGCGACCACAGGCGTGGCGACGAACAGAAAAACGACGAAAAAGAATCCGACAAAGGCACAAATAGCGGCTGCGGCGAAGAAGAACGCGGCGGAGAATAAGAGCATATCGTCCGATTTGCTTCACGACGCCCACGTGGCTGGGTTCCAAAACGAGCAACAAGGAGGAGGAGGAAAGAGTAACGGAACCCAGGATATCTTCTCACCGTCGACAGGGACAAAGCGATCGTTAGGTCAAATTATGGACGAGGATTTATCCTCGTTTGATATGGAGGCGGTGGGTAGAAGGTTTATGCGCTTTACGCCAGACCCGTCTCTGAACGACCAGACGGCGAACATGAACGGCGCCATCGGCGGCGAGGTGATGCATCAACACCCGTACGACCAAAACCCGAAAGTAAACGGGCACATGGTCAGGCCGTTGAGTCCAGTAGCTAGACAATCGATTCCGATATCTGGACCGAATGAGTTGCGACATTTGAAGGCGAAACCTCGAGATTTACTTAGAAATCGAAGGAAATCGAGTTCGGCGAGCGTCGGACAAGCGCCGTGTTCGCCGGACGCCATCGATAAACTCAACGAGTACTTCCCGAAAGAGAGTGAAATGGCGACTATGTTTTCATTCTTCTAATCGTCGTTCGCGGTTTAGACGGAAGAGTTCGGAAAACAAAACAACTATTCTTTCGTGCGTTACCACACATCATCATAATGATCAACGTTATAGAAACACCGCACGCGGCAAAAACGCATATATAAAAAATGCACACTTCTATTTATCTCGTGAACGAACAATGTTTGTTGTAATGCTAACTAAAAACGTACATTAATATTAGGTTTACCTTTTTGGGGTACAGTATATAATAAAATTATGCACTTCTCTTCTTCTTATGTACGGGTCATAGCCGGTATTCTAGAAAATCTTTCAACTACGCTTTTGTATGAAAACAACTAAGGAAAGTATGTACGGCATCATAACTACTGCGAACCTCCAAGGGAAACGCTCTCGACTGCGGCTAATAAGAGTTCCCTCGGTGTCATTTTGTCGTCTTCCGACATTGATCCAGTTTCTCTCCACGATTTTGCGCCTCCTTTCTTGTCTCTCCACTCCTTTGCGACTCTCGCGAGACGCATAAACCGTTCTTCCTCGGAATCTTCCAACTCCAACTGGTACTTACGAATGCTCTTCGCCTTTTCGCGTTCCACTTCCGAGGGAGTGCTCGTGTGATTGTCGTACCGCGTTTTCAGCACGTGTTTTCTTCTCAATCCTTCCAGTTGCGCGTTTAACGTGTCGTGCGCGGCATTCGTGGACGATTTCGACGCGTCTGGACCTCCAAACGCTTTGAAATTTATTCGCTTCTCCTTTGCCTCGGCTTCTATCTTCAACCTTTCCTTCTCCGCCTCTTGTACTTTTTGAAAGTTTTCCATCGGCGACGATTGTTTACTTATCGGTTTAATCACTCGTTTTTTCTTCTTATTCGCTCGCGACGGAAACAGATTACCTTCACCTCCCGCTCCTGCTTTTGCGGTATTTGATGCCATCGCCGCGGGATCGAATTCTTCTTTCATCTTTGCCATCCGTTTCATCTCTTCCACCCTCCTAAACGCCTCTTCTCTTTTCCTCTGCGACTTTGCGTTTACGTTTCGATCCAACGCCTTCTCCTTGTCGTATTTCACCTTCCATCTCCAATCGTGTTCTTCCCACTCCTCGTCCTTGCTCATTTCCTTGGTCAGAGCCTCGTTATCCGGGCTCGCGATTTCCAACCGTAGCGTCCGATAGGCTTTTTGCACCTCTTGAAACGCCTCGGCGGACGCCGACTTCCCGCCCGTGTCCGGATGCGTTCTCAAAGCGTGTCGTCTGTACGCTCGTTTCAATTTTCGTTCGTCTTTTGCTTCCGCCAGGGACAGACCTAACACTCTCGCCGCTTTTGAATTCCCATCGGTCGTTCGTATTTCGTTCTTTATTGTTACTCTTTTTCTTCTTCCTCTCGTTCTTCTTATCGAATATGATGAAACTGAAACTGAAACTCCAAACGTCGTCGTCCTTTGGCCACGTCCTGATGGTGGGAACTTCCCCAACGAACATTTTCCTAAAAATCCTCCTCCTCCTTTCGAAGAAGAAGAAGAACAACACGCAAAGGCGGTGTTGGTCGTCGCGCTCGTTCTCCCCAAAGTAGCAGCGCACGTAAAAGCAGCGGCACCACCACCGACAACAACAGAGACCATCGTTCTCAAAGCGCTCCTCTCCTTTCTACACTACTCTGCTACGGAGAACCAAAAATGATGTTAATGAGAGTAAAGTGAACGAGGGCAAAAAGTTTTTAAAAAGGAAAAAAAAAAGGAAAATCCGCCGAAAAAAACAGAACGAGGAGGAGAGGCGAAAAAAGACAAAAC